>Ga0207650_10000556_pt1 | contig 30289 bp, 19 predicted proteins | sample KBSS63metaG_FD_184325 | JGI IMG/M metagenome (GOLD analysis project Ga0207650, IMG submission 184325) | Switchgrass rhizosphere microbial communities from Kellogg Biological Station, Michigan, USA - KBS S6-3 metaG (SPAdes) (version 2) | ecosystem: Host-associated > Plants > Roots > Rhizosphere...
TTCCTCGTTATATTTGAGAGCCTCCTGTGGTTCGCCTTCAAAACTATGTAAGAGGCCAAGCGAAACAAGCATCAGAGCCTGACCGCGACGAAACTTTAGGGCCCGAAAAACCGACAAAGCTTGCTCGAGGTTCTTCTTTGCGTTCTCGGGCTCACCCATATCACTGTTGAGCGGGCCAATTGCCGGAAGAGTAGCTGCCACCGCTGCTTCGCTCTCAGGAGAACCAGTGGCGCGAGCAATCGCCGCCGCTTGTTGGTAATAACTGAGTGCCTCCTCAGTTTTTCCCAGGAGCATATGAAAACTGCCCATATTCGACAGGGTTATCATTTCACCCTGACGCTCACCCGCGGCGTGAAACAGAGGCAACGCCAGGCGAAAGTTATCCAACGCTTTCTGTATTTCGCCCAAAGTGCCATATAGCTGTCCGAGCTGAAGAAATGCGGTGGCCTCTCCTCTCTTATCACCGGCGGTGCGAAACAGAGGTAGCGACTGCTCGTACTTTTCAACCGCCTGTTGAGGCTGCCCAAGCAGAAAGTAAGCAGAGCCGGTAATTGAAAGCAAAGCTGCTTCGCCGAGAGTGTTGTTCATGGAGTGCATCAAGACTCTCGCCGATTCGAATTTTTCGATGGCCTTGGAGAGCGATGTGGGCGATCCCTCGGTAATCAATTGCATTCCTTCGGTCATCGATTCGATAGCCGCCTGTTCCTGTGTTTGCCTGGTGTCTTGTGCGGCAATTGTGCCGCTGACCACTAGGAGAGTTATCAGGAGAAGCAGGGTGCGATGAAACGTTGAGTCCCTTCGTTTGTTTGAGTGGGTGGGAAGTTTCAGATGCATGGCGTAGTCCCGACTAACGGAAGGTCGTTGGCATTTCAGGGAGCTAATGCTCATCAGTTATTTGAGATCAATTACCCAGGGCATACCTGTACGCTCGCTGAACTATGTCGATCGAAGTTGATCAGAATGCGGCTGACGTGATGACTACTGCTATCGCCACTCACCCTGGAGGGTAAATGGCGCCCAGTAATATGGCGACACCCAGCGCTTATCGTTCATGAGCGATAGTTGTGCAGCGCGTAACGCCGCAGCCGGTCGCATGCCTTCTTTCAACACTCCGTGATAAAAACGCACCATTAACTCTGTTGTCGCCTGATCGCTTACGGCCCAGAGGCTAACCACCACGCGCGGCGCTCCGGCATACATGAATCCACGGGTAAGACTAATCAGCCCTTCACCTTTTAGGTCCAAACCGAGCCCTGTCTCACAGGCACTCAGCACGACCGCTTCGGCTGGTAACTTCAAGTTAAAGATTTCGTGGGCGAGCAAAAAACCGTCCTGAGGCTCGCCCCGCTCGTTCACCAAAGAAAAAACCAAACCGGACAACTCTGGGTGCACGCTATTCAGGAGACCGTGAGTCGAAAAATGAACGTAACGATATTGACTCAACTCGGCGCTGGTGGCTGTGTCGCGGCTGGCTGCAAAATCCAACGCGAGCCGGCGCTCGACGGTGGAAACCATAGCTACGATCTGTTCTGCTTCCTGCCGCGTACCCGGCAGACGTGGCACATAGAGCCCACCATTCGCCATACCGGTATCCTTGGCGGCTTTTATCAGTTGTCGTTCCATTGCGCTTTTCCGGATCGCGGTTGTTTTCTCGACCCTGGTCGCGTTTTGATCTTTTCTCGTCTTAACACGCTCATCATCTTTCATGAATACCGGGTCCGCGAGCACTGCAACACTCCTGGGGGCTTTTTGACGTCCCGCGACTTCGGTTCTGATCACGGCCAGTGTTGAAGCGGAAGGCAGGTTGACAATTTCATGATCGGCAATCAGCGGTCTCGGCGTTCCGGCAATGCGAGGGCGACTGGTGCCCGCACCTTCGTTACCGGCGATCGGCAAAGCGCCAAACGGAACGAAATGGAGTATGCCGTCAGCAACGATGGCTACCCTCTTCCTGCCCAACTGACCCACCACGGGACCCAGTACCAACCGGCTCAGGGTAGCCGCAGCCTTTGGAACAGCGGCGTCAGATCGAGCGATCCGGATCGCCCGCTGATCGTCGTTTTCATCTTTCACATCTGTATTCCGAGCGTTTACGAAATTGTAAAAATCGCGCGCAGCATTTTTGATCTCGTCCCCTTTGGCTAATTCATAACTGGTGATTGAGGTCGATGTTACAGCCCACAGATAGCTGTGCTCCTCACCGAGCGAATATTCCAGCAGGATGGTGTCCTCATCGAGTACGCGACTTTGAATCTCTTTCAAAGTGAGGGGCCGCGGTAGCATCAAAGCCGCATAATGAGGACTCGCCTGCCGGATGTCTGTTTCAACCTGCTGCAAATCGTCAATCAGCGATTGGATCTCTTTTGCGACCGTATTGGCTTCTCCTTCCAGGTGTTGCCGGGAAAGCAATCCCAGCTGGGTTTGGGCTTTCGCGTTCAGCTGGCGTTGAAGGTCGCGCTCGCGCTGCAACAGCGCAGAATCGACTCCCTGGCGTATATCTGCGTTCGCCTCTTGCAGGGTGTCGAGCAGATAGCGGGCGCGGGCCCGTTCGCTCGCCTGAAATGCCTGGCCATCGTATCCAGCAGTCGGCTTTTCCTTGTGTAAACGCATCAACAAGTCGATGTAGAACTCGTAGTCATTCTGTGACTTTGCAAAATAAAATACCCGAAGGTGTGGATTGATCACTTTCGTACGAATAGACTCGAGTATGGTAAGAGAAGACTCGATCGCCGTTTGCGCCGCCGCGAGGTTTCCGCGATCACGTTCGCCAATGGCGATGTCTTTCAGGGTGATGGCTTCATTTCGGCGAGCCCCATCGGCGCGCTGTATGGCCAGTGCTTGATTGCAATAGGCAAATCCCTTTGAGTAATCACGAGTACTGAGGTTGATTTCGCAAAGTGTTGCGAGAGTTACCGCTTCGCCGGCGCGATCATGCTCGGCCCGAAACAGAGGCAACGCCTGCTCGCTATATTCGAGAGCTTTTGGTAGTTCACGTAAATCGTTCGAGAGGATGCCCAGCGCTGAAAGCGCAAGAGCTTCACCGTGCGGAAAGCCGGCAGCACGGGATACGGACAAAGCCTGCTCGAGGCTTGCGCGCGCTTTTTCGGGCTCACCAGACGCCTTGTAAAGCGGGCCTAAGGCACTTAGGACTATTGCTTCGCCCTCACGATAACCCGTTTCGCGAAAGACCTTCACGGCCTGGTTCAAGTATTTGAGCCCATCCTCCGGCTGACCCAAACCCCCGCGGAGATTTCCCATTGCCGTCAGAGCCCATGCTTCACCCTCGTGATCGCCGGCGGCGCGAAAGAGCAGTGCCGCCTGGCTGGCAAAGTCCAGAGATTTCTGAAATTCATTCAGACTGTCGTATATCAATCCGAGCTGAAGTAGTGTAGCCGCCTCTAACTGCTTCTCATCGGCCGCGCGAAGCAGAGGCAGCGCCTCAGAGTATTTTTCGATTGCTTTCTGGTCTTGATTCAGTCCGCTGTATGCAGAAGCAATCATCGTAAGGATAAATGCGTCGAGTGACCGAAGGTCGGGGGAACGAAGAAGGAGTCTGGCCGATTCGAATTTCAGAATCGCTTTTTGGAGGGAGGCTGATGATCCTTCCGCCATCAGCTGCGTCCCTTCAGTCAATAATCGCTTGAACTCGTCTTCCTGCAGTTTTTCGGTCTGTTGTGTGGCAATTGTGCCGGCCGCCAGAAAAACGGTCAGCACCAGCATGATGCCACGAAAGGTCGCGTGCGCCGCCTTGTATGTAGTGGCGGGAGTTGGATTCATAGCAGGCAAACACCAGGGAGGGCTCATGAGGTGCGGTTAGTGAGTTGATGCGACATCGGCCGTAGTTTCGGGCAAGTTGCGGCACACTTTACGATCGGTCTCAAGGCTCGCTGTTCTTCACAGTCTCGTCGCTGTCAATCTCGCACTTTAGCCACTTCCGTGCGAATTGCCAATCGCGCTCAGCCGTTGGCTTTGCGATCCCCAACATCTCAGCAATTTCGTCAAAGGTATAACCCCCAAAGTAACGAAGTTCGACCACTTTCGCTTTACGCGCATCGCGCGTCGCGAGTTTCGTCAAGGCCCGATGCAGTTGGAGCAATTCTTCCGACGCCTTCACCGTTAACTTATCGGCCTCCGAGACATTAACCTGTGCAATACGAGTTCCCCCTGCGGTTATCTGTTTTCTGGCGTATTCAACCAGGATTTGTCGCATGCGGTAGGCGATGAGCGCATAGAAGTGCTTCCGGTTATCCCAATCAATCTTCTCTGCTCGTATGAATCTCAGAAGTGCCTCATCGACCAGTGCCGTCGTTTGCAGGATGTGCTCCGGTCTCTCTTTACGCATATAGGCGTGGGCAATCTTCTTCAGCTCTAGATCTACCAGCGGGATTAGCTTGTCGAGCGCCTCTGAATCGCCTCGACTCCATGCCTTAAGCAACTCAGTTATTTCGTGAGTGTTGGGCATTTGATCCTTCACGGAAAACCGGCGGCAGATTATACATCTCGGAACGTTGCGACCACGTTGATTTAGCCATTGATTTGATCTCGCTCGCGCGCCGCCTAGTAATATCTTGCTATGTGACAACTTACTGACAACCTTGCTGCGCGAGAACACTATTGCCATGGCAAACAACCGTGTATAAGATGTCGCCGCGCGGAACCGCCTGCGTAAATTAATTGCGTGTTCGCTCGCCACTCAACTTCCCTAAGCCGGAGATAATTGAATGGAGCCCCAAACCTGGGACCGCATTCAAGAGATCTATCACTCAGCGTTGCCGATCCCTCCCGGGCAACGATGCGATTTCGTTGCGCAGGCCTGTGATTTTGATCCGGTTCTCACCAAGCAAATTTGCTCGCTGCTGAAAACTGAATCGTCTCCGGAATTTCTCGAAGCGCCAATCTTTAGTCTCGGTCTCAGGATCCTGAGCACGGGCGATTCCATTGGATTAACTGACATTTCTGACACGGATGATGACCTTCTAGGTTCGACGATCGGCGGTCGATACCTCGTCGAGAGCCGGTTGGCTGATGGGGGCATGGCCCGTGTGTACCTCGCGCGCGACCTTAGACTTGATCCCAGGCGCGTGGTGGTGAAAGTGTTGCTGGACAAATCACTGCGTAACGAACGGATCGTGCAGAAATTCCGAGGAGAGAAGAAAGCTCTCGCGAAACTTGATCATCCCGGAGTTGTATACATCCTTGATGACGGCGAGTTGCCTGATGAAAAGCCGTACCTGGTAGAGCAGTATGTGGCGGGAGTTTCTTTGCGGGAGTTGATTGCTGCAAAACCCGAAGGGCTGCCATTTGAACAGGCGGCGTGCATCATCAGAGGCATCGGTTCGGCGCTCAGTGCCGTGCACCGGAATGGGATATACCACCGTGATCTGAAACCGGAAAACATCATGCTGCAGGAGCTCGGGCCCACTGAAGTTCAGGTGAAGGTGGTGGACTTCGGGATTGCGAAAGTCAAAGAATTGTTGGCCGGTAGCAGCTCTGCTGATTCAGTCATCATGGGCACGGTCGCTTACATGTCTCCCGAGCAGTTGCGTGGTGATAAAGCAGCAGCGCCGAGCGACGTTTATTCGTTTGCCGTTGTAGCTTATGAATTATTGACAGGCCGGAGGCCATTCGTCGCTGATACACAGGCTCATCTGTTGGAACTTCAGCGAAAGGGAATCATGGCCAAACCCTCTGAACTGCGACCCCGTTTATCAGCGGACGCGCAAGAAATCATACTCAACGGCCTGGCGTTTGAACCGGTCGCCCGCAGGCGCGACGCTGGCGAATTCGGCCACCTGTTATCGAGCGCCCTACTGGCAGAAAAGCCTCCGGCAGCGGTTGGGCTGGACGCGGATATCTCCTTCCGGTCCGGGAGTGCGGAAGTCGAATCGCGACACAGCTCCGGTGCAACCAGACAAGGCCTGGAATCAACGTTTGATCGAGGAAGTAAATCAGGTGCGAAGCGTTGGTTGATCTTTGCCGGAGTCGCAGTCTTCGTACTTGCATCTATGACGGCGGCTTACTTGCTGGCTTCTCGCAGCCCGCTGTTAGGCGGTTCCGGGAATTCGCGATCGAATCCTTCATCTCCACATCGCACGCTCACGTACTCGTTTACCGTGCAAAAGATGCGCGACGGGCTGCCGGATAAAGATCCGTTTGAGTCATCGGGCGACGAGGTTTTCGAAAACGGGGATAAGTTCAGGCTCAATGTGACCAGTCGTCAGGCCGGTTATCTCTACGTATTCAACGAAGGGCCGACGGAAAAGGACCAGAAAGTTTTTACCGTCATTTACCCCACCCCCTCAACCAGCGAAGGTTCGACACGGCTGGAGCAAAACCAGGACGTGCAAACTAACTGGAATACGTTTGCCGGCAGGGCAGGAACAGAACGCTTCTGGATTATTTGGTCGGCCAACGAAGTGATGCCACTCGAGATCGCGCGTCATGAAGCCTTTAAGAATAGGGAGGGTGCAATTACCGAAGCTTCGGCTGCGGGGATTTTACGCGACTTCCTCTTGGATAATTCAAAGCCTGAGCCGGAAACAACCAAAGATCCGGCGAAGCAGCGAACCAGCGTTCGCGCCAACGGTGACTTGCTCGTGAAGCTTTTGCGACTGGAACATCGGTGATTAACTGCGAAACGTTATGAGGCCACGCTTACAGATGAAATGGTTGGTGATCTTGTTGCCATTTGTCGCGAGCATTTCGGTCGCCCGAGTCGAAGGATCTGTCGGGCCACCTCAGGACACGCAACGAAAAATTGTTTCGGATGACTTTACTAAAAGCCGCAAACAAAGTGTCGCGCGTGACTCGACCGCCAGATCTCGGGTGCGCGCGAAAGCTCACCGTACTTATCGTCTGGTGTCGAATGCCTCGGAACCGCGCGCATCACCCGCGGGCAATTTCGCGCAACTGGGCATCACTATCTGGAGGTTGCGTCCGGCACGAAAGGATGATTCTGATCGCCGAGCTCTGATTCGCGAGAAGGGTAACGCAGCAGTGTGGGCTGCCGAACGAATGGCCAGCGACGAGGTCATTCGTGAGGGCGATTTCGTTCGGCTCAGTGTCGAGTCCCCCCGGCGTGGTTATCTTTATGTAATTGATCGTGATCTTTGGGCCGATGGTACGACGGGCCAACCGATGTTGATCTTTCCCTGGTCCGGGGCTGACAACAAACTGGCTCCCGGCCGCTTGATCGACATTCCCGCCGAGGATGACGTTCCAAATTACTTTAAAGCCAGTCTCACCCGCGAGAACCAGGTTGGTGAATTATTAACCTTCATCGCAACCAGCACACCACTTGATTTACCACTGTCAGACAAAGCTGTGCCAATCTCAGCCGGCACTCTGAGCCAATTGGAAAAGTCTTTCGGTGGCGCTACCGAAAGGTACGAAATGGAAGGCGGAGCCGGTGAGCTCTGGACGCGCAAAGAGCAACAAGCAGCCAGCACGGACCGAACTCGCCAACTAACACGTCAGGATCCACCGCCTCAGACCATCTATCGCGTGTTCATCGAACACAAGAAGGGTTTGGTCGTGAGTCTCGTCTTGAAGTATGCCAAGTAATCACTGACGAACGTTTGCCGCCGAATAACCCCGATGACTCAATAGGGCTCAAGGTTAAACTCCCCCACGCGTTATTGCTCCTTACAAACTCTCCGTAAAAACCCAGCTCCGCTCACGCACACAAAAAAATACTTGCTCAAGGTGATGTGATTCGTCGTGTGTCTGCGCCACGTTCAGTAGGAGTGATGAAGAAGCAGAGCCAATCTACTGCTACGTACACTCGGAGAGGGCGATCTATGAGCAACACGACACGCATTCTGTTTCTGTCCGCGAACCCATGGAATACGAGCCGGATTCTCGTGGATGAAGAAGCACGCGAAATTTTTACAAAGCTCCAGGAAGGACCGTTTCGGGACCAGTTCCTCCTGTATAACCACGCCGCCATCCAGCCGACAGATGTTCAGCGGCTGTTGTTGATGTACCGCCCGCATATTATCCATTTCAGCGGACACGGCAGCAAAAAACAGAGACTGCTCCTTGGGGGAATGCCGGGGCGGGCAAAGCAAATCGCCAGGGAAGGTCTGGTCAAAGTGCTTTCACTGTACCGGCGCCATGTGCGTCTGGTCTTCCTCAACGCGTGCTTTACGCGAACACACGCCCGGTCGCTGGCTGAAGTGATTGATTATTCAGTCGGCTCAGGGAAGCCGATCGGGGACAAGGAAGGCGTGGTCTTTGCCGGAGCTTTCTACCGCGCGCTTGGCTTCGGTAACTCCGTCAAAGAGGCATTTGATTCAGCCACAGCCGAAGTGGCTTTCCTGGATATGAAGCGGGCCCGCGGCCTGGAGCTGTTCATTCGTGGCGGCCTCGGCGAAGGCGACAGGTTTCCGTACTGGAACTTAGGACCAAATGAATATACGGACAGACCGCAACTCACCGCTCCAATACTTTCCGATCAGTTAGATATGCCCGAATCCGCCGGCGAATGGTTTTCAAGCAGAGCCGGGATGCGAAACCTCCTACGCAAAAGTGATCTGTCACACAGGTCTGAGTTCGCAAACAGCGGTCAAGTAACACGCGGGAAGCGGCTGGTCTTCTTCAATTACACGATCACGTTGACGGCGGCAACCGCGGGCGCGGAAGAGCAGCCTGTTACGCGTCAAGTACGCGCAAAGTGCCGGCCTTCTATCCAATCCGCCGGCGTTCGTGAGGTGAGCAGGAAACGGCGAGGCACAAAGCGAAGCCGCCGCGCCTGATTTGACCTGACATGCGATGACGGCAAGAGAGATTTCGCTGACGACCTTAACTTTATATTCCGGCCCGCAGGCGTAATCGCATCTCGAGATCGATTCACGCCCGGTTTGATCAACTCGTGTTGAGTGATTGCGGCACTCGCACCTAAAACAAAGGAGATAGAGAATGCCAGCAAGTAAGAATGGGAAGCAGCAAGCTTCGGGAAGCAGTTTAAAAGGGCCGCATAGCCGGATTACAGCTCCTCGGAAGCCTGAAAAAATGGCGGGCACAAGATGGGGCGTCCTGGATGATTGGCGCGAAGGCGGCGCGAAGGGGACTGGCGAAAAGTCTGGACTCGGTAATCGGCTCCGAGACGGTCGCTAGCTTGATCTTCCGTTCAGGATTAACCGTCTCATTCACCACGAGGGTAGCCCAAAATTGGGCTACCCTCGTGCACTAGGTTGCGACAGTCGCGCAACTCGACGCCAGTCGCCGACCAACGCATCAATTGAATCTCCTGATCATCCGTGCTAAAAGACGAAATACTAACTTCATGAAGGTGATACCTTGAGCGCTCCTACGCAAATCGCTCGCAAGGTACGGTCCCCGCGAAGTAACTCATCTGAAATGGCAATTAAAAACAAGTATGAGTTTGACCAGACGTCCTGGCGATTTCGTCAGGCGTTGAAGTTTTTCTGTTCGTTGGTGCTCTTGGTCGCGTCCCTGGCGACCAGCATCGCAGATACTCCGCCGGCGGTGACAGGCGGCAATCCGAAGCCCATTAGTCTTACAGCCGGCGCAATCATCAATCGTGAACTCGCTGCAGGCGCAGGAGAGCTTGCTGAGATTTCGTTGAGCCCCGGTGATCTCCTTCGGCTTTCGATCGAGAAAGGCGATCTGGCAGTGTCGTTAACTCTTTACGATCCAGTGGGCCAGAACCTGCTTGAGCGTGTCAGCTATGGTCATGAGATGTTGGAAGTTTTGCTGCCGGCGGAGGCTGCGGGTACCTACAAACTGGAAATCCGTTCGCTCGAACATGATGGGCCGCCTCGTCACTATGAGCTGAAACTGGATCCTATCAGGCGTGCGACGTCTGGGGATTACAGAACCAGCCTGGCACAGCGGGCGACTGCGAGCGCGAGCATCCTCCGGGCCAGTTGGACAGAGAAATCGCTTCGTCAGGCAATTCAGAAATACGATGAGGCGGAGCTGCTTTGGCTCGCTGCGAACAATCGGCGAAGTGCCGCGGTTGCCACAATGGAAGCCGCTGAGGCGTGCTTGACCCTGGGCGAATACGGTGAAGCGTTGCGGCGATATCAGAAAGCCGCGGCCCAGGCAAAGAAGGCGGCGGCAAGGCTGGAAGAATCCGAAGCCCTCCGTGAAGCGGGACTTCTTTTTTCGTACCTCGGTGACAATGATCGAGCGCAAAAGCAGGTTCTCGAAGCGCTAAAGCTGCTGGCTCTTGATAGTCGGCCGGATCAGCCAGCTAGCCTTAGGGTTAACTACGCGGAAAGCCTCAGCAACCTGGGTGAGATTAGTTACTCGAAAGGCAATCTGCTCAAGTCATCGAAGCAGTTTGACGACGCGCTGAAGGTCTTCAGTGAAACCGGCAATCGGAAGGGTGAGGCGAGAGCCCATCTATTTCTGGGTTACATCTCAGGAGGTTTAGGCGATCCGGAAAAAGCCGTGGCCGAAATTTCTAAGGCTCTCGGCCTGTACCGAGCGATCGGAAATAAAACTGGTGAGGGTGTATGTCTCACTGCGCTGGGATTATCGCATTCGTTGAATGGGCATGAAGAACAGGCTATCAGGCTGCACCGGGATGCAATTGAGATTTTTCGCAGCATCGGAGATCGACAGAGTGAAGCGATAGCCGTCAACGGAATGGGCCAGGTCTACGAGAATCTGAAGGAGTACCCCACTTCGCTGGACAACTATCGACAAGCCCTGCGGCTGGCCCAGGAGCAGGGCAACCTTGATCTGGCAGCTGTCGCCTTGCTCAGCGTGGGCCGGGCATACCGGCTGAGTGGTGATCTCACCCAGGCTCTTGCGTATTACGAACAATGCTTGAGCGTGAGTCGCTCTGCGAAGAAATTACGCATCGAAGCGAATGCGCTCAACGACGTTGCCCTCCTCTACGCCGCGCAAGGCAACCACGACAAAACGATCAGGCAGTATCAAAAGATTCTGAGATTTTATGTAAGCATTTCTGATCGTCGGCGGCAGGCGATCGCCTGGAATAATTTAGGTGATGCTTACTTGCGCTTTGGAGAAAAACAAAAAGCATTAAGTTCATACAACCGCGCGCTTCCGCTCAGCGAGCAGTCAGGTGATAAGGGCGTAGTTGTTTCGTCCTTGTACAATATTGCTCGCGCGCAACGTGACCTCGGCGATCTGGAACCGGCCCTGGCCTCTGTAGAAAAGTCGATGGCAATCATCGAGGATCTGCGTACAAACGTTAACACGCCGGACTTTCGCATGTCCTATTTTTCTGGTGTGCGCAAGCATTACGAGTTATGTATCGACATCCTGATGCAGCTCGATCAGCGCCACCCGGGTCAGGGATTTAGTGCTGCAGGATTTTTGACGAGCGAAAAAGCTCGCGCTCGTTCCTTGCTTGATGTTCTAACGGAAGTACGCGCCGACATTCGCGAGGACGCGACTCCTGAGCTATTGGCTCGTGAGCGCTATCTGCGTGGTTTGCTTCGAGCCCAGGCGCGGTACCAGATGGACCTTTCCATTTCCGGAAGGAATGCCACCGATAAGGAGGAGGTTGCGCTCCAGATAAACCAACTCAAAACTGAATATCACGAGATTGAGGCCCAACTCAGAGACCCGAATCCACGCTTCCGCGGTTTAATCGATCCGCCGCCATTAAGTCTTGAACAAGTCCAAACTCGGCTGCTCGATGACAACACAATTTTGCTTGAATATGTTTTGGGAGACGAACGTAGCTATCTGTGGGCCATCACAACGCACTCACTGCAAAGCTACGAATTGCCTTCGCGGTCGACTCTGGAGCGGGCGGTACGCGAATATTACAAAGTACTAACTGCGCGACAGGAAGTTGGCGAGGCAATGGCCGGCGACTATCAAGCCAAGGTCGACACGGCGGATCGCACGTCTCAGGAGCAGGCGTTGAATTTGAGTCAGTTGTTGCTGGAGCCGGTTGCTGATCAACTCGGCACCAGGAGAATCGTGATTGTAACCGAAGGAATGTTGCAGTATGTCCCCTTCGATTCGCTACCCACACCTCATCCGAGGCCGGTTTCACCGAGTGCCGCGAACCCACTGCCTCCTGCGACGCAAGAAGCGAAACTGCTCTTAGACACCAATGAAATTGCGTCGCTTCCGTCGGTTTCGACTCTGGCAGCGATTCGTCAACAGCAACATTCGGTTGGCTCAGGCGACAAGATTCTTGCCATATTTTCCGACCCCGTCTTCAACAGGAGCGACGATCGCCTCAAAAATAGACGGGCAGATTCTGAGGTTGCTTCTGCGGATTCGGATCGACCTTCTAACGACGTAGCGCTGCGAGGACTGGCGGCTAATGGTGGTCCCAGCCGGCTCGTGCACTCATCCGAAGAAGCCGACGCAATTATTGCGACCACGCCTCGTGGCACGGCTATGGTTGCCACAGCCTTCGACGCTAATCGGGAAAATGCGATGAGCCCCGCTGTAGGTGGATATCAAATTGTTCATTTCGCCACGCACGGTTTCTTCAACAGCGAACACCCGGAGTTGTCAGGTATTGTTCTGGCTATGGTGAAACCTGACGGCAGCAAGATAAATGGATTCATGCCCCTACAGGACATCTATAAGCTGAATCTTTCAGCCCAGCTCGTTGTCTTAAGTGCGTGCGACACGGCACTGGGCCAGGACGTTAAGGGTGAAGGGTTGGTAAGCCTGACCCGCGGTTTCATGTATGCGGGATCGAGAAGCGTGGTGACCAGTCTTTGGAAAGTAGATGATCGAGCGACCGCCAAATTGATGAAATATTTTTATCAGTCAATGCTGCAGGACAAGATGACACCGGCTGCGGCCCTAAGATCGGCAAAACAAAAAGTCAGGGGAGAGAAAGCCTGGAGTGCGCCTTTCTTCTGGGCGGGATTCGTAGTACAAGGCGAATACAATGAACGGATTGTAGTTGGCAGCGATCCATTGCCGCGCATGCATTTGGCGGCGCCGGTCGCGCTGGTTTTAATCTCGGGAGGCTTGATTGCTCTGCAAAGGAGACGGCGCGCTCGCCTGAACAGGCAAGCTTAAACTGAGCAGTAACGTTTTCCAGGTTTAGCTGAATCCGATTATTGCAGAAGCTAACGAGATGCCACGAAAGTCGGAGTTTCTTCCCGAAAGGTTTGATGATCTTCTAGCCTGGCTTAACCCAGATCGTGAGCTAGCCGGCTCCATTTACCTGGACCTTCGCCATTCGCTTCTCAGAATTTTCGCATGGAACCGGTGTTCGGATCCTGAGGGAATGACGGATGAGACCTTCGATAGAGTCGCCCGGCAGGCACACACTTTAAGGGAGACATACGAAGGGAACCCCAGGCTCTTTTTTTATGGAGTTGCAAACAACCTGATCAAGGAGTATCGGAAAAAGATCAAATCGCATGTTTCGTTGGAAGGAGTTGAACCAACCCAGGATGCTCCTCAGGAGCTTGAGGAGGAAACCGTTGAGAGGAGAAGAGAGTGCCTTGGGAAGTGCTTAGAAAAACTTCCAAAAGAAAAACGCGACCTCATACTGGCCTACTATGCCAGGGAAAAACAGGCCAAGATCATTCATCGAGCAGAAATGGCACGAAAACTCGGCATTTCAGTCGAGACCCTTCGAGTCAGAATGCTTCGCATACGCATCGGGTTGGAGAACTGCATAGAGCTCTGTCTCGATGAGTTGATGGAAAACAATGAAACGGATTGAGCCAAATCTCATTGTCAGCGAGGCCGAGAGAGTCAGGGGGCAACAGGCATGAACGAAAAACCCATGACGAAGGCGGTAGCAAAGCGATTTCTCCTCGGTGCCGTCGATGATTCAGAACGGCAGCAAATCGAAAAGCTTTTCATCATCGATCCCGAAGCTAAAGAGACAATCCTCGTCGCCGAAGATGAGTTGGTCGAGGACTATCTGGAGGGCAGTTTATCCGAATCAGAAACAGCTGGATTCCTCGAGCAATACGCGTATGAACCTCGACAGCGGAGAAAGCTTAGAATTGCCAGGTCCATAACAGAATACGCGCGGGCGGAAGCCCTGCGAGACGAATCGCCCGGTTCAGCCCTGCAAAAGTTGGGTAGCTTCGTCTCATCGAGTTGGCAGGGGAAACGCAGTTGGTTCATTCCGATTGCTGTCGCAGTGGCTACTTTGTTGATAGTCACAACGGTTTGGTTGGTGCAGTGGAACAACCGCAGGACAGAAGACAACAATCTGCGAGTGGCGATTGAACGGGAACTTACTGAACTCAACGCGCCATCGAGCTTACGTGAAAACCCACCTCAGATGCTCTCTCTGGTTATTCCGTCCGTATCACTTAGAAATGTAAATTCCCCTCCCGCAATCAGTCCTCAGGCCGCCGACCGCGTTATTGAGCTCCAACTTCTTTGGCCGCAAAAAGAGGAGTCGCCAAGCTACGTCGCCGTGCTTCGCCGCGTGGGCGGTTCCGAGGAATTCAGAATCGCTAACCTTCATGCTGAGAAGAAAGCCAACGATAACGTCGTAAGGCTCAGACTTCCTGCCCAGTCTCTCGCGCCGGGCCTTTACAATGCCAGCTTAAGTCCGATCGGCAGCGACGGCACGCCCGGCTCGGCGGAAGAATACGATTTCGTCATCGGCGGTTAGCGATTTAATTCTCACGCCCTCCTGAGTAACGTTTCCGCATAATTTCCATAATCGACGAAAGGACAGGAACAGGTCTGCACGCGGGACTCCCATGCCGTTGGTATGACCCGACCTAAGATTATTCAGATGTTCGGTAGGAGTAGTGCCGGGTCAAGTTGCGACGACCGCTGGAAGATCCGAGCAGCTCGGCAAGATATGCCTGGAATTAGCAAGATCAACGTTCACAGTTTCGTTGAAACGTCGCCTGAGGTGGGGTATATCGTTGCGCCACCGGTGGCCGCAAACCACGCCAACGCAAACTCGCAAATCAGGTTCCTGCACTTCTCGATACAACAAAGAGAACTAGTAACTCGCCAGAGCTTGAGTCGTTAATAGTTCTCGTTGTTTCTCGCTATCGATTAAGTCCGCGTGCAGGATAGTTCTCATACTTGATCGGGACCCTTGTTGGACGAAGTAGCGTGCCGCCGCCTGAATCTGTATCACCAGATGGACCCACGAATCGATTATGTAGCTTCTCTTATTCGAAAAAATTACTACCGAAAACTCACCTTGACCGAGATGGCAGGGGCCGTGAATTTGTCACCCTGGCGGTTGTGCCACCTCTTTACGGAGAGTATGCACATTTCGCCGCAGCGTTTTCTTACAAAGGTTCGTCTGGAGAAAGCCAGGAAGTTGCTGGAGACTGAATTTCTTACGGTGAAGGAAGTAATGAATCAGGTCGGGATGTCTGACGCGAGCTCTTTCGCGCGTAGTTTCAAGGGAGCCTATGGAGTAACCCCGAGCCAGTTTAGGTATGCAAAGGTCCATGATTCGAAGAGAAGAAAAGCAACCTAAGACAAAGCACGCCAGAGTTTTTTGAGTAAACAACGAATACGCAACGCCCTTGTCTCCCGACCAAGCGGCAATCACTTACATCATTCGTTAGCGAAGTTGGTGAACCCGAAATAGCTCTCAAGCCGCGCGAACTCTCGCTAACGGGCCGGCCCAGGAAGGTAAAAATGTATTCAGATTTCTCTCACCGTGGAGTCTCCGCGTCCGCAAAACAGTCGAGCCTTGCCCCTCCCCGTAACGTCCGCGCGAGCGTAAGAAACACTGAGCTGAATTTTTCGCGATCGCTTGACCGACGTATTCAGGTCGTCGTGATGCTACTCGAAAGCAATTCGCATCAGCAGATTGGGATCGAAGACATGGCCAGATTAGTAAACCTATCGCCGGGGCGTTTGGCTCACTTGTTCAAGAGCGAAATGGAACTATCGATTCAGCAGTACCTCACGCGACTGCGCCTTGCAAAAGCAAAAAGCCAATTGGAGTCGAGTTTCCTTTCCATCAAAGAAATTGCCGCCTCCGTAGGTTTCTCCAGCGCTGCGCGCTTCGTTGTCTGCTTTAAGAATGTGGTCGGTGCCACGCCTGCCCACTACCGAAAACATTTCCTTAATGCGTCATACCGCCGGCACGGAGAACTTGCCTTAGCAAGATCAGCAAAGACATAGCAGAAACCATGATCAAATAGCAGAATTCGATAATAGAAAGTGGTTGCTCTCAGTTTTCTTTGCCATTACAAGTGCGCCTTCAGTTTTTTAGCAGGTCGACTCGCCGAAGCAATAGCAGGAAATGATCCGTTTCCAAACAGAGGCGGATCGGGACGAGGAGGAGTAAGAGGAGAAGGGGACGGCGAATGCCAAAGAGAATCACAGTAGTTCAGGAAAGCGACACCGGTCGCAACTACAACCGTTGAACAGGCTTCGAATTAATCACAACCAAGTTTCTCACCCCGGCGCTTCTGACGCTCGCACCGGCGTTGGAAGCAACCTCTGACCAAGAGCACCCGGAACAATTTGAACGGAGCTGAACTTATGGCGACTAACCGCGATAAGAAAAGCGATGGGACTTCCTTACCCGATCGGCGCAAGACAATGGGCGCCAAAACCCGCGACCGAAGAGTTCAAGTTGTCCGGGTGCTCTTGGAAGGTTCTTTTGAGAGGAAGTTGGGGTTACGCGATATGAGCGCGGAGGTGAATCTATCACCCTGGCGATTAGCACATATTTTCAAGGCGGAGACCGGGATGTCTCCGCAGCGTTACCTGACCTTAGTGCGCTTGCAGCGAGCCAGAGATCAATTGGAAACGAGCTTTCTTTCGGTGCAGGAAATCGGCGCCGCGGTTGGGATTCCAAATCCGAGCCAGTTCACCAGGAGTTTCAAGGCCGCGTACGGTATGACGCCAGTGGAATATCGGAAAGTGCATTTGCGAATTGTGCCGGGGAACGAAGACAACCGCGGACCGCGGTCGATCGAATGATTGTTTGAAAGCTGGTTAGCAAAGTGATTCTGTTACCGGTTGGTTGGAAGGACGTTTGGGCAGTGAGTGGGGTGATCGCCTGCATTCTGATTGTTTGAAATGGTCATCGTCTCATCGACTATCGTTCTCCACCCGTTGAGCGCACATCACACTCTTACTCTGTAAGCGACGCCGGCGGCGCAGGCAGTTTTCGTAGAAGTAACTTATCCAACCTCAGGAAGGAGTTTGCGGAGATGTCGGAATGCAAAGGCTGTAACGGAACCGGCAAGTGTTCCAAGTGTCATGGCAAAGGCGGCAAGGAAGGCATGTTCGGTAAGTCCGTTTGTTCAAAGTGTGGCGGCTCAGGCAACTGCACCGTCTGCAAGGGCAGAGGCCGGACGTAAACCTGCAAAGCACGATGAATCGCTGACTGTTTCTCTCCAGAGTCTAAGGTATCCTGAAAGATTCTATGCGGTGAGCAATTCATACCTCGCATTCATGCGCATTATCACAAAGCATATATCCAACACCTTTCGCGTGCATGAGATTCGTGCGCTAACAGCTCTAACCTTGTTTTGCTTGCTGACAGGGATGGGTTTTTCATCGTGTGCTAGCAAGCGATTGCCACCCCCCGCCGAACCTGAACGTCGCTTTTCGCCAGTTTCTGAAGCATTGAAGGTCGACTTATTTTTTGATGCGACGCTCTCGATGCAGGGCTTTGTTCGAACGCCGGAGAATAGCTACTACCAGCGAATGATTCCACTATTAGAACGCGGCGTGATCGAAGGGTGGAGGGGTGGAGAAGCTTCGTTTTATGAATTCGGGGATGACATCGCTCCGTTACCTGGCCGTGACTACCTCGATGCCGCTCGGCCCACCTTCTATTCGAACAGCAAATACAATAAGAAAACTTTTATCGAGCGGGTGATCGACCGCGCACAGCTGGACCATCTGACTATCATCATCACTGATCTTTTCCAGGATAACGCCGATGTAAACCAACTCAGTGAGAAGCTTAAACAGAAGTTTATTGTCAATAATCTTGCGGTTGGGGTAATGGCTGTTCGCAGTCAATATCTCGGTGTTGTTTACGACGTCGGCGCCGAGAACTATTCATTTGGTTATACGAGCAAGGAAAAGCCCGAGACCGGCAGGCCTTTCTATCTCCTCGCCTTCGGCTCGCATGCGAATATTGCGCATTATTTCGCGACGTTAGGCAATAGCGGGCTAAATGCCTTTCCCGAAAAGCATGTACTGATTCTGTCGAGCTTTCTTACGTCCGAACCAAGTCCCTTTACTTCAACCAAGCTAAAGATCGCCGATAAGCTTAGCGAGATTAGTAGCAGTAATGTCTTCGCCAGGAACTATTCCGGCGAGCAAGTCAAAGCTTTTAAGATCACAAAGGGACAAGCCAAAGCAAAGTTCAGTACTGATTGGGCCTATCAGCCGCTGCCTGATGGGTTGGATCATTCAAGCGAACTCACTCCAATCATTCAAGGATGGAAAGGGGAAGACACCGGCGCCAGGGAATTGTTTCCGTCGGAGAATTTGCAGGCGCTAAAAGCGCTCACCATTACGGCAAAGCTCCTTCCCGAAAACGCGCCCTACGACAGACTGCAGGTCGCGGGTGATATCAACGTTGTCAACTTCCCCTCAGCGGGCCTCTACTTTTATCGAATCCTTCTCCGTCCAGCACGATATTCGCTGCCGCACTGGGTAGCTGTATGGAATATGGGTGAGGGCGAGATCGAAAAATGGCATTTGCATCCAGCTGATTTCGATGGAGCGAAGACCTACAACCTCGAAAATTTTCTTGGCACGTTGCAAGGGGCCGTACTTAATACGACACCACCTGAAGTGAGCGAAATCTACTGTTACATCCGCGTTGATAAGTGAATTTCGTGGGCTAAGAATATGGACAAACTAAAACATATTGGACTGATTGTTGGGATGGCCTTTGTCTTTTTCATTTTCGCTCTATTGATCATTTACGTTGAGGATCCTTTCCTTGATTCAAAGGTAACTACAGGAGCGAACATCCTTATGGATGAATGGCGGCAGCTATTCCGCTATTGGGCCGTCTTCGGAATCTCGACCGCCGTTTTGGCTGCTTTGATTTGGTATGCGTGGGGTCAGTGGACCGTTAATCTCAACGATTGGACCAAGGCAAACAAGAAGCGGATTGTCTGGCTGCTGTTCCTTTTGCTGCCATGCTGTGCATTTCTAATGGGTTGGCTGTTGACACCCCCGATACAGGAAGGGGCGATCTTTGTTACCGCATTCTATCTCGCGAACAACCTCGCGGTTTACTTGCTCGCGACGGTGTTTTTCTCACCATCCTCTTTCAAGTACACGCCTTGGGGCGCGGTCACCTTGCGTCGTGGATGGTAGTGACCGAGCGGTAGAAAGGAGAACCATGAGCTATTACGTAATCGGCGTCGGCGGAACTGGAGCTAAATGCATTGAGTCCTTCATTCATCTATGCGCGGCTGGCCTCATGCCGGACAGCAAGTCGCTGTTTTGTTTGTTCGTGGATCCAGATGGTTCTAACGGCAGTCTTAAAAGGGCAGGTGAACTACTGCAGACCTATCACGATTGTAAGCAGCTTCAGCTTGGAGCCACCGACTTGTTTAAGAGTGGAGTGCGAATAGCGCAGCCTGACATATGGTCACCCTTGCAGGACAAGCCTGCCCGACTGGACGAATTTTTCAACTACAACATTCTCGAACCGGCGGCAGCGCATCTGTTCGATGTGCTCTACAGCCCTCGCGAAAAACAGACCTCGCTGGAGTATGGGTTTCGCGGCCACCCGTCGATCGGCTCCGCGGTCATGGCTTCAGCAGTAAAGCTTGGTGGGGAAGAACCGTGGGCCAGTTTACGGAATCAGATTAGTCTCGACGTGGGTACCGGTGAAGGCGCGAAGGTCATCTTGTTTGGATCGATCTTCGGTGGTACCGGCGCCTCCGGCGTGCCAACCATTAGCCGGTTGGTGAGCAATGAGTTCAAGTCGTCGAAATTGCGACAGGATCGCTTCAAGATTGGCAGCGTACTCATGTTGCCCTATTTCTCGTTTGATCCGGTCAAGAGTGAACGATTGAGAGTCGATGCCGATACGTTTCTTCTCAGCACTCAAAGTGCTCTGAACTATTACCACAGCCAGCACGAATTAAAGGTTTGCAACGCCGTCTATCTGCTTGGAAGTGAAACGTTAAAGCCGATGAGAACTTCAAGTATTGGGGGCCAGGGCCAGGAAAATGAGCCCCACTTGTTGGAGATGTACGCTGCACTGGCCGCCCTAAACTTCTTCGGGCAAGAAAGTGTTGAAGGTTATCCGCTCGTTGCGCGCGAGTTGCAAAGCAAAACGAGATGGTCGGACCTGCCATATGACAGCGGATTTGCTGATCTGAAAAAGAGAATTAATCAACTCGCTCGCTTTTCCTTTGCATACCTCAGCTCTTACTACCCCATGCTTGAGAGTATTAATGACACGGGCAGGGGTTACCGAGCGCCCTGGTACATCAATTTCTTTTCACGAAGGGGGGTTGACCTGAAGGACAGTATAACAAAGGAATTGAAGCAACTTAAATCTTACTGCGAGAGTTTTCTATTGTGGCTTGCAAACATCGAACAGTCTCAGACTGGAGACAATGTGGATGAAGGGGGCCACTTGATTAATTTCAATGCGTTTGCAACTACGACCACAGATGAAAACGGGAAGCCGACCGTCGTCCTCAGAGATCCGAACGACTTCAGCCTTTCGCATTACGGGAATTTACTTTTACCGATCACTGCGAACTATCCCAAGGGCCTGAGCGAGTTATGGGAGACCATGAGCGATATAAGAATAAAGGACCCGAAAGCGGACGGCGTGGGACGGTTTGTCCGTGCTTTGTACGACGCTTGCGGCAAAGTGAAAGCTGAAGACTCTTAGCAGTAACCGAAGGCAAAGACCATGACGTATCCGATCCTCCCAAAGCTGAAAGCAAACCATAACGTTCAAAACATAAACGACCCTGGAAAATGGGCTGTGCGTACTCGGGATGCGCTCGACAAAGTTGCCAGCGGATTGAAGGTTGACGAAGTTGAGACCGAGATTAACTCGATCCCCGACATGTGGGCGCGCCCAATGTTGTTTGAGATGGCGCTCTTGGACCCTGAGCACGTGCTACATAATCGCATTCTCGGCGAATGGCGCGGCCTGCTGGCAATGATCGCTCTGAAGGAGGTCGGCGGGCTAAATCAATTGACAGCCGTGCCGGTGAAATTGCCGTTAGTTATCAAGCCCAGGGAGGACGAGCCTGAAACTGCCGCCATGTCGCGCGATTTCCTGCGCACGCTTTCTAAGCTGCTTCCAGTAGCCTCGCTCGCGAATGATACAACCTGGCAAACATTGTATTTATTTCTCTACAACGGCCAAGCGGTTGGCATGACCTCGCCGACAACCCTGGTTGCCACGGCCGCCGACTACCTGAATCGCATCAGTAGCCAGGAAGTGTCCTGGTATAACGGCACCCATCTGAAAGATCCAGTGCCGCTTCTCCCACCGAGGCAAAAAGAAGTCTTGTCGGGCTGGCTATCGAAATTGATCGCGAAGATGAATACACATCCGCGGATCAAGAATGATGAGTGGAATCCTTTATCGGGTTTACTTGGTGAGTTCAGAACCGCCTTGGGTCCCGGCAGTTGCAGTCTCACTCAATCGGGGTTCGACATTGAGGGCCCCGAAGCGGGTATTTTCAAGTACTTAGATAAACCAGCCGATGGCAATCTGCAGGATGCCTCCCACGTAAGGCTAATTCCCTCAGCGGGCCGTGCCCCAGCCAAACATTTATTAGTATTCGAGAGGAGTGTTGCGGAGCAATGGAACATGTTGCCTCAAGATGTGACCGTTGATGGCGCGCAGACCCTCGTTTCAGCGAAGGTGAATGTCCAAAACGCTGACGTGTGGAAAGCCGCAGATTTTTTCACCAAGACGTTGTTCGTAATCTTTCAGGAAAATGCGTTTCCCGGAACGCAGGGACCAGGCAATCAGTCACTCTCGCTGCCAGGCGGAGGCACCACCATCACGCCAATCCTACCGGTCAGGGGGGAGTTGTTACAGCATCTAACCGCCACGGATCTGGCCAAGAGAGTCCGATGGGATCAAACGCCTGAGGGTCTCCGGCTTGAACTGACTCTTAATCTTTCCGGGCCTGACACAGAGAACGCTGCCGGCCGGACAATCAAACTCAGCAAGTCGTATCGACGCGAGGAAATTCAGACTTTAGACAATGTGCCGATCCTTGAAGTTTGGCCTAACTTCGAGGCCCCGGAATGGAAGGCCTACTACACTTGCTATTCCACGGAGGATGTTGCTGGCACCTTTTCCGCCCAACCTTTTGTCCTGAGTAAATCGGTTGAAAGTGAAGTACCTGTGAAGGTCCGTGGGAAGCGCCGTTATTGGCGAACGGAAACCTACCCGGAAGCGATGATTTGTCAGGCCGCGGTCGCGAACGCCCAGAGCAATCAAATAGAGCAGCAAGAAGCTGGCCTTCTGCTATTAGCTCAACCTGAAAAAGTTCGCGCGCGTGGCAATTCATATAAAGTCGGCGTTGATTTTGGCGCCGCGAGCACCACTGTCTGCGCCCGTTTGGATGATCACCGGTTCGCCGTGAAGTTTGCGAAAAGGACGGTTAGTGTCACAGCCTCGGGGAATGTCGCACAGGCAGAACTTTTTGATTTCTTCCTGCCCAATGTAGAGAGCAAGATGCCCGTTCTCAGCATCTTCCACAGCTTCGATAACAGTTTCAAGGGCCAGGACATTAGTGCGTTTTTAAATGGCCATATTTATCTCCTACTGGGAGCCAACTTCGAGGGGCTGAACCAAAAAGGTATGGCATTTGACCTTAAGTGGTCCTCGATGAACCGCGACCGACTGATGGTCAAGGCATTCCTAACTCAACTATGTTTGCAAACTGCGGCTGAATTGGTGGTCGAAGGCGCGACCAGTGCTGGTTGGGCATTTTCTTATCCGACCGCATTTAGCGACGAGCAAATTGAGGGGTTCCCAGGAATCTGGAATCAGGTAACTACGAACCTTATCGCTCAAACAGGACTGGCTCGCACTGGCCCGAACACAAAACAAACTGAGAGCATTGCGGCGGCACAATACTTTGTCCGCCAGCTTAACGCTGCCACACAGGAAGGGACTATTTTCATCGACATTGGCGGTAGCACGTCGGATATTTCCGTGTGGCAAGGGAAAAAACCGATTTGGCAAACATCAGTTCTTCTAGCTGGCAGGAACCTGTTTTCTGACTATTTATGGCATAACCCTGAGTTCCTGGCATTGTTCACTGGAAACGCTTCGCGACTCGTTGATAAGCGGAACAGTAATACCGATCGGAAGCCTTATTACGCCTTAACCGATGCGCTTTTGAGCGATAACAGCGCACTCATTTTCCAGGCGCTACCCGTTCAAGCTGGTTCGCCAGAAGTAAAAGCCTTGCGGCAACACTTAGCCCTTGGAGTCTCGGGTCTCTTCTATTACGTGGGTCTGTTACTGCAGGACCTTGTGGCCCGTGGTGTGTATCGCGCTAACGTGCCGAATGTCTATGTAGGCGGAAATGGTTCCCGAATCTTCCGCTGGCTCGACATCGACGGTGAACAGCGACTGAACGCGTTATACAAAGCGGTCTTTTCACAGGCGGCGGGGTGGACGGACGAGGATGCATTCCAAGTGGTGCTAAGTCCGGATCCCAAGATGGAAGCCGCTTATGGGCTCATCTGGGACCCCCCCCAGGAAGGCGAAAATCTTACCCACGATGTACTCGCGGGCGAAGGCTTCACTGGCGAAAAATCAAGCGAATGGGGCGACGTCGAAGGTGCACATGGTAAGGATGAGGGCTCCATCAAACTTCCGTGGAACACAGTCCTTACCCCAGAAGCGTTTACGCGACAGTTAGCGGCACCTTCTCAGTTGGACAAGTTGAATGACTTCGTCGCCGCCTTTAACCAATTTGCAAAGAACCGCGGCCTGGTTTCGGCAGTGGATTTAGGCAAGGAACAAGCGCGGGAGATTATCAAACGCCTGGGCCAGAGCTTAAGCATGTATCGCGGCTCGCAGACAACCGCAAATGTAGTCGTCGAACCGGTCTTCATCATCGCGCTCCGCCACTGGCTCGAGATTCGGCTCGGCGGCTGAGACATCCCCGCAAGCACGTGACGATTTGAAGCATGTAATCGTGAGTTCAATAGACCTTCTTGTCTATGCAGGAATCCTTTGTTTCGGCATGTTGCTTACGCTTGTGCTCGGATATTTCTGGGGGAATCGCCACCGGCGTCAAACTACACCAACTTCTGTTTCGAGCATATCTGATTCAACTCGCACTCAACTGGATTCTTTGAGCGAGACAGTTCGAGGTGTCCGCGCTTCGGTAAACAAATTATTGGGAAGCAAGAATGTTGAATCAAGAAAGGTGATACGCAACAGGAAAACGGTTGTTGATAATTCAAAAGGACCAGGAGCGATCAAAAGCCTGGCCGTGAAGATCAAAAGGTTTCTGTTGAGGTCGCGCTCAATGGAAGATGGGCCGCCGGACGTTCCAGTTGATTTTCTGTCTGAGCGACTAAAGGAACTCCTGGAAACCATGAGAGGTATAAAGACCGATTTAGCAATTCTCATGACACGGCTACAGGAAGCACGCGGGAGATACGCGCTCGAAGGGGTGGTCGGGGATGCGCGAGAGAGTTTTGGTTACCCCGAGTCTGGTCCCAGTTCAACCGATCTGACGATTCAGGAGCTTGACGACCAGTTCGAAATGCTGAGGGAGGCTGACGTTGAAGTCTATCCTACCGGAGCAAATAAGTCGGAACAGCCAATTATCGTCAGACCGTCTCGCACAGAGCACACAAACACCGGGTTGAACCTCATCGACCTCTATAACCGAGCGGTAACAGATAGTGTTGCGCGCGAACGATTCCGTGAAGCACATCAACCGCTGAGAGTGGGAACGGTTAATGCTGTTGAACGCCGACAGAATCCGACTGCCACGATAAACCCGGAATTCCAAGAGACTACGGACGGAGATTTTTTCGCTTTTCCAACAGCGCGGGCGGGTGAATTTGCGGTCGTCCCTCGTTTGGGGTTGACCATAGGGGCCGTCAGCTACCATGCCGGCGCTTTAGGGGAAATGTTTGGCAATCCAGCTTACGACCCGACGCGATCATACTCATGCTATCAGGTGCGGAAACCGGCGATTTTCAGACGGGAAGGTGACCGGTGGCAACTGCAATCACCCGGTGAACTGGATTTGGGAGCAGGAGACTAAACAGGCCGGGGCCTGAAGCTCATCAATCCTTATCACTCACGAAACATAGGACAAATCCAGCGAATGAGGCTTATCGATTATCTAATTCCACAGAATCCTATTGCGCTATGGATAGTTTGTCTGTTGCTTGTGCTGGCGGCGTTCTGGCTCGGTCTACTCCTCGTCAGTTTATGGCGACACATTCGTTACACCCTTCAAATCAGACGATGCGCGGATGTAAGTGAACTGCGATGGCCAGACAGCGACCTCAGTGTTATCACCCCCTCCGATTCAGAGGAGACGGAATCACCGGAAGAGCAATTTCGTGCCTTTCGACAAAACAAACAACTTCCACAAAAGAGTCCCATCGCCAGACACTTGTATGCTTTATTCGAGGCGGGACGACACGAAAGCCAGCTTGACGTTCGCGGTCTCCTGAAGAACACAAGCGACGAACTCATCCGCATCAACACCTTACATCGTTCGCTGCTCTCAGTTTTTATTGTCCTGGGGTACTCGGAACACTGTTTGGTCTTGCGGACACGATGTCTGCCCTCGACGAACTGTTGCGCGGCACTTCTAAACTCAACAACGACACGCTTAGCCTGAGCTTGCAGCAGTTGCTCGGCACCCTAAAAGGAGCCTTTGCTCCCAGCATTCTGGGAGTGTCACTTACGGTGTGGGGCGTTTTGCTTTTCGCCTTTTATTTACGTGTGGTCGCGCTGCCCCTGAGTGGTTTGCTGGAGCGCATGACCTTGACTGTTTGGGTTCCGCAACTTGTACCTACTCCGTCGCAGAAAATCCGCGAACGACTGCAGCTCAGCAAGCAGCAAATGGAGCGCAGCGTGGAGGCAGCTAAGCAAGTCACTGAATTCGCAGACGACATCCAGAGCAAAACGGGTTCTCTCAGGGAAACACTCGGGCTGACAACCGAAGCATTCAAAAAGATGTCTGATGTGGCAGACAGCCTGGGGTCCTTCTCACTCCACTTTCAGGTTGGCGTGCAGGCCCTTGTTCCATTCCAGCGAGATTTGCAGTCCCTTTACCAACAGATGAAGGATGAATCGAGAGTGTTCCAGGAGAGCGTTCAGCGAAACATCGCCGGCTCAGAAGATTTCCAGCAACGCATCCAGGGACAACTAACCAGTCAGCACGAGCAACTCGTCAGGGTTATGAACGCTCTCGAGATGTATGAAGCGGCTTACCTCGAGAGTCGAAAAGGCATCGATACGAAGTTAGCGGAAGTGTTGGAGCAAGCGAAACATGCGTTCCAAAGCCTTGGCCACCGAAATGAAGAGATTAGCCACACTTTGGAAAACGCCCTGGGCAAACCCTTGCGAGAAGATCTGGCAGTTGGTCTCGCCGGGGTACAAGCTGAATTGCAAAAACAGCTCGGCGAAATCGCAGGCTCTTTGCAGATCCAGCTTAGCAGTCTGGGCGAAAGACTCCGCCAACTGGATGCGCCCCTGAATACGGCGGCTGGTAAATTCACCGATACGTTTTCGAATTTTGAGGGAACGACCCGGGAGTGGCTAACAAAGCTACAACGGGAGTTCGTTCAGCAGAACGAAACCAACCAGCAGCAATTGCAAAGACTGGAGAGTCTGAGCCAGGAAATCCCTAGGCTACTTATACAACTCACAACCAGCAGTAACAATTTCTCGGACACTAGTAGCAGTTTTGCCAACCATGGACAACAACTCACTGAGAATACCCATACTCTCTCACAAAGCATTGCCGAGTTGGGTCGTGGCGTCAACGCGCTCAGCGAACAGGTTCGCAACCAGCCGGATGGCAATGATCGAGCCGCGGCGCTACTCGCCGAGCAAATTACTCTTTCGCAGCAATTGACAGACAGAATAGAGAACTTACGAGGCAGGCAGTAATGCAGGACGAAGAACTGCTCAGTTTCAATTTCTGGCCTTCGTTCGCCGACATGATGCTGGCGTTAGTGCTGGTTCTGTGTCTGGCGCTGTTCCTGGTAACCGCTGTTGTTGCGGTGGGAACCGTCAACTTAAAAGAGGTTGAGCTCAATCAAACCAGCATGATCAATTCTATTGCGGATGACTATAAGGTGAAACCTCGCAAGCTAGCTGAAAGCAACTATGGCATTTTCTTTCGTGACAGCAAGGACCCCGATATTGAGATTCACAATGATCTTAACTCTCAGCGCATAACTTTCAGCGACAAAATTCTATTTGAGCCGGACCACATTGAGATCAAGCCTGAGGGCGAGCAGGTTTTGAGCATTGTGGGCGCCAGATTGCGAGCGCAGCTTGCGCTGATAAAGGAAGTTCAGATTCAGGGTCACGCCGACACCAAGCCGAGTCAACGGTATGACTCAAACGTTACCCTGGCCGCTAATCGAGCGATTGCAGTATTCAGTTACTTACAAAACAAAGTCGGCATTCAACCGGCCGAGCATTTGATGTCGGTCACATCCTTCGGGGAATACCAGTCCGTACAGCGCAGCACGGCCGACACCGGCTACAACCTGGACAAATTGCAAGCGGACAATGGCACTGACGAACTGCGACGCCGCAACCGCCGGATCGAGCTGGTGTTGATCTATCGAAGGTGAATAACACATTCGAACAAGTTCGTGACTGCATAATGAATTTCTAGGCGAACTCTCACGCGAAAGCGCCTCACCGTGAGCCCTATTGAAATCGAATGCTCAGTCTGGGGACACACAATCTGAACCTTCGAGTGGCTAACAGTAAGAGGAATTCTCACATGCCTATGAATAAATCGACTTCCGAAGCGGTAACCGATTACGTGAAGCTGCTTAGCCTGACGGTCTGTCTTTGGATGTTAGTAACGGTGGCTATCGGGGGATTCGCAACTTATAACTACGCTAAAAACGCCACCGTGATCGAGAACATCTCCAACCGAAGTATTTCGCAGTGGTGGACAATAGGCTTGTTATGGATCCCCTTGGTATTACAGTTAGTAGTGCTTTTCTTCCTTGTAAGACAGGTACGAAAGCAAAAGCAAGATGAAACCATTCGACACTATTTTAAGTTCTACTTCAAAAAAACCTTTATCGCGTCCTGCGCCTACATATCACTATGGTTGTGCTACACCATCTGGATTAATGGAAACGCAGATGCAAGTGTTGTCTATGGTCTTCGCTGGATCTCATTGTTGGCCATAACCCTGTTAATTTCTTTTGTTGTCCAGGTTACTTACCTGATCACCAGATCCTCGCCGCGTAATGAGAGGCGCCTCTTTACGGAGCACGATATTGATGAGAAACGGCTAGTCTCAATATCCGAGAAGCTGAGAGCAGTTGCCCACAGCCGCCGGAACAAAGCGAACGGGACTTCTAATGAAGCGTCTTTGGAGGATCCGGATCCGCTGAAAAACAAAGGTTCGGTCAGCGAAGAGGTTGACAAAATATACGGGTGGTTGCTCAAGAGCAGAGACTACAAGATTCATCGAGTAACGTATAAGGGAACGCTTGAGGACCTCGACAGCCAGCACGTGGTCGAAGCGCTCAATCGATTGGTCTGCAGCCGAGGTTTTTATAGAGACTGGTATGGCACCTCCTCCGGAAATTACGAGGAAGTGCCGCTACATGTCAGGGAACTCGCGAATCGCCGGTACATCGAAAACAATTTGCTCGACCCCAAGAATGAGAGCGAAAGCCCAAAGAATGAAACACCGGACGTTATTCTGGGTGCAATAAAAACTTGGACACGGCAAAAACTCGAAAGTCTGATCGGTACCCAAAAACGGATCGACCGGCAAATAGGTCAACGCGATGGGATTGGAATGTTTCCTTTTTATACCCTCATCTTTTTCTTCAGCATCTTCCTGTGTACGGCTTACTTATTTGGATTTGCATTTGCCTTTGAGGACAAGCATGTTCAACTACTCGATGCGAAACAACACGGCGCACTCTTCATGACTGATGAGTTTCTCGAGGATGTCCAGCAGACAGACCCTTCGTTGATTCGTGTAGCTGACATCAGGGACGCCTCGAGATTCGTTCATAACTTGTTCGCCCCTGGCAATACGTTGTCTCAATATCTCAACCATCATCTAACGCCTCGCACTCAAGCACTACTGAAATCCTACGACGACGAAAAACCAACGGCGCCATCGGGCCAGTTGTTAAATGCATTGATTTATGAGCTTAACGGAATGCTCCAACAACAATCGCTATTTGAACAACATCGTTTTGATAACGTCCGATTGCGTGAAGAGACCAGCACGCTACTTAAACAAAATCCAAGAGACAAACAACTTACTTATCTCAATCGCTTACTCCTGGAAGACATGTTTCCGGACGAGTTGGCTCGAATGTCCGAGAACTACAAATTGCGGAACTTACGAGAAAAGTTCTTCTTTGGGTCGGGCGGCGCGGGGATTCAAGTCGCTGTTAACGCTGAAGCAAAGAATGCCGAACGATATATTGCTCAGATCAATGAGGCCAGTCTGCTTGCTGTTGTTAACGACGTGAGGAGTGCTATTGAACAACAGAAGCTTGTCCGCATCGAAATCGTGGGACGCGCGGACGACAACGCCAACCGAGGAAATTCCTACACTTCCAACGATGAGGTTTCCGCCGCGAGAGTGCGATCCATCCGCTACGCTATTCAAGAGAAGTTGATTGGCCAAAACCTCTCGTCCGAGCAACTAGCTGGTCTTCAGTGGGTCGAGATGCCTATGTCAAATGACGTTACGCTCCTGCCAAAGCGTCGTAAATCTCAAAACCACAATGATGATAGCGAAGCTGAGAATAATGCATTCCTCGTCTTGAATAACGGCTCCTCACGATCGACTTCATCGAGTCAGCCCCGGACGCAGCTATCGATAGACAGACACAAAGAAAAGTGCCTTCAGGACAATGGGGGTGCGTCTGCAGAGCAAGTCGATCAAGCCGTTGAATGGTGGAAACGCCTTGGCGACGCCGCCAAGAGAACGCCTGTCTCCGATGCCACGATTGTTTCCTTTTATCAGGACATCAAGAATTGGCTTGGGGTGTCCGAACGGAGCGAAATTTCAAAAGCTCTCCAGGACAAGATTTCAAGAGAACTCTACCAACTTGAAGATCTCGAAGGTAGCAAACGGGCGGTTGAAGTATTCATCTTCGAATCCGCGCTTCCGCGGCCAGATCCGGAACAAGATTCCGCATCGAAGCACATGGCTCT
>Ga0207650_10000557_pt1 | contig 30266 bp, 28 predicted proteins | sample KBSS63metaG_FD_184325 | JGI IMG/M metagenome (GOLD analysis project Ga0207650, IMG submission 184325) | Switchgrass rhizosphere microbial communities from Kellogg Biological Station, Michigan, USA - KBS S6-3 metaG (SPAdes) (version 2) | ecosystem: Host-associated > Plants > Roots > Rhizosphere...
GACGCTCGGCTTGGGCAGCCTGTGCATCACGCCCGCCTCGTCGCGGTTGAACTGCATGAACACGTTGTTCCAGATCTCGATGTAGCGGTCGCCGTCCTCCTCCGGCGACCCGGGCGGGCCGCCCGCGATCTCCGGGCCGTGGTCGTAGAAGATCTCGGAGCACGGGCCGCAGGGCCCGGTGTCGCCCATCATCCAGAAGTTGTCGGAGGCGAAGCGCGCGCCCTTGTTGTCGCCGATGCGCACGATCCGCTCGGCCGGCAGGCCGATCTCGTTCCTCCAGATGTCGTAGGCCTCGTCGTCCTCGGCGTAGACCGTCGCCCAGAGCTTGTCGGCCGGCAGCTTGTAGACCTCGGTGAGCAGCTCCCAGGCGAACTTCAGCGCATCCTTTTTGAAATAGTCGCCGAAGCTGAAGTTGCCCAGCATCTCGAAGAAGGTGTGATGGCGCGCCGTGTAGCCGACGTTCTCGAGGTCGTTGTGCTTGCCGCCGGCGCGGATGCACTTCTGCGAGGTCGCCGCGCGCACGTAGGGGCGCCGGTCGAAGCCGAGGAAGACGTCCTTGAACTGGTTCATCCCCGCGTTGGTGAAGAGCAGGGTCGGGTCGTCGCCCGGGACGACCGGGCTCGAGGGCACGACGGTGTGCCCCTTCGAGGCGAAGAATTCCAGGAACGTCGATCGGATCTCGGCGGCTTTCACAGGGGAGCTTTCGGCGGCGGCAGGATCGCGCGGCGGTTGCCGGCGAGGAGGACGAAGGATATCGGCATGGGCCGGCGATTGTCCGGCATCGCCGGCGCCGCGCCGGCGAGGACGCGCGCGTCTGCCCGTCGACGTCTGCCCGGCGGCGCCTAGCGCTCGTCGTTGGCGGCGGCCCGCTCGCCGCCGTCGCGGCCGCGAACCGTCGCCGGGCCCGCCGCCGATGTCGCCGGCGCGGCCGCGGCGAGCGCCAGCGCCCGGCGCAGCAACCGCTCGGCCTCGCGTCCGTCGTGCGGATAGTGGGCGATGCCGAAGGCGACCGCCACGAAGCGGTCGACCGCAGCCACCGTGAACGGCAGCGCCAGCGCGGCGCCGAGCTTGGCGACGACGCGATTCGCGTCCGCGGCGGTCAGGATCGAGCCGAGCATGACGGCGAACGTCTCGTCGCCGACCGCGGCGACGACGTCGCTGGCACGCACGCCGGCACGAAGGCGCACCGCGATCTTGCGCCGCAGCGTCTCGAAATCGGTGCTCTCGGCGCCCTCGCCGCGTGGCCGGAGGCCCTCGATGCGAATGCCCAGCACCGCCATCGGCGCCGGCTCGCGCTCGCGCAGCGCGAGCAGCTGGCTGAGGTGCTCGACCAGCTGCTGGCGATGCGGCAGGCCGGTGCCTGGGTCAGTCGAGTGGCTGTGGCGCGGCTCGCGCTGGCGCCGGCGCTCGATGGCGAAACGGATCCGGCGCCAGCCCACGGGGCCGGCCAGCTCGTCGCGACCGATGACGTCGTCGGCGCCGCTTCGCAACCATCCGGTCGCGTGCTCGGCATCGGGCTCGACGACGACGACCACCAGCGCGGCCCGCTCCGCCACGGCAGCGATCTCGGCCGGCGACGCCGGCGCGGCATCGCCGTCGACGAGGACGGCATCGAAAGCAGCGTCGCTGCCCAGCCGCTCGAGCGCCACCGCCCAGCCGGCGCAATCGTCGATCGCGAAGCCCGGCGCGCGCGCTGCGGTGGCGATCGCGAGGAGGCGAAAGACCGCTCCGCTCACGAGATCCGGCGCCGAGAAAGAGGCATGAGCCATTCTAGGAAGCCCCTGCCACCGATCGGCGTGCCGGTCGGCGCGATCGAGAAATGTCACCGCTCCGACATCGGCGTGAGCGAGCATGGGCGCGCATGAGCACGTCACGCATAGCCATGTCACGTCCCATACCTCCGGGGGAAGACGAAAAGCCGGCAACGGTTCAGACTCCTGCCCGCCGGCTAAGCGTTGGTGCCGGGACACCCAGGACATCGGTCATGGCCATGAAGCTGTTGGCACACGTCTTCAGAACCGGGATTCCTGCGCTCGCCTCGGCCGAGCTGGCGGGAGCTGCGACGGCGGATTCACGCCGCTGGGTGTTTCGTGATCTGGTCGTTCGCCGCGACGGCTATGCGGCCTGGGGACTCTGGAGCCCGGCATGGGCCGGCGCCGCAAAGCCGCGGCGCGAACCGGCGAGCGAGACGCTCTGGCCCGACACCCAGCCCTGGTGCCACGAGTAAGGCCACGCGGGCCGATTCATTTTTCCAATCGATAGCTGCAACCGCCGCCAAAGACTTGTCAACCGGCGTTGTGCAAAAGCCTGTGGATAAACGGCCAGTCGAGGCGCGAATCGACACGCACCCTTGGCTCCGTTCCCGATGAGTAAAAAAGCGGCAATCTGAGCCGAGGCACCGAAGGGGACCGAGCGTTTCCGCATCGCGGGACGGTCGCCTGTCCGGGCGTCCATGCGCTCATTAGGATGGTCTTCCCATCGACCATGACGTGACCCCCACACGTGTCCGCATGAGAACCCTTTCGACATCCATCTATCTGGCCGCCGAAGTCGGTGTTCCCACCGAGGTCGAGCCCGCCGGCACTTCGCTAGAGAACCCGTACGTCTACGACAGCGTCGCGCGCGACTTGAAAGCCATGGAAGGCGAGGGCCTGTTGCGGATCGTCGACGAGCACAGCCGGCAGGGCAGGAGCGAGGCGCCCATCGACCGGCTCAGCTTCGTGCGATTGCGCTGACCCGGCGCTCCGTCACCGGTCCCAACACACCGTCGCTTCGGCGACGTCGCGCAGCGCTCCGCTGCATCGTCTGATCGCGCCCGCTTCCCTCGCCTGCAGCCAGCCCACGTTGAACCAGGCCCGACCGTCGCCGGCCTCGGCGGCGTCACGTGCAAGCCGGCCCGCCACGACAAGGTCGACGTACCGGCCCAGTTCGTCCTGGGCCGGCTCGAGCGCCTCCAGGAAGCGAGTGACGGCGCGCTTGCCGAACAGAGGCGCCGTCAACTCCGTCAGATAGCGCAAGCGCTTGAGCCGTTTGCGAACGCCATGCCGTTCGACGATCGACAGCGCGGCGAAGCGCTTCGCATCGCGCGCCAGTCGGCGGTGCAGCTTGTCGAGGCGGCGTGCGATCGTCGCCCGCGGCGATTCGGCGGAAGCGTCGGGCGGCGAGCGAACTTCACCGTCGCACTCCGTTGCGGTCGGCCGATCGAGGGCGAAGTCGAGCATGTCGAGCAAGGCGTGCTGGAAGTCCTTGCTTCGAACGAGCTCGACCACGTCGACAGGCTGCTCGTCGCGAGTGGCCCGCAAGTCCGGATCGGGCGAGCCTGCCTCGAGAAGCGGCTCGCGCATCGCCGCCGCGACGGTGCGCCGATCGCGGTCGACGCCCAGCGCGCGAAAGACCTCTGCCGCGGGCTGCAGCCAGCTGGTCGCTAGGTCGCCGCGCCAATCGGGCATCTCGCGCCAGACCGTTCTCATTCGACGCAAGCCGATTCGCAGCTGATGCACGACCTCGTCGTCGAGGCAACCCGAGGCGACGTTGCTGGCGTTGGCCAGGACCTGGTCGAGGCAGCTCAGGAAGGCAGCGCGAAAAACGTCGCTGCCCGCGGCGTCGTGGTGAAACCGCGGACGTTGCGACTTGACGGCCGGCGCGAAGTCGCTGGCGCGGCGCGCGAGCAAGTTGCCGCGCGCCGCCTTGGAGGCGGTGCTGAGCCACATCGCGTGGGCATCGACGCTCTGGCGCCCGAACTCGACCAGACCACTCGCATCGCCGTGCTTGAGCTCGGCCTCGACCTCGCACACCGGCAGCGATCTGCCGCCCGCCTCGATCTCGCCACGGTCGAGCGCCACTTCGATCTCGGAACCCTGCCACGCGACGAGAAGGAATCGCCTGCGCACTCGCGTCGTGTGGACAAGCTCGAGCGCCGCGGCGTTGTCGCTTCCATCGAGAGCACGGGCGAGAAGACGGCCGGCGCGGGTGCCGGCATGCAACGACAGATCGGGCCGCGGTTCGGCGCCGGCCCGGGCCGCGAGCCCAGGTACTGTTTCCTCGAGACGCTCCGCCGGGCTCGGCCCCGCGGCCTTCACCGTCTGCTCCCAACGGCCGCGCGACTTGCGCAAGCGCAGCGACAGATCCGCTCGGGCGAGGCGAAGGTCGGGCGTGTCCCAGTATCGCGACTCGATCGCGACCGACCGCGCGCCGTGTCGGACCATGCCGCGCTCGACGGCAGGCACAGAGGCCGCGACGATCCCGAACTTGAGCTCGGTCTCGTTCATCGATCCGATTCTGTGCCGAATTGCCGGCCGCCATCGCACGACGATCAGCTCGTGCGAATCCGGCCCGGGGCGCCGTCTAGAAGCTCGCCACAAGACTGGCCCGAAAGCGCCGCGGCTCGACCGGATGGAAGTGGACGTCGTCGATGCCGGCCGCCGGCTCGCCCTGCAGCCGCGACGTGTAGAAATAGTCGATGTCGCTGGCCTTGCGATCGAACAGGTTGAACACGTCGAGCGCGACCTTCAGGTTCGGCGAGATCCTGTATCCGACGCGCAGATAGGCCAGCGTCGTCGATTTCGAGCGGACAGAGTTGTCCTCGGTCAGCGGCCGCGGCCCGAAGTAGCGCAACTGGAACTGGCCAGACCACGCACCGAGGTCGGCGATGGTCGCTCCGACCGACGCCACCTTGTCGATCGAGCCAGGGATGAAGTTGCCGGCCGGATCGTCGTCCGTGAAGCGAGCCTGCGACGCCGCCAGGTCGGCATCGAGCAGGAGCCACGGCGTGGCGCGATAGTGGTTGTTCCATTCGATGCCGCGACGCCGGCTCGCCCGGCTCGGCTCGGTCTCGCCCGCGTCGCCGACGAAGAGCAACTCCGAGGCGAGCTTCAATTGCCAGAGCGCGAGCGAGCTCTGCAGCCCCGAAACGATTTCCGTGCGCAGACCCAGCTCGCCACCCTTCGAGCGAACCAGCGGGGTCACCGGATCGACCGGATCTCGGCTCTTGGCCGCGACGGTCGCCGTCGTGCCGCGCGCATCGTTGCTGTGGAAGCCAAGGCCGTAGTTGGCGAAGTACTCGGTCGTGCTCCAGGGCCCGAAGACCAACGACAGCTTGGGCGAGACGATGCTGTCGTTCGCCTTGCCGCTGTTCTGCGGGATCGAGCTCGACACCTTGAAGTCGAAGCGATCGCCGCGCAGACCGGCGACGCTGCGAAACCAGGGCCGCCATTGCGTCAGGTTCTCGGCGTACAGGGCGACGCTGGTCTGCCGAACCGCGCTCTCCTGCGTTGCCGCCGTGCGCTCGCGGGCGACCGCGGCATAGAGGCCGACCGGATCGAGGCGATCCTGGCGAACCTGGACGCCGAGCGTGTTGACCGTGTCGACAGCGCCGAGCCGGATGTTCCAGGTGCGACGCGCCGCCAGCCCCAGGACCTTGCGCCGTTCCGCCTGCTCGAACTGATCGCCGTTGCTTTCGGCCGGATCGAGATCGATCGGATGCTCGAGGAAAAACGTGAAGTTGGAAAAGAGGTTCAGCCGCGATGCGATCGCGTACGCGTTGAGGCGGAACTCGCCGTCGCCGAGTCGACGCACGGTCTGGAATGACAGGCTGTAGCGCTCGGTGTGGCCGCCGTCGGTCGGATCGATCGCCCCGAATCGATCGATCAGGCCGGCATCGACGGCCCGCTGCGGGATTTGGTCGGTGGAGTTCCAGCCGGCCGAATAGCCCATGGCGGTGATCGAGGAGCGATTGGCGTCGTCGCCGAACGTGTAGCGAAGAACGCCGTTCATGCGGTGAAACTTCTCCGGGTTCTGCCACGGGCCGTCGTTGTGCGCTGCCTCCAGCGCATAGGTCAGCTTGCCCTCGCCGAGCGAGCTCGTGTGGGCGAGCAGCGCGCGTGCATAGCGATCCTGGCCCAGCGTCGCGGCCGCGACGCCGCGCGGCAATCCGTCGAAGAGATCGATTCGGGCCGACCCCGCCGAAGAGAAGTCGCCCTCTTCCGCGTAGTACGGACCCTTGCGGTAGCGAAGGCGATCGACGAGCTCGGGGATGAGCCAGTTCAGGTCGGTGTAGCCATGGCCATGGGCATGCGTCGGCATGTTGACCGGCATGCCGTCGACGAAGGTCGCGAAGTCGGTGCCGTGGTCGAGGTTGAAGCCGCGCAGGAAGTACTGGTTGGCCTTGCCGTCGCCGCTGTGCTGCGTGACGATGACGCCGGGGACGAACTCGAGCACCTCGGCCGGCCGCAGGGTCGGCCGGCTCTCGATCAGCTTCGAGGTGACCGTGCCGGCGCTCGCGGCATCGGTGGTGCCCACGGCGTTGACGTAGTTGCCCTGCACCCGGACGGTTTCCAGCTGCTGCGGCACGGCTTGCGCCGTACTGGCGGGCGCGGCCACCGGCACCACGGCGGGAGCGCTGGGGTTTTGTTGGGCTGTCGCGCAGGGGGCGATGGCGAGCAGCATCGCAACGGACAAGACCAAACCGAGCGACTTCGCCCGGTCGTGGATCGACCTTCGACATGGAGAGCTCCGTGGGCGCGCGCTGCGCTCGAAGGCGCAGCACGCAGGCAGACAAAACCCGCGCCTGTGCCGGCGTCGCTCCGGTCGAGCGATCGCTGCGCAACGCAGAACTCAGGTCTGCCGGGGAGGCCGCTCCAAGGGCTCGGGGTCGTCGGTGATCGAGGGCCAGGCGGCCACTCGCCCGATGACGGAAGGACTCTCCGCCGCGGTCCAGGCGTGCGCCGCGGGGAGCAAGGCGACGAACGCCGAGGCGGCGCTGAGCGCGCCGTCGTGGTCGTCATCGATCGTGGAGCCGGCGTCGGTGAGCACGACGCTGCCGTCGGTTCTGGGGTGGTAATGGCGCTCCGACGGGCCGGCGCCGTGGAAGTGCCCCAGGGCCGTCATGACATGCCTCAGGCGCGCGCTCGCAGGGGAAATCGCTCGGCGCACGTCCTCGAGAACAAGGCTCGGCGCGGGCGTTTCATGCTTGTGCGAGGGGCCCAGCGTTGTCAGCACGCTCACCAATGCCGACTGGCAGACGACGAGGTCCACGAGCAGCCAGACGACACCGTGCCGACGGTGAAAGCGCGAGAAGACAGGCGATCGGCTCACGGGGCTCTTGGGGCAGTCAACAGCATCGTACGCAGTCCGGCCGCTAATGGATGCCGTCTCTGGCGAGGCACTGCGCGAGGCTCAGCCGCAGGCTCGAGTCCGATTCGCTAATCACTGGATGACAGTGCCCCGATGCCGCCCGTAGCATCGGCGATCATCGGACAAACGCGGGCCCGCGCGGCAGACTGAGCGGCTTGGTTCTGTCCGTTCGTCCGGCAACGGAACGCGCCAGTACGAACAAGGATTTGAAGCGTGAGCCGAGCGAAGAAAGGAACCTCCCTGCAAGTCGTTCCCGTCGACTCCTGGAGTGCATTCCAGGAAATCGTCGCTGGCCCCAGGTTTCGAAGCTGGGCCTTTCGCGGACAGGGCGACGCGCGGTGGCCGCTCTACAGCTCGATCTCGCGTTACCTGCTCGAACACCGCGTCGACCCGGCCGCCTGGGCCGAGCAGGAAGAGCGAATCCTGCGGATCTTTCGCCGCAAGGCCCATCTGTATCTCGCCCACGTGCCGGCAGAGACCGACGCGTTCCAGTGGCTGGCGTTGATGCAGCACCACGGCGCGCCGACACGCTTGCTGGACTTCACCTGGTCCCCTTTCGTGGCCGCCTTCTTCGCGCTCGAGCGCGCCACCGCGCCAGCGGCAGTGTGGGCGCTTTGCCTGCCCGAGATCTGGAAGGCCAAGCACAAGTTTCCCGGTCGAAAGGCGCTGGTCACCGAAGACGAGCTGGGTCTTCGCATCCCGGGCAACTACGAGCGCTTCTTTCTCGGCAACGAGGTCCCCTTCGTGGTCACCGGCGAACCGCTGGTCATGAACCAGCGTCTTGTCGCCCAGTCGGGAACCTTCGTCGTGCCCGGTGTGCTGGACCGCCCGGTCGAGGACGTCTTGTCCGTCTACCCGAGCCCGGAACGCACGGTCGTCAAATTCGTGCTCGACACCGCGAAGGTCCGCGATGAAGCGATGTTCAACTTCTACAACATGAACATCACGAACGCGACGCTCTTTCCGGGACTGGACGGGATGGCGCGCTCGCTCTCCTACGAGCTGGAGTTCCACTGGGCCTACGACCCGAAGACGATGATGCGGTTTCCAGGCTACTGAGGACGAGACCGCTGCGCCCCTATCGCGTTGCCACCCCGGCCGGCAGGCGTTGCAGGTAAGCCCAGATCTCGCGCAACTCGTCGTCGGTCATGCGCCGATAGCCCTGCCACGGCATGAACTTCGGATCGATCGCGTGGCCGTCGGCGGCACGTCCGGTGCGCAGCGCGGTCGCGAACGCATCGAAGCCCAACGCATGGATGCGGCTGCCGCGCGTCAGCGCAGGCCCGGGCGGTGCGCCCGGCTCGAGGCCCTGGCCACCGCTCAGCGCGGGACCGTGGCAGAACGTGCAGCCGCCGATCTCGACCAGGTAGGCGCCCGGCTCGGGCGCCGGCGAAGACGGACGCGACGAATGATCGAGCTGCGCGGCGCGGACGACCGCACCCGAGAGACCGAGGTCGATCATCGTTCGCGCCAGCAGCGTCAGCTCGAGCCCGGTGCGCTCGTTGTCCACCGGCGGCATGCTGCGGTAGTACGCGATCATCGCGCCAAGGTCGGCGTCGCTCAGGTGCTGGTAGTGGTCGACCGGCATGAACAGCAGGCCGCGCCCGTTGCGATCGACGCCGTGGCGCAGCGCGCGTTCCCAGTCGGCCACTGCGTAGCTGGCGCCGACGCCGCCGCGGCCGCGGGTGAGGTTCGGCGTGTAGCCGCGGCCGAGCAGCGGATGCTCGAAGGCGAGCCGACCGCCGAGGTCGTCGCCATGGCAGACGGTGCACACGGCCACCGCGTCGCTGAGATGGCGGCCGCGCGCGACCGCCGCTGCGTCGCTGGGGACGGCGAGGTCCTGTCCAGCAACGTCGAAACGCATCTTCCGCGGCGAAGGGACCGAGGCCAGGCGGACCGCCACGGCGGCGACGACGATCGCCACCAGGATCGCGAGCGTCGCGGCCGCGCGCCGCCAGGCGCGCTTCACGCCAGCGCGCGGCTCGTCGCGCGAAGCACCGCCACAGTCTGCAGGCACGAGCCGTCGGGCCCGACCGCCGACATCTCGAAGCGCAGGGGCGCGCCGAGCGCGGGGCGCCACCAGTCGCAGCCCTCGACCTTGCCGAACTGATCGCTGGTCGAGGCGATCGGCGCCTTCCACGCCGCGAAGCGGCCGAGCGCGGTGTCGACCGTCTCGACGCCGACCGTGCGCAACGCGTTGGCGACGCGGCCCAGCGGGCCGAAGTCGAGCACGTTGTCGTACGCGGTGTCGGCGTCGAATGCGCCGGGGTAGAAGACCTGCGGCACGGCCGCGAAGCGGTCGCTGCCACCCGGGCCCATGTTGTCGCCGGCGATGCAGACGGCGTGAGTCGCCGCATCCTGCTCGACATAGAACACGCCGGTCGGCATCGGAAACACGCCGGCGGGACCGTCGATGCCGACGATGCGATGGTTGGGCGCGAAGACGATGGCGTCGCGCATCGTGCCGCCGGCCTCGCGTCGTTCGATCGTCACGCGCACCTCGCCGCGCAACGCCATCGTGCGGCCGTCGCGCGCAACGCTGCCCTCGACCGCGTACTCCCACCAGTCGCCCGCCCGCAGGCGCGCCATGTGGCGCCCGGGATCGTCGCTGGCCAGCGTCATGCCGTTGCTCCCGCGATGCTTTCGGCGAGCGCCTTCAGGCGCCGCATCTGCTTGGGCACGAAGAACGCGAGCGGCAAGCGCAGCAACACGCCCGCGACCTTGGCCGTCGCGGTGTGCAAGGTGACGTCGATCGCATAGTCGACGTGCGTGTGCGACCCGTCGAGGGGAGCGAGCCGAAAGTGCGCCTCGCTGGAATACGCCGGCGACGGGATCGTGAATGCGAAATGGCGCGGCGGCTCGAAGGCGATCAGCGTGCCGGTGAACTCGGTGACCTTCTTGCCTTGCTGCAGCCGCTGCACGAAGCGCTGGCCGACCGGGTGCGCGGGATCGCGCGGATCAAGGTAGCGATGCTCCAAAGCGCCCTCGACCCAGCGCACGATCAGCGCCGGATCGTCGATGCAGCGCCACACCGTCTCCGGCGAAGCGTCGATGTCGACGGCGGCAGTGAGGCGCATCGCAGTGCCCGGGTGCGGCTCAGCGCCGGCGCGTGAAGCGGACCGGCAGGCTCGCCGGCCCGCGCAGGAACAGGCCGACATCGCGCGGCACCTCGTCGCCGGCGAAGCGCAAGTCGGTGACGGCATCGAGCAGGCGCTCGATGGCGATGCAGATCTCGAACTTCGACAGCATCGCGCCGAGGCAGAAGTGGCGGCCGCCGCCGAACGCGAGGTGATCGGCCTTCGGCGTGAAGGCGCGTTCCGGGTCAGCCTCGGCACGGTCGATGTCGAAGCGGTCGGGCTCGGCGTAGCGGCGCGGATCGCGGTTGGCCGCACCGAGGAAGCACATCACCTCGGCCTCCGCTGGAAGCCAGCCGCCCGAGACCTGCACCGGCGCGCTGGTGCGCCGCGGCACCATGTGCGTCGGGGCGGTGTGGCGGAACGACTCGGACACCGCGCGCGCCACCAACGCGCGATCGGCCTGCACGCGCCCCAGCACCTCGGGGTGAGCGATGACGTTGCGCAGGCTCGTCGACAAGCCCTTCTCGGTGGTCTCGCCGGCGGCGAACACCATCAACATGCCGAAGCGGACGATCTCTTCCTCGTCGAGCTGCGTGCCGTCGACCTCGGCAGCGGCGAGCTGCGAGATCAGGTCGTCGCCGGGTCGGCGACGGCGCTCGCGGATGAGCGGGCGCAGGTAGGCATCGAGCTCGTCGCGCGACCGCTCGCCTTCGCGGGCGACCTCCGGGTCGCCACGCAGGTTGAGCGCGCCGCGGATCAGTCCCGTGTACCAGCGCCGGAAACGCTCGCCGTCCTCGGCCGGCAAGCCGAGGATCGCCGCCATCATCTGCACCGGCAGCTGCGCCGCGAAGTCGCGCACCAGGCAAGGCTCGGACCGCTCGAGCAGCCCCGCGACGAGCCTGTCGACGACGCTCTCGATGACCGACTTCCAGCGCTGCTGGATGCTCGCGGCACGAAACGGCTGGACCAGCAGGTTGCGCTGGATGTTGTGCTCGCGCCCGTCGAGCTGGATGATGGTGCGGCCGAGCAGCGGCTCCGTCTGCGCGGCATAGCTGCGCGTCGTGAAGACGGAATTCGTGAGGGCCGCGTGCACGTCGTCGAAGCGGCTCAGGATCCAGGCTTGCGCCGGACCATGGAAGTAGAGCGGGTGGTCGTCGCGCATCAGGCGATACGCCGGGTACGGGTCGTCGGCGAAGGCGGGCGAGAAGATGTCGGGCACGGCGTCGCGGCCATCGCCATGGCCGGCCTCGGCGCTCGGCGCGGCGATGTAGCTCATGCCGCGCGCGAACGCTGCGAAGTTGCCGGCCTCCGCCTCGAGCCGGCGCTTCAGCGCCATGTTCTCGGCCGCCAGCTCCTCGCGCCCCAGCCGGCCGCAGCGCGGCGCCTCGATGCGGTCGCGAAAACCCAGCCGGTGCAGCAGGAAGCCCGGCGCGGCTGAAGAGAAGGCGCGCGCCGACGGCACCAGCACGGCCGGGTGGCGTTGGCGCACGCCGAGCTCCGGGTAGTCGTAGTCCTGCTCGACGAGCACGTAGTCGTCGAGCCGGTGCACGGCGAAGGTGACGCGCACGCGGCGGTCGTACTCGTCGCGGAAGTCGCGGCCATCGGCGCTCTGCGGATCGGCGCGATAGAGCGGCGCCCAGAGCGGCAGCCGCGTCGCGTCGCCGAGCTCGGCGACGCCGAGCTCGATCGGCGCGTCGACATAGATCGTGTCGGTCTCGATCTGCCACCGACCTTCGGCGGGAGCGTCGAGGCCGGCGCGCCGCTCGAGCGCGCCCTTGAGGCCGCGGCCCTCGTAGCGGTGCACGGCCTCGATGCCCTGCATGATCATCGGCGTGCGCCGGGCCGGGTCGATGACGCTGATCCAGTGGATGTAGCTGCCGTCCTCGCTGCCCTCCGAATCGATGTACGACGACGGCAACACAAACACCGGGTACTGCTTGAAGTACTCGCGCCAGCGGTAGCCGCACTGCCACTCGATCGCCAGGAACTCCGGGTGCGCGAGCGCGTTCACGTGGTAGCAAAGCATCGTCTGGTAGCCCGACGCCGTGCCCATCCAGGTGTCGTCGTCGATACGCGTCCGCATGCGGCTGCCGAGCGTCCATTCGTCGAGGTTCGGCAGGTGGCGCAGGTAGGCGAACGCGGTCGCCGCGGGCGTGCGCGCGTAGACGGTGGTGGCGAAGGTGTTGGCTTCCATGGCGTCTCGGACAGTGAAGCGGGGACGATCAGGCCAATGCGGGGGCTGAATGCGCCGGGAACGAGACCTCGCCGACGCCGCTCGGCGCGAGCTGGCGCGCCAGGCCGCGGTTGCGGGCATTCGCCGGCGCGAGCGCGGTCGGATCGACGATCACGTCGACGACGAACGGGCCATCCGCGCGCAAGGCACGCCCCAACGCCGCATCGAGCTCGCGCACGTCGTCAACACGCACGCCGTCGGCGCCCTGTGCGCGCGCGAAGGCGACGAAGTCGACGGCGGGGAAGCGCGCGTCGGCGACCAGACCCAGCGAATCCATGCCTTGCTCGCACATGCCGTAGCGACCATCGTTCAGGACGATCCACACGGCGCGCGCCGCGTACTTGGCGGCGGTGTTGATCTCGTTGTGCATCAGCATCGCGCCGTCACCCACGATCGCGACCGCGCGGCGCGGCGTGGCCAGCGCCGCGCCGACGACGCCGGCCCCGGCATGGCCCATCGCGCCGACGCCGGTGCTCGCGCGGTAGCGGCCGGGCGTCGCGAAGTGCAGGCGATGGGTTGCCCAGACGAACGCATTGCCCGACTCGGCGAGCACGACTGCTTCGCTGCCGTCGACGACCCGGCGCTGGATCGCGTCCATCAGCGCCTCAGGCCGGACCCGGCCCGGGACGGTCGCCGCTTCGACGGGCGGCGGCGCTGAGCGCACTGGCAGCGCCGGAGGCATCGCGCTTCGCGGCGGCATCCGATGCAGCATCTCGCGCAGGAACGCGGCTGCGTCGGCGACGACGGGGAGCGTCGTCGCTTCGGGGAAGGCGCGCCCGGGCACGTCGGCATCGACGTCGACGTGGACGAAGCCGCGCCGCGGCACGAAGCGCGGATCGAACAGCGACGACGGCTCGCCCAGCCTCGATCCCAGCACGAGGATGCGCGCCGGCGCGTGCTCCGCCACCCAGGCCGGCACCGACTCGTGCCCGCCGATGCCGGTGACGCCGACGAAGCGCGGATGCGTCTCGGGAACGATGCCCTTGCCGCGCGGCGTGCAGAAGACGGCCGCGCCGCTCCGCTCGAGCAGGGCCAGGATCTCGTTCGACGCGGCGCGCGCGCCGAAGCCGACCCAGACGGCGAACGGCTCGTCGGCGAGCGCACGCAGGCAAGAGTCCACCGTCTCCGGCGATGGCATGACGACGCTCGAAGCGCGCGTTCCGGGCACCGAGCCGCGGCTTTCCGTCGCGCCGGCGGCGAGCGGTGCGCGCCTGGCGTCGACGCGCGCCGACTGCACCGCCGTCGGCACCGCGACGTGCGCGACGAAGCCGCATTGGCGCCCGATGCCGCGAGCCAGCTGCCGAGCGACCTCGGGCCACTCGCGCTCGTCGTCGAGGCGATGCGCGAAGTGGAACATCGGGCCGCTTTCGTACAGCCCGCGCGGCAGCGTCTCCGGGCCGCTCTCCTGGATCGCGAAGCGGCCGCGCATCGGCGCGGAGGTGCAGGCCGACACCACGATCAGCGTCGCCCCTTCGTCGCGCGCGGCGAGCAGTCCCGTCACCGCGTTGGTCAGGCCGGGCCCGGTGGTCGTGAACAGGAGCACCGGGCGGCCGGTCGCGAGCGACGCCTCGGTAGCGGCGAACGCCGCGCCGCTCTCGTGGCGAAAGTGGCGCACCTGAAGGCGGCTCGCCGACATCGCGTGCCAAAGCATGGCCATCGCCCCGCCCGACACGCCGAAAGCCTGCTCGACGCCGAGCGCGAGCAGGTCATCGACCAGCGCCGTCGCGAGCGAGGCGGTGGCGGCGCCGGAGGCAGTCAACGGCGATCCACCGGAGGCAGCTCGCCGCGGATTCGCCGTTTGGTGCCTCTCTTGCTCAGCCCTTCCCGTGGCGCCGGCGCACCATCGTGCCGACGCCAGCCAATCCCGCCAGCATCAGGCCCAACGTGGCGGGCTCGGGCACGACCGTGATGACGGCGGTGTTGAGCGGCCCGACCGTGGTGGCAGCGCTTCCCGGATGCAGGGCCGGATAGTCTTCCTCGTAGTTGCCGAGCGTGAGGTTCCAGGCGACGTTCGCTGCGTCGCGCAGCACCCAGGGCACGTCGAGGTGCGGGCACGCCGGGGGGTTGCCGCTGATGCACGGCCCCGACCCGTGGCCGACGCCGTAGTACTCGGTGAACGTCGTCGGCGTCAGCGCATTGACGGTGAACTCGGGCGATGCGCCGGAGAAATCGCCGACGATGCCGGCGCCGTCAGCCAGCACGTTGGCGATCAGGCCGATGCCGTAGCGACCCGAGTTGAATATCTGGGTGCGATCGAAGATCGACACGGTGACGCCCGCGGTCGCATTCGTCGCCGCCGTTTCGATGTTGTAGGTCGCGCCGCCGATCTGGATCGTCGCCGAGGTCGGCACATAGGCGACAAAGCCCAGGAACGGGAATGCGGGCGGCAGCAGGTTCGGGCTGCTGTTGTCGAAGAATGCGGTGATCGTGAACGGCGTCGACGCGCTGAAGAACGTGCGGCCCGGTGCCGAGGCGAGGTTCAGCGACTCGCTGGTGTTGAACGTGCCGGTGTAGGTGAGCCGGTACGGATCGGCGTGCGCGCCGGCCGCCACGGCGACGAGCGCGCCGCCGAGCAAAGCGCGCGCCCAGGGGGCGGCTGCGGAAGCAAACAAGGGGTGGGTGGAATGCATCGCGTGTTCTCCTCCTAGGAACTGAACAACTTAACCGAGGAAGCACGCAATATTTAAGACGACCCACCCGCGAACTAGGACTTCGCGGCTCCACAAGGACAGGGAAGCCCGGCACAATTCTGATAGGGCTCGCACGTCCGGGCACGACCGCTCCCGCCGGTCACTCTGGGCCGTGCTTCGGCGAGCGGGCACCCATCGGCTCGCGATCCCGCACTGCGCGACAGCCGAGTTGACAAACCGACGCGCACGATTGCGTTGGACGGCGCACTACAGCGGCGCTACTTGGCCGCGGATCTCGCCACCGGGATTGGTTGCCGTATGAATGTTCACGTACCAGCGTCCAGCCAGCAAGTCGATGGCCTGTGCCTCGGTGAGCGTCGCGGTTCCCTGGATCGGACTCGCCGCACTCGGGAACGGCAGCACGACGCCGGCGTTCGCGCCTGGCGCTGCCGGGCCGTGGAAGTGCGCAGCCGTCGCCGGCCCGGAAAGCCCGGTGTACGTCGCCGTCCAGGTCAGAGTCCGGCTGCCCGCGTCAAAGCTGGCAGTCAGCATGCCACTAGCGGTCGTGGTGACGGGCGGGACCTCGCTGGTGCCCGCGAGCCGGGCCGTCAGCGTCGTCACCGTCGATGCTCGAGCAGCAGTGGGGGAACTCGCCGACGGCGTGGACATCGTCCCGCAGCCCGCCAGTGCAAGGACAACAGCAGCGCCACACACGCTGCGCAGCAACTTCGTGGAATTGATCATTGGTGTCTCCAAACCTTGGGTTTTGTTGCGATGCCGTCGCCGGTCGAGCGGCATGGCGCATCATATTACGTAGCAGAACGCCGTTCTATGGAACGGGTTCCCCCGTCATTCTGGCGCGCGCCGTAGCGGGACTCGCGCGGCAGCGCGTACTGACGGGCCGTCTTCCCAGCCGCGGCGTAGCTCAGGTCAGCGCATACACCGAAACAGCGGCGCGGTGGCCCTTCACCTGCATGTCGGGAAGGGGCGTGCATCCGGCCGTCGACGCGAGCCTCGCGCAGGTCGCGCCGCTCACCAGCACGGTGGTCCCGAGTTCCTTGTTGAGCGACTGGATGCGCGAGGCGACGTTGACGGCATCGCCGACGAGGGCGTACGACAGGCGCTCGCCACTGCCGATGTTGCCGGCGATGACCGTGCCGGTGTGGATGCCGATGCCGTGGTGCAGCTCGCGCCTGCCGGCCGTTCGCCGCCCGGCGTTCCACGCGGCGAGCCGGGCTCGCATGGCGCGCGCCGCAGCGACCGCGGCGTCGGCATGGTCCGGGCGCGCGACCGGCGCGCCGAACACGGCCTCGATCTCGTCGCCGATGAACTGGAGCACCAGTCCGCCGCACTCGCGAATCGCACCGTCCATCTCGCCGAAGTAAGCGTTCAGATCCGCCACCACTTCGGCGGCCGGGGTGGCCTCGACCCATGGCGTGAAGTCACGCAGGTCGGCAAACAGGATCGTGACTTCGTGCTGCACGCCGCCCGAGTCGGCGCGCCCGGCGAGGATCTCGTCGCGCACTTCGGGGCTGACGTAACGGCCGAAGGTCTCGCGAATGCGTTCGCGCTCGCGCAAGCCTTCGACCATGCCGTTGAAGCCTTCGGCGACCGAGCCGATCTCGTCGTTCGAGACCGCCTGGCAGCGAACGTCCAGCGCGCCGTCCCGGACCCGCAGCATCGCGCGCTGGATTTCGCGCAGCGGTTCGGCGATGCTGCTCGCCACGAGCGTCGCCAGTGCCGCAGACACCAGCACGCCTCCGACCGCGAGGACCGCGATGACGGCGATGAGGTTGCGGATGATGGCTGCGGACGTGGCGCTGTCGGCTTGCAGCAGGGCCTGCGCCCGGGTCAGCGCCGCCACGGCGAGCACGGCCATGGGCAAGAGGCTGACGATGAGGAGGACCGCGAGCATCCGCGGGCGAACGCGGAGGCGAGGCGCACGCGCCGCGCTCAGGTCGCCTTCCGGAAAAAAGCGCGGCAGCTCGGTGCGCCAGATGCGCTCGACCCCGAAGAACATGCCGGCGGCCACGAAGGTGCCGCTGACGAAGGTGATGCCGAACAGCTGACGCAATGCGGCCTCGAGCTCGAAGCGCTCGGCCAGCAAAGGCCACAGCACGCCCCAAAGCAGCCCGGCGGCCGCCCAACCCGTGAATGTCAGCAGCGCCATGAACGCGGGCATCAGCAGTATCCGGCGCCGCACCATCGGATCTGCCACCCGGGTCGGCAACTCGAGCCCGGCCTGCGTGATGGGTCGCATCCAGCGTGCGCTCGCGGTCCGCCCGACGACGGACAGCAGCGAGAAGCCCAGGGCGAAGAAGGCGATCTCGCCGCCGCCCAGCCTGATGCCTCCCGCGATCGGGTCGACCTCGCGGAAATAGAGGAAGGTCAGCACCGCGCCGCCCAGATTGCCGAACACCAGGAGCCTGAGCAGGCGCTGGCGAATGGACAGCGGGGGACGCATGCGGCGGATTGTCCAGCAGCGCCCCGCGCCGACCGGGGGCGCGCGGCCGATCCGTCACCCCCGCGTTCGCATCACCTCGATCTCCTTCAGCCGCTTCATCGCCTCGGCCTGCTTGAGCATGCCGTAGTTGATGCTGCCGGCGTTCAGCGAGCTGCCGTCCTGGTGCGGGAAGTCGGCGAAGTCGGAGAAGAACTCCTTCACCTTGCCCTGGATGAGTACGAGCAGCCACATCTGCTGGGCGAAGAACTTCGTCGCCTCGCCGCCCTCCTCGGCACCCCGCTCGTACGGATCCATGCGCAGGTTGCTGATCGCCGCGCCGAGACCCTCTTGCATGCGAAGCCCGAGACGGGCCGGCCCAGCCGCGGCTATCGCACCGACTTCTCGTAGCACGCGTAAATCAGCGCGCCTCCCAAGAGATAGTTGATGACGGCGTCACGATCGGCCTTCGCGAAAACGAAGCAGCCGTCACTGCGGCCGGGTCGCCCGGACTTCTTTCCTTTCCACGACGCCGGATCCATGTACGAAGCCTCGTGAATGACGATGAATCGCGACCTCGCGTTCGAATTCGTCGACGACAGACCGTCCAGGCGCATGGAGAGGCCGGGGTACACGCCGCGATAGGTCTCGGCAGTCCGGTACAGGCCGAGACTGCTGGCATTGCTCCCCGATTCGTTGGAGAAGACCTCCGCGTAGCCATCCTCGCGCTTTCCTTCCGAGCCGTGTCCGTGCGCCACCCTGAAGCTTTGCAACACCTCGCCGCGGGCGCAATCGATCACATGGAATCGCGGCGTGCTCGAGCGCGCGGCGAAGTCCAGTACGGCCGCCCTCGGATGATCCGATTGCTCGAGGACGTAGTCGATGGCGCGGTCAACCGAAGGCGAGATCTGTGGGCTCGTCCGAGGCGTGCGCCATGCCGGCGGGCTGGGCGGGGGCTCGGGCGGTGGCGCGTCGTCGGGTGCGCTTGGCGGCGCAATCGCTTTCTGCGGCGTGCCGGTACGGGTCGATCCGCACCCGCAGACCGTCGCAACCAGCGCCACCATGGCGGTTCGTCGGGCCCAGTCGACCCGAGGGTCGCTCGGGCGGATCGCCTCTCTCATCGAACACCCTTCGTTCTCCCCGTACGGCTGCATCCTAATCACGCGGGAGCCGAGAGCGATGTCGAGGGTGATGTCCGTCCGTCGGGCGATGACGATCACGGCGACAACTCGCTTGCTAGCTGTCGTCGCGCGCTGCAACGGGGCACATGAATCGGTTGCGCAGCGACGCCAAGACCATCCCGGTCACCAGCGCTGCGACGGCCCAGCCAAAAAGCTCGGCCAGGTCGGCGGCATCGGGTCGCGGCAACGGATACTTCCACCAGACTTCTCCGCGCTCCAGCATCCAGTGCCACGCGGTATGCGCGGCCAACGCGGAGAGCACGATAACGCCCGCCCGCTCGGGCACCACGCGCAGCAGCAACGCAACCAGCGGCAACATCACCATCAGCGCCGCGATCTGGCCCAGCTCGATGCCGACGTTGAAGGCCAGCAGCGCGCTGACGACGTGCGAGCCGGCGAACTGCAGCGATTCGCGCAGCGCGAACGCGAAGCCGAAGCCGTGCACCAGGCCGAAAACAAACGCCGTCATCCAGCGCCTGTGCACGCTGGCGCCGAAGATGTTCGCGAGCGCCATCCAGAGGATGGACGCGGCGATCAAGGTCTCCACCAGCGGCGGAAACCAAAGGCCCTGAGGTCCCAGCCCGAAGGCTGTCGCCAGCAGCGTGATCGAGTGAGCGACCGTGAAGGCAGTGGCCATCAGGACGAGGGCACGCAGCCGGCGCACCGGGATCACGAGGCAGGCCAGGAACAGCAGGTGGTCCGGGCCTTCGAGGATGTGCCACACGCCCGATTGAACGAATCGCCAGGCCGCCTGGTGCCAGCGAGGGTCGAGGTGGACGACGCCCGGATCGCCGTGCAGCTCGTACGCCCTCTCCTCGCCGGTCGCGGGCAGGAATCGAAGCGCCAACGCAACCCGCAGGCCCAGGCGCGCGAAGCGCGGCTCGACCGAGAAGTGCGACTGCGCCGAGGCGATCGGCACCTGCAGCTGCACGTCCAGGAGCTGCTGGTTCCAGTAGAGCTGCTCGGACTCCGCGATCCGAGGCGCGGACAGGTGCTCGAGCGCGCGCCCGTAGTCCGTGAACGAACGGTCCGAAGCCAGCGAGATGCGGGTCTGGACGATGGTCGGCCGCGGTAACGGCTGGCCCTCTTCGAACAGGGCCAGGTTGTCCAGCAGCCATACGGCCGCAGACTCGCGCAGCGCCGGCTCGGCGCGACCCAGGTCGATGAACCCGCCCGGACGCAGCGGAATGTCGATCTCGCGCAGCGCGGCCATCGGAACGCGCACCAGCAGCGTCAGCTGCCGCGCCTCGGGCTTGACCAGAACCAGCAGCTTGACGTCGTTCGGGATGTCGTGCGCAGAGGCCTCGAGGCACGGACCGAGGCAACAAGCCACGGCACACCACAACGCCAGGGCCGCCGATCGCAGGCTGCCGTGCCACCGGATGATCGCGCACGCAGTGTCAGGAAACGAACTCATTGCGGATCCGGTGCTTTGGAATCAAGATTGTCGGCTGCACACGCTGGAGTTGCCCCATGGCGCGCATTTCACGTCGAACCCTCGTCCGGACCTCGTTGGCCCTCTTGCTCGCCGGTCTGCTGGCAGCGCAGCTGCTGCTGCATCGCGAGGTGGGCGCCCAGGACCGCAGCGTCGAAGCGCCGCGCTTCGAGGTCGACCCGATGTGGCCGAAGCCGATGCCCAATCACTGGGTGCTCGGCATGACGATCGGCATCTGGGTCGATGCCCAGGACAACGTTTGGATCATCCATCGGGGCGCCGCCACGCTGCACGCCAACGAGCGCGCGCTTGAGCTGAAGGTCGGCGAATGCTGCGCCGCCGCCCCGCCGGTCCTGGTCTTCGATCCCGCGGGCAACCTGATCCGTTCATGGGGTGGCCCCGGTCCCGGCTACGAATGGCCCGAGAGCAACCACGGCGTGCACGTCGACTACAAGGGCAACGTGTGGATCGGCGGCAACGGCGAGAAGGACGCGCACCTGCTGAAGTTCACCCAGGACGGCAAATTCCTGATGCAGGTGGGCAAGCTCGGTGGCTGGACCGGCAGCAACGACCTCAACAACTTCGGCCGCGTCGCCAAGATCTGGGTCGACCCCAAGACCAACGAAGCCTACGTCGCCGACGGCTACCGCAACAAGCGCGTCGCCGTGCTCGACGCCGACACCGGCAAGATGAAGCGCTACTGGGGCGCCTACGGCAACAAGCCCGACGACGCCGACCCGGGGAAATACGACCCGTCCGCCGCGTTGCCCAAGCAGTTCCGCAATCCCGTGCACTGCGTCGAGCGGACCGAGGACGGCCTCCTCTACGTCTGCGACCGCCAGGCCAACCGGATCCAGGTCTTCAAGCCCGACGGCACCTTCGTCAAGGAGGCGTCGTTCGCGAGTAACACCCTCGGGTCGGGCGCGGCCTGGGACATCGCCTTCTCGCGCGACCCGGCGCAGAAGTACATCTATCTTGCCGACGGGACCAACGAGGTCGTTCGCGTGGTGCTGCGAGAGACGCTGCAGGAATTGACCAACTTCGGCGATGGCGGCCGCCAGCCCGGGCAGTTCTACGGCGTGCACTCCATCGCCACCGACAGCAAGGGCAACATCTACACGACCGAGACGTACGAAGGCAAGCGCTTGCAGAAGTTCGTTCTCAAGGGCATGGGCCGCGTACCGCCGGCACAAGGCACACCCTGGCCGCGGCCCTGACGGTTCTCAGTGCGCCCGCTTCGCCAGGAGATGAACATGAAAGCAACCGCGCGCAGCGTCGCTGCCCTCGCCCTCGTCCTCGCGACTGTCGCCGTACAAGCGCAGGTGAATCCCACCGACCCGCAACCGACCTGCACGATGTGCCCGGGCACGTACATCCCGCTGGCCGAGCTCGAAAGCTATACGAAGAAGGCCATCGCCGAGAAGCTGGTCGACCAGCAGGTGAGAGACATCGACATCGGCAAGGCCAACGTCGGCATCGGCATGGTGCATCGCGGTAGGCTCGAGAAGCCGGCGCCCAACTCGGTGGCCGAGCACGACCAGATCAGCGAGGTCTATCACATCATTTCCGGTTCCGGAACGCTGGTCCTCGGGCCCAACATCGTCGATCGGCAACGACGGCCGGCCACGTCGCGCACCGTCGTCGAGTTCAACGGACCGGGCAACAACGGCTCGGAGATCCGCGATGGCATCGCCTACGACCTGAAACCCGGGGATGTCGTGGTCATTCCCGCCGGCACCGGGCACTGGTTCACCAGGATCGACGATCACATCGACTACCTGATGATTCGCCTCGATCCGGACAAGGTGACGCCACTGAAGAGCGAGGCTCAATCGAAAGAGTACTTGTCGAAGCCCGCGCGCTGGGGCGACTGATCGTCACGACAGCGCACCATTCGAGCGATCAGCCGGCGCGCTATTTGCGTGGCGCCCAGAGCTGACGCCTAGCCTGCGCACGGAAAGTTCCGAGAGATGGCCGACCTGCTCTCCATGATGATGGACCTCTTCTCCTCGGAGCAGCCACCGGAGGTCCTGGGCCGTCGCATCCAGCAGAGCCTGCAGGTGATCCTCGCCGGCCTGGACGAGCGCGACACCCTGTCCGAAGCCGACACGGAGACACTGCGTCGCGAGTTGCGCATGTTGCTCCAGCTCGAGCGCATCCAGATCGCGGCGGCCGAGATGGACAAGGCCGAGCTGGTGCTGCAGTACATGCTTCGTCCGAGCATCGAAGAGTGCCTGAACCTGTGGTTCGGCAAATCCGAGGCCACCGACCAGGAGATCTGGCAGCGGTTCGGGGTCGACGTCACTCTGGCGTCCAAGGGGCACTACGACCATTGGGCGCTCGACGTGGATCACCCGCGCCTGCTGGTGGCCCTGGTGATCATGCTCGACCAGTTCCCTCGCAACATGTACCGCGACACGCCGCAGATGTATGGCTGCGATGCACGCTGCCGCGACCTGGTGAAGCGCGGGCTGCGCGTCGGCGTCAGCGCACGCCTGCGCCCGGTCGAGCGAGTCTTTCTCTGCCTGGTGCTGACGCATTCCGAAACGCTGGACGATCAGCATCTCTGCATGGAGGAATGGGGCCGGGCGATGGAGGAACTGGCGCCGGACGACCCGCTGAACGCGTTCCACGAGATCTTCCACCGCCACGTTGCCGTGATCAAGCGCTTCGGCCGCTTTCCCCATCGCAACAAGATCCTCGAGCGACCGAACACCGAGGCGGAAGAAGACTTCCTGGGCGACGGCTCGTTCCGCTTCGATCTGCCGCTGTTCCGCCGCCCGGACGGCGCATTCGCGTTCGCCGGCACGGTGAAGAAGCGCACGGTGAAGCTGCTCGATCACGAGTACCAGACCCTGCTGCCAGACGTCGACGAGGCGCCGCAAGGTGCCTTCGAGTTCAAGTACCTCGGACCGGACAAGGTCTTCACGAGAACACAGGATCAGCTCAAGAAGCAGGGCTACATCCGCATCGGCGACATCGTTCCCGACTTCACCGCCGAGACCAGCCTGGGCTCGATCGACTTCCACGACTTCATCGGCGACTCCTGGTGCGTGCTGTTCTCGCATCCGGCGGACTTCACGCCCGTTTGCACCACGGAGTTCGGGGCGACGGCCAAGCTCGAGCCCGAGTGGCGCCGTCGCGGCGTGAAGGTCATCGGCCTGAGCGTCGACAGCACCCAGGATCACGCACGCTGGATCACGGACATCAACGAAACCCAGCACACCCGGGTGAACTTTCCGATCATCGCCGACAAGGACAGGCGGGTGTCGATGCTCTTCGGCATGCTCGACACCACCACGTTCCGTCACGGCGACAGCCTGGGCGAGACGATGACCGTGCGCAGCGTGTTCATCATCTCGCCGGCCAAGCGGGTCGAGCTGATCATCTCGTACCCGGCCTACATCGGCCGCAGCTTCGACGAGATCCTGCGCGTGATCGATGCGCTGCAACTGTCCGCAGCCCATCGCGTGGCGACGCCGGCGAACTGGCACCCGGGGGACGACACGGTGGTGCTGCCCTTCATCTCCGACGAGGAGGCGGAGCGCCTGTTCGCCGCGCAGGGCGGATTCCGCAAGGTGCGCTCTTACCTGCGCTTCGTGCGTGATCCGTCGCTTCGTTGCCTATGAACTCGCAATAGCGTCCACGAGCCAAAGCGCAAGCGGACCGGTGCGATACGGCGCGCGCCGCGCCGCGACGCGCTCAGGCGCCCCAGCGCAGGACGGCGGTATGCACGGGCGCGTCCCACAGCACGAGCGACGCGGCGTCGACCGCGGTCACCGAGATCGAGCAGCCGGCCATCTCGAGCGAGGTGACGTAGGAGCCGGTCAGGTGGCGCGCCACCTTGATCCCGGCGCCGGCCAGCACCTTGTGCGCGGCCGTGACCATCAGGTAGAGCTCGAGCATCGGCGTGCCGCCGAAACCGTTGACGAGCAGGATCGTCTCCTGGCCGCGCTTCATCGACAGGTCTTTCAGGATCGAGCCGACCAGCTCGGCCGCGATCGCGTCGGCCGAGCCGAGCTTGACCCGGCGCCGCCCCGGCTCGCCGTGGATGCCGACGCCCATCTCCATCTCGTCGTTGCCGATCTGGAAGGTCGGCTTGCCCGCCGCCGGCACGGTACACGAGGTGAGCGCGACGCCCATCGATGCGGTTGCCTTGTTGACGCCGTCGCCGAGCGCCTTCAGCGCCGACAGGTTGTCGCCGCGCTCGGCCGCGGCGCCGACGATCTTCTCGACCACGAGCGTGCCGGCGACGCCGCGCCGGCCGGTGGTGTAGGTCGAGTTCTCGACCGCGACGTCGTCGTTGACGATGACCGTCGCGTTGTCGCTGGTCAGCATCTCGGCGGCCATCTGGAAGTTCATCATGTCGCCGGAATAGTTCTTGACGATGAAGAGCGTTCCGGCACCGCCATCGACGGCTTCGGCCGCGGCGAGCATCTGGTCGGGCGTCGGCGAGGTGAAGACCTGGCCCGGACACGCCGCGTCGAGCATGCCGTGGCCGACGAAACCGGCGTGCAGCGGCTCGTGGCCCGAGCCGCCGCCCGAGATCAGCGCGACCTTGCCCGGCTTGAGATCCTTCCTGCGCACGAACTTGCGCTCGGCGCCGAGCGTGACGATGTCGGCGTGCGCGACGGCGAAGCCGTCGAGCGATTCGGCGAGCACGTCGTCGACGTCGTTGATGAGCTTCTTCATGGTCACCTCGAGAAAGGAATTCGCACCCTAGAGACTGTCGCAGATCGCGGCGACCATCAATGCGGTCGAGCGCGAGCCGGGATCGACATGACCGAGCGCGCGCTCGCCGAGGAACGAGGCGCGGCCACGGCTCGCCGCCATCGTCGCCGTCGCCGCGGCGCTGTCGAGCGCGCACTGGCGCACGCGCGCGACGAGATCGGGGCCGCTACCGCTCGCCAGCACGCGTTGCACCGGATCGAGGACGTCGAGCAGCGTCTTTTGGCCGACCTCGGCCTTGCCGAGGCGGGTGAGCGCGGCGATCGCCGCTGCGAGCGCGGCGCCGAGATCGGCGGGCCCCGGCTCGGGCGGCAGCTCCTTCGCGAGCGTCACGAGCAAGGTGCCGAACACCGGTCCGGACGAGCCGCCGATCGTGGCCATGCAGGTGGTGCCGGCCGCTTTCAACGTCTCGTTCAGCGATGGAGACGCGGCCTGCCACTCGCCGAGGCGGGCCTGGATCGCCAGCGCGCCACGCTTCATGTTCAACCCGTGGTCGCCGTCGCCGATGGCACTGTCGAGCTCGGTCAGTTCGTCGACGTGATCGATCAGCGTCTGCGTGGCGACACGAATCAGCGACAGATGGTCCATGGGGCGGGCTCCGGGACGGGCATTCGTAAGGCCGGCTAGCCGGCGACGCGGCGGCCGGCGGCGTCGAACCAGAGCGGCCGGTCGAGCTCGACGGCGACCTCGCTGCCGGGCTCGACCGAGCCGCGCGCCGGCGCGGCGCTGATCAGCTCGGCGGCGCTGTCGGCGAGCGCGAGGTGCACCAGGCGCTGGTCGCTCAGGATCTCGATCCGCCGCACGGTCGCGCGCAACTGGGTCGCCGCCGTCGGCGCGGCCGCGTGCACATGCAAGTGCTCGGCGCGCACGCCGACCGTGACCGCGCCCGTCGGCGCCGGCCAGGCGCCGAGCGCGGATCGGGCGACGAGATTGATGCGCGGCGAGCCGAGGCGCGCGGCGACGGCGCTGGTCTGCGGGTCTTCGTAGATCTGGCGCGGGCTGCCGACCTGCGCCAGCCGGCCGTGGTCGAGCACGCCGATGCGCGTCGCCAGGGTCAGCGCCTCGGTCTGGTCGTGGGTGACGTAGAGCATGGTGGCGCCGAGGTCCTGCTGGATTCGCTTCAGCTCCAGGCGCAGGTCGTTGCGCAGCTTGGCGTCGAGCGACGACAACGGCTCGTCCATCAGCGTCACCGCGGGCTCGCGCACCAGCGCGCGCCCGATCGCGACCCGCTGCATCTGCCCGCCGGAGAGCCGGGTCGCCGAGCTGGCGAGCTTGTCGTCGATGCGCAGCAGGCGGGCGATCTCGTTCACCTTCTCGCGCACCTTCGCTTCCGGCGTCCTGCGCAGCGGCGAGCGCAGCGGGAAGGCGAGGTTGTCGTAGACGCTCAGGTGCGGATAGAGCGAATACTGCTGGAACACGAAGGTGACGTCGCGCAGCGCCGGCGCGGTCGCGGTGACGTCGTCGCCGCCGATGAAGACCCGGCCGCGATCGGGCGTCTCGAGGCCGGCGACCAGGCGCAGCGTCGTCGTCTTGCCGGCGCCGCTCGGCCCGAGCAGGACGATGAACTCGCCGCTCGCGACGGCCAGCGTGAGCTCGTCGACCGCCGTCACCGTGCCGAAGCGCTTGCCGACACCCTCGAGGCGAAGGTCAGCCATGGCTCGCCTTGCGACGCAGCGCCAACGCACGGCCGCTCGCCCGGTCGAACAGCGAGACCGCACTGGCGTCGAACACCAGGCCCACGTGGTCGCCGCGCTGAGCGCTCGCCTCGGGACCGACCTTGGCGCGCAGCGTCGAGCCGACGGCCGTGGTCACGGTCACGATCTGGCTGTGGCCGAGGTACTCGCTGCCGACGACTTCGCCGCGCAGGGTCGAGCGCTCGTCGAAACGCACGTGCTCGGGACGGACGCCGCACAGCAGCGGCGATTCCGCGATCGCCTCGGCGAGCGGCGGCACCGAGACGCGCGCCGCGCCGATCGCGACCTCGGCGGCGCCGGCGGCGTAGGCGCCGGCGAACGGGATGAAGTTCATCGCCGGCGAGCCGATGAAATCGGCGACGAACACGGACGCCGGCCGGTCGTAGACGTCCTGCGGCGCGCCGAGCTGCTCGATCACGCCGTTGTTCATGATCGCGATCGTGTCCGCCATCGCCATCGCTTCCATCTGGTCGTGGGTGACGTAGACCATGGTCGCCTTCAGGCGGTCGTGCAGCGCGCGCAGCTCGCCGCACATCAGCTCGCGGAACTCGGAATCGAGCGCGCCGAGCGGCTCGTCCATCATGAAGGCGAGCGGCTGGCGCACGATCGCGCGGCCGAGCGCGACCCGCTGCCTGTCTCCGGCCGACAGCGCCGAGACTGGGTGGTCGAGCAGGCGAGTGATCTGCAGGATGCGCGCCGCCTCGTCGACCTTCTGCGCGATCTCTTTCTTCGCCATGCCCTGCGCGACCAGCGGGAAGGCGATGTTCTTGCGCACGTTCAGATGCGGGTAGAGCGCGAACAGCTGGAACACGAAGGCGATGTCGCGCTGCGAGGCGCGCTTCCAGGTGACGTCTTCGCCGCCGAGGAAGATTCGGCCGCGCGTCGGCAGCTCGAGGCCGGCGATCATGCGCAGCGTCGTCGTCTTGCCGCAGCCCGAGGGGCCGAGCAGGCAGAAGAAGTCGCCGTCCTTGACGGTGAAGGTCGAATCCTTCACCGCGACGAAGTCGGCGAACGCCTTGTGCAGGTTCTCGACGCGGATCTCGGCCATCTCAGCTCGGGAACTTGGAGACGATCGTGAACAGCGCCACCCCGAAGAGCGTGGTCACGAACGACCAGGTGTAGAGGACGAGCGCGAACGGCTGCAGCATCATCGCGATGCCCAAGGCGATGACGAGCGCCGCGGCCATCTCGAGCGGGCCGCGACGCAGCCAGCGCGGCCAGCCGGGATGGCTGTCGACAACCACCGGCGCGGGCTCGTCCTCGATCCTCATTTGCGCACCGCCCCGAAGGTGATGCCGCGCAGCAGGTGCTTGCGAAGCAGCACCGTGAAGACCAGGATCGGCACCAGAAAGAGCGTCGTCCCGGCGGCGACGGCGGGCCAGTCCTGGCCGCCTTCGCCGATGATGATTGGGATGAACGGCGGCGCGGTCTGCGCCTCGCCGCTCGTCAGCAGCACCGCAAACGCGTACTCGTTCCAGGCGAAGATGAGGCAGAAGATCGCGGTCGCGACGATGCCGGTCGCCGCCTGCGGCAGCACCACCTTGCGGAACGCCTGCAGCCGGGTGTAGCCGTCGACCATCGCCGCGTCCTCGTACTCGCGCGGTATCTCGTCGATGAAGCCTTTCAGCAGCCAGACCGCGAGCGAGACGTTGACGGCGCTGTAGAGCAGGATCATGCCGAGCTTGGTGTCGGAGAGGCCCAGCTCGCGGTACATCAGGTAGATCGGGATCGCGACCGCGATCGGCGGCATCATCCGGGTCGACAGGATGAAGAACATCAGGTCGTCCTTGCCCGGTACCTTGAAGCGCGAGAACGCGTAGGCCGCCATCACGCCGAGGCCGACCGAGAGCAGCGTCGAGCCGCCGGCGATGATCAGCGAGTTGAGAAAGCGCGGCAGGTAGTTCGAGCGGCTGACGACGACCATGCTGTTCCTGCGCGCCAGGCTGTCGCACATGTCCACCGCTGGCGGCAGGCTCTTGATGTATTCCTCGGTCTGGCGCGAGCGGGTGGTGAAGAGATTGCAGTAGCCCTCCATCGACGGCTCGAAGAAGACCTTGGGCGGATAGCTGATCGAGTCGGGCGGGCTCTTGATGCTGGTGAGCAGGATCCAGCCGAGCGGCACCAGGGTGACGAAGGCGTAGAGGATCACGACCGCCATCGCCAGCCACTTCGCGGCGGATGTCGGCTCGACGACCGAATGGGCGGTGCTGAGTCCGGTGCGCATGGCGGCTAGCGGTTCTTCACCGCGTTGAGGGCCTTGACGTAGATGTTGGCCAGGCCGAACACCGCGACGAACAGGATGATCGCCAGCGCCGACGAATAGCCGGTGCGCCACTTCTCGAACGCCTCGCGCTTGAGCGTGATCGAGACCACCTCGGTGGTCGAGCCCGGGCCGCCGTTGGTGAGCAGGTTCACCAGGTCGAACATCTTGAAGTTCTCGATGCCGCGGAACAGCACCGCCAGCATGATGAAAGGCAGCACCATGGGCAGCGTGATGCTCCAGAACTGGCGCCAGGCCGAGGCGCGATCGACCTCGGCCGCCTCGTAGATGTAGTCGGGGATGCTGCGCAGGCCGGCGAGGCAGATCAGCATCACGTACGGCGTCCACATCCAGGTGTCGACGATGACGATCGCCCAGGGCGCGAGCTTCACCGAGCCGAGCATCTCGAAGCTCGACGGCGCGATGCCGGTGAAGAACGACACCGCGTAGTTGAAGAGGCCGATCTGCGGCTGGTAGATGAAGGCCCAGAAGTTCCCGACCACCGCCGGCGACAGCATCATCGGGATCAGGATCAGCGTGGTCCAGAAGCCGTGACCGCGGAACTTGCGGTCGATCAGGTAGGCGAGGCCGAAGCCGATCAGCGTCTGCAGGGTGATGGTCCAGAACAGGAAGTGCGCCGTCGCCTGCATCGGCTGCCAGATGTCGGGGTCGGTGAGGATCGAGACGTAGTTGTCGATGCCGACGCCGAGCACCTCGGCATTGGGCCGGTTGGCGCGAAAGTTGGTGAACGAGAGGCGGATCGTCCAGATCAACGGGAAGATGTTGATCGCCAGCAGCAGCAGCATCGTCGGCGCGATGAAGAGCCAGGCGATCGCCCGGTCGGAGAGGCCGCGCATGCGGCGCTGCAGGGGCGCCGGCGTCGCGTCGGCGACGCGGGCGGCAAGATGATCGGCGGCACCCATCGCGCTAGAGGCGGTCCTCGTGATCCATGCGATCCATGCGATCGGCCGACAGGTCCGGCCGGCGCACGCGCGTGCGCCGGCCGATACCGGTCAGCGGCTCACTTCAGCTTGCCGTCTTCCTTGAACACCTTCTTCCAGTCGGCGAGCAGGCCGTCGAGCGCCTCCTTGGCCGTGCCCTTGTCGGCGACGACGAAGTCGTGGACGCGCTTCTGCTCGGCGAGCAGCAGCTGCGCATAGCTCGGGTCAGCCCAGAAGTCGACCACCTGGTCCATCGCCGTCAGGAACTCGGACGCGAACGGCGCGCTCTTGGTGAAGCCCGGATCCTGCAGCACGGCCTTGTGGACCGAGTAGCCGCCGAGCGCCCACCACTTCTTCTGCACGTCAGGCGACGCGAACCACTTGACGTAGGCCAGCGCCTCGGCCCGGTTGGGCGAATACGCCACCACCGAGATGCCCTGGCCGCCGAGCTGCGAGCCCTTGCCCTTGTCGCTCGGGTTGACGAAGAAGCCGATCTTGTCGCCGCCGACGTTCGGG
>Ga0207650_10000559_pt1 | contig 30251 bp, 25 predicted proteins | sample KBSS63metaG_FD_184325 | JGI IMG/M metagenome (GOLD analysis project Ga0207650, IMG submission 184325) | Switchgrass rhizosphere microbial communities from Kellogg Biological Station, Michigan, USA - KBS S6-3 metaG (SPAdes) (version 2) | ecosystem: Host-associated > Plants > Roots > Rhizosphere...
GTGCCAGAACGGTGCCTAACCCCAGCTCTGCTTCGCTGTCACTAATCCAGCGTTGCCCCGGTTGATACTGCTGCGCCATGCTGCCTGACTCCCGCCGTGAAAAAGCCGACTATCTTAACGGAACAAGCCCCCACGCCCAAGGACTCTGACAAAAACTACTCCCTGGGGGTGGCACATCGGAAGCTGAATCGACGGGTGGCGGGCACTTGCGAGTGTCGACTGGGTCACAGGTTGGCGAGCTTGCGCTCAAGTCACCCTGCAACCCGCCGACAGCCTGTTGATCAGGAGAATAATCACTATGCTGCCACCCATGCTGCCCGTCAGCGTTGTGCCGGTCACGTCACAACTCGATCCGGTACGTCAGAAGCCGGATATCCCGCCCGTGGTGCCAGTGCAACCGGGCTCCAACGAAAGCACCATCGACCTGAAAAAGGGCGATGCCGAGACGTCGACGTTTTTGCTGCGTGAAGAACAACGTCGCCAGCAGGAACAACAGAAACGCCGGCGTGAAGCCGAGGACGACCCGGAGCAGCACCTGGCCATTCCGGGGGATGTGCTCAACGCCGACAATACGGTGCCGGTGATACCGCTGATCGAAGATGCGCCACGCCAAGGCCTGTGGGTGGACGTCGAGGTTTAGTCATGCAGTGCCCGCAGGGCCGTTATCAGCACCTCGATCTCGTGTTCGGTATTGAGCGGGCTGACAGAAATCCGCGCCACGCTTTCAAGGCCCCGCGCCTGCATATCCAGCGGCGTGTAGGCGACACCGTTGGCCCCGATGTTGATGCGCTTCAACCCCAGGCGCCGCTTGAGTTCAAAGGCGTCCCAACCCGCCAGGTTGAAGGCGATCAAGCCTGACTGGCGAGTGCCCAGGTCGTGCAGGGTAATGCCCGGAACCCCACGCAACGCTTCGCGGATTCGCTCGCTGGTCTGCGAAACCCTTTCCCATAGGCGCTCGATTCCCAGCCCGTTCATCTCTTGCAACGCATTGCCCAGCCCCGCCAGCAAGGCGAAGGATGTTTCGCTGGTTTCAAAGCGCCGTGCGTCCTGGCGCAGGTCGAACCCCCGGGCGGTCCAGGGCGCTGAAAACACGTCACGCTGAACAGGGTTCAAGCGCTCAAGAAAAGCCGGTCGCACATACAACAGCGCGGTGCCTCGTGGCCCACGCAGGTGTTTGCGCCCGGCTGACTTGAGCACGTCACAGTGCAGCGCTTGCACATCCACCGGCAGTTGGCCGACGGCTTGGCCGGCGTCGATGAAGTAGGGGATGGCGTGACGCCTGGCCACTTCGCCGATGGCCTGGGCGGGGTTGATCAGGCCGCCGTTGGCCGGGAGCCAGGTGAGGTCGATCAACTTCACGCGAGCGTCGATCATCGACTCCAGCGCCACTGGGCAGACTGCGCCGCTGTCGTCGCAGGGGATGACCTCCACCCGAGCGCCTGCTTGCACCGCCCCTTCCATGCTGGCCAGGTTACCGCCCCATTCGTGGCGGCCGACCAGAATGCGATCGCCCGGCTGCCAGGGCCCCAAGGCTTGGAACGCCATGCTCCAGGCGGTCGAGCCACTGCCGGCAAACGCGATGGATGAGACCGGGGCGTTAAGCAGTTGCGCGGCGGCACGGCGGGCTTTTTCCACCAAGACGGCGCCATGCTCGCCGGCTTCCATTGGGCCCTCGCGGGCTTCCCGTTGCAGGTGTTCGATGATCGCATCAAGGGTCGCCTGGCTCGGCAGCGAGGCACCGGCGTGGTTGAAGTGCACGATGCCGGACTGGCAACCAGGCGTGTTGTCCCGCAAGTGCTGAACGTCGAGCGGGCTCATGGGTGCAGCTCGAAAATGGCATCGACCTCCACCGCCACGCCGGCCGGCAGGCTGGAAACGCCCACGGCGGTGCGCACATGCCGGCCCTTTTCGCCAAGGGCGTTGACCAGCAAGTTGGAGGCGCCGTTGGCGACCACGCTCTGTTGTTTGAAGTCAGCGCCGCTGGCGATAAACACCCCCAGGCGCACGGTGCGTACCAGTCGTGAGAGGTCATCACCGAGGGCATCGCTCAACTGCCCCAGCAGGCCCAGGGCCGCGAGTTCTGCCGCGTGTGCGCCTTCCTCATCGCTGATGGACTCGCCCAACCGGCCGACGTAGGCCGGTTTGCCGTCCACCAGCGGAATCTGACCGGAGACAAACAGGTGGTTCTGGCTGACGACGTGGTTGATGTAATTGGCAATCGGCTGGCTGGGCGTAGGCAGTGCGAGGCCGAGGGCGTGCACGCGTTGGCGGAGGGAGTCGCTCATGATCAATCCTCTGGGGTCAGGAGGTTTCAGCATGTTGGCTGTATCGAAGGGCGACAAACGGATAGATCTCACGCGACCTATCGAAATAACTCACGCGTCGGCGCAGGCTTCCTTCAACCACTGGCTGAAACACGCGGCAGCTTCACTGGCGGGACCTTGAGGGGCGATGAGCCAGTAACCGATGTCGCTGTGGTAGGGCGGCCAATCGAACGCTTCTACCAGGCTGCCGTCCTGCAGCCTGCGTTCGATCAGGCGATGACGGCCCATGGCGATGCCTTGGCCGGCCACGGCGGCTTCGACCACGATGTTGTAGTCGTGCAGCATCACGCGGGGATGGTGGGCGAGGTCGACCTGGTAGTGCTCGGACCAATCGGTCCATTCAAAGGGGCGGTGTGACGTCGCCATCAACAGCGGGCTGTCCTGCCGTACCTTGAACGCAGGGCTGCACACCGGGGAGATGACTTCCGGCATCAGTCGCGTGGCCTGCACGTCGGGCCAATCACCCTTGCCATAGCGGATGGCCAGGTCGACCTCGGCGCCAGCGACGTTCGCGAGCTGAATGGCCGGTAATAGCTCTACCTGGATAGGGGGATAGCGATTGAGGAACCCAGCCAGACGCGGCGCCAGCCACAGGGTGGCGAAGGACGCCAGCAAGCCGATGCGTAACACGCTGGCGCTTGGGGTGGCCCGTTGGGCGCGGGTGGCCGCGGCGATGGCGTCGAGCGCCGGGCGGATTTCGTCGTAGTACTGTTGGCCGTCGGCGGTCAGGTCGATCGCGCGCGTGCGTCGGATAAACAGCGGTTTATCCAAGTACTGCTCAAGTTTCTGCACCTGGTGACTCAGGGCACTCTGGGTCACCGACAACTCGTTCGCGGCCTTGATAAAACTCAAATGCCGCGCCACGGCTTCGAAGGCGCGCAGGGCCAGCAACGGCGGAAGGTCCTTGTGCAGTGCCACCTGGGTGCGTCTCCGGGTCTGGAAAAGTAGCGATTTTGGGCGATGGCCTGCCTTTTGTCGCTGGCTGATTTGCCGTTGGGCGGGGGAGGCCGCATTATTGGGCCATTCCCTCCACGACGTAAGCCAAGCCATGAGTGAAGACGACAAGCTGATCGACCTGAATGCCGAACGCGCCAAGCGCGTGCATGACCTCAATGACAAGCGCCTGAATGAAGTGCGCCAGGCCTTCGAACAGGCAATGCCGCTGGGTAAAGTGAAGAAGAAACCGAAGAACAAGCCGAAAAAGCGTTGAAACAGCCTGCATCCATTGATGCAGGTCAGTTATTGCCCTTCTTTACGCTCCGTCGTGGGCGACATTGATCCCCGTCAATTTTCTAATCCGCCTTCTGCATTAACTTAGCCCTATCGCAACAGGGCAAGTGCAGGAGGCCGGTCATGTTTATCGATAATGTGGTATTTGCCGGAGTGCTGACTGTGAGCCTCATGGTGATGTTTTTTGTAGGGTTTGGAATTTTTATCTGGAAAGACGCGAACAAGCGTAAAAAACCATAGGTTTTTCCGGGTTACATGAGCACGCAAGGCATTTTGGGCGACTTCGGTCGCCCTCTTTTTTGCCTGCGATTTGATAATCAACACAGGGACAATAGGTGGGTTTGGAATTGGGCAATAAAAAAGGTGCGAGCCTCGCGGATCGCACCTTTTTTGTGCAGGCGGCTATCAGCTGCCGAGTGCCTTGGACGCCAACCAGAACAACCCGGCCGATAGGGCCACGGTGGCTGGCAGGGTCAGCACCCAGGCCATCAGGATGGTTTTAACGGTGCCGCCTTGCAGGCCGCTTTTATTGGCGACCATGGTACCGGCCACACCCGACGACAGCACGTGGGTGGTGGACACCGGCAGTGCGAAGATATTGGCAAAGCCAATCATGGTCGCAGTGGTGATCTGCGCCGACATGCCTTGGGCATAGGTCATGCCCTGCTTGCCGATCTTCTCGCCGATGGTCAGTACCACACGCTTCCAGCCCACCATGGTGCCCAGGCCCAAGGCCAGTGCGACGGCGAGGATTACCCAGAACGGTGCGTATTCGGTGGTGGCGGTCAGGTCTTTGCGCAACTTGTCGAGGTCGGACTTCTCACGTGCCGGCAGGCCTGGCAATTTGCCGACTTTCTTCGCGGTGTCGTCCAGGCAGAGCAGGTAGCGGCGTACTTCGATACGGTGATCGGCCGTCAGCGAATGGTAGTCGGAGACACCTTTCAACGTACCCAGCAACGCATTGATGGTCGGCTCGGTCTGTTGCGGGTTGCAACGGAATTTGCCCGGCAGGTCGTCCTTCACGCTTTTGCCCAAGGCCAGGAATTCACCCAGGGTCTCATGGTTGCGCTGGTAGAACTGGTTCAGGTGCAAGGTGGCGTCGCGGGTACGCTCGATCTGGTAGGTGGTGCTGCCCAGGTCGAGTACGAACTGCGCCGGCACGATACCGATCAGCACCAGCATGATCAGGCCGATGCCTTTCTGACCGTCGTTGGAGCCGTGCACGAAACTCACGGCCATGGCGGAAATCACCAGGACCAGGCGGTTCCAGAACGGCGGATGCTTCTTGTCATCAAGCTTGCGGCGCTGGTCCGGGGTCTTGTGCATCTTGGACAGCGGACGCCACCACTTCAGGCCGAGCAGCACCAGGGCTGCGACCAGGAAGCCGGCCATCGGCGAGAATACCAGCGATGCGCCGATATCCACCGCTTTCTGCCAGTTCACACCGTCAGCCAGGGGGATGTCGTTGATCAGGGCGTTGGCCAGGCCGACACCGAGGATCGAGCCGATCAGGGTGTGGGAGCTGGAGGCTGGGATACCGAAGTACCAGGTGCCCAGGTTCCAGGTGATCGCCGCAGCCAATAAAGAGAAGACCATCGCCAAGCCATGGCCGGTGTTCACATTGATCAGCAACTCCACCGGCAGCAAATGCACGATGGCGTAGGCGACACCGACACCACCGAGCAATACGCCGAGGAAGTTGAACACCCCGGAGAAGAACACGGCCAGGTGCGGCGGCATGGCTTTGGTATAGATGACTGTGGCCACCGCGTTAGCGGTGTCATGAAAGCCATTGATGAACTCGAAGGCGAGGACAAAGGCCAGGGCGAGCAGCAGGCTCACGAGAACCCAAGCATCCAGTCCGCTGAATAAATCGATCATGAAGGTTTTCTGACCCGGTCGTAAGGGGGCGCGATTATGCCAGAAAACCTCAGTAATCGATGCACTAGCTGCTCATCGGTAAGCATCTTCCCTGAAAAAAACCTCGGGAAAGGGGTGCATCCCAGGGTTTTCGGGGCTTTGGCAAGTCTTTGATTTATAAAGCAGAGGGGCCGCAGGGCGGATGATTGTCACAAAATCGTCACGCCAGAAACATTTGTATGAAATTTTACTGTTAGTGGTGGGATGCAGGCTTGCTGACTGCTAGCTATGTGCCAGCAGTCAAGGCCAGAACCTTGAGGGTCAAACCGAATCGCTTATGGCTCTTCGGATTTGAGTTCCTGTTCAATCTTTTGGATTTCCTGGGCAAATGCCTGGTCGAGCAGGCTGGCTCGTTTGCGCCATGGTTTGCGTTCAGGTTCAGGCTGGGCGGCGTAGGTGGTGACTTCCCCGCCGTAAACGTCCTTGTAACGTTGCTCCTGGCGCTCAAGTTCCGCGCGCAGTTCATCTTTCGTCACATCGTTACCTAATTGAGTTGAGTGTAAATACGTTGCAGCGTTATGCCGGAATGCGCCCTCGGGGTGTTTCAAGTTGACCCGTGGAAACGTTCAACTTTGGACCCTGCAGGGGCGGCACTTGTTTAGTGCAGACATTCGAGACAGATAGTTGCGACCGATAATGCACGGCCTGTGCATCATCTAGTGGGCGCCGGTTCCGATACTGTAAACCGGGCGAACCTGCGCATAGAGTGCATTATAGCGATGCATTTGAATAACACTATCGGCATAAAGTTAAAAACCGTCAACTTTGTGTGAGCGTTTTGTTACACGGATGCGCCGGTAATTGCGCAAATTCTGGCGTCATAAATTCCACCTAATTTCAGGCATTATGTTAGCCGCTCTTTTAATGTCACTGCAGCCCTGCAGCCTGGTATGGCTGGGTGCCAGAAAATTGCGATAATCGAATGATCGTCCGATAATCGCACAATGTTATCGGCACTGTCTTGTGCAGGCCGGCTGACGCGGCTTGTAATAGCCATCTAACCTCCCCAGCGGTCGACAATAAGAGAAAGGATCCCGACATGAACGATCAATTGCGCAACTCTTTCGCGTCAGCGGCGCCGCCGATCGTTGCCTCTCCGGCCAAGCGTATCCAAGCGTTTACCGGTGATCCGGACTTCATGACCTCCCTGGCCCGTGGCCTGGCCGTGGTGCAGGCGTTCCAGGAACGCAAGCGCCACCTCACCATCGCCCAGATCAGCCACCGAACGGAAATCCCCCGCGCCGCCGTGCGCCGTTGCCTGCACACCTTGATCAAGCTCGGTTACGCCACCACCGACGGGCGGACCTATTCGCTATTGCCCAAAGTCCTGACCCTGGGCCATGCCTACCTGTCGTCCACACCGCTGGCGGTGTCGGCCCAGCCCTACCTGGATCGCATGAGCGAGCAGCTCCACGAAGCCTGCAACATGGCGACACTCGAAGGTGACGACATCCTCTATATCGCCCGTTCGGCCACCACCCAGCGCCTGATTTCCGTGGACCTGTCGGTGGGAGGGCGGCTGCCGGCCTATTGCACCTCCATGGGCCGCATTTTGCTCGCGGCGTTGGACGATGCCTCGCTGCAGGACTACCTCGACCACGCCGACCTGCAAACCAAGACCAGCCGTACCCTCACGACGCCTGAGGCGCTGTTCGAATGCCTGCAACAAGTGCGTCAACAGGGCTGGTGCATCGTCGACCAGGAACTGGAGCAGGGCCTGCGCTCCATTGCGGTGCCGGTCTACGACGCGTCGGGCCAGGTGTTGGCCGCGCTGAACGTCAGCACCCATGCCGGGCGTGTCAGCCGCAGTGAGCTGGAACAGCGCTTCCTGCCGAGCATGCTCAGTGCCAGTCGCGAGTTGAGTGCGCAGCTGTTTGCCTAAGCTGTTCGGTGACCGCACAGAACCCGGGTTGATGAATTGACGGTGTTTCCCCGGGCTTATTAATGTGCGGCAGCGCTCGAAGGGGCGCCGAATAATAACGACGGCCCCAGGTCGTCAGCCCGCCATCGGTGTGGAAATAAAAATAATGAATCAGCCCTCTGTCGGTACTCCGTTGGACGTCCAGTCCTTCATCAATACCCAGCCTCTGTCACGTTATCAGTGGCGCGTGGTGATCCTGTGTTTCCTGATTGTTTTCCTCGATGGCCTCGACACCGCCGCCATGGGCTTTATCGCGCCTGCATTGTCCCAGGACTGGGGCATCGACCGCGCCAGCCTCGGCCCGGTGATGAGCGCCGCATTGATCGGCATGGTGTTCGGCGCACTGGGCTCCGGCCCGCTGGCGGATCGTTTCGGGCGCAAAGTGGTGCTGGTGGGGGCGGTGCTGGTGTTTGGCGCGTTCAGCCTGGCGTCGGCCTACAGCAGTAACGTCGATCAGTTGCTGGTGCTGCGCTTTCTCACCGGGCTGGGCCTGGGCGCCGGCATGCCGAATGCTACGACCCTGCTGTCCGAATACACCCCGGAACGTCACAAGTCGTTGCTGGTGACCAGCATGTTCTGCGGCTTCAACCTGGGCATGGCCGGCGGCGGGTTCATCTCGGCCAAGCTGATCCCGGCGTTCGGCTGGCACAGCCTGCTGCTGATCGGCGGCGTCCTGCCATTGATCCTGGCGTTGGTGTTGCTGGTGTGGCTGCCCGAATCGGCGCGTTACCTGGTGGTGCGCAATCGGGGGACCGACAAGGTGCGCAAAACCCTGTCACCCATCGAGCCCTCCATCGTCGCCCAGGCCACCCATTTCAGCGTGCCCGAGCAGAAGACCGTCAAGGCCCGTAACGTATTCGCGGTGATCTTTTCCGGTACCTACAGTGCCGGCACCTTGCTGTTGTGGCTGACCTACTTCATGGGCCTGGTGATCGTTTACCTGCTCACCAGCTGGCTGCCGACCCTGATGCGCGACAGCGGCGCCAGCATGGAGCAGGCGGCATTTATCGGTGCATTGTTCCAGTTCGGTGGTGTGTTGAGTGCAGTGGGTGTGGGGTGGGCGATGGACCGATTCAACCCGCACAAGGTGATCGGCACGTTCTACCTGTTGGCCGGGGTGTTTGCCTATGCGGTGGGGCAGAGCCTGGGCAATATCACCTTGCTTGCCACCCTGGTGCTGATCGCCGGCATGTGTGTCAACGGTGCGCAATCGGCGATGCCGTCCCTGGCCGCACGCTTCTACCCGACCCAAGGCCGCGCCACCGGCGTGTCGTGGATGCTCGGCATCGGTCGCTTCGGCGCGATCCTGGGGGCATGGATGGGCGCGACCTTGCTGGGACTGGGCTGGAACTTCGAGCAGGTGCTGACGGCGTTGGTGATTCCCGCCGCGTTGGCCACGGCCGCTGTCGTGATCAAAGGCATGGTCAGCCACGCTGACGCTACCTGACGGTGGCCGCTTCGCTTGTGGGCGCTGGCTTGCCTGCGATGCAGACGACTCGGTATGCCAGTGACACTGCGGCGATGCCATCGCAGGCAAGCCAGCTCCCACATTGACCGCGTTCCTCCAGATTATTAGCTAAGCAACAATTCGTTCGATAATCGAACGCTGAGTCGATTATCGGATTGTTTGGCCCGTTTCCCCGGCTTAATCTTCAAGCACTTCGGCGCCACCTCAGCGCCTTTTTCGATCCACACCGGGAGCCCGAACCCCATGGCTGAAATCCTCGCGCTGCGTGACGCGGTGAAGCAATTTGTGAACGACGGCGATACCGTCGCTCTGGAAGGCTTTACCCATCTGATCCCTACGGCAGCGGGTCATGAAATCATTCGTCAGGGCAAGAAAGACCTGACGCTGGTGCGTATGACGCCTGACCTGATCTACGACCAGTTGATCGGTGCCGGCTGCGCCCGCAAGCTGATTTTCTCCTGGGGCGGCAACCCGGGTGTGGGCTCCCTGCATCGCCTGCGCGACGCGGTCGAGAAGCAATGGCCGCAACCGTTGGAAATTGAAGAGCACAGCCATGCCGACCTGGCCAATGCCTACGTCGCGGGTGCCTCGGGCCTGCCGTTCGCGGTACTGCGCGCCTACGCCGGTTCCGACCTGCCCAAGGTCAACCCGCTGATCAAGACCGTGACCTGCCCGTTCACCGGTGAAGTGCTGGCGGCGGTGCCGTCGGTGCGTCCGGACGTCACCGTGATCCACGCACAAAAGGCCGACCGCAAAGGCAACGTGTTGCTCTGGGGCATCCTTGGCGTACAGAAGGAGGCGGCCCTGGCGGCCAAGCGCTGCATCGTCACCGTCGAAGAAATCGTCGATGACCTCAATGCACCGATGAACAGCTGCGTGCTGCCGACCTGGGCCCTGACTGCGGTGTGCCACGTACCGGGAGGCGCGCATCCGTCCTACGCCCACGGCTATAACGAACGCGACAATCGCTTCTACCAGGCGTGGGACCCGATCGCCCGCGACCGTGGGACCTTTACCGCGTGGATCAATGAATACATCCACGGCACTGCCGACTTCACCGAATTCCAGGCCAAACTGGCCACCGCGCAGGAGGCCAAGTGATGGCTTACTCGACCAATGAAATGATGACCGTCGCCGCCGCGCGCCGCCTCAAGAACGGCTCCGTCTGCTTCGTCGGCATCGGCCTGCCGTCCAAGGCGGCGAACCTGGCGCGCCTGACCTCGTCGCCAGATGTGGTACTGATCTATGAGTCCGGCCCGATTGGCGCCAAGCCCTCGGTGCTGCCGCTGTCCATCGGCGATGGCGAGCTGGCGGAAACCGCGGACACCGTAGTGCCCACTGGTGAGATCTTTCGCTACTGGCTGCAAGGTGGACGCATTGACGTCGGCTTTCTCGGCGCGGCCCAGGTCGATCGTTTCGGCAACATCAACACCACAGTGGTCGGTGACTATCACCAACCCAAAGTGCGCCTGCCGGGTGCTGGCGGTGCGCCGGAGATCGCCGGTTCGGCCAAGAGCGTGCTGATCATCCTCAAGCAGTCGTCGCGTTCGTTTGTCGACAAACTGGACTTCATCACCTCGGTCGGCCACGGCGAAGGCGGCGACTCGCGTAAACGCCTGGGCCTGCCGGGCGCCGGGCCTGTAGGGATTATTACCGATCTGTGCATCATGGAGCCGGAAGCGGGCACCCATGAGTTCGTGGTCACCGCGCTGCACCCTGGCGTCACCCGTGAGCAAGTGGTGGCTGCCACCGGTTGGGCCATTCGTTTTGCCGATCAGGTCGACACCACCGCCGAACCGACGGATGTTGAACTGACTGCGCTGCGTGACCTTGAAGCACGCACCGCGGCCGCCCATGGCCAAGCACCGGGAGAAGCCTGATGCGCGATGTCTTTATCTGTGATGCCATTCGTACCCCCATCGGCCGTTTCGGGGGGGGGCTGTCCAGCGTGCGTGCCGATGACTTGGCCGCGCTGCCGATCAAGGCGCTGATCGAACGCAACCCGTCGGTGGACTGGAATGCGGTCGATGAAGTGTTCCTCGGCTGCGCCAACCAGGCCGGTGAAGACAACCGCAACGTGGCGCGCATGGCGCTGTTGCTGGCGGGCTTGCCGGACAGCGTTCCGGGCGTGACCCTCAACCGCTTGTGCGCCTCGGGCATGGACGCGATCGGCACGGCTTTCCGGGCGATTGCCAGCGGCGAAATGGAACTGGCGATTGCCGGTGGCGTCGAGTCGATGTCCCGTGCGCCCTTCGTCATGGGCAAGGCCGATGCGGCGTTCTCGCGCAACATGAAGCTGGAAGACACCACCATCGGCTGGCGTTTTATCAACCCCTTGATGAAAGAGCAGTACGGCGTGGATGCGATGCCGCAGACCGCTGACAATGTCGCCGACGATTACAAGGTGTCCCGCGCCGACCAGGACGCCTTTGCCCTGCGCAGCCAGCAACGCAACGCTGCGGCCCAGGCCGCCGGCTTTTTCGCCGAAGAAATCGTACCGGTGCGGGTCGCCCATAAAAAAGGCGAAACCGTGGTGGAGCACGATGAGCACCCACGGGACACCACCCTGGAAGCCTTGGCCAAACTCAAACCGGTCAATGGCCCGGACAAGACCGTCACCGCCGGCAACGCTTCGGGTGTGAATGACGGTGCGGCAGCGCTGATCCTGGCCTCCGCCGAGGCCGTCAAGAAACACGGGCTGACCGCACGCGCCCGCGTATTGGGCATGGCCAGCGCCGGTGTTGCACCGCGTGTGATGGGCATCGGTCCGGTGCCCGCGGTGCGCAAACTGGTGGAGCGTCTGGGCCTGGCGGTCACTGATTTTGACGTCATCGAACTGAACGAAGCCTTCGCCAGCCAAGGCTTGGCGGTGCTGCGCGAACTGGGTATCGCCGACGACGCTCCCCAGGTCAACCCGAACGGCGGCGCCATCGCCCTCGGCCACCCGCTGGGCATGAGCGGCGCGCGGCTGGTGCTGACGGCCCTGCATCAACTTGAGAAAACCGGCGGCCGTAAAGGCCTGGCGACCATGTGCGTGGGGGTAGGCCAAGGCCTGGCCCTGGCGATTGAACGCATCTAATAAGAGAGGATTGCTCCATGAGTGACAAGCCCGGATACCGGCGCCCGCAAGCGGGCACTCAACCGGATTACCTGCACCCGGCCTACCAGTCGACGAACCTGCGTTCGCCGTCCAAACCGTTGGTGTTCCTGCCCCATTCCTTGTCGGAAATCACCGGCCCGACCATCGGCGCCGAACGTGTCGACCCGAAGGACAACGACCTCACCGCCCAGCATGAAGGCGAGCCCCAGGGCGAGCGCATCATCATTCATGGCCGTGTGCTCGATGAAAACGGCCTGCCGGTGCCTGGCATCCTCGTGGAAATCTGGCAGGCCAACGCCGCCGGCCGCTACAACCACAAGCGCGACCTGCACGACGCGCCGCTGGACCCGAACTTCACCGGCACCGGCCGCACCGTCACCGACGCCGAGGGCTGGTACCAGTTCCAGACCATCAAGCCCGGCGCCTACCCGTGGGGCAACCACCACAATGCGTGGCGCCCGGCGCATATCCACTTTTCGCTGTTCGGCCCGAGCGTGCTGACGCGGTTGGTGACGCAGATGTACTTCCCCGGCGACCCGCTGCTGGAATACGACCCGATCTACAACTGCGTACCCGATACCCGCGCCAAGGAACGCTTGATCGCCCGTTTCGACCTGGAAAAAACCATTCCTTCCTATGCGCTCGGCTACCGCTGGGACATCGTCCTGCGCGGCCGCGACGCCACGCCGATGGAGAAATGAGATGACACTCAACGCGACCACGTCCCACACCGTCGGGCCGTATTACCACATCGGCCTGACTTGGCTGAACCGTGAAGACCTGACCGTCGCCGCCACCCTCGGCGAGCGCGTGGCGATCAGCGGGCAAGTGGTGGATGGCAACGGCGATGTCGTCAACGACGCCATGCTCGAAGTCTGGCAGGCCAACGCCGCCGGCAAGTACGACCATCCGGAAGACGACCAGGACAAAGCGCTGGACCCCAATTTCGAAGGTTTCGGACGGGTGCCGGTGGACGCTGAAGGGCGGTTTCGCTTTACCACCATCAAGCCGGGTGCCGTGCCGGGCCTGAAGGGCACCACCCAGGCGCCGCACTTGGTGGTGCTGGTGTTCGCCCGTGGGTTGGTGAAGCACCTGCTGACGCGGATTTATTTCGAGGGTGAGGCCTTGAATGGCGATGACCCGTTGCTGGCGTGTGTGCCTGCAGAGCGGCGGGGTACTTTGATTGCCAAGACTGATGCGGACGGTGTGCATCAGTGGAATGTGATTTTGCAAGGGACAGACAAGGAGACGGTGTTCTTCGATTACTGAGTCGTTTGTCAGGGCCCCATCGGGGGCAAGCCCCCTCCCACATTTGATAGGCGGTGTGGGAGGGGCTTGCCCCCGATGGGGCCGGTTCAGGCACTACCTACCCAAAAGTCTGCTTGCGGAACGAGGTTATTGCAAAGTATGTCTAGGCTATAACCGTTCCCACTGAGTGAAAACACATGACAACAACGACCAGTCACTACACCGGAGAAGAACGCAGCAAACGGATTTTTGCAATTGTCGGGGCTTCTTCCGGCAACCTCGTCGAATGGTTCGACTTCTACGTCTACGCCTTCTGCGCCATTTACTTTGCCCCGGCGTTCTTCCCGTCGGATGACCCTACGGTGCAACTGCTCAATACCGCCGGTGTGTTCGCCGCCGGATTCCTGATGCGCCCCATCGGCGGCTGGCTGTTTGGCCGTGTGGCCGACAAGCACGGGCGAAAGAACTCGATGATGATCTCGGTGCTGATGATGTGCGCCGGTTCCCTGGTCATCGCCTTCCTGCCCACCTACAAAGACATTGGCGCCTGGGCCCCGGCATTGCTGCTGGTGGCGCGGTTGTTCCAGGGTTTGTCGGTAGGGGGCGAATACGGCACCACCGCGACCTACATGAGCGAAGTCGCGCTCAAGGGCCAGCGTGGTTTCTTCGCGTCGTTCCAGTACGTGACGCTGATCGGCGGGCAACTGCTGGCGGTGCTGGTGGTGGTGATCCTGCAACAGATCCTCACCGAAGAAGAATTGCGCGCCTGGGGCTGGCGGATCCCGTTCGTGATCGGCGCGATTGCGGCGGTGATCTCCCTGCTGCTGCGTCGCACCTTGAAGGAAACCACCAGCAAGGAAATGCGCCAAGACAAGGATGCCGGCAGCATTGCCGCGCTGTTCCGCAACCATAAGGCCGCGTTCATCACCGTGCTCGGCTACACCGCCGGCGGCTCGCTGATTTTCTACACCTTCACCACTTACATGCAGAAGTACCTGGTGAACACCGCCGGGATGCACGCCAAGACCGCCAGCTACATCATGACCGGTGCGCTGTTTGTGTACATGTGCATGCAGCCGTTGTTCGGCATGCTCTCGGACAAGATCGGCCGCCGTAACTCGATGCTCTGGTTCGGCGCTCTCGGCACCCTGTGTACCGTACCGATCCTGCTGACCCTGAAAACTGTGACCAGCCCGTTCCTGGCCTTTGTGTTGATCTCCCTGGCCCTGGCCATCGTGAGTTTCTACACCTCGATCAGCGGCCTGGTGAAAGCGGAAATGTTCCCGCCTCATGTACGCGCCCTGGGCGTGGGCCTGGCGTACGCGGTGGCCAACGCGATCTTCGGCGGTTCGGCGGAATACGTGGCCTTGGGCCTCAAGTCCATGGGTATGGAAAACACCTTTTATTGGTACGTCACCGGCATGATGGCGGTGGCCTTCCTGTTCAGCTTGCGTCTGCCGAAACAGGCGGAGTACTTGCACCACGATCTGTAAGGGATGAGCTATGACACTGCGCACGAGCAATCAATTGTTCGACGCTTACTTCACGGCAGGCAGCATGGCCGAGGTGTTCTGCGACCAGGGCCGCTTGCAGGGCATGCTGGATTTTGAAGCCGGGTTGGCCCGGGCCCAGGCCCAGGTCGGGTTGATTCCCCAGGCCGCCGTCGCACCGATTGCCCAGGCGTGCCTGGCCTCGTTGTATGACGTGGATGCCCTCGGCGTGGCGATTGCCACGGCGGGCAATTCGGCGATTCCACTGGTGAAGGCGCTGGGCAAGTTGATTGCCAGTGAAGATGCCGGGGCCGAACGCTATGTGCACCTGGGCGCCACCAGCCAGGATGTGATGGACACCGGCCTGGTACTGCAACTGCGGCGAGCGGTGGCGCTGATCGACGCGGACCTGGCGCAGCTGGGCGACATTCTTGCCGCCCAGGCCCAGCGTTATGCGGGTGTGCCGTTGGCTGGGCGTACCTGGCTGCAACATGCGACGCCGGTCACCCTGGGGATGAAAATCGCCGGATGGCTGGGGGCGGTAACCCGCAGTCGCCAGCGTCTGGCAGAGCTGAAACCGCGCCTGCTGGTGCTGCAATTCGGCGGTGCCTCCGGCACCCTGGCAGCGCTGGGCGAGCAGGCCATGCCGGTGGCTGAAGCGCTGGCAGCGGAGTTGCAACTGAACCTGCCCGAGCAACCCTGGCACACCCAGCGCGATCGCCTGGTGGAGTTCGCCAGCGTGCTTGGTTTGATCGCGGGCAGCCTGGGCAAGTTGGGGCGCGATATCAGCCTGTTGATGCAGACCGAAGCGGCAGAGGTCTTCGAACCTTCGGCGCCGGGCAAGGGCGGCTCGTCCACCATGCCGCACAAACGTAACCCGGTGGGCGCGGCGGTGCTGATCAGCACCGCCACCCGTGTGCCGGGCCTGGTATCGACGATGTTCAGTGCCATGCCCCAGGAGCACGAACGCAGCCTGGGCCTGTGGCATGCCGAATGGGAAACCCTGCCGGAGATTTGCCGCTTGGTGTCCGGTGCGTTGCAACAGGCCTTGCTGGTGAGCGAAGGCTTGGAAGTCGACCCGCAACGCATGGCGCAAAACCTCGACCTGACCCAAGGGCTGGTGCTGGCCGAAGCCGTCAGCATCGTGCTCGCTCAACGGCTGGGGCGCGAAACGGCGCACCATCTGCTGGAGCAATGTTGCAAACGCGCCGTCGCCGATGGGCGCCATCTGCGCGCGGTGCTGGCAGATGAACCGCAGGTCACCGCCGAGCTGTCGGCGGCCGAACTGGACCGCCTGCTCGACCCGGCCCACTACTTGGGACAGGCGCACACCTGGGTGACCCGCGCTGTGACCGAACATTTTGCATTGACCGCCTAAGGAGGCCGCTGTGGCATTTGTACAACTCGCCGAGGGCGAACTGCATTACCAATTGGATGGGCCCGTGGATGCGCCAGTGCTGGTGCTGTCCAACTCGTTGGGCACCGACTTGCATATGTGGGACATCCAGATCCCGGCCTTCATCAAGCATTTTCGTGTGTTGCGTTTTGACACCCGTGGCCATGGCAAATCCCTGGTCACGGCGGGGCCCTACAGCATCGAGCAACTGGGGCACGATGTGCTCGCGCTGCTGGATGCGCTGGCTATTCAGCGCGCGCATTTCTGCGGCCTTTCCATGGGCGGCCTGATCGGCCAATGGCTGGGCATCAACGCCGGCGAGCGTCTGCAGCGCCTGGTGGTGTGCAACACCGCCGCCAAGATCGGTACGCCGGAGGTGTGGAACCTGCGCATCGAAACGGTGCTGCGTGATGGCGCGGCGGCGATGGTCGCGCTGCGCGATGCATCGATTGCACGCTGGTTCACCGCCGATTTCGCGGCGGCCAACCCGCACCAGGCCAAGCAGATTACCGACATGCTCGCGGCGACGTCGCCCGAAGGTTATGCCGCCAATTGCGCAGCGGTGCGCGATGCGGATTACCGTGATCAATTGGCCCGGATCAAAGTACCGACCCTGGTGGTCGCCGGCACCGAAGATGCGGTCACCCCGCCTGCAGGCAGCCACTTTATCCAGAACCATGTGCAGGGCGCCGAATACGCCGAGTTTTATGCGGCGCACCTGTCGAATGTGCAGGTCGGCGCGGCGTTCAGTGACCGTGTGCTGGCATTTTTGCTGGCGCACTAAACCTGTGGCGAGGGCGCTCACCACCAGTAATCGATTTGAATACGGAGAGTTTTTTTTGGACGAAAAACAACGTTATGCCGAAGGCCTGCAGGTGCGCCGCGAAGTGCTGGGCGACGCCCATGTCGACCGCAGCCTCAACGCCCTGACCGAGTTCAACAGCGAGTTCCAGGAAATGATTACCCGCCACGCCTGGGGTGATATCTGGACCCGCCCTGGCCTGCCGCGGCACACCCGCAGCCTGATCACCATCGCCATGCTGATCGGCATGAACCGCAGCGAAGAACTCAAGCTGCACCTGCGCGCTGCCGCGAGCAACGGCGTGACCCGCGCCGAGATCAAGGAAGTGTTGATGCAAAGCGCGATCTACTGCGGGATTCCGGCGGCGAATGCCACGTTCCACCTGGCGGAGTCGGTGTGGGATGAGCTGGGCGTCGAGTCGCGCCAACCAGACTGAATTGAAGTGCAGTCAACCTGTGGGAGAGGGCTCCAGACGTCAGTGAGAATCGGCGTCCCACACCCAATTCCACACACCCGGCAGATGCACAGGCTCGCTGACATCCTTTACCGTCCTCGCCAGCGCCGCGCGCTGAAGCTGGGCAGTGTCGGTATAGAACGGTTCAACGGCGGTTTTCATGCCGTTGATCCGCGCGCTGTCCAGCAGGATCTGCAAATATTCCTGCATATGCCTGGCGGTGTAGCGGTTGATGTCGTGGAAGGTCACCACCACAGGTATCACCCCGTCCACCGTGGGCAACTCCCCCAGGGCGATGCGCTCGCGCACCACCGAGAGTTGCCGGTACACGTTGGCCCGGCGGCGGGGGCTGCCGTTGAAGCCCCAGATCTTGCCGTCATTGGCGCTCAAGTCCGTCAGTAACACCTGCATGCCATGACGCTGATAAGCGGCGAAGGTACGGCGGTCGTAATTCCAGAACGGCGGTCGGACCAGTACGGGCGGTGAGCCCGTGATCGCGGCAATGTCGGCGGCGCCCTGGGTGAGGGTGCGTTCCAGCTCAGCGTTGCTCAGCCAGCGGTGGTTGGTATGAAACGCGGTGGCGGTGTGGAAAGCCAGGATGTGGCCGGCCGCATACTCGCGCTGCATGGTCTTGTGGCCCCGTGAACTGCCGCCGGAGCGTGAGGCTTCGGTCTGCAAAAAGAACACCGCCTTGATCCCCGGCAGCACGGGGTTTTGCGCCAGGTCAGCCACAACTGAGCGGCTCGGGTTGTTATAGCCCGAGGCGCTGGGACCGTCGTCGAAGGTCAGCAGGAAACGGATCGGCGCCTGGTTTTGCAGGCGTTGTGCGGTCTGCGGGGTAAGGGCGATGGGCGCGCTTATGCAACCGCTGAGCAGAATCGACAGAATGACAATCAGGTATTTCATGGCGGCCTGGGTAAAAAGGTGGTCATCCGTGTCGCTAAGTTCCCTGTGCCGGGTAAAGGGCGCGTGCACGATACAGCATGATTGCGCTTGTCATCATCGGTAAATCCCGCCGTTGGTCTTAAGGCGGGGCGGGCCGCTGCGTGAGCCCGCTTTCAGGTGTCAGTAGCGTTGTCGCAATGGCGTGCCCATTTCGTGGTTAAGCGAGTTCTCAGTAAACGGCGCGGGGTTGGTCGAGGTGGGGGGCGTGGAGGGGTCGTTATCGAAGTCGAACGGCGGCGCATTGGTTGCCAGGCCCACGGCTTGCTGTTCCGAGTTGGGTGGGCCGGGAAGCTCAGGATGCGCTGCGGTCGGATCGCTCAGGCCTGGCAGGAATGTGCCATTGGCGCCGTTCCAGGCGTGCGCCATCTCATGGTAAAGGAGCAACAGCGGCAAGAGCAGGTCGCCGCCCTCGTAGATATGAGCTGGGTTGTAGGAAATCGTGGCTCTATTCGCGCGCGCGCCGGCTACCCCGTCCTTGATGAAACCGTACATTGGGGCATTTGGCTCATAGGTAAGCTGATGAGCGTCTTTCAATGTTTGCAGATCAGTGTTCCAGTAATCGTAATAATCGTTGCTCTCTGCGAATGGCACTATGTATACGGGGGCACCATTTTGCACCGCGGCCTTATCCAAAGCTTCGAGCATTTTTTGCCCTTGGGGCGATGCGCGAAGCAGCGCCAGGTCGTCTTCGACTCGCTGAATGAAATCGGGTGCCCCGGCGATAACGAAGGCGAGTCGTCCCGCGTCGGAAGGCTTCACGTAGGTGACAGTTGAACCTTGGGTGCCGATCAGACGATCCGTCTCTTGTGCATAGATACGTGCCTGAGTGGTGTTGGTCACGACTGTGTCGCGTCCCTCACCGGTGTAGAAGGTGGTGTGGGTGTAGCCAACCAACGTGTCGTCACCCTGGCCGCCATTGAGTACCGAATACCCATCGCCCGCGTAGAGCTTGTCGTCGCCCGTACCGCCATCGAGGTGGCTGTGTTTACTGTTCGGTCCGTGGCTTGCGTACAGGCGATCGTTGCCATTGTTGCCGTACATGACCGCGTGGCCAGGGCCTCCAATTATCGTGTCGTCGCCCTCATTGCCTTCTGCATAGCCTATGCCGCTGCCAAGGCGGATATGGTCATTGCCGCGCCCGCCATAGATGCTGGTGTTGCCGCCACCTGCCTGGATAACGTCATCGCCGTCTTCGGCTTCGATCTCCACGGGCACGGTGACAGTGGGGTCAATGGTAATACGGTCGTCACCCGCCCCGGTTTTGATGTGGAGAAAGGTCGGAACGTTTGAATGGCCGTCACCGGTATTGAAGGTGTAGTCGCGACCGTTCACTTGCGCGTACAGCTGGCCGTCAGGGCGTTGGCTGATATGGATCTGGTCCGATTTTTCGCCGGTTTCGAGGTACAAAATATTAGCCAGCGTTTCTGGCCGTTCAGGGTTCTTGAGACCCTGGGTCAACAGCTGGCCGGCACGTAGGTTGCCGTCATCCACCAGCATTTTTCTTTGGGTTTGAGTACGGGGTGCGTCGGGGGGGTCAGAGGGGTGATTGCTGGTAGAAGGGTGGGGGGATGGTGGCATAGAGTGGTTTTGAGGTGGGTTTATTGCGCTCACGGACGGTCACCTTTCTGTCAGATTATGTGATCTTTGTCGCCAGCATTTACCGCGCAGGCGCACCTATCCTTCTGTCGAGCGAGCACAGGTAAATGTTCCTATTCCAATTGAGGCCAGTTGCTACAAAAGCAGCCGCGATCAATCAGGGCGTGGTTGTACGTGGGCAGCCCAGTCCGCCGGCGCGGGCGCTGCGGTCTTCCTTGCCGCAGAAAAAACCGAGGTTGGCGTCCAGGGTCCAGTCGCCGATGGGCTGACAAACGCCATCGGGTTCATCCTGCGTATTGTTTGCGCAGCGGCCTACCCATTTCTTTATTCAACGCGTTTTCGGTGAAGGCCTTGGGGTTGCTCGCGGTCGGTGGGGTGGCCGGGTCATTGTCGAAATCAAACGGTTGCGCGGTAGTGGGCAGCCCCACCGCTTGGCGTTCACTGTTGTGGATGTCGTGGGGCTGGCCTTCAACGTCTTCCTGCGTGGTGCCTGTGAAGGTTGTGCCATTGCCGGCGTTATAGGCGTGGACCATTTCGTGGTAGAGCCCGACGATGGGCAGCTGAGTCACGCCTGCCAATACGTTCAGGTGTGACCGGTTGTAGTGAATCTGAGCGCGGTCCGCACGAGACCCCGGCACACCGTTGATCATGAATCCCCATTTTGGATCCTCGTCGGACACGGGCGCGCGTTCGTCCTGCAGCAACGCCTTGAGTTCCTGGCTGCCATAGACGTAGCTGGACTCCGTGTCGCTCGGGTCTTCCACGATTGTCACCGGGGCGCCATTGCGCAGCGCAACGGCCTCCATCTCGGCGAGCATCTGCTGGCCTTGGGGGGAGGTGCGAAGTAACGCCAAGTCGTCTTCGACGCGTTGGATGAAGTCGGCAGACCCGTTGATCACAACACCCAGGATCGGGCCGTCATGGGCAGATACAGCGGTCAACACCGATCCATTGAGGTGCTTGATCGTGTCGCTGGCTTTAGCGTAGATCGCGTCGCCTGGGCGATTGGCGATGACGGTATCGGCGCCGATGCCGGTGTAGAAGGTCGTCTGGTCGTGGCCGATCAACCGATCATTTCCGGTGCCACCCTGCAAGACGGTATGGCCGTTGCCGGCGTAGAGCTGGTCGTTGCCATTGCCACCGTCCATATAGCTCTTTTTGTGGCGGGGGCCCGCACCGGCATAGAGGCGGTCATTGCCATTATTGCCATAGACCACGTTATCGCCGGGGCCGCCCATGATGATGTCGTCACCGTCGTTGCCTTCGGCGTATCCTATGCCGCTGCCCAGGCGCACGACATCGTTACCGTTGCCGCCGAACACGCGGGTATAGCCGCCACCGGCCCTGACCCAGTCATCGCCGTCACCGGTTTCAATCGTGATGGGCTGCATGACGTTGGCGTCAATGCTCACGTTGTCATTGCCGCCGTGGGTTTTCAGGTGGAACTTCAACGCTTGGCCTTCTTTATCGTGGCTGGCGAAGTGGTACAACTGGTCGTTGACCCGAATATTCAACTGACCGTAGTGAGTTTGGCTGATGTGGACCTGGTCCGCCTGATCGCCGGTTTCAAGCACCAGGCGTTGGTTGAGGGGGGAGGGATAACCGTGTTCCCATAACGATTGCCCACTGGCTTTCACATTGCCGTCATTCAGAAACACATGTTGATGGGCCTGGATCGGCGGGACCGTGTGGAATTTTAGATGGGGTGGTTTGGCGAGCCCGTAGTGACGGTCGTCAAAGGTCGCTACGGGGGCTTGCGATACGCGCACGTTGCCGTGCGCAAGGGGCGAGGGAGAGCGGGTAAGGCCGTTCGAAACGTCCATGGGTGATCCTACGTTGAGAGACCGGTGTTATTCATGCCCATGGACAGTGGCCGCCCGCGCCAAAACGTTCCCTCCAAGCTGTCAGTCGGCTTTACAACAGACTGACCGGGTAACTGACGATCAACCGGTTCTCATCGAACTCGTTGTTGCTGTAGTCGCGACGCATGCTGGAATTGCGCCAGCGCACGGTCAGGTTTTTCAGGCTGCCGCTTTGCACGGTATAGCCCAGTTCGCTTTCGCGGCCCCATTCCTTACCGTCAGTGATTGAACCTGTGTGCACGTTGCTGCCGCTGATATAGCGGTTCATCAAGGTCAGGCCAGGCACGCCAAGGGCGACGAAGTTGTAGTCGTGGCGCACTTGCCAGGATTTCTCCTGGGCGTTGTCGTAGCTGGCGTTGTAGCTGTCGTTGGCCAGGGTGCCGCCGCTGGTGCCGTTGACGCGCATCCAGGCACTGCTGCCGGTGAGTTTTTGCAGGCCGACGTAGAAGGTGTTACCGCCGTATTTGGCCGAGAACAGGCCGGACCAGGTCTTGTTGTCCAGGTCGCCGGCGCGGGCGCTGCCGTCTTCCTTGCCGTAGAAAAAGCCGAGGTTGGCGCCCAGGGTCCAGTCGCCGATGGGCTGGCTGTGGATCAAGTTGACGAACTGTTGGCTGTAGATGTCCTTGAGTTGCGCGTTCCATAGGCCGATCTGGGTGCGCTTGTCGTTGAACGCGTATTCGCCGCCTTGGAAGTTGAAACGGTCGGAGGTGAAGGCGGTTTTACCGACCATCGACATGTCCGTCATGCTGCTGTCGTCACGCGGGCTGTTGGCGCGGAACTGGCCCCCGTAGAGGGTCAGGCCGTCTATTTCCTTGGACGTTATCTGGCCGCCGCGCAGGGTTTGCGGCAGGGAGCGGCCATCGTCCGAACGCAGGATCGGCAGCACCGGCATCCATTCGCCAACCTTCACTTCGGTCTTGGAAATACGCGCCTTGAACGCTACGCCCAGACGCCCGAACTCATCGGCGGGGCGGCCGTCACGGTCCAGCGGCAACAGTTGGGTACCCCCGGTGCCGCGCCCGCCATCCAGCTTCAACGCGTACAGACCGAGCACATCCACACCGAAACCCACGGTGCCTTGGGTAAAGCCGGACTTGGCATCGAGGATAAAACTCTGCGTCCACTCCTGCGCGCCGCCCTGGGTTTTGGTGGGGTTGGTGAAGTTGCGGTTGAAGAAGAAGTTACGCAGGTTGAGGTTGGCGCTGGCGTCTTCGAGAAAGCCGTGTTCTTCGGCGACGACGGGCAGGGCAAGACTGGCGACAGCGGTGGCCAGCAGCAGCCGGCGCGGGTGGAAAGTACTCATGGCGTAAGAACCTGTTGTTATTGGGTTTATGCAGGTGGCGGCCATGGTGCGGGGCGGTGCGGGGGCGATGAAAGTGGGGCGGGGCGGGTTGTGGGCGATGATCGAACGAAAGTTGCCGGGCCGGACTCATGAGGTTCGGCCCGGTTTTCGGGGCTCAGTGCAGGGTGTTCAAACTGGTCCACGGGATGGCGGGCAGAAATTTCTGGCAGGCGAGGGTTGCGGCCACCATTGCCATCAAGAACACCACTTGCAGCGGGCTCCAATAAGCCCAGTGCAACCCTTTGATCCACGGAATCCTGGCATTGAAGTTTTCGTTGACCTTGCCGATTCGCCGCGAGTGGAACAGGCTGATCAGGATCATGCCCAGGTAGGTCAGCATGCCCATGACCCCGAGAATGTAGCCAAACACCAGTAGCATCACCAATTGGGGAATACCATGGCGTAGCACGAGTCTGAACTGGCGGACGCTGAGCCGCTTGGGCAACAGGCGTTCGCTGAGCCACAGGTCCTGGACGATCAGGCGTGAGGTGAAGTCGGCCCATAATTGGGCGCCGCGCAAGGCGCAGAGCGCGGGAATGACCGACAGCAGGATAAACAAAAAGAATTTGGCCGGCAGTGAGGTGTCGAGGACTTGATGAAAGGCCAGGCCGTTGGCCAGGGCTAATCCGGCCCAGACTCTGATCCAGCTATCAAGGGTCACCCCACGCGGCAGGAATTTTCGCCAGAAGAAAACGTGCGAATCCGGCAGTCGTTCCAGCAAGTCCGGGTAGCGCCAGGTCAGCACTTCAGACAGGTGTCGAGTGGCATTCCACGCATTCTCATCAAAGCCTGCGACCAAGCGGTATTGTTCCTTCACGCTCATCGGCGTAAGCAACAGGCGCGCCGCCAACGCATCGGCAGAGGTGCGGCGGGTGTCGTTTGCCGTGTCTTGCAGGTTGACGAAGAAACTTTCCTGCTCACAGCGCGACACCAATTCGCGCCACATCCAAGCCGGCTCCGGGTACACACCTTTCTGGTCGTCCCAGCTGAACGCCTGGCACACGCGTTCGAACAGCGGCACGCTCCACTGTGTGTCATGCAGCAGCTGCAGGAGGATGCGTTGCCACTGCTGTTGCAGGTCGAACACACGCAGCCAGGGCTGGTTGTTGTACTGCGTCAGTTGGGTGATGAACTCGCGCTCGGCCTTTTGCTCCAGCAGTTCCTGCAAGGTGCGGCGGTAGTCCTGCAGCAGTTCGCCGCTCAGCGCGTCGTGCTGCCACGGCGTCATGGCGACCTGTTGCCAGGGCGTCAGCCATTCCAGATGGTTCGCTGCCCAACGGGCGATGGCGCTGCGTTCGCCTGGCGCTTCGAAACAATGGCGCAACAGGCCGGTCTGGAACGCATCGGCACAATTTTGTTGCCGGGCCTGGGCCCAGCGTTCATCGAGGTTGTGCGCGTTAAGGCCGTCGAGCAACGCCTGGGCCGGGTCCGGTGCAGGCGTCTGGAAAGGCGCAGGGCTGACGGGGCTGATGTTCATCAGCTCGGCCAGGTCATTCAGGTTGCCGTAGGTTGCTTCGACCACGGGCGCCTGGACGCTCTCTTGCTCTTCTTCACAGTCCGCCCGCCAGCGTGCGTAGGCCAGCGCTTGTTCATAGGCTTCGCGCAGTCGCTGGAAGCCGGCCGCATCGTCATCCGGGCGGCAGTTTTTCAACAGCCGCGCATAGGTGCGCTTGATGGTGCGCTCGTCAGCGTCTTCCGGCAGTTGCAGTACGGTCCAACACTCCATGTCGTATTCCCTCAGCGCCAGAACCCGTTGTCGAGCTGCTCAAGTTGTCGGGTCAGTTCGCTGCGAGCTTCGCGGATGCGGCGTTCGTCCTGGGTGTCGAGCACTTGCTGGAACTGCGCGGCCCAGTGCCCGAGCTGCTCGCGCAGTTCGCCGAGATTTTCCTGGTAGAGGCGTTCGAGGCGCGCCGTCAGCACGGTGTTGACCTGCTGGTCGCGCGGGTGAACCTTCAACTGCGCCAGCGCTTGCAGGCGTTGCTGGATCTCGTCGGGGCTGAGCACGCCGGGGTTGTTCTCGATCACCAGCGAGTGCTGCTCGCCGGTCAGCGGGATATTCACCTGGGCTTCCAGCAGACCGTTGTTGTCGTAGGTGAAGCGCACGTCCAACGACACTTCACCGGCCTTGCGCTTGGGCACTGGGATGTCCAGTTGGCCCAGCTCGATGTTGTCTTTGACCAGGCGACTTTCGCCCTGGTAGATCTTCAGCAGGACGCGGGTCTGGTCGTCGTACAGGGTGACCACGCTTTTGACCCGGCTCACCGGCACGCTGCTGTTGCGTTCGATCAGCGGCAGGTAGTGGCCGCTTTCGATATGGCCACCGTACTGGTTCGAGGTTTCGATGCCGAGGGTATAGGGGCAGACGTCGGTCAGCACCACTTCTTCCAGTGCCGCGGAGCGCGCCTTGAGTGCCGCTTGGATCGCGGCGCCGTGGGCGACCACTTGGTCCGGGTCGAGGCTGATGGACGGGAAGCGGCCGAACAGGCCGGCGGCGAGCTTGCGCACCAACGGCATGCGCGTGGTGCCGCCCACCAGCAGGATTTCATCCAAGTCGCTGACACGAATACGCGCATCCCGCAGGGCCCGCTCAATCGGCGCACGCAGGCGCTCCAGCAGCGGCGTGTAGAGCTTGGCCAGCTCCTGCTGGGTGATGGTTTTTACCCACTGCTGGCCGTCGACACGCAGGGCGAACTCGGCGCTGTCATCCTGGCCAAGGGCTTTGCGCACGCGTTCGGCTTCGCGGCGCAGGGCTTGCAGCACGCTGCTGGTGGGCGGGAAACCTTGGGCATTGCGTTGGCTGTCGACGAAGTGTTCCAGCAACAGGGTGTCGAAGTCTTCGCCGCCGAGGAAGTTGTCACCGGCGCTGGCGCGCACTTCCATCACGCCGTCGAACAGCTCGATGATCGACACGTCGAAGGTGCCGCCGCCGAGGTCGAAGACCAGGAACGAGGTTTCTTTATCGCGCTGATGCAGGCCGTAGGCGAGGGCGGCAGCGGTGGGTTCGTTGATCAGTTTTTCAACGTTGAGCCCCGCCAGTTCACCGGCAATGCGTGTGGCTTTGCGTTGGCCGTCGCTGAAATAGGCGGGCACGCTGATCACGGCGTCGGTGACGGTGTGGCCGTAGGTGCGCTCGATGTCTTCCTTGAGGCTTTTGAGCACCAGCGCGGAGAGTTCTTCCGGGCGAAACGAGCGATCGCCCAGGCGCACTTCGGTGGCACTGCCCATGTAGCGCTTGAACAGCGAAGTGGTCAGGTGCGGGTGGGTGTGCAAGCGCTCTTTGGCTGCCTGGCCTACCAGGACACGGCCTTGATCATCCAGCCCGACCACGCTGGGGGTCAGCAACTGGCCAAGGGCATTGGGCACTAATTCGGCGGCATCACCGCGCCAGACGGCCGCGAGACTGTTGGTGGTCCCCAGGTCGATTCCTACAATCATTACGACAAGCTCCCTCTGTGGTCTGTAAGAATCTGTAACCAATTTTATCCTGAAAGCTTGGGCGGAAAGCAAGGCAACCTGCGTTCGCGCCAAAAACGGGCGTAAAAAAACCGCTTCCGGTGAGGGAAGCGGTTTTTTGTTTACGCCAGCATCAGAACAACTTCAGTGCCGGTGCTTCTTCTTTCAATGGCTCGTTCTTCGCGGTCTGCTCGTTCCAGCCACCGCCGAGGGCCTTGTACAGGTTGACCTCGCTGGTCAGCTGCGCCAGGCGGTCAGTGATCAGCGATTGCTGGGCACTGAACAGTTGGCGCTGGGCATCGAGGAACGTCAAGTTGCTGTCGACGCCGATGCGGTAGCGACGCTCGGCCAGGCGGTAGTAATCCTGGTTGGCCGCGACGAAGCCACGCTGGGCCTCCAGCTGCTGCTTGTAGGTTTCACGCGAGGCGAGGCCGTCGGAGACTTCCTGGAAGCCGGTCTGGATCGCCTTCTCGTAGTTCGCCACGTTGATCTCTTTCTGGATCTTCGAGTAGTCCAGGCTGGCGCGCAGGCTGCCGGCGTTGAAGATCGGGATGTTGATCTGCGGGGCGAACGACCAGGTGCCCGAGCCGCCTTTGAACAAGCCGCCGAGGTCCGGGCTCAGGGTGCCGGCGTTGGCCGTCAAACTGATGCTCGGGAAGAACGCGGCACGGGCCGCGCCGATATTGGCGTTGGCGGCCTTGAGGTTGTACTCGGCCTGCAGGATGTCGGGACGACGTTGCAGCAAGTCCGACGGCAACCCGGCCGGTACTTCGCTGAGCAGGTCATCCGACAGCGGCTTGCTGGCGATATTCGCCGGCAGGCCGGTGCCCAGCAGCAGGGTCAGGCTGTTTTCGTCCTGGGCGACCTGGCGGGTATACCGGGCAAGCTGCACGCGGGCGTTTTCCACCGAGGTACGCGCCTGGCTCAGATCGAGGGCCGAGGCCACGCCGACTTCGTTGCTGCGCGAGGTGAGCTTGAAGCTCTGCTCGAACGCGCCCAGGGTGTCCTGGGTCAGCTTGAGCAGTTCCTTGTCGGCTTGCCAAGTCAGGTAGGCGTTGGCCACGCTGGCCACCAGGCTGATCTGGGTGCTGCGGCGTGCTTCTTCAGTGGCGAAGTACTTCTGCAGCGCTTCTTCACTCAGGCTGCGCACACGGCCGAACAGGTCCAGCTCATAGGAGCTGATCCCGAGGGTGGCCGAATACTGGCTGGTGATGTTCGCTTCGCCGGTCTGCGAGGCACGTGCCGGCACACGCTGGCGGCTGCCGCTGCCATTGGCCGACACGGCCGGGAACAGGTCGGCACGCTGGATGCGGTACTGCGCGGCATACGCGTCGATGTTCAGGGCCGCGACGCGCAGGTCACGGTTGTTCACCAGTGCGGTCTGGATCAGCTGTTGCAGGGCAGGGTCATGGAAAAACTGCTTCCAGCCCTGCTCGGCAGCGGCCTGGCTCGGCGCCTGGGCCGACGAATACGCCGGCCCCTGCGGGAACTGTGCCGCTACCGGCGCCTCAGGGCGCTGGTAGTCAGGTATCAGCGAGCAGCCACTGAGCACGAATGCCGTGACGGCTAGGGAAAGTAGCGACTTGCTCATTGGCCAGCCTCTTTAGGAGTTTGCTTGGTTTCTTTCGGTTTACGGTCGCCGATGGCGGACACGGTTGCGAAGAACAACGGTACCCAGAAGATCGCCAACACAGTGGCCGTGATCATACCGCCAATTACGCCAGTACCGATTGCGTGCTGGCTGCCTGAACCGGCGCCCGAGGAGATCGCCAGCGGCAGTACGCCGAGGATGAACGCCATCGACGTCATGATGATCGGCCGCAGACGCATGCGGGACGCCTCGATGGCCGCCTCGACGATGCCTTTGCCTTGTTCGTGGAGTTCTTTGGCGAATTCCACGATCAGGATGGCGTTCTTCGCCGCCAGGCCCACCGTCACCAATAGGCCCACCTGGAAGAACACGTCGTTGGACAACCCACGCATGCTGGTCGCGATCAACGCGCCCACGACACCCAGTGGCACGACCAGTACGACCGCAATCGGGATCGACCAGCTTTCGTACAGCGCCGCAAGGCACAGGAACACCACCAGCAGCGACAAGGCGTACAACGCAGGTGCCTGGGAGCCGGACAAACGTTCTTCGTACGACAGGCCGGTCCACGCATAACCAATGCCCGCAGGCAGTTGCTTGGCGATACGTTCGACTTCGGCCATGGCGTCACCGGTACTGTAGCCCGGTGCCGGAGTGCCGAGGATTTCCATCGCCGCTACCCCGTTGTAGCGCGAGAGTTTCGGCGAACCGAAGATCCACTTGCCCGACGCGATGGCCGACAACGGCACCATCTTCCCGGAGTCGCTGCGCACGTACCATTTGTTCAGGTCTTCAGGCGACATGCGGCTGGCGGCTTCACCTTGCACGTACACCTTCTTCACTCGACCACGGTCGATGAAGTCGTTGACGTAGCTGCCACCCAGGGCAATTGCCAGGGTCTGGTTGATGTTCGACAGCGTGATGCCTTGGGCGCTGGCCTTCTCGTCGTCGACGGTAAGCTCGTATTGCGGCTCATCGTTTACGCCGTTGGGGCGCACACCGGCCAGGATCTTGCTCTGGGCCGCCATGCCCAGGAACTGGTTACGGGCCGCCATCAACTTCTCATGGCCGACACCGCCCTGGTCTTGCAGGAACACATCGAAACCGGTGGCGTTGCCCAGTTCCAGTACAGACGGTGGAACGATGGCAAATACCATGGCGTCCTGGAATGTCTGCATGAAGTAGCCCTGGGCGCGCTTGGCGATTTCAAATACCGAGGTGGACGCATCGCGTTCATCCCACGGCTTGAGCATCACGAAGGCCAGGCCCGAACTTTGGCCACGACCGGCGAAGTTGAAGCCGTTGACGGTAAACACCGATTTCACGCCTTTGCCTTCGCCCGGCTCGCCTTCCTTGTCATTGAGCAGGTAGCTACGCATGTCATCGATGACTTTCTGCGTACGTTCAGCCGAAGAGCCTACAGGCGTCTGCACCTGGGCAAAGATCACGCCCTGGTCTTCATCGGGCAGGAACGCGGCAGGAATGCGCATGAACAGCCAGATCATGCCGGCGAAGATCAGCGCGTACACCAGGAACGCCGGGATCTTGTGCTTGATCATGTTGCCCACGCCGCGCTCGTAGCTCAGTACGCCACGGTCGAAGGTGCGGTTGAACCAGCCGAAGAACCCACGCTTGGGTTGGCCGTGTTTTTCCGGGTCGATCGGCTTGAGCATGGTGGCGCACAAGGCCGGGGTGAAGATCAGCGCAACCAGTACCGACAACGCCATGGCCGAAACGATGGTGATGGAGAACTGTTTGTAGATCACACCGGTAGAGCCGCCGAAGAATGCCATGGGCAGCAGTACCGCCGACAGCACCAGGGCAATACCCACCAGGGCGCCCTGGATCTGGCCCATGGACTTGACCGTCGCCTCCTTGGGCGACAGGTGTTCCTCGGCCATGACCCGCTCGACGTTTTCCACCACGACGATGGCATCGTCCACCAGCAAGCCGATGGCCAGGATCATGCCGAACATGGTCAAGGTGTTGATGGTGAAACCGAACGCCGCCAGGATCCCGAAGGTACCCAGCAATACCACCGGTACGGTCATGGTGGTGATGATGGTGGCGCGGAAGTTCTGCAGGAACAGGAACATCACCAGGAACACC
>Ga0207650_10000560_pt1 | contig 30230 bp, 26 predicted proteins | sample KBSS63metaG_FD_184325 | JGI IMG/M metagenome (GOLD analysis project Ga0207650, IMG submission 184325) | Switchgrass rhizosphere microbial communities from Kellogg Biological Station, Michigan, USA - KBS S6-3 metaG (SPAdes) (version 2) | ecosystem: Host-associated > Plants > Roots > Rhizosphere...
GAGCCTTTGAAGTCGAAGCGCGTGCCGATCTCCTTGCCGGCCTGGTCGACGGCGTTCCTCACCTCGACCAGATCGGGGTCGAGGACGGTATCGAAGCTTGGCATCTCGGAACTCTCCCGCGGCCGCCGACGAGGTGCCGGTGCGACCGCTTATGGGCCAAAATTCTCCCATGCAAATCGACGCGGGGGTGAACCTCAAACCTTACAACACGTTCGGCCTGCCCGCGGTCGCGAAGACGCTCGTGCGCATCGCGAGCGACGCCGACGTGCGCCGCGTCGTCGACGACAAGGCGCTCGGCCGCGCGCCGAAATTCATCCTCGGCGGCGGCAGCAACATCATCCTCACGCGCGACATGCCGCAGGTGGTGCTCAAGGTCGAGGTGCGCGGCATGCGCCTCGTCGAGGAGCGGGCCGACGCCTGGATCGTCGAGGCCGGCGCCGGCGAGAGCTGGCACGACTTCGTCGCTTTCACGCTCGACAACGGCTGGCCGGGGCTCGAGAACCTCGCTCTGATTCCGGGCACGGTCGGCGCGGCGCCGGTGCAGAACATCGGCGCTTACGGCGTCGAGCTGAGGGAGCGCTTCGAGTCGCTCGACGCGGTCGACCTCGTCACCGGCCGCAGCGTCACGCTCGGTCCGGAGATCTGCGCCTTCGGCTACCGCGACAGCGTGTTCAAGCATTCGCTCGCGGGCAGGAGCCTGATCACGCGCGTGCGCTTCCGCTTGCCGCGGCCATGGCAGCCGGTACTCGGTTACCTCGAGTTGCAGAAAAAGATGAGCGAGACCGGCCACCACGCGCCCGAGGCGCGTGAAGTCTTCGACTGGGTGGTCGCGATCCGCCGCGCCAAGTTGCCCGATCCGGCCGCGATCGGCAACGCCGGCAGCTTCTTCAAGAACCCGGTCGTCACGCTGGAGCAGTGCCGCGACATCATCGGCCGCGACCCGGAGATCGTCCACTATCCGATGCCCGACGGCAGCGTAAAGCTCGCCGCCGCGTGGATGATCGATGCCTGCGGCTGGAAGGGGAAGTCGGTCGGGCAGGCCGGCGTCTACGAGCGCCAGGCGCTCGTCCTCGTCAACCGCGGCGCGGCCATCGGCTCCGAGGTGATGACGCTCTCGCGCGCGATCCAGGAAAGCGTCTACGGGCGCTTCGGCATCCGCCTTGAGCACGAGCCGGTGGTGATGTGACGGGCGACCGCTGCGCGCTCCCATGACGGGCGCGTGGCTGCGCGCCCTCGAGCGTCACGCCAAGCTGGTGACGTGGCTGGGGGTGCTCGGCTGGCTCGCCTACATAGGCGGTGCGATGGCAAGCGGCCGTCGCTTCCGGCTCGGCTGGCTGTTCACGCTGTTCCTGATCTTCGTCGCCGCCGGCCTGCTCGCTGCGTGGGTCGCCTCGCGGCGGCGCATGGCGATCCGAGAGGGCCGTCTGCCGGTGCTTCCCAAGCGCAAGCTTCGCCAGCAATATCCGCAGCTCGAGGCCAAGGACGCCGACCTCGTCGAGCGCGGCTTTCGCCAGTTCTTCATGGCTTGCGCGCGCAGCGACGGCAAGTACGTCGCGATGCCGTCCAAGGCGGTCGATGCTTACTGGCACGCGTTGATCCTCGACACCAAGAGCTATGCCGAGTGGTGCGAGCGAACGCTCGGACGCTTTCTGCACCACATGCCGGCCGAGCGCCTCGGCGGCGACGCCGCCGCCAACGACGGCCTGCGCCGAGCCTGGTTCTTCGCCTGCCGCGAGGAAGCGATCAATCCTCGTCGGCCGACGCGCCTGCCGCTCCTGTTCGCGATCGACGCCAAGCTCGGCATCCCGGGCGGCCTGGTCTATTCGCCGCGGCCGCGGCCGCCCGGCGTGGGCGGCAAGTCGGACGGCGGCGCCGAGATCAACTATGGCGAGGACTTCGCGGACGCATCGTTCTCCGGCGATGCCGATGCGATGGGCGGCGCCGATGCGGGCGGCGACGGTGGCGGTGACGGGGGAGGGTGCGGCGGCGGCGACTGACGGGCCGGACTATTCGCCTTCGCCCGTGAGACGCGGCAGCGACGATCCGCTCGGCGCTTTCAGCAACCCGGCCTTGGCGTAGGCCAGCAGCTTCTCGCGGGTGTCGGCGATGTCGAGGTTCCTCATCGTCAGCTGGCCGATCCGGTCCTGCGGCGAGAAGACCGAAGCGCCCTTTTCCATCGTCAGGCGCTCGGGCTTGTAGCTGAGGTTGGGCGACTCGGTGTTCATGATCGAGTAGTCGTTGCCGCGGCGCAGCTCGATCGTCACCTCGCCGGTGATGGCGCGCGCAACCCAGCGCTCGGCGGTCTCGCGCAGCATGATCGCCTGCGGGTCGAACCAGCGGCCCTGGTAGAGCAGGCGGCCGAGGCGGCGGCCGTGGTCGCGGTACTGCTCGATGGTGTCCTCGTTGTGGATGCCCGTGACGAGACGCTCGTAGGCGATGAAGAGCAACGCCAGCCCGGGCGCCTCGTAGATGCCGCGGCTCTTCGCCTCGATGATGCGGTTCTCGATCTGGTCGCTCATGCCCAGGCCGTGCCGGCCACCGATGCGATTGGCCTCCAGGATCAGGTCGACCAGCCCAGCATGGGCGACGCCGTTCAGCGCCACCGGCCGGCCTTCCTCGAAGCGGACGCTCACGGTCTCGCGCTTGACGGCGACCTCGTCCTCCCAGAAGGCGACGCCCATGATCGGCTGGACGATCGTCATGCCGGTCGCGAGCTGCTCGAGGTCCTTGGCTTCGTGGGTCGCGCCGAGCATGTTCGAGTCGGTCGAGTACGCCTTCTCGGCCGACATCTTGTAGGCGAAGCCGGCCTGGGTCATGAACGCCGACATCTCGGCCCGGCCGCCGAGCTCGTCGATGAACGCCTGGTCGAGCCAGGGCTTGTAGATGCGCAGCGCCGGGTTCGCGAGCAGGCCGTAGCGGTAGAAGCGCTCGATGTCGTTGCCCTTGTAGGTGCTTCCATCGCCCCAGATGTCGACGCCATCCTCCTTCATCACCGAGACCAGCATCGTCCCGGTGACGGCGCGGCCGAGCGGTGTAGTGTTGAAGTAGGTGACGCCGGCGGTCGAGATGTGGAAGGCACCGCACTGCAGCGCCGCCAGGCCTTCGGCGGCGAGCTGGGCGCGGCAGTCGATCAGGCGCGCCTTCTCGGCACCGTACTGGAGCGCCCGGCGCGGGATGTCGTCGTAGTCGGGCTCGTCGGGCTGGCCGAGGTCGGCGGTGTAGGCGTAGGGCACCGCCCCCTTGCCGCGCATCCAGTGGAGCGCGGCGCTGGTGTCGAGGCCGCCCGAGAAGGCGATGCCGACGCGCTCGCCGACGGGAAGGTGCTGGAGGATCGTGGCCATGGTTCTTCGCATGCTTTGAGGATGCGATCGCTGCAGAAGGGGGCTATTTTCAACCCCGAACGCCGTCCAGGAACTCGCCCCCCGGCCGAGGGTGGCTCCGGGCAGGGGCCTGCGGTAAGCTCGCGGTCCCTCCGGGGCCCGTGGCCGGCGGACCATCGATGAGCACCCACCCACCCACTCTCAACAAGCCCTCGGTTCCGTCATCCGGCACCGACCATGATGCGCTACCGCCAGGCACCCGGTTCGGCGAGTTCGAGATCCTGCGCGTGGTGGGCGTCGGCGGCTTCGGCATCGTCTACCTGGCCCAGGACCACTCACTCGAGCGCGAGGTCGCCCTCAAGGAATACATGCCGGCGTCGCTCGCCGCGCGCGGCGCCGGGCCGCAGATCACGGTGCGCTCGAGCTCGTTCGCCGAGACTTACGCGATCGGCCTGCGTTCGTTCATCAACGAGGCGCGCCTGCTGGCCCGCTTCGACCATCCTTCGCTGGTCAAGGTCTACCGCTTCTGGGAGGACAACGCCACCGCCTACATGGTGATGCCGTTCCTGCAGGGCGTGACGCTGCGCGACGCCCGGCGGGGAATGCCGCACGCGCCCGACGAAGCCTGGATCCGCAGCGTCCTGACGCCGATCCTGTCGGCGCTCGAGTTGCTCCATCGCGAAGGCGTCTACCACCGCGACATCGCGCCCGACAACATCCTCCTGCCGCGCGACGGCCCGCCGGTGCTGCTCGATTTCGGTGCGGCGCGGCGCGTCATCAGCGACCGCACGCAGTCGCTCACCGCAATCCTGAAGCCGAGCTACGCGCCGATCGAGCAATACGCCGAGATGACGCAGCTGCGCCAGGGGCCGTGGACCGACATCTACGCGCTCGGCGCGGTCGTTCACTACCTGCTGTTCGGCGCCCCGCCGGCGCCGGCGACGGCGCGCGCCGTCCAGGACGACGGCGACGCGGCCGAGACCCGCATCGTCCCGGGCGTGTCGCCGCGCTTCCTCGAGGCGATGTCGTGGATGCTGTCGATCCGGCCGAACCAGCGGCCGCAGAGCGGGGAGCAACTGCGCGCGGTGCTCGACGGCCGCGCCGAGATTCCGCCGCGCGGCCGACCGGGCGTCACCGTGCCCGGCGCGCTCGCGCCGTCGACCGGGCCGCAGATCGAGCAGGTCGCCGATGCGACCCGCATCAACACCGCCTACCTGCCGACGCACCTGCCGACCGCTCGGGTCGCGCCGGGATCGGACCAGCGCGCGACGACCACCTACAGCCCGAAGGCGCCGATGCCGACGGCGCGGCAGACGCCGATCGAGGCGCTGACGCAACGTCCCGCCGGCTCGCCGGTGCCGACCGCGATCCCACCGGCCGCTACGGCGAATCCGCCGGTGCGACCGGCGCCCGCCCAGCCTCCCGCGACCACGTCGCAGCGACCGGCACCGGCCAAGGGCGCCGCGGCGCCCACCACGGCCGCTGCGCCGGCCGCTCGTTCCGCCGTGACGCCGCCAGCGGGTGCCCAGGTGGCGACGCCGGCAAGTGCGCAGGTGCCGCCGTCACCGACCCGTGGTGGCCAGAATTCGGCGCCCGCGCCGCTAGCCGCGGCTGGGGCCGCGTCTCCTAAGCGCCACGAAGGGCCGCCCTCGCAGCCCGCATCGTTGCAGCGCCGCGACGGCCCGCCCTCGCAGCCGGCGACGTGGGCGGCGTCGCGTCCTGCGGCGCTTCCGTCCGGCGCCGCGGGGCCGCACAACCGGCCGCCGGTCACCTTGCCACCTGCATCGCGGCCGGCTCCTCTCGCGGCCGCGCACGCCGCGTCGGTCACCGGGCGGCGCGGTGCCGCGAAATCATGGCTCGTCCTCGCCGGCGGCGGCGTGTTCGTCGCCGTCGCGGCGCTCGCGGCCTGGCAGTACTCCGCACGCCGCGATCCGGCCGTCAGCGAGCAGGCCAGCACGGCCTCGGCGCCGGCGTCGAGCGTCGTCGCGACGCCAGCCATTCCGGCCCAGCAGATCATCATCGAGACGCCCGATCCGTCTCCGGCGTCGACCCTCGCCAACGACGCCGCCAAGTCGCCGCTGCCGGCGCCGGCCGCCACTACCGCCCCCGCCACCCCGGCCGACACCACGGCGCGCGCGCCGACGGCTGGTGCAGCGATCCCCGATGCCGGTGCCGCGAGCGCGGCGCGCGCGCGGCCGCAGGGCAAGCCCGTGCCGCGCGTCGGCGAGGATCCGGCGCTGGCCGGGAACAGTGGCATCGGCACGACGCGTCCGCCCGAGTCGCCGACCACCGGCTCACCAACCGCGAGCGTCAATGGTGGCCACGTGGTGCCGAGCACGCCGCCGACGCGCGACTACGGCACCGTGCAGCGGCCGACGCCCTCCGCCGACTATGGCGGCCAATCGATCCGCGATGTCTGCAAGGGTTCGTTCTTCGAGCGCAACATCTGCCTGGATCAGCGCTGCGAGGAAGCGCGCTTCCGCTCGACGCCGGAGTGCGTCGACGTCCTGAATCGAAAGGGCAAGCGCCAGAGCCAGTGAGTCGCTGAGCGGTCGGCCGCGCGGCGGCCGAAGCTTCGATCGCTGTCTTGAGCACGAGTGCTTCGCCGACGAGAGGCGGGGACCCGGCCCCCGGGAAGGTGCCGTGGAAAGCGCCGCGGCGCTCGGCTATACCGGTGCTCTCATCCTCAGCGACAGGAGCATCCGTGCCGACGCCATCCGAATTCGAGGTTCCCGCCAACCGGCCGCACTTCGCGGTCTGGCCGCGGCGGCTGCCCCGCGCGGTGATCGCGCCGGCGACGTCGCTCTGGTTCAACCTCGAAGTCGCAGCGACGCGCTTTCCCGACCGCCCTGCGTATCTCTTTTTCGGTCGCGCCCTGACCTACCGGCAGATGCGCGACGACGCCGTCGCGCTGGCCGGCTGGCTGCAGAAGGCGGGTGTCGAGGCCGGCGATCGGGTCGCCGTCTTCATGCAGAACTGCCCGCAGTTTCCGGTCGCGCTGTACGCCATCCTGCGCGCGAACGCGGTCGTGGTGCCGGTCAATCCGATGAACCGCGCCGAGGAGTTCAAGCACTACATCAGCGATCCTGGCACCAAGGTCGTGATCTGCAGCGCCGACCTGGCGGCGATCGTCGAGGCCGCCAACGCGGCGCTGCCTGAAGGCGAGCGCGTTCGCGCCATCGTCGCGACGCGCTACGTCGATGCGATGCCAGCCGGCGTCATCGTCGAAGCCGATGCGCCGCCGGCGGCGATGGACGCCTGGCTGCGCTCCGATCCGCCGCTGCCGGCCGGATGCACGCGCTGGACCGAAGCGCTAGGGCAACGATTGCAGCCCGGGCCGCATCAGGCGAAGGCCGACGATCTGGCGCTCCTGCCTTACACGTCGGGAACGACCGGAATGCCGAAAGGCTGCATGCACACGCATCGCACCCTGATGCACAACGTCGTGGGCGGCCAATGGAGCTACGCCGGCGGACCCGAGCCGGTCGGCCTCGGCGTCGTGCCGATGTTCCACATCACCGGCATGCTCTACAGCGTGCTCGGCACGGTGTACTCCGGCTCGACCGTCGTCCTCATGCCACGCTGGGATCGCGAACTCTGTGGCAGGCTCATCTCGCAACACCGCATCTCGCACTGGGTCTGCATCCCGACGATGGTGATCGACCTGTTCGGCAGCCCCAACTACAGGAGCTTTGACCTGTCGAGCCTGCGCAGCATCAGCGGCGGCGGCGCGGCGATGCCATTCGCCGTCGCCGAGCGGCTGCAGGCCGAGTTCGGCCTCACGTTCGCAGAAGGCTACGGGCTCACCGAGACGGCCGCGCCGAGCCACGCCAATCCGCCCGAGCGCGCCAAGCTGCAGTGCCTCGGCATCCCGATCTTCAGCGTCGACTCGCGCGTGGTCGATCCGGTCACCTTCGAGGAGATGCCGGTCGGCGAGGTCGGCGAGATCATCACCCGCGGCCCGATGGTGTTCACCGGCTACTGGAAGCATCCCGAGGCGACCGAGGCGGCGTTCATCGATTTCGAGGGCCGCAAGTTCTTCCGCACCGGCGACCTCGGTCGGATGGACGAGGAAGGCTACTTCTTCATCACCGACCGGCTCAAGCGGATGATCAACGCCAGCGGCTTCAAGGTCTGGCCGGCCGAGGTCGAGATGCTGCTCTACAAGCATCCGGCGGTGCAGGAGGCCTGCATCATCGCCGCGCGCGACGCCTATCGCGGCGAGACCGTGAAGGCTGTCGTCGTCCTGCGCGCCGAGGCGAAGGGCAAGACCGGCGCCGAGGACATCATCGCTTGGGCGCGCGAGAACATGGCCGCGTACAAGGTACCCAAGCTCGTCCAGTTCGTCGACGTCCTGCCGAAGTCAGGCTCCGGCAAGGTCATGTGGCGGCTGCTCCAGGACCAGGAAGCCGAGCGCTGAGCGCCGGCCTCATCGGCACTCGATCCAGCAGGCGCCGTCGCGAACGAATCGCTCGGTCGCATTCGGCGCGAAGGCCTTGGCGTCCTCGCGCCACGACATCCGCTCGACGGTGATCTCGTCGGCGCGGACGCGCAGGACGTTGAACGAGTTCTCCTCGCCGCGGCCGCGCGTCGAGGTCGCCGTGCCGGCCTGGACGACGAGCGCCGAGTAGCCGGCGATCTCGTGCCGCGCCGCCGTCGATCCGGCCTCGCTGACGTGGAAGTGGCCGGACAGCAGCAGGTCGACGCCGCAGCGCGAGAACACGTCCATCGCCTCGTCCGCGCGGCCGACGAGATCGACGTTGCCGCTCTGGTCGGGAAGATCGAACGGATGATGGGTGACGACGACCTTGAGCACCGTTTCGCCGAGCGGATCGAAGCGGCGCTTGATCGCCGCCATCTGCTCGTCATTGATGCGCCCGTCCTTGAAGGTGAGCGAGCGCGCCGTGTTGATTCCGACCACGGCGATCTCGCCGTCGACGAACGACGGCTCAAGGTCGGCCTCGACGATGCGGCGGTACTTTCCGAGCGGGCTGAGGAAGCGCTCCCAGACCCGGTACAGCGGCACATCGTGGTTGCCCGGCACGACGATCTGCGGCCGCGGCAGGCGATCGAGGAATGCGCGCGCCTCCTCGAACTGGCGCTTGCGCGCGCGCTGGGTGAGGTCGCCCGAGACGACGACTAGATCGGGCTTCGCTTCGGCCACCGAGGCGAGAAGCGGCTCGATCAGCTCGGCGTCGACGCGTCCGAAGTGAAGGTCCGAGAGGTGAACGAGGGTTCGCATCGCGCAGTCCTCAGGGCGGGAGGTCGGTCCGGGGCCGCATCACGATCAGGCTCGCGGGACGAACCCGGTAGTGCAACGGTGGCGTCATCACGGTCACCTCGCCGTCGGTGGCGACGCGCAGGCGCTTTCGCTTGCTTTGCACGACGATGTCGGTGGCCGTGATCGCGTCGAAGTCACGCGCCTGGCGCAGGCGGCCGGTGAGGGCGCGCAGCGCGAGCTGGAGCAGGCGCCAGCGGCCGGGCCGCTGGGCGACGTAGAGGCTCAGCAGGCCGCCTTCGATGCCCGAGCGCTCGCCGATCGCGAAGCCGTCCATCCGGTACTCGTTGTTGCCGATGAAGACGAACGGCGTCTTGCGCAGCACCTCCTTGCCGTCGACGACCAGGGCGACGACGAGGAACGGATAGCGCCGCAACGCAGACAGCGTCGCCCACACGAACGCCGGCCACTTGCCGCGGCGCAGTCGCTTCTGCTGGCGCTCGCGATCGTGAACGATGTCGGGGTAGAGGCCCAGGCTCGAGTTGTTGACGAAGATCCGGCCGTTGACCTCGCCGACGTCGACCCGGCCCGCTTCGCCGTGGGCCAGGACCGCGACCGCATCGGCTAGCTCGAGCGGAATGCCGAGGTCCTTGGCGAAGTGGTTCAGCGTGCCGAGCGGGAGGACGCCGAAGATGATCCCGGTGTCGACCAGCGCTGCCGCGACCGTGCTGACCGTGCCGTCGCCGCCGCCGGCGACGATCAGCGGCGGCCGCCGGGCAACGGCGTTGCCGACGGCGGTGATGATCTCGTCGCCGCCATGGGCAAGCTCGATCTCGGCGTGCAGGCCGGCGGCCTTAAAGTGGCCGGCGAGCCGGTCGACGAGCGCCCGATCGTTGCCGCCACCCGAACCGGCGTTGACGATGACGACGATCGCGTCGGCGGTCATGGCTGTCGGTGAGCGACGCCGCGCACTTCGCGGGCGCGCGCCGCTGCAGGCGCCGAAGTCGGTGCGTGGCTCCAGAACGCGGTCAGCGCGCTAAGGCAGAGCGCGAGCCAGGCGACACCTTCGGCGAAGGCGGCGGCGACGTCGCTCAGGTAGTGGACGCCGAGGTACATGCGGGTGAACGCGACCAGCGCGATCGCGCCGGCAGCGGCGAGAACAACCGCAGCGCGAACCAGCGGCCGGCGCGTTCGGGTGAACGCCCAGGCGACGATCAGGCCGTACATCAGCGTGCTGCCGGCGACGTGGCCGCTCGGGAAGCTGTAGCTGGTCAGCGTCAGCAACGGCTCGTCGAAGACCGGCCTGGCGCGCTGGAAGGCGAGCTTCATGAGGACATTGAGCGTCAGGCCGCCGGCGACGCAGACGAACACTGTCAACAGGTGGCGCCACTGCCGGCGCCAGGCGAGCGCGGCAGCGACGATCGTGGCGTAGCACGAGACCGCGACCGTCGAATGCAGGTCGGTGACGAGCAGCATCCAGCGCGTCAGCTCCGGCGTCGCGTGAGCGCGCAGCCACTGCGCCAGCTGGACATCGACCACGGTCAGGCGATCGCCGGTGACGACGTCTTCGGCGATGGCGCCGAACAACCATGCCGCGGCGATCAGCACGCCGGCGCCGACGCCTAGGCGCAGCGCCAGCTCGGCGCGCCGAGACGCGGCTGCTGGCGGCGACGACACGACGCGACCGGCGCGTCTACATGCCCTGCGGCATCGGCAGCGGCTGACCGCTGGCGTCGCGCGGCGGCGTCGCGGCGATCACGCCACAGGCGATGCGCGCGCCCGAGTTGCCGGTCGGCTGCGTCGTGTAGTCGTCCGGGCTGACGTGAACGACGAGCGCCTTGCCGGCGAACTCGGTCGGGCCGCCGGCGAGGCCGCGCACGCGGGCGTCGATCGTCGCGATGCCGGCGCCGTCGGCACGGATCGCCGGCAGGTCGCCGGCGTGGTGCTCGCCGCTCGGCGGCCCGTGCGGCTTGCCGCTCGGGTTGAGGTGGCCGCCGGCGCTCATCGCGTCGCCGCTGGAGCAGTCGCCCTTCTCGTGGACGTGGAAACCATGCTCCTGGTTGGCCTTCAGGCCGGTGATGCGACCGCGGATGCGGACATCGCCGCCGTCGGCGATGAACCAGACTGCTCCTGTCGCGGCGTTGCCGCTCGTGGGCTGCAGGGTTGTCGCGACGTACGACGGCTGCGGTGTGGCGCAGCCGAGGCCGAGCAACGACACGAGGAGCGGCAGGGCGGCAGGGTGAAGTTTCATTCGCGGTCTCCGGTCGGGTGACCGATCCATGATATCGACGCCACCCGCGCGCGGCGTCGGAGATCGCCGACGCGATCAGTAGGTGGCGCGGCCGCCCGAGAGGTCGAAAACCGACGCGGTGCTGAACGAGCACTCTTCCGACGAAAGCCAGGCGACCATCGCCGCTGCTTCCCGGACCTCGAGAAAGCGCCCCATCGGGATCTTCGAGAGCATGAAGTCGATGTGCTGCTGCGTCATGGTCGCGAACATCGCCGTCTTCGCCGCCGCCGGCGCGACCGCGTTGACGAGGATGCCCTTGCCGGCAAGCTCCTTGCCGAGCGACTTGGTGAGCGCGATCACGCCCGCCTTGGAAGCGCTGTAGTGCGAGGCGTTCGGGTTGCCTTCCTTGCCGGCGACCGACGCGATGTTGACGATCCGCCCGTACTTCCTCTCGATCAGGTGCGGCACGATCGCGCGGCAGACGAGGTAGGGCGCGACCAGGTTCACCTCGATGACGCGGCGCCAGATCTCGGGCGTGAGTTCCCAGGTCGTGCCGTTGCCGCCGGTGATGCCGGCGTTGTTGACGACGATGTCGATCTTGCCGGCCGCGCTTATCGTGCGCGCCGCGGCCGCCGCGACGGCGCTCTCGTTGGTCAGGTCGAGCTCCTCGGCGAAGACGCGGCCGGCGTTCCCCAGCGTGCCCTTCGCTTCGGCAAGCTTGGCGGCGTCGGCGTCCCACAGCGAGACCGAGGCGCCGGACGCGAGCATGCGCTCGGCGATGGCGTAGCCGATACCCTGCGCACCGCCGGTGATGACGGCGACGCGTCCTTCGAGGTCAATTTTGTTCATGAACGTTCCTTGGCGAGACCCTTGAGCGACTGCGCTGCGTCCGGGCCGGCGCGGCAATCGGCGATGTACTGGCGGATGATGTCGGCGAAGCTCTTGTCGGGGCGCAGGCCCAGGCGCGCCGCGCGCGCGGCGGTCGCGCCCTTGGGCCAGTTGGCGACGATGTTGGCGATCGTCTCGTCGCGAACGAAGCGGACGCGCTCGCGCACTTCCGGACCGGCGACTTCCTCGAGCGCGGCGAGCATCTCGGCGACGGTCACGTTGACCGCCGGAAGGTTGAGGCCGAGCCGGCCGCCGAGCTGCTCGACGCTCGCCTCGTAGACGGCGATCAGTCCCTCGACCGTTCGTGCCACCGACGTCACCGCGTGCGAGACGTCGGGCGAGACCGGGCAGATCGACTCGACGCCGGCAAGCGGCTCGCGCACGATGCCGGAGAAGAACGACGACGCGGCGCCGTTCGGCCGGCCCGGCCGCACCGTCACCGTCATCAGGCGCGCGGAGCGGCCGTCGACGTAGCCCTTCCTCGAGTAGTCGGCGACGAGCTGCTCGCACATCAGCTTGTGGGTGCCATACGAGGTCTTCGGCGTCGCCAGCGTGTCGTCGCCGACCAGCGGCGGCAGCGGCACCGAGGGGTCGGGGCCGAACACCGCGAGCGAGCTCGAGAAGACCAGTTTGGCCGGCGCCTTGCCGCGGCCGGTCGCGGCGCGCAGCGCGTCGAGGAGGGCGCGGGTGGTGTCGATGTTCGAGCGCAGGCCCAGGTCGAAGTCGGCCTCGCATTCGCCCGATACCGCCGAGGCGAGATGGAAGACGCCGTCGAAACCTTCCTTGCCGAGCGCCTCGCACTGGCCGGCGAGCGCGCCGACGCGGGACTCGACGCGCGGGTCGCGGGTCAGCTCCGGGCGGGGTGCGACCTGGTCGGCGAGGACGAGGCGGTCGATCGTCTTGCCGTCGAGCTGGCCGCGCGCCAGCAGCGCGGCGGCGAGGCGCGAGCCGACAAAGCCGCCCCCGCCGGTGATCAGGATCTTCATCGGCGTGGGCTCCTCTTGCTCGTGGTCAATGGTTCTGCGGTGCGCATGCGGCGGTCGCCGCCGCGCATGTGCTGGACGGCGCGGCGGCGCGCGAGCGCCGGGTCGCCGGCGGCGATCGCGTCGACGATCGCTGCATGCTCGATGCGAACGGCCTCGAGGAAGTCGACGCGGCTCGCGTCGTTGCGTCGCGTCACGCGCATTGCTTCCTTCGTGTACTGCTCGAGGAACTCGAGCAGGCGGCCGAAGTGCGGGTTGCCGGCCGCCTCGGCGAGCAGGCGATGGAAGGCGAGGTCTTCCTCGACGCCGTCGCGCGCCTCGGCGGCGCTGCGATCGATCGCGCGCAAGGCCTTGCGCAGGGCGGCGACCTGGGCGCGGCTGGCGCGCTCGGCGGCGAGCGCCGCGGTTTCCGCCTCGAGCGCGCGCCGCACTTCGCGAACGCGCAGGACGTCGTCGATCGAATCGATCAGCGCGAGGTCGAGCGTGAACGCCTCACCCGACGGCGCCGCGGTGACGTAGACACCCGATCCCTGGCGCGAGCGGACCAGGCCGCGCGACCGCAATTGGTGCACGGCCTCGCGGACGACGGTTCGCGAGACCCCATGCGCCTCGGCGAGCCGCTGCTCGGTGGGGAGGCGATCACCGGGGCGCAGGGCGCCGGCATCGATCTGGCCGCCCAGGCGTGCCGCGAGCCGGTCGGAGAGACGCTCGGCGACCAGCGGCAGCGTTTCCGACGCGGGAGCGGCGCTGGCGCGATTCAACATGGTGGTCTGGTCATCATACGAATCGTCACCGGCGCCGATCTACCGGTTTGCCCTCATGGCGGCGCGTGGATGCGTTGCCGATACTTCGCCGGCGCGGGTTTCTGCCGCGTCCTCATCCATGGCGAGCGTCACCATCCAGTCGGTCAAGAAGAACTTCGGCGAGACCGCCGTGCTGCACGGCGTCGACATCGACATCGCCGACGGTTCGTTTACCGTGCTGGTCGGCCCGTCGGGCTGCGGCAAGTCGACGCTGCTGCGCATGATCGCCGGCCTCGAGGAGATCACCTCGGGCGAGATCCGCATCGGCGAGCGCCGCGTCAACGATGTTCCGCCAAAAGAGCGCGACATCGCGATGGTGTTTCAGAACTACGCGCTCTATCCGCACATGACAGTGCGCCAGAACCTGGCCTTCTCGTTGATGCTCGCCAAGCAGGACAAGGCGACCATCGACCAGAAGGTCGGCCGCGCCGCCGAGATCCTGGCACTCTCGGCGCTGATGGATCGTTATCCGCGTCAGCTCTCGGGCGGCCAGCGCCAGCGCGTCGCGATGGGCCGCGCGATCGTTCGCGATCCGCAGGTCTTTCTCTATGACGAGCCGCTTTCCAACCTCGACGCCAAGCTGCGCGTGGCGATGCGCAGCGAGCTGAAGGAACTGCACCAGCGCTTGAAGACCACCTCGGTCTACGTCACGCACGACCAGATCGAGGCGATGACGATGGGCGATCGCATCGTCGTCATGAAGGATGGCCGCATCGAGCAGGTCGGCTCGCCGCTCGATCTCTACGACAACCCGACCAATGTCTTTGTCGCCGGCTTCATCGGCTCGCCTTCGATGAACTTCGTTCCGGCGACGTTGCGGCGCCAGGGCGGCGCGGCCAGCTTAGTCCTCGACGACGGCACGACGCTGGCGGCGCCGCGCGGCGCCGGCGGCAGCGATGGCCAGCCGGTCGTCCTCGGCACGCGCCCGGAGCACCTGCGCCTGGCGAGCGAAGGCGGAATCGCCTCGCGCGTCGTCGTCATGGAGCCGACCGGCGCCGACACCTTCGTGGCCTGCCGCCACGGCAGCACCGAGATGGCCGCGGTTTTCCGCGAGCGCCACGACTTCGCGCCCGGCAGCACGATTCACCTCATGCCCGACCTCGACCGGGCGCATCTGTTCGACGCCGGCAACGGCGTGCGCCTCGCCGCCTGACGAATCGCGCCGACGACGCGAGCTATTCACTCGATTTCTACAGCGACTCACGCAGACAGGAGACCCTCGATGAGCGATACCTCTTTCAACCGCCGCAAGTTTCTCGAATCCTCCGCCGGCGCCGCCGCGGTCGCCGGAGTAGGCACCGGCTCGGGGCTGTTCGCGCCGTTGGCAAGCGCGCAGAACGTCGCGTTCAAGCCCGAGAAGGACGCCAAGCTGCGCGTCCTGCGCTGGAGCCGTTTCGTCCAGGGCGACATCGACGCCTACATGGTCAACGTCAAGAAGTTCGTCGAGAAGACCGGGATCGAAGTCCGCGTCGACAACGAGGGCTGGGAAGACGTCCGCCCGAAGGCGGCGGTCGCTGCCAACACCGGCGCCGGCCCCGACATCATCCTGTCGACCAACGACGATGCGAACCTCTATCCCGACAAGCTGCTCGACGTCACTGACGTCGCCGAGTACATCGGCAAGAAGTACGGCGGCTGGTACCCCGCCGGCCAGGCCTTCCTGAAGCCGGACGGCAAGAAGTGGCTCGGCCTGCCGCTCGGCGCGGCCGGCTCGATGATGGTCTACCGCGAGAGCCAGCTGAAGGCGGCCGGCTTCGACGCGTTCCCCAAGACGACCGACGACTTCCTGAAGATGGCCAAGGCGGTCGCCGCCAAGGGCACGCCGGGCGGCATGGCGCTCGGCAATGCGACCGGCGACGGCCTGTGGTGCAACTGGCTGGTGTGGGCCTTCGGTGGCAAGCTGGTCGATGCCAACAACAAGGTGGTCATCGACAGTCCGGAGACGTTGAAGGCGCTCGAGTACGGCAAGGAGCTCTACGCGACGTTCATTCCGGGGACGCTGTCCTGGCTCGACCCGAACAACAACAAGGCCTTCCTCGACGGCCAGATCTCGTACACCAACAACGGCATCTCGATCTACGTCGCCGCCAAGAACTCGACCGATCCGAAGGTCAAGGAGATGGCTTCCGACATCCAGCACGCGTCCTTCCCGGTCGGGCCGGTCGGCGTGCCGACGGAGTCCCATCTGTTCTTCAACCAGATGATCATGAAGTACACGAAGTACCCGAACGCCGCGAAGGAGTTCCTGCGCTTCATGATGGAAAAGGAGCAGTTCGAGCCCTGGCTCACCGGCGCGCAGGCGTATGTCGCAACGCCGCTTGCCGGCTACGCGTCGGCCGGGATCTGGACCTCGGACCCGAAGAACACGCCGTACCGCGACCCGGTGAAGAACATGCGCCCGGCCGGCTATGCGGGCAAGCTCGGCTACGCGTCCGCAGGCGCGGCGGCCGATTTCATCATCGTCAACATGGTCGCTGAAGGCATCAGCGGCTCGAAGACGCCGAAGGAAGCGATGGAGCGTGCACAAAAGCGCGCCGAACGCTATTACCGGGTTTGACGACACCCTGCGGGTGACGTCAGCACCGGCCTCGTTCGAGGGATCACGCCCCGCTTCGCTCGGCGTGTCCCTCAACTCGGTCTCGGCTCGCACCCGCGAGCCGTCGCCACTCTTCTCTGTATGACTTTCCTCGAACGACTGCAGAACAACCGCAACGCGCTCGGGCTGCTTTTCATGCTGCCCGCGACGGTGCTGTTGCTGCTGTTCCTGACGTATCCGCTCGGCCTCGGCTTCTGGCTCGGCTTCACCGACGCGAAGGTCGGACGCACCGGCGTGTGGGTCGGCCTCGAGAACTACGAATTCCTGTGGGGCGACGCGGTCACTCGGCTGGCGCTCTTCAACACGCTCTTCTACACGTTCGTCGCGAGCGTCATCAAGTTCGGCCTCGGCCTCTGGCTCGCGCTGCTGCTCAACCGCAACATTCGCTTCAAGACCTTCTTTCGCGCCGTCATTCTGCTGCCCTACATCGTGCCGACGGCGCTCTCGGCGATCGCCTTCTGGTGGATCTTCGACGCCCAGTTCTCGATCATCAGCTGGATGCTCGTCAAGCTCGGCCTGATCGACAAGTACATCGACTTCCTCGGCGATCCGTGGAATGCCCGGCTGTCGGTGATCGGCGCCAACATCTGGCGCGGCGTCCCGTTCGTGGCGATCACGCTCCTGGCCGGCCTGCAGACGATCTCGCCCTCGTATTACGAAGCCTCGGCGATCGACGGCGCGACGCGCTGGCAGCAGTTCCGTCACGTCACGCTGCCGCTGCTGACGCCGATCATCGCGGTCGTCATGACCTTCTCGGTGCTGTTCACGTTCACCGACTTCCAGCTGATCTACGTCATCACGCGCGGCGGCCCGCTCAACGCCACCCACCTGATGGCGACGCTCTCGTTCCAGCGGGCCATCTCGGGCGGCGCGCTGGGTGAGGGCGCAGCCATCTCGATCGCCATGGTGCCATTCCTGCTTGCGGCGATCATGTTCAGCTACTTCGGGCTGCAGCGGCGGGCGTGGCAGCAGGGAGGGCAGGACAAATGAGCGACGCCGTCGCCGAAGCGAACGCGCCGGTGCCGACCAAGCAGCCGACGAGCGACAGCGTCGGCATGAGCTACCTCGAGACACCGTCGCGCAAGTTCGTGACGATCTACCTGCCGCTGCTCGCCTTCCTCTTCGTCCTGCTCTTCCCGTTCTACTGGATGGGCATCACCTCCGTGAAGCCCGACAACGAGCTTCTCTCGCGCACCGGCAACCCGTTCTGGGTGATCGGGCCGACGCTCGCCCACTTCGACAAGCTGCTGTTCCACACCTCCTACCCGGCGTGGATGTGGAACACGGTGCTGGTCTCGGTGGTTGCCACCTTCTTCTCGCTCGCGTGCTCGGTGTTTGCCGCCTACGCGATCGAGCGGTTGCGCTTTTCCGGCGCGAAGCAGGTCGGCCTGTCGATCTTCCTGGCCTACCTCGTGCCGCCGTCGATCCTGTTCATTCCGCTGGCGGCGATCGTCTACCAGCTGGGCCTGTTCGACACGCGCTGGGCGCTGATCCTCACCTACCCGACATTCCTGATCCCGTTCGCGACCTGGCTGCTGATGGGGTACTTCCGCTCGATCCCGTTCGAGCTCGAGGAATGCGCGCTGATCGACGGCGCGAACCGCTGGCAGATCCTGACCAAGATCATCCTGCCGCTGGCCGTGCCCGGCCTGATCTCGGCCGGCATCTTCGCGTTCACGCTGTCGTGGAACGAGTTCATCTACGCGCTGACCTTCGTCTCCTCGTCGGAGATCAAGACCGTGCCGGTCGGCGTGGTCACCGAGCTCGTCGAGGGCGACGTCTACCACTGGGGCCCGCTCATGGCGGGTGCGCTGCTTGGCTCATTGCCGGTGGCGTTCATCTACTCGTTCTTCGTCGAGTACTACGTCTCCGGACTGACCGGGTCGGTCAAGGAATAGCCCTAGGAGATCGCGATGAGCGACGCCACGAAGCCCCGCAAGAAGCCTGAGCAGCTGCGCAGCCAGCAGTGGTTCGGCCGCCAGGACCGCGACGGCTTCAACTACCGCAGCTGGGTCAAGGGCAAGGGCGTCCCGCACGACCAGTTCGACGGCCGCCCGGTGATCGGCATCTGCAACACGTTCAGCGAGCTGACGCCGTGCAACTCGCATTTCCGCACGCTCGCGGAGCAGGTCAAGATCGGTGTCTACGAGGCCGGCGGCTTTCCGCTCGAGTTCCCGGTGATGTCGCTCGGCGAGACGCTTCTGAGGCCGACGGCGATGCTCTACCGCAACCTGGCGAGCATGGATGTCGAGGAGTCGATCCGCGGTAATCCGCTCGACGGCGTCGTCCTCCTGATGGGCTGCGACAAGACGACGCCCTCGCTCGTCATGGGCGCATCGAGCGTCGACCTGCCGACGATCGGCGTCTCGGGCGGGCCGATGCTGAACGGCAAGTGGCGCGGCCAGGAGCTCGGCTCGGGCACCGGCGTCTGGAGCATGAGCGAGCAGGTCCGCGCCGGCACCTTGAAGCTGCAGGACTTCTTCGATGCCGAGAGCTGCATGCACCGCAGCCACGGCCATTGCATGACCATGGGAACGGCGAGCACGATGGCCAGCATGGTCGAGGCGCTCGGCCTCGGCCTGCCCGGCAACGCCGCCTACCCGGCGGTCGACGGCCGCCGCAATGTGCTCGCGCGGATGGCCGGGCGGCGCATCGTCGACATGGTCCACGAGGACCAGAAGATCTCGACCGTGCTGACGCGCCAGGCGTTCGAGAACGCCATCGTCACGCTGGCCGCCATCGGCGGCTCGACCAACGCCGTTATCCACCTGATCGCCATCGCCGGCCGGCTCGGCGTCAAGCTCGGCATCGACGACTTCGAGCGCCTGGCGAGCGAGCTGCCGTGCCTCGTCAATCTGCAGCCGTCGGGCAAGCACCTGATGGAGGACTTCTGCTACGCCGGCGGGTTGCCCGTGGTGATGAAGGAAGTCGCCCACCTGCTCCACCTCGACGCAGTCACCGCCAACGGCAAGACCGTCGGTGCCAACATCGAAGGCGCCGAGAACTTCAACACCGACGTCATCAAGCCGTTCAACGCGCCGTTCAAGGCAAAGGCCGGCATCGCCGTCCTGCGCGGCAACCTTGCGCCGCGCGGCGCGATCATCAAGCCGAGCGCGGCGACGCCGGCGTTGATGAAGCATCGCGGCCGCGCCGTCGTCTTCGACACGATCGAGCAGTTCCACGCCACGATCGACGACGAGAGCCTCGACATCGACGAGACCTGCGTGATGGTGCTGCGCAACTGCGGTCCGAAGGGCTATCCCGGCATGGCCGAGGTCGGCAACATGCCGCTGCCGCCGAAAGTGCTTAGGAAGGGCATCACCGACATGGTCCGCATCAGCGACGCGCGCATGAGCGGCACCGCATACGGAACGGTCGTCCTCCACACGGCGCCGGAAGCGGCCGACGGCGGCCCGCTCGCTGCGGTTCGCAGCGGCGACTTCATCGAGCTCGACGTGGCCAAGCGCCGCATCCATCTCGACATCAGCGACGCCGAGCTCGCGGAGCGCATGAAAAGCTGGCAACGGCCGGCGCCGCCGCTCGGCAGCGGCTACTGGAAGCTCTACGTCGACACCGTGCTGCAGGCCGACCAGGGCGCCGACCTCTCGTTCCTGGTCGGCAAGCGTGGCGCCTTCGTGCCCCGCCCGGACGAACCCGAGCCCGACGGCGAGAACAAGGGGCTGGGCGCGTTCGTGCCGCGCGACAACCACTGAACCCGGCGCCCCCATGAACACGGGGGCGGGCGGTGGCGGACGACAACATCGAAGGACGGGCCTTACAGGCCGTGCCAGAGTTTTCCGACCCCGGTGTCGTGCCCTGCGTTCCATGATCTTTCGGTCACTAGAACGAAGGAGACACCATGTTATCGAAGCTCAAAGCCATCACCGTTCTCATCGCTGCGTCCGCGACGATCTCCGTGTCGGCGGTCGCCGCGACCTACATCGACGTTCGCGTCGCACCACCGCCTCCGCGCCACGAAATGGTCCCCGCGGCCCGGCCAGGTTATGTCTGGGCGCCGGGGTATTGGGACTGGACTGGCCGCCGCCACGTCTGGGTGAACGGTCACTGGGAGCGCGCGCGTTACGGCTACGTCTACCAGCAGCCGAGGTGGGAGCAGAAGGGCAATCACTGGCGCTACCACGGCAGCTCGTGGGTGCGCGGTGACAGGGACCGCGACGGCATTCCCGACGCATACGACAACCATCCGGGCAACCCGCATCGCCCGTAGCGCCGCGCCGCGGCGGTGTTCAGAAGCCCGAGCCCGGCTTCTGAACGAAAGTGATCTCCTCGGCCGTCGACTGGCGGCCGAGGATGCTGTTGCGGTGAGGGAAGCGCCCGAACCGCTCGATCACGTCGCGATGACGGTGCGCGTAGTCGAGCATGTCGGCGTGTTCCGGCGCCTCGATCACGAGCCGGTGGAACAGCCGGATCGCCTCGTCCTGCATCGCCAAACCTTCCGCATGCTCGAAGGGCAGGTAGACGAAGGCGCGCATGAATGGAGGCAGCGCCTGGTCCTGGCGCGAGCCGACCATCCGGCTTGCCGCGGCGAGGGCGCGCGCATCGCCGGCGAACGATCGCGCGCTGCCGCGGAAAGCGTTGCGTGTGAACTGATCGAGCAGGAGGATCTGCGCCAGCGAGGCGCGCGGCTCGTCGCTCCAGGCCTCGAGCTCGCCGCGCAGCGCGCTCTCGACAAGCGCGCCGAAGCGCTCGCGAATGGCCGCGTCGAAGGCCGCGTCCTTGCTGAACCAGGCCTTGCGTGTGCTGCCGAATTCGCTGCTGCCAGGCGCGCCGAACCAGAAGTCCAGGACGGCGTCCGCTTCGCTCGCCGCCCGTTCGCTCATCGCGGCTCGGCCGACAACCGGCGCGGATGGATTTCGACCGAGCGGTCGCCGTCGGCGACCCAGACGATGCCGTCCTGCCGGTTGACCTGGAGCTGCATGTTGCGTTGCGCGAGCAAGGCGAGCTCCCGGCTCTGCTCGGATGGCACCAGCCACGCGTCGACGTTGCCGGCGCGTTCGACGCGCGTCGACAAGCCGGCCCACCACGCCGGCGCGCCATGGCTGAACGCATAGACACTGACCCGATCGGCGCGACCGCTCGCCTTGACGAGGCGTCGTTCCTCGGGCTGGCCGACTTCGATCCAGTGGATGAGCCGCCCGGTCAGGTCCTTCTGCCACAGCTCGGCTTCCTCGGGCTCCCACATGCCCTTGGCGAAGTCGAGCGTGCCGGCGTGGTCGTCGGCGGGCACGTTGAGCGTGAAGGCGAGGAGGCGGATCATCATCCGCTCGTCGGTCTCGGAGGGGTGGCGCGCGAGCGTGACGAGGTGGTCGCCATAGACGGCGCGATCGACATCGGCCAGCTGCACGGCGGCCTTGCAAACGGTCGCTTTCTGGGCCATCTGCCGACTGTGCCACAGCGCGCCACAATCACCGCAGGCAACGCGCGAAGGCAATCCATGAGCATGAAGAAGTCCGATCTCGACAAGCAGCTTGGCAAGAAGGTTGGCGGGCAGATGAAGGTGGCCGGCGCCTCGGGCCGCTTCGGCCAGGGCTCGGCCGACGTCGTCGACCGGCGCGAGCAGCGTCGCATCGATGCCGCCGCCGGCCTGGTGCCGTTCGCCTGCAAGCTGCCGGCCGACCTCGCGAGCACGCTGCGCGAGCAGAGCGCCGGCCGGGAAGACGGCATCAACGGACTCGTCGCCGAGCTGCTGCGAAAGGCGCTCAAGTGATCGTCGCCGCGAGCGAATGAGCGGGCCGGCCTTCGATCTCTTCATCATCGGCGCCGGCAGCGGCGGCGTGCGGGCCGCGCGCATGGCGGCGCAGCGGGGCGCGCGCGTCGCGGTCGCCGAGGACGCCGCGCTGGGCGGCACCTGCGTCAACCTCGGCTGCATCCCGAAGAAGCTGTACAGCTTCGCCGCCCACTACGCCGAGAGCTTCGAGGAAGCGCACGGCTTCGGCTGGAGCGTCGCTGCGCCGTCGTTCGACTGGGAGATGCTGAAGGGGAACCGACGCGTCGAGATCAGCCGCCTAAACGGCGTCTACGGCCAACTCATGACCGGCGCGGGCGTCGTGCTGATGCGCGGCCGTGCGCGCGTCGTCGGTCCGAACGAGGTCGAAATCGACGGCGTGCGCCATCGCGCCGAGCGGATCGTCGTCGCCACCGGCGGCTGGCCGGTGCCTGCCGCCGTTCCGGGCGGCGAGCGCGCCATCAGCTCGAACGAGATCTTCGACCTGGCGCGCTTTCCGGCGCGCCTGGCGGTCATCGGCGGCGGCTACATCGCGAGCGAGTTCGCTTCCATCTTCAACGGCCTGGGCGCGCGCGTGACGCAGCTCTATCGCGGCGAGCAGATCCTGCGCGGGTTCGATCGCGACATCCGCCATCATGTCGCCGCCGAGATGATCAAGAAGGGCGTCGACATCCGCGTCGGCACCAAGGTGCGCGCGCTCGAGGCCGACACCGACGGCGCGACGCAGATCGTTCTCGGCGACGGCAGCACGTTCGTGGCCGACGCGGTGCTCTGCGCCACCGGCCGCGCCCCCAACACCGGCGGGCTGGGCCTCGAGGCGGTCGGCGTCAAGCTCGATGTCAACGGCGCGGTTCTCGTCGACGACCGCTATTGCACCAACGTGCCGAGCATCTATGCCGTCGGCGATGTGATCGATCGGGTCCAGCTCACGCCGGTTGCGCTCGCCGAGGCGATGGCGCTGGTCGATGATCTCTTCGGCGGCGCCGGGCGGCATGTCGACTACATGCACATCCCGACCGCCGTGTTCACCCATCCGAACATCGGCACGATCGGCCTGTCGGAGGACGACGCGCGCGGCCGCTTCCAGAAGATCCGCGTTTACCGGTCCGAGTTCAAGCCGCTGCGCCACACGCTCTCCGGAAGCGGCGAGCGAACGATGATGAAGCTCGTCGTCGACGACGCCAACGATCGCGTCGTCGGCTTGCACATGGTCGGCGCCGATGCCGGCGAGACGATCCAGGGCTTCGCCGTGGCGATGAAAGCGGGCGCGACCAAGGCGATCTTCGACGCCACGCTCGGCATTCACCCGACCGCCGCCGAGGAGTTCGTGACGATGCGCGAGCCGGTGGTGGCATCATCCTGACGACGTCCTGACTCTTCTTTTGCCCATGACTTCCGCATCCCGTTTTCGCGGCCTTTGTCGTGCCGCCCCCGCCGCCCTTCTTCTCACGGCGCTGCTCGCGCCTGCCGCTCATGGCGCCGACAAGAAGGCAGCGCCGCCGCCCGCTGCTCCCAAGACCCCCTTGCTCACGCAGGAGCAGTTGCGCGACTGCCTCGCGCAGAAGGACAAGGTCGCCAAGGAGACCGAAGCCGCCGTGAAGTCGCGGGCCGAGGTCGATGCCCAGAAGGCCGAGATCGACAGCAGCGGCAAGGCGCTCGCGGACGAGGGGACGACACTCGAGCGCACCAGTCAAGATGCAGTCACGGCCTACAACGCCAAGGTGGTCGAGCGCAACACCAAGGTCGACGCGTACCGGGCCAAGGCCGACGCGTACAACGTCGAAGCCGATCGCGTGCTCGCGACCAAGGACGCCTACGAGAAGGCGTGCGCGAATCGCCGCTACGACGACCGCGACCTGAACGACATTCAGAAGAAGAAATGACCAATCCTCTGCTCTCGCCCTGGACCGGTCCCTATGGCCTGCCGCCTTTCGCGAAGATCCGGGCCGAGCACTTCCCGGAGGCGTTCGCGACGGCGATGCGCGACCATCTCGCGGAGATCGACGAGCTCGCGGCATCGAGCGAGTCGCCGACCTTCGCCAATACCGTCGCCGCGTTCGACCGTGCCGGGCGCCTCCTCGAGCGCGTCAGCGCGCTGTTCCACAACCTGACGTCGAGCGAGACGTCGCCGGCGCTGCAGGTGGTGCAGCGCGACATGGCGCCGCTGCTGGCGGCGCACGACAGCCGCGTCTACACCCACGCCGCGCTGTTCGCTCGGATCGACGCGCTGCACGAGCGGCGCGACCGCACCGAGCTCGATCCTGAGCAGCGTCGCGTCCTGGAGCGCTTCCATCTTGACTTCGTCCGTGCCGGCGCCAAGCTGGCGCCGCCCGAGCAGGCGCGCTACGCGGCGATCATGCAGCGCCTCGCCGAGCTGACGACGCGCTTCGGCCAGAACGTTCTCGCCGACGAGAGCGGGTTCCGTCTGGTCCTGAAGGACGAAGCCGATCTTGCCGGCCTGCCGGCGTTCGTCCGCGACGCGGCGCAGCAGGCAGCGCGCGAGCGCGGCATCACCGAGGGCGCGGTGATCACGCTGTCGCGCTCGCACATAGTTCCCTTCCTCACCTTTTCCGAGCGGCGCGACCTACGCGAAGCGGCTTGGCGCGCGTGGACATCGCGCGGCGAGCAGGACGGCGCGAGCGACAACCGCGGCGTCGCCGCCGAGATCCTCCAGCTTCGCCTCGAGCAGGCGCGCCTGCATGGCTACTCGAGCTATGCCGACTTCGCGCTCAGCGACACGATGGCGCGCAGCCAGGGGGCGGTGACCTCGCTGCTCGAGCAGGTGTGGCGCCCGGCCCGCGCGCGCGCCGAGGACGAGCGCGCGGCGCTAGCGGCGCTGGCGCTCTCGCGCGGGGAAAGCAGCGTGATCGAGCCGTGGGACTGGCGCTTCTACGCCGAGAAGGTGCGCCAGGTGCGCTTCGACCTCGACGAAGCGGCGGTCAAGCCCTATTTCCCGCTCGAGCGGATGGTCGCCGCCGCGTTCGACTGCGCCGCGCGCTTGTTCGGCATTTCGTTCGTCGCGCGCGACGACATCGTGGTCTATCACCCCGACGTCCGCGTCTACGAGGTGCACGGCGCAGCAGGCGCTATCGGCCTCTTCCTGCACGACAACTTCGCCCGTCCGACCAAGCGCAGCGGTGCCTGGATGAGCTCGTACCGCTCGCAGTCAAGGAACGGCGGAGATGGCGCCGGGCCGGTGCTGCCGATCATCGTCAACAACAACAACTTCGCGAAGGGCGCGCCGGGTGCGCCGACGCTGCTCAGCGTCGACGATGCGCGCACGCTCTTCCACGAATTCGGTCACGGCCTGCATGGCCTGCTGTCGAACGTCACCTACGAGCGGGTTTCCGGCACCAACGTGCTGCGCGATTTCGTCGAGCTGCCTTCCCAGCTGTTTGAGCACTGGCTCGAGGAGCCGGCGGTCCTGAAGCGCCACGCGCGCCACCACGAGACCGGCGCGCCGATTCCCGATGCGCTGATCGAGCGCCTGCATCGCGCACGTCACTTCAACCAGGGCTACGAGACGGTGCGCTACGCCGCTTCGGCGCTGGTCGACATGGCGGTGCACGCGCGAACCTCGAACGAGCCGATCGACATCGTCGCCTTCGAGCGCGCCGAGCTCGAGCGACTCGGCTTGCCTGCGGCCGTGGGCGTCAATCACCGGCTCGTCCACTTCCAGCACCTGTTCTCCGGCTCGAGCTACGCCGCCGGCTACTACGTCTACCTGTGGGCCGAGGTGCTGGACGCCGATGGCTACGACGCCTTCGTCGAAGCCGGCGATCCGTTCGACCCGGCGGTGGCGCGTCGCCTCGCCCGCTTCATCTATTCGTCGGGCAATTCGATCGAGCCCGGAGAGGCGTATCGCGCCTTCCGCGGCCGCCCCGCGGCACCGGAGCCGATGCTCAGGCAGCGCGGCCTGCTCGAGCCGGTCGAGGGCTAGTCGCCGCCGCTCACTCGCCGGGCGCGTGCTCGGCGTTGTCGGCGGTGTCGGTGACGACGCCGGGAAACAGCCGGTCCAGCGCGGCGATGAAGACGGCGAAGTCGATCGGCTTGGTCCAGTAGTCGATGAACCCGCTCGCCAGGCCGCGCTCGATGTCCTCGCGCATCGCGTTCGCCGACAAGGCGATGCAGGGCGTCGCGCGCGTGCGCGGATCGGCGCGCAGACGGCGCAGCACCTCGTAGCCATCGAAATCGGGCAGCTGCAAGTCGATGAGGACGAGGTCGGGTCGAAGCGCGAGCGCGCGCTCGACGCCGGCGGTGCCGGTCTCTTCGGAGACGATCGCCAGACCGCCGATGCTCGCGACGAGCTCCTCGACGAGGAGGACGTTGACAGCGTTGTCCTCGATGTAGAGGATCGTGCCGGTGCGTTCGACGCTGGTGGTGCCGAGGGATGGCACCGTGTCGGGCCCGGTGTCGCCGTCGTCGAGCGAGTCGGCGATGGCCGCGGCGGGCAGCGTCACGGTGAAGACGGTGCCGCGGCCCGGGTTGCTCTCGACCTCGATCCGTCCGGCCATTCCGTCGACGAGCGCCTTGACGATCGTCAGGCCGATGCCCGTGCCCTCGATCCCTTCGCTCTCGGCGCCGAAGCGGTTGAACGGCTCGAACAGGCTGGCGATTTGCTCGGCGCTCAGGCCGCGGCCGGTGTCGCGAACCGAGAGCGTTACTTTCTCGTCGTGCACCCTCTGCGCTTCGACCACGACCCGGCCGCCGGGCCGGTTGTACTTGATGGCGTTCGAGACCAGGTTTATCAAGACCTGGCGCAAGCGAGTCTGATCGCCGTGGGCGACGCCGTCGGCGGCGCCGATCTCGAGCAGGACGCCGTGCTGCGCCGCCAGCGACTGCAGCAGCGGCAGCGACTTCCGCACCAGCTGTGCCAGGTCGACCGGCTGCATCGAGAGGCGGACCTCGCCGGCCTCGAGCCCCGACAGGTCGAGCACATCGTTGATGAGCGAAAGCAGATGGTCGCCGGCGGCACGGACATGCTCGAGCTTGGCGAGTTGGGCCGACTGGGCAGATCGGCGTGCCTCCATCTGGAGCAGCTGGGTAAAGCCGAGGACGGCGTTGAGCGGCGTCCTGAGCTCATGGCTCATGCGCGAAAGAAACTGCGACTTGGCCTGGATCTCGCGCTCGGCAAGCACCGCCTGCTGGCGCGCGAACTCGGCGTTCTTGCTCTCGGTGACGTCCCAGTTGACGCCGACCCGGCGCGCCGGCCGCCCGGCGTCGTCGAGCACCGCAGCCGAGCGCGACGCCAGCCAGCGATAGCTGCCGTCGGGCAGGCGGACGCGGAATTCGTAGGCCATCGGCAGCAACGCCGCCTCGGCATCCGGCTTTCCCTCGAGGACGACCGACAGGTCGTCGGGATGGACGAGCGCCATCCACTCCTCGCGGCTCGGCGCGGTCTCGCGCGGCGCGAGGCCGCGCAGGTGGAACATTTGCGCGTTCCAGCGCCCGCAGCCGGCGGCGTCCGCCTCCCAGGTGCCGACGCCGGCGTGGCTGGTGATGAAGGCGGCCCGCTCGCCGGCCTCGCGCAGCGCATCGAGCACGTGATGATGCGCGGTCACGTCCATGGCGACGCCGACGACGCGGCGCGGGCCGACGGTGTCGTGATCGACGTCCGCCCGCAGGATCATCCAGCGCTCGCTGCCATCCTTGCGCAGGGAACGAAACTCGATCTCGTACGGCCCGTCGCCGCTCGCGAAGTACGTTCGCGACTCGCGCCCGACGCGCTCGCGGTCGTCGGCATGCACCGACTCGGCGAGCCAATGACCGAAGCTCGGCACCGTCGGCGGCGTGAAGCGATCGAACAGCTGGTACATCTGCGCGTTCCAGTCGGTGTAGCCGAGATCGATCGTGGTCGTCCAGATGCCGACGCCGGCCGCGCGCGATGCGGCGTCGAGCCGGCGCGCCAGCTCCTCGGCGTGGCGCAGGTGCTCGACGCGCCTGGTCGTGTCGAGCGAGACGCCGACGAACGCGATCGCCGCGCCGGCCTCGTTGCGCTCGACGACGCGGCGCGACAGGAGGTAGCGCCAGCTGCCGTCGGTGTGTCGGTAGCGCGCCTCCATGTCGGTCGGCTGATCCGTGGCCAGCACCTGGTCGATCGACGCGGCAACGAGCGGAATGTCGTCGGGATGGATCAACGACCGCACCTCGTCCAGCGACAAGCCTTCTGGACGGGGCGCCAGGCCGAGCAGCTCGAATCCGACGTTGCTGAGGTGGATGCGGCCGGTGCGCAGGTCGCGGCGCCAGATCGCGATCTTGCCGAGATCGACCGCGAGATTCAGCTGGGCGTTGACGTCGCTCAGCGTGCGCGCCGCTTCATATGCCTCGGTGTCGTCCACCATGACGCCGATGGCGCGGTCGGGAACGCCACGCGGGCCGTTCTTCACCTCCCACTGCGAGTGGATCCAGCGCACCTTGCCGTCGCGCTGCATGACGCGATAGCGCTGCGAGTAGCGGCCGGCGCGGCGCGTCGAATCGGGGTAGACCCCGCGCGCGCGATCCTCGGGGTGAACGCGCGCGAGCGCGTCGTCATGATGCGGCGTTCCCTCGGCCGGATCGATCCCCCAGAAGCCGAACACGTGCTTGTCCCAGCGGCCTTCGCCGGACGGAATCGCGCGTTCCCAGATACCGAGCCGGCCGAACTCCTGCGCGGTGTCGAGCAGCTCTTCCTGTCGCACCGCGCGCACGGCGAGCGCGCGCTGGTGCGTCACGTCCGCGAGTGTCCAGATGATGCGGCCGCCGGCACGGGCCGAATGGACCTCGACCCAGAACAGCCCGCCGGCGGGGCTCCGCAGCTGGAGCACGCCGCTGTCGGACGATTGGGAGCTGAGCATGCGCGCGAACGACAGCCGCGCCTCGGAGCCTGCGCTGCCCGGGATCGTGAAATCGAGCAGGCTCGTCGCCGCGCGGCCGGCATAGCCGGTCGCGGCGGCGAAACGCGAGTTCGCCCACAGGACGGTACCGGTCGCGTCGGTCAGCGCCAGCATGTCGCGGCTCAGCGCGACGAACGCCTGCAACAGCTCGGCGGGGAGGGCCGCCAGGCCGGGTTCGTGCGCCGCGTCGGTCATGCCGGGCAGGCCCATCTTGCTCCGCCGCGCCTAGGCCTCTGCGACCTGGAGCACGAGCTTGCCGAAGTTCTCCCCGCGGAAGAGCTTGAGCAGCGTCTCCGGAAAAGTGTCGATGCCGGCGACGACGTCTTCGCGGCCCTTCATCCGGCCGTCCTTCAGGTATGCCGCCATCTCGGCGATCGCCTGCGGATAGCGCTCGGCGTAGTCGAACACGACGATGCCTTCCATGCGCGCCCGGTTGACGAGGAGCGACAGGTAGTTGGCCGGCCCCTTGACCGGCTCGGTGTTGTTGTACTGGCTGATGGCGCCGCAGATGATGATCCGCGCGTGCCGGTTGAGGCGCGTCAGCACGGCATCGAGGATCTCGCCGCCGACGTTGTCGAAGTAGATGTCGACGCCTTTCGGGCAGTGCGCCTTCAGGCCCTCCTTGACCGGGCCGGCCTTGTAGTCGATGCAGGCGTCGAAGCCGAGCTCCTTGACGACCCACTCGCACTTGGCCGGGCCGCCGGCGATGCCGACAGCGCGACAGCCCTTGATATTCGCGAGCTGACCGACCGTCTGGCCGACGGCGCCGGCCGCGCCCGAGACCACGACCGTTTCGCCGGGCTTGGGCTGGCCGACGTCCATCAGGCCGAAGTAGCCGGTCATGCCGGGCATGCCGAGGACGTTCAGCCACTGCGTCGGCGCTGCGATGCGCAGGTCGATCTTGGCGAGCTCGCCGCGGCCGAGCTGGCGCTCGTCGAACGAGGCGTATTCCTGCACGCCGAGCGCGCCGCTGACGTGATCGCCGATCGCGAACAGCGCGCTCTCGGAGGCGACGACGACGCCGATGCCGCCGGCGCGCATCACCGCCTCGATCGCCACTGGCGCGATGTAGCTCTTGCCTTCGTTCATCCAGCCGCGCATCGCCGGGTCGAGCGAGAGCAGCAGCGTCTTGACGACGACCCCGCCGGTTCCGGGTGGCGCTACGGGCTCGGCGGTGAAGCTCCAGTCGGCCCGGACCGGCAGGCCGACCGGCCGCCGCGCGAGGCGAATCTGGTGGTTGGTGACGCTGGCGAGAGAGGTCATCTGCGCTCCCGGGGATTCGGCGAATGGTAGGGCCTGTCGCGCAGGCGAAAAAAAACCGCGGCGGGCCGCGGCTTTCTTCCCGGAAGGCCCGGGACGGAGCGAGCTCCGATCAGGCGAGGACGCGAATGTTCGCGGCCTGCAGGCCCTTCTGGCCTTGCTTCACTTCGAACTCCACGCGCTGGTTCTCAGCGAGCGTCTTGAAGCCGTTGCCCTGGATGTCACGGAAGTGGGCGAAGAGGTCGGCGCCGCCCGCGTCTTGCGCGATGAAGCCGAAGCCCTTGCTCTCGTTGAACCACTTCACGGTTCCGGTT
>Ga0207650_10000561_pt1 | contig 30124 bp, 28 predicted proteins | sample KBSS63metaG_FD_184325 | JGI IMG/M metagenome (GOLD analysis project Ga0207650, IMG submission 184325) | Switchgrass rhizosphere microbial communities from Kellogg Biological Station, Michigan, USA - KBS S6-3 metaG (SPAdes) (version 2) | ecosystem: Host-associated > Plants > Roots > Rhizosphere...
CTTCACGCTTGATGACCTTGCCATCAATGGTGATTGCATCGTGCAGGTCGACGCGCTGGCCGAGGGTGGCCTCGACGCCGTTGACCTTGATGCGCTTCTGGGTGATCCAGGCTTCGACGTCGCGGCGCGAGCCCACGCCGATACGCGCCAGCACCTTTTGCAGTTTTTCGCCTGCTGGGCCGATTTCCTGGCTGTCGTTCTGGTCTTTGTCGTTCATCTTAAGCACCTCCCGGTGGGTCGATTCAGGCGTGGCCTGAAGAGTGTTGAAAGCGGGGCTTTGGCCGAATAGCTCGGCAAAGGGTCGCGAATCATACGCGCATTGCGCGCGTTGCGCATCAGAGACTAGTCGATATGCGCCCAGTCATTTGCTTTTCCGCCGACCGGTGGCGCCCAGGGCCAGCAAACGCAGCTCGGCTTCGGCCAAGACGGTACGCTTGTCGGCTTTGTCGAGTTTCTTCCAGGCACGGATCTCGCGCTTGCTGCGGCCGCAGCCAACGCAGATGTCGTCGTTGAATTTGCAGAGGCTGATGCAAGGGTCTTTGGTGGAGCTCATGCGTTTTCCCTGACAATCAAAGTCAAATGTGTGGGGCTTGCTGTGGTGAGCAGGCTTGCCCTGCGCTGGGCTGCGAAGCAGCCCCTTGAGTCGGCGGTGAACCTGTCGGGGGACAAGCCCCACTCACCACAGCAAGCCCCCTCCCACATGAGGTCAGTGGCGGTAAATAAATCGCGTCAGTCTTCGAACTGGCGGCGCTCGGCCTCGATCGCTTCGGCCAGGGCCCGGGCTTCGTCTTCCTCATCGCTCAGCGGCGGATGTTCGAGGGCGGCGACGGCGGCGAGAAGTTTCTCGCGGGCTTCGGCCACGCCGAGGATATCTTCTTCGGGCTCGGGCTCAGGTTCGACCTCAGGCTCAACGTCCACGTTCACTTGCGCTTCAGGCTCGGCAGCACCGTCACGCAACAAATCATCAAAGTCGGTCTTGATCCCCTGCTCCATGTCATCCAGCTCCAGCAACAACGTGTGGAAACTGGTCTCGTCCTTCGGTTCTTCCGGCTCTGCGGTCGCGTCGGCCAGTTCCTGCAGGCTCGCGGGCACCGGCGCGTCGTCGAAATCGAGCACCGGCTCGGCTTCCATCTCGCGCAGTTCGGCCAGCGGCGGTAAATCGTCGAGGTTCTTCAGGTTGAAGTGGTCGAGAAACACCTTGGTGGTGGCAAACATCGCCGGTTTGCCGGGCACGTCGCGGTAACCGACGATACGGATCCACTCGCGCTCCAGCAGGGTCTTGACGATATGGCTGTTGACCGCCACGCCACGCACGTCTTCGATCTCGCCACGGGTGATCGGCTGGCGATAGGCGATCAGCGCCATGGTCTCCAGCATCGCCCGTGAATAACGCTGTGGGCGCTCTTCCCACAAGCGGCCGACCCACGGGGAAAACTTCTCACGTATCTGCAGGCGATAACCCGACGCCACCTCGCGCAATTCAAAGGCACGTCCGTCGCAGGATTTGCGCAGGATCTCCAGCGCCTTCTTGAACACCGGCGGCTCAGGGCGCTCGGCCTCCTCAAAGAGTTCGAACAAGCGCTCCAGGGATTGCGGTTTACCCGAGGCCAGGAGAAAGGCTTCCAGCAATGGGGCCAGTTCGCGGGGTTCAGTCAGATTCATCGATTCAGCTCTTTATTCGGCTCGCGCCCGCACGTGGATAGCCGCAAAAGGCTCATTCTGGACCAGCTCAACCAAGGATTCCTTCACCAACTCGAGGATCGCCATAAAGGTCACCACCACCCCCAGGCGCCCTTCTTCGGCCGTAAACAGCTCGACAAACGGCACGAAGCCGCCGCCCTTGAGGCGCTCCAGCACGTCGCTCATACGCTCACGGGTGGACAGCGCCTCGCGGCTGACCTGGTGGTGCTCAAACATGTCGCCACGGCGCAGCACCTCGGCCATGGACATCAACAATTCTTCCAGGCTCACATCCGGCAGCAACTTGCGCGCACGGGCTTCGGGGGCGTCGAGCTTGGGCACCACCACGTCGCGACCCACACGGCTCAAGCCGTCGATACCTTCGGCGGCGGCCTTGAAACGTTCGTACTCTTGCAGGCGGCGGATCAGTTCGGCGCGCGGGTCGTCCTCTTCAGCTTCGACCGTCTCCGAGCGCGGCAGCAGCATGCGCGACTTGATCTCGGCAAGCATGGCGGCCATCACCAAGTACTCGGCGGCGAGCTCCAGGCGCACCGACTGCATCAGCTCCACATAGCCCATGTACTGGCGAGTGATTTCCGCCACCGGAATGTCGAGGATGTTGATGTTCTGCTTGCGGATCAGGTACAGCAACAAGTCCAACGGACCTTCGAAGGCGTCAAGGAAGACTTCCAGCGCGTCCGGCGGAATGTACAGATCCAGCGGCATTTCCATGACCGCCTGGCCATACACCATGGCAAACGGCAGTTCCTGCTGGGCGCCTGCCTGGGGGTCGACGGTTTCCACGGCCGACATTCAGGCCTCGACCATAAACGGAGCCGGGTCGCCGCAACCCACCCGGATCACTTCCGGTTCGCCATCGGCCAGGTTGATCACGGTGGACGCCTTGCCGCCGCCGAAACCGCCGTCGATGATCAGGTCGACCTGTTTTTCCAGCAATTGGCGCATTTCGTATGGGTCTTCCAGCGGTTCGGTATCGCCGGGCATGATCAACGACACGCTCATCAGCGGCTCACCCAGCTCGGCCAACAGTGCCAGGGCGATGGGGTGCTCCGGCACCCGCAGGCCGATGGTGCGCTTCTTCGGGTGCAACAGCAGGCGCGGCACTTCGCGGGTGGCGTTCAGAATAAAGGTGTAGGGCCCTGGCGTGTGGGCCTTGAGCAGGCGGAAGGTGCCGGTGTCGACCTTGGCGAACAGCCCCAACTGGGACAGGTCGCTGCAGATCAGCGCAAAGTTGTGCTTGTCGTCCAGTTGACGCAGACGTCTTACACGCTCGACCGCGCCTTTGTCGCCGATCTGGCAACCAATGGCGTAGGAAGAGTCGGTTGGGTAGATCACCACGCCACCGGCGCGAATGATCTCGACGGCCTGTTTAATCAGGCGCGCCTGGGGGTTTTCCGGATGAATCTGGAAGAATTGACTCACGTGTTCTACCTGTTCAGACGGTGGCAATAATGGGGTCATGCTTGAATCGCCCCCACAAGAGCGGCAAGTCTTCCGGGACGGGGCGATACTCGCCGATCTCGGACCAGCCGCCTGGGCCATGAAAATCACTGCCGGCACTGACCAGCAGACCAAATTCGCGGGCAAGAATCGCCAGGCTGCCGACCTGTTCGGCGGGTTGATGCCCGTTGACCACTTCGATTGCGTGGCCGCCCGCTCCAATATAGTCGGCAATCAGCTTGCGACGCTTGCTGCGGGTGAAATCGTAATGCCAGGGATGCGCCAGGCTGACCCAGGCCCCAGAGGCGCGCAGGGTCTCGACGGTGTCTTCCAGGGTCGGCCAATGTTGCTTCACATCCCCCAACTTGCCGGCGCCCAACCACTTGCGAAAGGCTTCGGCACGGTCCTTGACGAAACCTTCCCGCACCATCCAGTCGGCAAAGTGCGGCCGGGCCGGTGCATTGCCGCTGTCACCCAGTTCCTGCTGGATGGCGCGGGCGCCTTCGAGCGCTCCAGGCATGCCTTTAAGGCTGAGCTTGCGGCTTATTTCTTCGGACCGCAGCCAGCGGCCATCGTGCAATTGGGCGATGGCCGCGACCAAAGGCGCGGCGTTTTGATCGAAACCGTAGCCGAGCACATGAATGGTGGCGCCGCCCCAGGTGCAGGACAACTCCACACCGTTGACCAGTTGCATGCCCAGTGAATGGGCGGCTTCGCGGGCTTCGTCGAGGCCTTCGAGGGTGTCGTGGTCGGTCAAGGACAGGACTCGCACGCCTTTTTCAAACGCACGCGCAACCAGTACCGCGGGCGCCAGGGCGCCGTCGGAGGCCGTGCTGTGGCAGTGCAAATCGACATTCACGGGGATGTGTAACCTCAAGTCAGCTGGCGCTTTCGCTACCTAGGATGTTTGTTATTATGCCGCCACATCCAGCTTCTGGCTCTTACTGTGAAACAATTCATCGACTTCATCCCGCTGTTGCTGTTTTTCATCGTCTACAAACTCGACCCCAGGGTCATCGATCTGGCCGGCCATGAGCTGACGTTCGGGGGCATCTACAGCGCCACCGCCGTGCTTATCATCAGCTCCGTCGTGGTCTACGGCGCCATCTTCATCTCCCAGCGCAAACTGGAAAAAAGCCAATGGCTGACCCTGGTCGCCTGCCTGGTCTTCGGCAGCCTGACCCTGGCCTTCCACAGTGAAACCTTCCTTAAATGGAAAGCCCCGGTGGTGAACTGGCTGTTCGCCCTGGCGTTCATCGGCAGCCATTTCATCGGTGACCGCCTGTTGATCAAGCGGATCATGGGCCATGCGTTGACCCTGCCGGAGCCGGTGTGGACGCGTTTGAACGTAGCCTGGATCGTGTTCTTCCTGTTCTGCGGCGCCGCCAACCTGTTCGTGGCATTCACGTTCCAGGACTACTGGGTCGACTTCAAAGTCTTCGGCAGCCTGGGCATGACCGTGCTGTTCCTGGTTGCCCAGGGTATTTACCTGTCACGTCATCTGCATGACGCCGATCCCACCACGCCAAAAACCGAGGACTGACATGCTCTACGCCATCATTGCCACCGACGTTGCCAACTCGCTGGAAAAACGCCTGAGCGTGCGCCCGGCTCACGTCGAACGGCTGAAACAGCTGCAAGCCGAAGGACGTATCGTGTTGGCCGGCCCGCATCCTGCGGTGGACAGCAATGACCCGGGCGATGCCGGTTTCACCGGTAGCCTGATCGTTGCCGAGTTCGCGTCCCTGGCCGATGCACAGGCCTGGGCCAAGGCTGACCCTTACGTCGCGGCCGGCGTTTACGCCGACGTCGTGATCAAACCGTTCAAGCAAGTCCTGCCTTGATCAAAAGGCGTGCCGAACCTATTCGGTTCGGCGAACGCCTAATTGCTCATTATTCTGGGTAACCTGCCGACAACGTTCTGAATATTCGTGTGGAATCAGGAGTTCCGATGCGCTTACGTCAGTTGTGTCTGTTGGCAGTGTTAATGATCGGGGCTACGGCCCACGCTGAAGAAACCTCGAACACCGGCAGTTCCACGCCCCTGTCCTTGAGTGCCGGCGCCCAGATCAGCGAGTTGCAGCAACGTTTGAAAGAAAGCGAACGCCAGCGTGAAGAACTGAGCAAGCAACTGCAAAGTGCGGACGCTAGCCGCGAGAGCGCCCAATTGAATCGCCTTCGCCAAGAGAACCAACGCCTGGCCCAGCAACTCAAAGAGACACAGGGCGGGGCCTTGACCCGATGGCTGACCGAGCAACAACAGTGGTTCGTCACCGGCGGGGCCGTCGCACTGATCGCCCTGCTGTGCGGGATCTTCGCCAGCGGTGGGCACCGTCGCCGTCGACAATGGCTAAATTGAGTGAGTCATGAGCGAGCTGTTACTGATAGATGATGACCAGGAGCTCTGCGAGCTGCTGACCAGTTGGTTAAGCCAGGAAGGCTTCCAGGTGCGCGCCTGCCATGACGGCTTGAGCGCCCGCAAAGCCTTGGCCGACAGCGCCCCGGCAGCGGTGGTGCTTGACGTAATGCTGCCCGACGGCAGCGGCCTTGAGCTGCTCAAGCAATTGCGCAACGACCACCCTGAGCTGCCGGTGCTGATGCTGTCGGCCCGCGGCGAACCGCTGGACCGTATCCTCGGCCTGGAACTGGGCGCCGATGATTACCTGGCCAAGCCCTGCGACCCTCGCGAGCTCACCGCCCGCCTGCGCGCGGTACTGCGCCGCAGCCACCCGGCGGCCGTGTCTACCCAACTGGAGCTGGGCGACCTTTGCTTCAGCCCGGTACGCGGCGTGGTCAGCATCGATGAACAGGAATTTGCGCTCACCGTCTCCGAAAGCCGATTGCTGGAAGCTTTGCTGCGCCAGCCCGGCGAACCGTTGGACAAACAGGAACTCGCGCAGATTGCCCTGGGCCGTAAGCTGACCCTTTACGATCGCAGCCTGGACATGCACGTGAGTAACCTGCGCAAAAAGATCGGCCCACACCCGGATGGCCGGCCACGGATCGTGGCGTTGCGCAGTCGCGGTTACTACTACAGCCTCTAACGCTCCCAGCGTTCCACGGTAGAGGCTGGCGTGTTTGAATATTCAAACCCAAGGGTTTTGTCAGTTTGCAACAAAACCCTCTTTACCCAAGCTTTACGCACACCTGACCGCCGCTGACCTTGATCTCCGTAATCTACTCACATCCGGACTCACCGGAATAGAGACAGGAGAATCACCATGCGCAAGACCCTTATCGCTTTGATGTTCGCCGCTGCCCTGCCGACCGTTGCCATGGCTGCAATGCCCGAAGGCCCAGGCCCGATGGGCGGCCCAGAAGGCCACATGATGGGTGGCCCGGGCCACGGCGGTGAACACGGTCCGCGCGGCAAAGGCGGCCCTTTCAGCCAACTGGACCTGAGCAAAGAGCAGCGCGAGCAGATCGGCAAACTGATGGGCGACCAATGGCATGCTCGTAAAGACCTGACCAAAAAGTACCTGGATAAACTGCCCGCTGCCGACCAGAAAGCCATGCAGGACGAAATCGCCGCCGGCAAGCAGAAAACCCAGGCTGACATCCGTGCCGTGCTGAAGCCCGATCAGCAGAAAAAATTCGACGAGATCGTCAAGAAGCAAGAACAGCGCCGCGCCGAATGGAAGGAATTCCAAGCCTGGAAAGCGCAACAGCCGCAAAAAGCGCAATAATGCCCCCGTAACGCTCCCAGCCCAGTGGCTCCCGCCACTGGGCTTTTCCTGTTTGAGGGTTTCCTGTGCGTTCATTGTTCTGGCGCATCCTGGCCAGCTTCTGGCTGGCCATCGCCTTGGTTGCCGGGTTGTCGATCCTGCTTGGGCACATGCTTAATCAAGATGCCTGGATTCTCAGCCGTCACCCCGGCCTCAATAACCTGGCCGAAGAGTGGACCCAACTCTACGAAGCCCAGGGTGAAGACGCTGCCCAGGATTTGCTGCAACAGCGTAAACGCCAGTATCACATCGATGTGCAGGTACTGAACGAAAGCGGCGAGCCGGTGGTGCGCGGTACGTTCCCGCGCCGCGCCGCCGCTTTTGAGGCTCGGCAGAACGACAGCAATGACGGCCACCTGCCTTGGCGCCGCCTGACCGCTGAATACACCAGTGAGAAGACCGGCGACACTTACCTGTTGATCTACCGCATCCCACACCCGGAGCTGGACGAATGGCACCGCAGCAGCCTGGCATGGCCGTTAATGGCATTGGTCGTCGCCTTGGTGGTGCTGACCCTGTTCAGCCTGTTCGTCACGCTGTCCATCACGCGCCCGTTGAGCCGCCTGCGCGGTGCCGTGCATGACCTTGGCCAAGCCACCTACCAGCAAAACAGCCTGGCGCAGCTGGCCAACCGACGCGATGAGTTCGGCGTGCTGGCCACCGACTTCAACCGCATGGGCGCGCGCCTGCAAAGCCTGATCGGCAGCCAGCGCCAGTTGCTGCGCGACGTGTCCCACGAACTGCGTTCGCCCCTGGCCCGCCTGCGCATCGCCCTGGCCCTGGCCGAACGCGCCAGCCCCGAGGAACGCGAAAAACTCTGGCCTCGCCTGACCCGCGAATGTGATCGCCTGGAGGCACTGATCAGCGAGATCCTGGTATTGGCCCGCGTCGATGCCGACAACGCCAGCGCCGAAGAGATCGACCTCAACCCGTTGCTCAAGACCCTGCAAAAGGACGCCCAACTCAGCGCCCCGGACCAGGTGGTGCAGCTCACCACCGATACCGAACTGCACCTCAAGGGGTGGCCGACCATGATCGAACGGGCAGTGGATAACCTGCTGCGCAACGCCCAGCGCTTCAACCCGCCGGGCCAGCCGATCGAGTTACACGCCCACCTTCACGGCGAGCATATTGTGATCAGCGTGCGCGACCACGGCCCCGGCGTTGACGCCGAGCACCTGAGCCAATTGGGCGAACCGTTCTACCGCGCCCCAGGTCAGACCGCACAAGGCCACGGCCTGGGCCTGGCGATTGCCCGGCGCGCCGCCGAGCGCCATGGCGGCAGCCTGTTCCTGGCCAATCATGCCCAAGGCGGTTTTATCGCCAGTATCGACCTGCCGCTGGAGCCTGGGGTTGTCACACCGGCCTGATGATCTTCTATAGTGGCCCTTCTATTATGGAGGGCCTTTGATGACTGACCTGCTGACTCCCATCCAAGCCGCACTCGACCTGCCACACACCCCGTTGACGTTGACCGAAGCCGGCGCCCTGCCCTCGACCTTTGCCGTGACCGACCTGGCCTGCGCCAGCCTCGGTGCCGCCGGCCAGGCCGTGGCCCAGTTGATCCAGCAACAGACCGGGCGATTGCCCGGCGTCAGCGTGGACCGCCGCCTCGCGTCCTTCTGGTTCTCCTCCTCTATTCGCCCGGTAGGCTGGGAAACCCCACCGCTGTGGGACCCGGTGGCTGGCGACTACGCCAGCGCCGATGGCTGGATTCGCCTGCACACCAACGCGCCCCATCACCGCGCCGCCGCCGAGCGGGTGTTGGGAAAAGCCGCCGACCGCAGCGAGATGGCCGCCTATGTTGCCAAGTGGAAGGCTGCTGAGTTGGAGCAGGCGATTGTCGATGAGGGTGGCTGCGCGGCGCAGATGCGTTCGCGGCAGGCATGGCAGTCGCATCCCCAAGGGTTGGCGGTGAATGCCGAGGCGTTGGTGCAGCGCCAGACCTATCAAACCACCCCCGACAAAGCCTGGCTCGGCTCGGTGGCGCGGCCGCTGGCGGGCCTCAAGGTCCTGGACCTGACCCGCGTACTGGCCGGCCCCGTGGCCAGTCGTTTTCTCGCGGGCCTGGGCGCCGATGTGCTGCGCATCGACTCCCCGAGCTGGAACGAGCCTGGCGTGGTGCCGGAAATGACCCTGGGCAAACGCTGCGCCCGCCTGGATCTCAAGAGTGCCGAAGGCCGCCGGATTTTCGCCAGACTCCTCCAAGACACCGATATCCTGTTCCACGGCTACCGCGCCGACGCCCTGGAGCAACTGGGCTACACCGCCAGCGCCCTGCAAACCCTCGCCCCTGGCCTGATCGACGTGAGCCTGAACGCCTACGGCTGGAGCGGCCCGTGGCGCAATCGCCGAGGTTTCGACAGCCTGGTGCAGATGAGCAGCGGGATTGCCGCGGCGGGCATGGCCTGGAAACAAGCGGACAAACCGGTGCCGCTGCCGTTGCAGGCGCTGGATCACGCCACCGGGTACTTGATGGCGGCCAGTGCGCTTCAAGCCTTGAGCGAACGCTTGAAATCCGGGCGTGGCGGTTCGGCGCGGTTGTCGTTGGCGCGTACGGCAAAATTGTTGGTGGAGGCAGGGCAGGTACCGGAGCAGCCGGCGTTGCGAGCCGAGGAAGCGAGCGATCAAGGGCTGGTGGTTGAACAGACCGCGTGGGGCCCGGCGCATCGTTTGCTTGCGCCGGTGACCATCAGCGGTACACCGTTGCAGTGGGATCTGGCGGCAGGCGAATTGGGGTCACACCGGGCGCAGTGGTGAACCGACTGCCGCCATCGGGGGCAAGCCCCCTCCCACATTTTGACCACATTCCAACGGATGTACCCGGTCAAGTGTGGGAGCTGGCTCGCCTGCGATGAGGCCAGTACAGACAGTATCAATCTGACCGCTGCAACGACGTCCACAAATGTTGCGCCGCATACGCCCTCAGCGGCCGCCACGCCTCAGCCCGCGCCAACAACTGCCGGGCAGACACCGGCCCGCCCTCCAGCGCCGCCAGCGCATTGATCAGCCCGATATCCCCCGACGCAAACGCATCCGCTTCGCGCATCTGGCGCATGGCGATGTACTGCGCCGTCCAATCGCCAATCCCCGGCAACGCGACCAGCCTGGTGATGCCCTCCTTGAGGCTGGCCTTGGGTTCGAACACCTCAGGATCATCCAGCAATGCCTGGGCGACACCTGACAACGTGCGCCCACGCGCCTTGGGCATGCCAAGGGTGGCCAGGTCCGCCACGGCCAAGACTTCAGCCGTGGGGAACACATGGGTGATACCGGCGTAAGGCGTTTCCAGCGGTTGGCCGTACTGTGCCACCAACTTGCCCGCCAAGCGAATGGCCGCCACCACGGTGATCTGCTGGCCCAGCACTGCACGAATCGCCAGCTCCAGCCCGTCCCAGGTGCCTGGTACGCGCAAGCCCGGACGGGCCGCAACCAACCGGGCCATCAATGGGTCGGTCGCCAGTTGCGCATTGATCTGCTGGGGTTGGGCGTCCAGATCAAACATCTTGCGCAGGCGGCGCTCGATCTCGGGCAAAGCCGCCCCCTCTGGAAAATCGACGCCAACATCCAAACCATCGCCAGTCCCCGGCGCCACACTGATCCAGCCATGCCGTCCCTCGACGCTGATGCTGCGCCGATACACGCCCGCCTCCACGGTCTCCATCCCAGCGATCGCCCGTGCCGACAGAAAGCCCAACATCGCCGCCCAGTCATACGGCGGCTGATACGCCAATCTCACAACGACAACACCCCGCTGTACAACCCATACGCCGCCAGCCCCGCGCCAGTGACCACGCAGCTGAAAATGCCTTTTTCCAGGTGAGTAAACAAGGGCTGGCCTTGCTCACGCTTGGCCAGGGCAAACAGGATCACGCCCGGTGCATACAGCAACGCCGACAGGAGCAGGTACTTCAAACCGCCGGCGTAGAGCAGCCACACCGCGTAGCCGAGGGCAACCAGGCCAACCAGCAAGTCCTTCATGCGCTGGCCGTGGGCGCCTTCGTAGGTTTCGCCGCGCCCGCTCAATAAGACGGCATAGGCCGCAGACCACAGGTACGGCACCAGGATCATCGACGAGGCGAGGTAAATCAGGGTGGTGTAGGTGCTGTGGGAAAACAGTGTGATCACCAGGAAAACCTGGATCATCACATTGGTCAGCCACAACGCGTTGACCGGCACCTGGTTGGCGTTTTCCTTTTTCAGGAAGGCCGGCATGGTCTTGTCCTGGGCCGTGGCATAGAGGATTTCGGCGCAAAGCAAGGCCCAGGACAGCAAGGCGCCGAGCAGGGAAACCGCCAAGCCAATGCTGATCGCCATCGCGCCCCAGGGGCCGACAATATGTTCGAGCACGCCGGCCAGGGACGGGTTCTGCAATTGCGCAAGTTCCGGCTGGCTCATGATCCCCAGGGACAGTACGTTCACCAGCACCAGCAAGGCCAGCACCCCAAGAAAACCGATCACCGTGGCGCGGCCCACGTCCGAGCGTTTCTCCGCGCGCGCCGAATACACGCTGGCGCCTTCGATACCAATAAACACAAATACGGTGACCAGCATCATGTTGCGCACCTGGTCCACCACGTTGCCGATGTTCGGGTTGCCCAGGCCCCAGATATCCCGAGTGAAAATATCGGCCTTGAACGCCACACCCGCGATCACGATGAACATCAGCAACGGTACGATCTTCGCCACGGTGGTGATCTGGTTGATGAACGCCGCCTCCTTGATCCCGCGCAGCACCAGGAAATGCACGGCCCACAGCAGCAACGACGCACACCCAATGGCCACCGGCGTGTTGCCCTGGCCGAACAGCGGAAAAAAGTAACCCAGGGTACTGAACAGCAACACGAAGTAACCGACGTTGCCCATCCATGCACTGATCCAATAGCCCCAGGCCGACGAGAACCCCATGTAGTCACCGAAGCCCGCCTTGGCGTAGGCATACACGCCCGAATCCAGGTTGGGTTTGCGATTGGCCAGGGTCTGGAACACGAACGCGAGGGTCAGCATACCGACCGCGGTGATCGCCCAGCCGATCAACACCGCCCCCACCTCCGCACGCGCGGCCATATTCTGCGGCAACGAAAAAATCCCACCGCCGATCATCGACCCCACCACCAGGGCAATCAGGGCGCTGAGTCGAAGTTTTTGAGCGGGTTGAGACATGAACACTCCTGATTAAATAAAAGTTTTGACTGATAAGCGCGCACTCAACTGATTAATCCAGCGCGTGTAGCGTTATTAGGGGCCGCGATAAAAGTACCCTGCTCATAACCCTGCGGTATGACAGTTTATATATTTTAAGCTTATTTATAATTTAAATACGGACGATCATTCGTCGCATCCAAGCTACTTACTGTCGCATTCCCGAAAAGTTTGCACATTCCTGAAAAAGGTCTAGTTTAAATCCTCCATACGCAGGACTAAATGATTAATCAACACGCAGAGATCGCTCTGGAAAGCGCCTTTGCGCGGAAAACTATTGCCCAGGACTTTCCACCCTAAGTCATTAATTCACAATGGAATGTGCCAATGAAGTGATCTGAGTCAGCTGTTTGATTAGCGCACGGATTTATTCTGTGGTCTCTCTTCTCCTGCATTGGAGTTATGCGATGTCTGAATCTCCCGGAAAACTTCGATTGGGCGCACTGGTTGCACTTGTCGTCGGCTCAATGATTGGCGGCGGGATCTTTTCACTCCCGCAAAATATGGCCGCCAGTGCCGATGTTGGTGCGGTATTGATTGGTTGGGTGATTACCGCCATCGGCATGTTGACCCTCGCCTTTGTGTTCCAGACCCTCGCCAACCGCAAGCCCGACCTCGACGGCGGGGTGTACGCCTATGCCAAGGCTGGTTTCGGCGACTACATGGGCTTTTCATCAGCCTGGGGCTACTGGATCAGCGCGTGGCTGGGCAACGTTGGCTACTTCGTGTTGCTGTTCAGCACCCTCGGCTATTTCTTCCCGATCTTTGGCGAAGGCAATACGCCGGCGGCGGTGATCGGTGCTTCGGTGCTGCTGTGGGCCGTGCATTTCCTGGTGCTGCGCGGCATCAAGGAAGCCGCGTTCATCAACCTGGTGACTACCGTCGCCAAAGTGGTGCCACTGGTGCTGTTCGTGCTGATCGCCGTGTTCGCGTTCAAGCTGGATATCTTCACCGCTGACATCTGGGGCGTGAAAAACCCGGACCTGGGCAGCGTGATGAACCAGGTGCGCAACATGATGCTGGTCACCGTGTGGGTGTTTATCGGCATCGAAGGCGCGAGCATCTTCTCGTCCCGTGCGGAAAAACGTTCTGACGTCGGCAAGGCTACCGTCATCGGTTTTATCACCGTGCTGCTGTTCCTGATGCTGGTGAACGTGTTGTCCCTGGGCATCATGACCCAACCGGAACTGGCCAAGCTGCAGAACCCGTCGATGGCCGCCGTGCTGGAGCATGTGGTGGGCCACTGGGGCGCGGTGCTGATCAGCGTCGGCTTGATCATCTCGCTGCTGGGGGCGCTGCTGTCGTGGGTGCTGCTGTGTGCGGAGATCATGTTCGCCGCCGCCAAGGACCACACCATGCCGGAGTTCCTGCGCAAGGAAAACGCCAACCACGTACCGGTCAACGCGCTGTGGCTGACCAACGCGATGGTCCAGATTTTCCTGGTGATCACGCTGTTTTCCGCCAGCACTTACCTGTCGCTGATCTACCTCGCCACCTCGATGATCCTGGTGCCTTACCTGTGGTCGGCGGCCTACGCCCTGCTGCTGGCGGTGCGCGGCGAAACCTACGAAACCGCCCTGGCAGAGCGCAAGAAGGACCTGTTCATCGGCGCCGTCGCGCTGATCTACGCGGTCTGGCTGCTCTATGCCGGCGGCACCAAATACCTGCTGCTCTCGGCCCTGCTCTACGCCCCCGGCGCGATCCTGTTCGCCAAGGCCAAGCGTGAACTGGGCAAACCGATTTTCACCAACGTCGAGAAGCTGATTTTCGCTGCAGTGGTCGCAGGCGCCCTGGTGGCTGCTTATGGCCTCTACGACGGCTTCCTGACCTTGTAATTGTGTCTCACTGGAGGATCTGTAATGACCACGGAAAAAGTGAAGTACGGCGTACATTCCGAAGCCGGCAAACTGCGCAAAGTCATGGTGTGCTCCCCAGGTTTGGCCCACCAGCGGCTGACCCCCAATAACTGCGATGAACTGCTGTTCGATGACGTGCTGTGGGTGGCCCAGGCCAAGCGCGACCACTTCGACTTCGTCACCAAGATGCGCGAGCGGGACATTGATGTGCTGGAAATGCACAACCTGCTCACCGACATTGTCGCCATCCCCGAAGCCCTGGACTGGATCCTGGAACGCAAGATCACCTCCAACACCGTAGGCCTGGGCCTGGTCGAGGAAGTCAGTTCGTGGCTGCGCAGCCTGGAGCCGCGCAAGATCGCCGAGTTCCTGATCGGTGGCGTGTCGGCCGATGACCTGCCAAGCAGCTTCGGTGGCAAGACCATCGAGATGTTCCGCGACTTCCTCGGCCACGCCAGTTTCATTCTGCCACCGCTGCCCAACACCCAGTTCACCCGCGACACCACCTGCTGGATCTACGGCGGTGTGACGCTCAACCCGATGTACTGGCCGGCGCGACGCCAGGAAACCCTGCTGGCCAGCGCCATCTACAAATTCCACCCGGAGTTCACCCACGCGGACTTCCAGATCTGGTACGGCGATCCCGACCAGGAACACGGTGCCGCCACGCTGGAAGGCGGCGACGTCATGCCGATTGGCAATGGCGTGGTGTTGATCGGCATGGGCGAGCGCTCGTCCCACCAGGCCATCGGCCAACTGGCGCGCAACCTGTTCAAGAACAAAGCCGTGGAACGCGTGATCGTGGCCGGCCTGCCGAAATCCCGCGCAGCGATGCACCTGGACACCGTGTTCAGCTTCTGCGACCGCGACCTGGTCACCGTCTTCCCTGAAGTGGTCAACCAGATCGTGCCCTTCACCCTGCGCCCAGATGACAGCAAGCCACACGGCATCGACATCCAACGGGAGAAAACCAACTTCCTCGACACCGTCGCCGCAGCCCTCAACCTCAAGGCGCTGCGCGTGGTCGAGACCGGCGGCAACAGCTTTGCCGCCGAACGCGAGCAATGGGACGACGGCAACAACGTGGTGGCCGTGGAGCCTGGCGTGGTGATCGGCTACGACCGCAACACCTACACCAACACCCTGCTGCGCAAGGCAGGCGTGGAAGTGATCACCATCAGCGCCGGTGAACTCGGCCGTGGCCGCGGCGGCGGTCACTGCATGACCTGCCCGATCATCCGCGACCCTATCGACTATTAATTTCCAGGCCTTGGCCGTCGCTCATAAGGCGCCGGCCAAGGGGATAACCTAAACAGAAGGAGATCCATCATGGCTTTCAACATGCGCAACCGCAGCCTGCTCTCGCTGATGCACCACACCACCCGCGAGCTGAACTACCTGCTGGACCTGTCCCGCGACCTCAAGCGCGCCAAATACACCGGCACCGAGCGTCCGCACCTGCAGGGCAAAAACATCGCGCTGATCTTCGAAAAAACCTCGACCCGCACCCGCTGCGCCTTCGAAGTCGCGGCCCATGACCAGGGCGCCCACGTCACCTACATCGACCCGGTGTCGTCGCAGATCGGCCACAAAGAAAGCATGAAAGACACCGCCCGCGTACTGGGCCGGATGTTCGACGCCATCGAATACCGTGGCTTCGAACAGGAAATCGTCGAAGAGCTGGCCAAGTTCGCCGGGGTGCCGGTGTTCAATGGCCTCACCGCCGAATTCCACCCGACCCAAATGATCGCCGACACCCTGACCATGCGCGAGCACAGCGACAAACCGCTGCATGACATCAGCTACGCCTACCTGGGCGATGCGCGCTACAACATGGGCAACTCGCTGCTGATGATCGGCGCCAAGCTGGGCATGGACGTGCGCATCGGCGCGCCGAAAGCCCTGTGGCCGCACGAGGATTTCATCAAGCAATGCCAGGCGTTTGCCGAGGAAAGCGGCGCGCGTATCACCATCACCGAAGACCCGAAGGAAGCGGTCAAGGGCGTGGACTTCATCCACACCGATATCTGGGTGTCCATGGGTGAGCCGGTGGAAGCGTGGGACGAGCGCATCGAGCAGCTGCTGCCGTACCAGGTCAACGCCAAGATGATGAAAGCTTCGGGCAACCCTCGGGTGAAGTTCATGCACTGCCTGCCGGCCTTCCACAACAGCGAAACCAAGGTGGGCAAGGACATCGCCGCGCGTTATCCGAACCTGGCCAATGGCGTGGAAGTGACCGAGGAAGTGTTCGAATCGCCGGCCAATATCGCGTTTGAGCAGGCTGAAAACCGCATGCATACCATCAAGGCGATTCTGGTGTCGGCACTCGCAGATATCTAAATCTTACTGCTGGAACACAGTCAGTGTGGGAGGGGGCTTGCCCCCGATGGTGGTGTGTCAGTCAGCACATTGATCAACAGACCCACCGCTATCGGGGGCAAGCCCCCTCCCACACTGGCCGTGTTCACAACGATGAATTTCAGAAGGACACTCTTTATGCGCATCGTCGTAGCCCTGGGCGGCAACGCCCTGCTCCGCCGTGGTGAACCCATGACGGCGGACAACCAACGCGCCAATATCCGCATCGCCACCGAACAGATCGCCAAGATCCATGCCGGCAACGAGCTGGTGATCGCCCACGGCAATGGTCCGCAAGTCGGCCTGCTGTCGTTGCAGGCGGCGGCCTACACCCAGGTGTCGCCTTACCCGCTGGACGTGCTCGGCGCCGAGACCGAAGGCATGATCGGCTACATCATCGAACAGGAACTGGGCAACCTGCTGGACTTCGAAGTGCCCTTCGCCACCCTGCTCACCCAGGTCGAAGTCGACGCCAAGGACCCGGCCTTCCAGAACCCGACCAAACCCATCGGCCCGGTGTACTCCAAAGCCGAAGCGGAAAAACTCGCCGCCGAAAAAGGCTGGGCGATTGCACCGGATGGCGACAAGTACCGCCGCGTGGTCGCCAGCCCACGGCCCAAACGCATCTTTGAAATTCGCCCGATCAAATGGCTGCTGGAAAAAAACGCCATTGTGATCTGCGCCGGCGGTGGTGGCATCCCGACGATGTATGGCGACGACGGTAAGCTCAAAGGCATCGAAGCGGTGATCGACAAGGACCTGTGCTCCTCCTTGCTGGCGGCGCAACTGGACGCCGATCTGCTGGTGATCGCCACCGACGTCAACGCCGCGTTTATCGACTACGGTAAGCCGACCCAGAAAGCCATCGGCCAGGCCCACCCCGACGACCTGGAAAAACTCGGCTTCGCCGCCGGTTCCATGGGCCCCAAGGTCCAAGCCGCCTGTGAGTTCGCCCGCCAGACTGGCAAAACCGCCGTCATCGGTTCACTCTCGGACATCGAAGCCATCGTCCAGGGCAGTGCCGGCACGCGCATCAGCACGGCAACACCTGGCATCACCTATCTGTGAAGTAGAGGAGATACGCCTATGGCCACCTTTGAACCGGGTCACCTGCACGTTGAACGTCACGCGCTGAACAAGGATGACTACAGCTACAACCTGTGTATCGATTACGAAGTCAGCCAGGACCCAAAGGAAGGCAAGGGCATGCTGTTCAAGCTGCACGGCTCGGTGCAGGGCAAGGACCTCAAGGAAGAGTTCTTCTTGCCCAAGGACCAGGCATTCGACTTTGCCCGGCATGCGATGAACATCGCGCAGAAGTATGGGATGCCGAAGATTGCGGTACTCAATGGCTCGATGCACAAGCAGTACGACCAGATGTTCGAAGATGTGCGGCATCAGTTGGATGTGAAATCGGGTGACCCCATCAAACCCGAACACTTGGAATAACTGGCACAACCTAGCTTCAAGTGTGGGAGGGGCGGTGCGACGATTCGACTTGCCCCCGATAGCGGTGCATCAGTTACAAATTGGCTGACTGACACACCGCCATCGGGGGCAAGCCCCCTCCCGCATTTTGATCTCCACCCTCTGCAAGGCATACTTGCTGCCTCTCGCGTCCCAGAATTGTCAGCAGCCCCATGCGTATCCACGTCAGTTTCATCGACCGCGTCGGCATTACCCAGGAAGTCCTGGCCTTGCTCGGTGGGCGCAATCTCAACCTGGATGCGGTGGAGATGGTGCCGCCCAACGTCTATATCGACGCGCCGACCCTGAGCGCCGACGTCCTCGAAGAACTGCGTGACGCGCTGTTCAGCGTGCACGGCGTGCAGGCGGTCACGGTGGTGGACATCCTCCCCGGCCAACGCCGCCACCTGCAACTCGACGCCCTGCTGGCCGCCATGACCGACCCGGTGCTGGCGCTGGACAGCGCGGGCAAGATCCTGCTGGCCAACCCGGCGTTGATCGCCCTGTACGGACGCGAACCGGCCGGGGAAAGCATCAGCGAGCTGTTCAATGATCCGGCCCTGCTGGAGACCTTGCTGGAGCAAGGCTTTCGCTTGCCGCTGCGAGAGATCAGCGTCAACGGCCAGACGCTGTTGCTGGACGCCACGCCGATTACCGACGCCGGCGCGCTGCTGACGCTCTATCAACCCAATCGCATTGGCGAACAACTCTCGGCGTTGCACCACGACCATGCCGAAGGCTTTGACGCGCTGCTCGGCGAGTCCCCGGTCATCCGCACTCTCAAGGCACGCGCGCAGCGAGTGGCAGCGTTGGATGCACCGCTGTTGATCCAGGGCGAAACCGGCACCGGCAAGGAATTGGTCGCGCGTGCCTGCCACGCCATCAGTGCACGCCACAGCGCGCCGTTCCTGGCCTTGAACTGCGCGGCGCTGCCGGAGAACCTTGCCGAGAGCGAGCTGTTCGGTTATGCACCGGGCGCCTTTACCGGCGCGCAACGCGGTGGCAAGCCAGGGCTGATGGAATTGGCCAACCAAGGCACGGTGTTCCTCGATGAGATCGGCGAGATGTCGCCGTACTTACAGGCCAAGCTGCTGCGTTTTCTCAATGACGGCAGCTTCCGTCGCGTCGGCGGCGACCGTGAAGTGAAGGTCAATGTGCGCATCCTCAGCGCCACCCACCGTGACCTGGAAAAAATGGTCAGCGAGGGCACCTTCCGCGAAGACCTGTTCTACCGCCTCAATGTGCTTAACGTTGAAGTGCCGCCCTTGCGCGAACGCGGCCAGGACATCCTGCTGCTCGCCCGCTACTTCATGCAGCAGGCCTGCGCACAGATCCAGCGCCCGGTGTGCCGCCTGGCGCCCGGTACTTACCCGGCGCTGCTGGGCAACCGCTGGCCGGGCAACGTTCGGCAACTGCAGAACGTGATCTTCCGCGCCGCCGCCATCTGCGAAAGCAGCCTGGTGGACATCGGCGACCTCGACATCGCTGGCACCTCGGTGGCGCGCCAGGGCGACGGCGAAGTCGACAGCCTGGAACAGGCCATGGAAGATTTCGAACGCAGCCTGCTGGAAAAGCTCTACGCCAGCTACCCCTCGACCCGCCAACTGGCCAGCCGGCTGCAGACCTCCCACACGGCGATTGCTCATCGCCTGCGCAAGTACGGCATTCCCTCCAACAAGCCCTGACTGGCTGGGTCGATAGAGGTCAAATGTGGGAGGGACGGTGCGACGATTCGACTTGCCCCCGATAGCAGTGTGTCAATCAAAGCATCTCTAACTGACCCATCGCCATCGGGGGCAAGCCCCCTCCCACATTGGCAGCATTCCAAACATCGACCGCCTGCCAGGTTTTGGTCTGAGAACGACATCGGCTGTACTGAAAGCGCTACAGCGTAACGATATCGCTACAACCCTGTTTTTTGCACGCCATGCAAGGCTTTGATCCACATAGGCTTTTTTTCACGCGCACGCGTGTAGCGAAATCGCTACAGCCAACCGTCATCTCGTCATATCCATTATTTATAACTTACTGATTTATAAAGACTTAATAACCTTGGCCGCGATATTGCTAAGCAACTCCCCATTATTCCAATCCCGTCCACCAGACGAATCTGGCCCCGAGGAGTTTCCATGAGCGAGTTGCGTTTCACTGAAGATCACGAATGGCTGCGCGCCGAAGCTGACGGCAGCGTCACCGTGGGTATCACCGCTTTTGCGCAGAACGCGCTGGGTGATGTGGTTTTCGTGCAACTGCCGGAGTTGCAGGCCTACGACAAGGGCGCTGAAGCGTCCACCGTGGAGTCGGTCAAGGCCGCCAGCGGTGTGTACATGCCGCTGGACGGTGAAGTGCTCGAAGTGAACGACAAACTCGATGGCAGCCCGGAGCTGGTCAACGAAGACCCGATGGGCGAAGGGTGGTTCTTCCGCTTTAAACCCGCTGATGCCAGTGCAGTGGCTAAGCTGTTGGATCAGGATGCGTACGACCGCCTGATCAAAGCCAACGCTGAAGCTTGAGGAGCGCGCCATGACCGTTAATCTGACTACCGCCAACGAATTCATCGCCCGCCACATCGGCCCGCGCCAGGAAGACGAGCAACACATGCTCGCCAGCCTGGGCTTTGACTCCCTGGAAGCCCTGAGCGCCAGCGTGATCCCGGAAAGCATCAAGGGCACCAGCGTGCTCGGCCTGGAAGACGGCCTGAGCGAAGCCGAGGCCCTGGCCAAGATCAAGGCCATCGCCGGCCAGAACCAACTGTTCAAGACCTACATCGGCCAGGGCTACTACAACTGTCACACGCCGTCGCCGATCCTGCGCAACCTGCTGGAAAACCCGGCCTGGTACACCGCCTACACCCCGTACCAGCCAGAAATTTCCCAAGGCCGCCTGGAAGCGTTGCTGAACTTCCAGACCCTGATCAGCGACCTCACCGGCCTGCCGATCGCCAACGCCTCGCTGCTTGACGAAGCCACCGCTGCCGCCGAAGCCATGACCTTCTGCAAGCGCCTGAGCAAGAACAAGGGCAGCAATGCCTTCTTCGCCTCGGTCCACAGCCACCCGCAAACCCTCGACGTGCTGCGCACCCGTGCCGAGCCTCTGGGTATTGATGTGGTGGTGGGCGATGAGCGTGAACTGACCGACGTCAGCGCCTTCTTCGGCGCCCTGCTGCAATACCCGGCCAGTAACGGTGACGTGTTCGACTACCGCGCGCTGACTGAGCGTTTCCACGCTTCCAACGCCTTGGTCGCGGTGGCCGCCGACCTGCTGGCCCTGACCCTGCTGACCCCGCCGGGTGAGTTCGGTGCCGACGTGGCCATCGGCAGCGCGCAACGCTTCGGCGTGCCGCTGGGCTTTGGTGGCCCGCACGCGGCGTACTTCTCCACCAAGGATGCGTTCAAGCGCGACATGCCGGGCCGTCTGGTCGGCGTCTCCGTGGACCGTTTCGGCAAGCCGGCCCTGCGCCTGGCCATGCAGACCCGCGAGCAACATATCCGTCGCGAGAAAGCCACCAGCAACATCTGCACCGCCCAAGTGCTGTTGGCCAACATCGCCAGCATGTACGCCGTGTACCACGGCCCCAAAGGCCTGACGCAGATCGCCCAGCGCATTCACCAGCTGACCGCGATCCTGGCCAAGGGCTTGACCGCCCTGGGCCAGAAGGTCGAGCAGGAACACTTCTTCGACACCCTCACCCTCAACACCGGTGCCAACACCGCCACCCTGCACGACAAGGCCCGCGCCCAGCGCATCAACCTGCGTGTCGTGGACGCTGAGCGTCTGGGTGTGTCGGTGGACGAAACCACCACACAGGCCGACATTGAAACCCTGTGGGCGATCTTCGCCGACGGCAAGGCCTTGCCCGACTTCGCGGCCAACGTGGACAGCACCCTGCCGGCAGCGCTGCTGCGCCAGTCGCCGATCCTCAGCCACCCGGTGTTCAACCGCTATCACTCTGAAACCGAGCTGATGCGTTACCTGCGCAAGCTGGCCGACAAAGACCTGGCGTTGGACCGCACCATGATTCCGCTGGGCTCGTGCACCATGAAGCTCAACGCCGCCAGCGAAATGATCCCGGTGACCTGGGCCGAGTTCGGTGCCCTGCACCCGTTCGCTCCCGCCGAACAAAGCGCCGGCTACCTGCAACTGACCTCGGACCTGGAAGCCATGCTCTGCGCGGCCACCGGTTACGACGCGATCTCGTTGCAACCGAACGCCGGTTCCCAGGGCGAGTACGCAGGCCTCTTGGCCATTCGTGCCTATCACCAGAGCCGTGGCGAAGAACGTCGCGACATCTGCCTGATCCCGTCGTCGGCCCACGGCACCAACCCGGCCACCGCCAACATGGCGGGCATGCGTGTCGTGGTGACCGCTTGCGATGCGCGTGGCAACGTCGATATCGAAGACCTGCGCGCCAAGGCCATCGAGCACCGCGATCACCTCGCCGCGCTGATGATCACCTACCCGTCCACCCACGGCGTGTTCGAAGAAGGTATCCGCGAAATCTGCGGCATCATTCACGACAACGGTGGCCAGGTGTACATCGACGGCGCCAACATGAACGCCATGGTCGGCCTCTGCGCACCGGGCAAGTTCGGCGGCGACGTGTCCCACCTGAACCTGCACAAGACCTTCTGCATTCCTCACGGCGGTGGCGGCCCGGGCGTTGGCCCGATCGGCGTCAAGTCGCACCTCACGCCGTTCCTGCCGGGCCACGCCGCCATGGAACGCAAGGAAGGCGCGGTATGCGCAGCGCCGTTCGGCAGCGCGAGCATCCTGCCGATCACCTGGATGTACATCAGCATGATGGGCGGCGCGGGGCTCAAGCGCGCTTCGCAGCTGGCGATCCTGAATGCCAACTACATTTCCCGTCGCCTGGAAGAGCACTACCCCGTGCTGTACACCGGCAGCAACGGCCTGGTGGCGCACGAATGCATCCTCGACCTGCGCCCACTCAAAGACAGCAGCGGCATCAGCGTAGATGACGTGGCCAAGCGCCTGATCGACTTCGGCTTCCACGCGCCGACCATGTCGTTCCCGGTTGCCGGCACGTTGATGATCGAGCCGACCGAAAGCGAATCCAAGGAAGAACTGGACCGCTTCTGCGACGCCATGATCGCCATCCGCGAAGAAATCCGCGCGGTGGAAAACGGCACCCTGGACAAGGACGACAACCCACTGAAAAACGCGCCGCACACCGCGGCGGAACTGGTGGGCGAATGGAGCCATCCGTACAGCCGCGAGCAAGCGGTGTACCCGGTTGCTTCGCTGATCGAAGGCAAGTATTGGCCGCCGGTTGGCCGGGTTGACAACGTGTTTGGCGATCGCAATTTGGTGTGTGCGTGCCCGTCGATCGAGAGCTACGCATAACTTAAGGATGTACTGGGTACAAATGTGGGAGGGGGCTTGCCCCCGATAGCGGTGGGTCAGAGACAGATGAGCTGACTGGCACACTTTCATCGGGGGCAAGCCCCATCCCACACTTGACCAAGGCGACCTTCAGAAAATAATAAGAAACCGGAGAACAACTCATGTCTTTAAGCGTGTTCGACCTGTTCAAGATTGGCATCGGCCCCTCCAGTTCCCACACCGTGGGCCCGATGCGCGCCGCCGCCCGATTCGTCGAGGGCCTGCGCCGCGACAACCTGCTGAGCGCCACCACCAGCGTCAAGGTGGAACTCTACGGCTCGCTCGGCGCCACCGGCAAAGGCCACGGCAGCGACAAGGCCGTACTGCTTGGGCTGGAAGGCGAACACCCGGACACCGTGAATACCGAAACCGTGGCAACGCGCCTGGCGCAGATGCGCAAGGACGGCCGCCTGAATTTGCTCGGCGAACACAGCATCGTGTTCAACGAGAAAGAACACTTGGCGATGATTCGCAAACCCCTCGCCTATCATCCCAACGGCATGATTTTCCGCGCCTTCGACGCCGCCAATATCCAGATCCGCAGCCGCGAGTACTACTCGGTGGGCGGCGGTTTTGTAGTGGATGAAGACGCCGCCGGCGCCGACCGGATTGTCGAAGACGCCACGCCATTGACCTTCCCCTTCAAGCACGCCAAGGACTTGCTGGGCCATTGCACCACTTACGGGCTGTCCATCAGCCAGGTGATGCTGACCAATGAAAGCGCCTGGCGCCCGGAAGCGGAAACCCGCGCCGGCCTGCTGAAGATCTGGCAAGTGATGCAGGACTGCGTGGACGCCGGCTGTCGCAATGAAGGGATTCTGCCTGGCGGCCTGAAGGTCAAGCGTCGCGCCGCGGCGTTGCATCGTCAGTTGTGCAAGCACCCGGAATCGGCGCTGCGCGACCCACTGTCGGTGCTGGATTGGGTCAATCTGTACGCGCTGGCGGTCAACGAAGAAAACGCCAACGGCGGGCGCGTGGTCACGGCGCCCACCAACGGTGCGGCCGGGATTGTGCCGGCGGTGCTGCATTACTACATGCGCTTTATCCCCGGCGCGAACGAAGACGGCGTGGTGCGCTTCCTGCTCACCGCCGCCGCCATCGGCATTCTGTACAAGGAAAACGCGTCGATCTCGGGTGCCGAAGTCGGCTGCCAGGGTGAAGTCGGCGTGGCCTGTTCCATGGCCGCCGGCGCGCTGTGCGAAGTCTTGGGCGGCAGCGTTTCCCAGGTGGAAAACGCCGCCGAAATCGGCATGGAGCACAACCTCGGCCTCACCTGCGACCCGATTGGCGGGCTGGTGCAGGTGCCCTGCATCGAGCGCAATGCGATGGGCTCGGTCAAGGCGATCAATGCGGTGCGCATGGCGCTGCGTGGCGACGGGCAACACTTCGTCTCGCTGGACAAGGTCATCCGCACCATGCGCCAGACCGGCGCCGACATGAAAAGCAAATACAAGGAAACCGCCCGTGGCGGTTTGGCGGTCAACATTATCGAGTGCTGACGCCTAACGGCGCGCCAGCACGTTTTTCAGGAGCTGAATATGTCCACCGAAACCCTGTTGAAAACCCCTCTGCACGCCCTGCACATTGAACTGGGCGCGCGCATGGTGCCCTTCGCCGGCTACGACATGCCGGTGCAATACCCACTGGGCGTCATGAAGGAACACCTGCACACCCGTGATCAGGCCGGGCTGTTCGACGTGTCCCACATGGGCCAGATCCGCCTGACCGGCGCGAATGCCGCCAAGGCCCTGGAAACCCTGGTGCCGGTCGACATCATCGACCTGCCGGTAGGCATGCAGCGCTATGCGATGTTCACCAACGCTCAGGGCGGCATTCTCGACGACCTGATGGTGGCGAACCTGGGCAACGACGAACTGTTCCTGGTGGTCAACGCCGCCTGCAAGGACCAGGATCTGGCGCACCTGCGTCAGCATATCGGCGACCAGTGCAGCATCGAGCCATTGTTTGAAGAGCGCGCCTTGCTGGCGCTGCAAGGCCCGGCGGCGGTCAAGGTGCTGGCCCGCCTGGCACCGGAAGTCACCCAGATGACGTTTATGCAGTTCGCCTCCCTGCGCCTGCTAGGCGTGGACTGCTATGTCAGCCGTTCGGGCTACACCGGTGAAGACGGCTTCGAAATCTCAGTACCGGCCGCCAACGCCGAAAGCCTCGCCCGCAGCCTCCTGGCGGAGACCGAAGTGCAGGCCATCGGCCTGGGCGCCCGCGATTCATTGCGCCTGGAAGCGGGCCTGTGCCTGTACGGCCACGACATGAACACCGACACCACGCCGATCGAAGCCAGCTTGCTGTGGGCGATCTCCAAGGCCCGTCGCGCCGATGGCGCACGTGCCGGTGGCTTCCCGGGTGCCGACACGATCTTCACCCAGCAGCAAGCCGGTGTGAGCCGTAAACGTGTAGGGCTGTTGCCACAAGAGCGCACGCCCGTGCGCGAAGGCGCGGAGATCGTCGACGCCGACGGCACAGTGATTGGCAGCGTATGCAGCGGTGGTTTCGGTCCGACCCTCGGCGGCCCGTTGGCAATGGGTTATCTGGACAGCGCATTCATCGCACTGGACACCGAAGTCTCTGCGTTGGTGCGTGGGAAAAAGGTGCCACTTCGTGTAAGTAAAATGCCATTTGTACCGCAACGTTACTTCCGTGGCTGATTGACTGTTTCTATAAGTAACGCGGTTGCGTTAACGTGCACTAATCTGTAACGCAACCGCCATAAAACAGTGCACTGTCGATAGTCTTTGTTATAGGGTTCAACCTATAACAAGTGACCAACTCTATCGAATAAGTCAGACCCACAACATTCATACAAGTGTCATTAGCCCCAGCAAAATCTGGGCTTTTGGCAGGACTTGTTTTTTCTCTGTTAGTTGGCGTAGAGTTTGACCACTGTGTTTGCATGGGTCGCTTGGAACCTGGACCTGGGCAGTAGCTGAAGTAGTTGTGCTACAACCCGTTCGACGTCTCTTACTTTCCTGCAACCCAGCCCAGTACTCTTTCATTCGAAAGGGGCTGTCATTAATTTTTAGCGTCAAAGGAAAGAAGAAATGTCGACACGTCAGAGCGGTACCGTCAAGTGGTTTAACGACGAGAAAGGGTTTGGTTTTATCACTCCAGAAAGCGGTCCGGATCTGTTCGTGCATTTCCGCGCTATTCAAGGCAACGGCTTCAAGAGCCTGAAAGAAGGCCAGAAGGTGACCTTCGTTGCCGTGCAGGGTCAAAAAGGCATGCAGGCTGATGAAGTAATCGCAGAAGCCTGATCCTTCCCTGCGACAAAAAGCCCCTGATGCTGACATCAGGGGCTTTTTTATGCGCGTTTGCTCGTAAAATGGCTTTTTTCATAAGAGAGCCCTGCCATGCCGAAACCCCTGCTGAGCCCCCAAGGCGAGTTCCCCGCCGTTGGCCTGGGCCGTCGCCTGGCAGCGATGTTCTATGACTTCCTGTTGTGCACTGCCCTGCTGATTGTCACTGCGTTTATCTACAAGCTGGTCTGGATCGCGTTTGTTGGCGAGGCCAAGATGCGCACCCTCACCGAATCCGGCGCGCTGGACGGCGACCCGTTGCTGTCGACGATTCTGTTGTTTGTGCTGTTTGGCTTCTTTGCGAAGTTCTGGACCCATTCCGGCCAGACCCTGGGCATGCAGGTGTGGGGCGTGCGCGTACAGAACGCGGACGGCTCGCGGATCAGCCTGTGGCAGGCGCTGTTGCGCTTTGTGGTGGCGATCGCGTCGTGGTTATGCGTGGGGCTGGGGTTTATCTGGTCGCTGTTTGATAAGCGCAAACGCAGCTGGCATGACATCTATTCGGATACGCAGTTGGTGCGGATTCCGAAGCAGAAGAAATAACGCCCTGACGAGTGGAAATCAACATGTGGGAGGGGGCTTGCTCCCGATAGCAGGGTATCAGTGGCAAATGAGCTGACTGACACTCCGTTATCGGGAGCAAGCCCCCTCCCACATTTTTTTACTGAGCCCGCCTTGAGTCAGGCGTTGCCGGCGAGTTTAAGGCGTGCGGCCTGGGTGAAATCCAGCATGCGCTTGAGCGGGCGCACCGCCTGCGGGATCACGGACGGCTCGACGAAGATCTCGTTAGTGCCCTCACGCAGACACTGCAGCGTGCGCTCCAGCGTGTTCATCGCCATCCACGGGCAATGCGCGCAACTACGGCACGCAGCCCCGTTGCCAGCGGTAGGCGCTTCGACGAAGACCTTGTCCGGGCACAGCTGCTGCATCTTGTAGAAGATGCCGCGGTCGGTGGCGACGATAAAGGTCTTGTTCGGCAGGCGCTGGGCCGCCGCAATCAGTTGGCTGGTCGAGCCCACGGCATCCGCGAGTTCGATCACCGCAGTCGGCGACTCAGGGTGCACCAGAATGGCTGCGTCCGGGTACAGCGCCTTCATGTCTTCCAACTGCTTGGACTTGAACTCTTCGTGGACGATGCAGGCGCCGTCCCACAACAGCATATCGGCACCGGTCTGGCGCTGGATGTAGGTACCCAGGTGCTTGTCAGGTCCCCAAATGATGGTTTCACCGTTGTCCATCAGGCTTTCGACGATTTCCAGCGCGCAGCTCGACGTCACCACCCAATCCGCCCGGGCTTTAACGGCCGCCGAAGTGTTGGCATACACCACCACGGTGCGTTCTGGGTGCTGGTCGCAGAACGCCGAGAACTCCTCCACCGGGCAACCCAGGTCCAGGGAGCAGGTGGCTTCCAGGGTGGGCATGAGGATGCGTTTTTCGGGTGTGAGGATCTTGGCGGTCTCGCCCATGAAACGCACACCGGCAACCAACACGGTCTTGGCCGGGTGGGCGGCGCCGAAGCGGGCCATTTCCAAGGAGTCGGAGACACAGCCGCCGGTTTCTTCGGCCAGGGCCTGGATGACCGGGTCGCAGTAGAAGTGAGCAACCAGCACCGCGTCTTGCGCTTTGAGCTCGGCGGCGATGGCGGTACGCAGGCCAGCCTCTTCATCGGCGCTGAGCGCCTTGGGCTGCTTGGCGTCGAGGTGGGCTTGAACCAGAAGGCGTTCGGAAATTTGCGTCATGTTCGCAAGACCTGCAGGCGCCGTTGCGCGAAAGTCGAGTGTACCACCGGCTCTGGAGCCCTTCGGGCGCCGCCGGACGAAGTGATTGTGTTCATCAAGCACGGTTAGCGATGAAGCTGCGCAAGGCTACAGAATATCCAATGGTTTCAAAAGCCTAATCTGGCATTCGCGGGTGCATCCGTCGGGTGTAAAAAAACGGGAAACCCCAAGGCTGGGGTTTCCCGTTTTTACAACCGACGCTGTGCGTTGCGCGGACGTCAGAAGCGGTAAGTCACCGACCCACCAAAGCCATTGGCGCTATTTTCATACTTGGCATCGTAGGTGAGGCCTACTTGGGAAAGGTTCTGCCGCACCTTGATCGGCTCTTCCTTGAGGTAGGAATACGCCACATCGAAGGTCAGGTTGTCGACTGGCGTCCAGCCCGCGCCCAGGCTGAAAACCGTGCGATCACCCGTCGGAATCCGCACGGATCGGTCAGTGTTGTTGGTCGGCGTCTGGTCCACCGAAAAACCGGTCCGCAGCACCAGTTCTTTGTTGACCCGATAGGCCGCGCCGATGGCGTGGGACCAGGTGTCATGCCAGTGCTGTTGCTCGGTGATCGAACCCAGGCCGCCGAATTGAGCAGTGAGGTCGGACACACCGTCGTTGTTGATGGTGATCTTCTTCAACTGACTCCAACGCGTGTACGTGCTGCCGAGGTAGAGGGTCCAGTCATCATTCAGTTGCTGGGTGACCGAGAAATCCATCGACGAAGGGGTTGTCAGGTCCAGGCTGGCGTCATACTTCTGCGGCCCACCGTCAAAGGTATCGGAAATCAGGCCGGACGCATGGGTCTTGCCGCTGAGGTGATACACCACCTGCGAGTGGTAGGTCACACCGATGCGCGTGCTGTCGAGAGGCTGCACGAGGATACCGGCGTTGAACCCCGTGGCGTTGTCGTTACCCTTGACCTTCACGCTTTCGCTGGCGCCACCACCCAGGGGCACGTTGGAATCCAGCTCGCCGTCGATGCGGTTGAAAGTCGGGCCAAAGCCCACAGACACTTTGTCGTTGAAGGCATAGCTGACCGTTGGCTGCACGGTGATGACCGACACCTTGCTCTTACTGCCAAAAGCATTGCCCTGGAAGCTGTGCTCATAGTCGGTCACCAGGCCGAACGGCGCGTAGATGCCCAGGCCGAACGCCCAGTGCTCATCGATGGGCGTGACCAGGTAGCCCATCGGCACGGCAATGCCGGGCACCATGTCGCCTTTGTTGGTGCCTGGGTTGTTGGCACCGAACTGCGAGGAACTGGCGTCTTTGATATCGGTTTTGGCATCAAGGTAGGTCGCGCCGAGGCTGACTTCATTCTTCTTCAAGCGGGACATGCCGGCGGGGTTGCCGAACACCGTACTCGCGTCCTCGGCCGAAGAGGAGCGACCGGCGTAGCCCGTGCCCATTGAACTGATGCTTTGTTCATTTAATGCGAAACCACCGGCGAACAGCTGGGTTGAGGCCAGGGAAACGGCAAGCGCCAAGGCGCCTTTAAGAGTTTTGTTATTCATTATTAGGACTCGAATGATGGGGCAGCGATGAGGAAGCTACCAACGTTCGAGCGGGTGGTTTATGAAGAGTTTTTCATCCATTGGATTGTCGGACAATCCTATGGATTTCAAAGACTTTGGCCGTATTTTTGTCTCCAGCAATGACCTTAAAACCCGATTGTGACCCATGGGTTTTGGCGACAACGGCAGCTTCGCGCAGATACAAAAAAACCCCAGCCTTTCGTTGGCCTGGGGCTCGCTGTGTTTTCAAACAGGCAAAAAAAAACCCGGAAATCCTCACTTGCGTGGGCCTTCCGGATTTTCTAAACCGCCAAAAATGGTGGGTCGTGTGGGATTCGAACCTACGACCAATTGGTTAAAAGCCAACTGCTCTACCAA
>Ga0207650_10000562_pt1 | contig 30092 bp, 23 predicted proteins | sample KBSS63metaG_FD_184325 | JGI IMG/M metagenome (GOLD analysis project Ga0207650, IMG submission 184325) | Switchgrass rhizosphere microbial communities from Kellogg Biological Station, Michigan, USA - KBS S6-3 metaG (SPAdes) (version 2) | ecosystem: Host-associated > Plants > Roots > Rhizosphere...
ATCAGCTACCTGTTATTAATGCTACTCCCAAACAGTATTTGTTATGTGCCGGCGATTCAGTTAGTTTATCAGCGGGTGGAGGAGGAAATTACTTATGGTCGCCTTCCAGTGCGTTGAACAATGATGCCATTGCTAATCCAATGTCATCACCTCAGCTAACAACAAAATATAAAGTTCAGGTTACAAGCGATAAGGGTTGTACGAGCTCAGATTCTATTTTAATTACTGTGGCACAAAGAATTAAACTGCAATTACCTGCTGACGCAAATTTGTGTAAAGGATCAACCATGCAATTGAATGCAACCGGCGCAACAGGCTATCAGTGGATTAATAATACATCAGGGTTAAATAATACATCCGTTCCCAATCCTGTAATTACAGCAACCAATACAACATCCTATACACTGGTAGGGTATGATAATTACAATTGTTTTAGGGACACCGCTACCATTCGAATTGTTGTACGTGATTTGCCAACGGTAAATGCAGGGCCAGATGTAACTGTTGTTGGCGGAACACCTTACCAGTTAAATGCAACAGTTAGCAACGATGTGGTCTCCTGGTTTTGGTCGCCCGGCAATAATTTGAGTTGCAGTTCGTGTGAATCGCCCATAGCAACGCCAAAAATGCAAACTGCCTATGTTGTAAAAGTGAGCAACACCTGGGGCTGCAATGCTTACGATACTGTAATTGTGAAGCTGCAATGCGCTGTTTCCAATGTTCGCATACCAAATGCATTCACGCCTGGCACTAATGGAAAGAATGATATTTTTTATCCCAAAGGAAGTGGTGTCAACATTATAAAGCATTTCCGTATCTACAATCGCTGGGGGCAATTAATCTTCGAAAGAAATAATATTGGTATCGACGATCGTTCTTCGGGCTGGGACGGGAAATATAAAGGACAATATGTTGATACCGGAACTTACATCTATATGGCCGAGATGGAATGTATTACAGGCGAAGTGTTCACTTTCAAAGGAACTGTCACCGTAGTTAAATAATCTGAGTTTTGTTAGGGCTATATCCAGCAAACCGAAGCCTGCCAAGGTTTTGATTTAGTAAGGTATTTTATCTATTTTTAATCTGAAGAACCATAATATCCATGAAACCAGGCCCACTATTTCTGTTATCCGTATTCATTTTCTTCTCGTCCTCTTTATTAGCTCAGACCAATTATACAATTCAGTTAAAAAACGGGAACGTCCATGCTCAACCCAATATTAAAAAAGGTATTGTTGATTCATTCAATTTGAGAGCGTCCCGCTTTCAACAAAAAACTTTCGCTATTATTCAATTCGAATCACTGCCTTCCGAGGCAACAAAAAAATTATTGTCGTCAAATGGAATTGAATTATTAGAATACGTTCCCAACAATGCCTACACGGTAAGTATTTCCGGTAATCCTTCTGCTGAGATTTTAGAGCAATCAAAAGCAAGGTCCATATTCCAACCATCCCCGGAATTAAAGATGGATTCAAGGTTAGCTTCCGGCAATTTTCCATCTTCAGCAATAAAAGTTTCAGGTACATTGGATGTGTGGATCAGCTTCCCTAAAACATTTTCTCCGCAAGACGTTTTCAACAATTTGAAGCAGTTAAATTTTGAGGTTCTTTCCACTCAGCATCAGTCTTACAGAATCATTTCATTGCGCATAGCAACCAGTCGGCTAAAAGAGTTAGCTGGTTTGCCGTTTGTTGAATTTGTTCAACCTGCACCTGGTGGTGATCAACCACTGAATTTTAATAGTCGTGCCGGATCAGGAGCAAGTATCCTGAATGCAAGCATTGCTAATGGCGGTCGTGGATTAAACGGTGAAGGCGTAACTGTAGGTATAGGTGACAATGCCGATGTTCAAACCCATATTGATTTTAAAGGAAGATTAGTCAACAGGTCAAACCAGGCCCTTACTTCTTCACATGGATATCATACTACCGGCACTCTGGCGGGAGCAGGAAACGTAAACGAATTTTGGAAGGGCTTTGCACCAAAGGCAACTATTGTAAGCCAGGGCTTTAGTGGAATTCTTTTAAATGCACAAACTTATGTGAGCGATTATGGAATGGTGGTTACCAATAATTCCTATGGTGATAATATTGATTGCGGATATATGGGCACCTACGATCTCTATTCAAGATTATTGGATCAAATGGCCTTTGATATGCCCGAGCTGACAAATGTTTTTGCGGCTGGAAATAGTGGAACCTCCACTTGTTCGCCATTTTTACCAAATTATCATACTGTACTGGGAGGATATCAATCCGCAAAAAATGTAATTACGGTTGGTGCCACAACTGATACGGGTTATATCGGTGGTTTCTCCAGCAGGGGGCCCGTAAAGGATGGAAGAGTAAAGCCAGAAATAACTGCAATGGGCCAGGGCGTAGGTTCAGCAGGTCCTAACAACTCATATTTTTACAGCAATGGCACAAGTATGTCAGCCCCTGCTGTAACCGGTGGACTCGCATTGCTATATCAACGCTATCGTCAGTTAAATAACGGATCTAATCCAAAGAATGGTTTAATGAAAGCAATTCTTTGTAATGGCGCCTTAGATAAAGGAAATTCAGGTCCCGATTTTCAATATGGTTTTGGCTGGATGAATTTATTGCGAAGTGTTGATATGTTAGAACTTCATCACTACGTCATCGCAAATTGCTTCAATGGTACCAGTAATACACATTCTATTTCTGTCCCTGCTAACACAGCGCAATTGAAGGTGATGTTGTATTGGAATGACCCTCCAGCTTCACCCCTAAGTGCAAAAACGCTGGTAAATGACTTAGACCTTGAGGTAACTAATGGTTCTTTATCGACAAGTCTTCCAAAAATTTTAGATACAGCAAATAGTAATCTTGCAAATCCAGCTTCGAGCGGAACAGATCATAAGAATAATATAGAACAGGTTGTGATTAACAATCCCACTGCTGGAAATTATTTGATTCAGGTAAAAGGAGCAATCACACAAAATCCTTCGCAGGAATATTTTCTCGTGTATGATGTCATTCCGTTTCAATTAAAAATTACCTCGCCAGTTGCAGGTGAAGGGTTGTCCCCTTCGACCGCGTCTGGTGACAGAGTGAAAATTGGATGGGAAGCTTATGGTTATTCAGGTACTGTCATGCTTGAGTTTTCATCCGATGGCGGAGCCACTTGGAGTACTATTGCGACTGGTGTTGACATCGACCGTGTGTTATACTCGTGGTTTGTTCCGAACATTGCTACCAGCAATGCATTGATAAAAATTACCAAAGAAGGTACAGGAGAAACCAGCATCAGCAACCCGTTTACAATTATCGCTCAACCCACTGTAACATTGGATGCAGTACAATGTGAGGGCTACATCAATATTAACTGGAGTACCATAACCGGTGCCACTGATTATGAAGTTATGATGCTACAAGGTGATGAAATGAAAACTGAAGCAACAACCACTGGCACTTCATACTCTTTTAGTGGCTTATCTAAAGATTCTATTTACTGGATAACCGTGAGGTCAAGAATTAATGGCAGCTCCGGCAGGCGTGCTATTGCTATTTCCCGTCAACCAAATAATGGAACTTGCACGGGCACCATTTCCGATAACGATCTGAAAATTGACGCTATCATTTCACCATCTTCAGGAAGAAAATTTACATCAACTCAATTAGGCGCTTCCACGGCTATAACTGTTCGCGTAAAAAATCTGGATGATGCACCGGTCAGCAATTTCGATTTGAAATATTCTATAAACGGCACTGCCTTTATCACCGAAAATATTTCAGCCAGTATTGTTCCGGGTGGAACCTATACATACACGTTCGCAACCACAGCCGACCTTGCCGCAGCTGGTAATTACCATCTTATTGCAGTCGTGAAAAATTCAGTGGCAGATCCTGTGGCATCAAATGATACTGCTTTTACACTGGTGCGCCACGTAGATAATCAGCCATTGAATCTTACAACCTACTTTGTTGATAACGTGGAAACAGCCACTCCATTCGTTTATGAAAAAGATACAATAGCATTAAATGGGCTGGACCGTTACGATTTTTCCAGAAGCACTCTCTATGGCAGGTTAAGGACCTTTGTTAACAGTGGAATTGCCTACTCAGGCACAAGGGCGTTCACTTTGGACGCCAATCGCTATTATACTTCTGGCAACACCAATTACCTGACGGCCACATTTAACCTTACAAATTATAATGCGGTTTCAAATGACATACGTTTGGATTTTCAATATAATAATCATGGTCAGCTGTCTCACCCTAACAATAAAGTTTGGATAAGAGGTAATGATACCCAACCCTGGATAGTTGCTTATGATTTGGATGATAACCAAAATGATCCAGGTACTTATAAGAAATCGGTTAGCATTGAGGTCGCAAACCTTCTGATAGCGAACGGGCAAAGTTTTAGTCCGAGTTTCCAGGTCAGGTGGGGGCAATGGGGCGTGATTGCTGCAACGGATAAACAAAATGCAAATGGCTATTCTTTTGATGATATACGTTTATACGAAGTGTTTCAGGATTTGCAAATGTTGAGTATTGATGCTCCTGTCAAATCCAGTTGCGGACTTTCCAATAATTCAGTCATTACGGTAACGCTTCGGAATAGTTCAAATGCTTCAATTAATAATGTGCCGGTCAAGTATCGTATTAACAATGGAGCTTGGGTTGCTGAAACCATTCCATCTATTGCTGCAAATGCTACCGTTCAATATAATTTCATGGCAGGTGCAGATCTTTCTGGTTTTAATGCCTACACTATCAAAGCAATTGTCGATCTGGCGGGTGATAGTTTCCGCGAAAACGATTCAACCATGGCAACGGTTGTTAATTCGCCCATAATTTCATCTTTTCCATACCTGCAGAACTTTGAAAACAGTAATGACAATTGGTATGCAGATGGTAAAAATGCAAGCTGGGAATATGGAACTCCCGTTTCTGCAAAAATTAATCGTGCTGCCAGCGGAGCAAAGGCGTGGAAGACGAGATTGCAGGGTAACTACAATGACCTGGAGCAATCTTATTTGTATTCCCCATGTTTTAATTTGACAGGACTGACGAATCCAACATTAAGTTTTAGTGTTGCTTTGGACCTGGAAGATTGTGGCTCACAACTATGCGATGGCACATGGGTGGAATATTCAGCGGATGGAATAACATGGAACAAGCTGGGAGCATTTGGACAGGGCACCAACTGGTATAACAAATCTGCAGATCAGCTTTGGAGTATACAGGATTTTACCCGATGGCATGTGACAACCACTTCACTGCCGACAGGTATCACACACCTGCAACTTCGCTTTGTATTGTCTTCCGATCCAGCCGTTAACAGGGAAGGTATTGCTATTGATGACGTCCATATTTATGATAACATCAATGGCATCTATGATGGAGTTACTCTGAATAGCCCTGTTAGCCAAACTGTTTCCGGAAATAAATGGATTGATTTTATTAGCGGAGGAAAATTAGTTGCTTCTATTCAACCTAACAATCAAAGTTTGGGAACTACCAACGTACAGGCTTACTTAAATACGGCTGTGACCAGGTTTACTTCCTCTCAATATTATCTTGATAGAAATATCACAATTAAGCCCGCTAACAGCCCGGCAGATACTGTGCGTGTTCGTTTTTATTATTTGAATAAAGAAGTGGATAGTTTGATCAATGCAAAAGGGTGTGCGGGTTGCAGCAAGCCTGCCAGTGCATATGAATTGGGCGTTTCAAAGTATTCCGATCCTGACACAACTTTTGAAAATGGAAACATCAATGATAATCAGCAGGGAATCTGGAGGTTCATAGCACCGCAAAATGTGGCAATAGTTCCATTTGATAAAGGATACTATGCTGAGTTCCAGGTAAAGAATTTTTCTGAATTCTGGTTAAACAACGGCGCTTTTGATAAAAGCACTTCCTTGCCTGTTAAGCTTCTTGATTTTACTGCAGTAAAGAAAAACGATGCCGACGTGCTATTAACCTGGAAAACAGGAAGCGAATTTAATATTGCCAGGTATGAAATTGAACTTGCCAGGGGAGATGCAGAATTGCAAGCAGGCAATTTTGTGAAAATCGGCGAGGTGGCCAGTGCCGGCAATTCGACGGGTTCCCGAACCTATACATTTACTGATAAAGAAGCTGACAAATTTGGCTCTCGATATTATCGTTTAAAGACAGTAAATGTCGATGGAAGCGTCGTATACTCACCAATTCGTTTTGTACTATTCAACGATCCTGTTTTGTGGAAAGTATATCCAAATCCATCCAAAGGTTTATTCAGCCTGGTGTATCAGTTAAACGCCAATGAAGAAATCTATGCAAGAGTTATTGATACCAAAGGAAGTGAGATAAGAGTATATCGTCGAAACGCAAATGGAAGTTTGCAAAAGCTGAACATTGAGCTGTTTGATAAACCGGATGGAGTGTACTTATTAGAAATATATTCTGCAGGTAAAAAGCAAGTTTTTAAGTTATACAAGCACTAATAAGTTTGTTATAAGGGTAACATCTAAATAATAAAGCTGTCCATTTGGACAGCTTTTATTCTGAAATAAAACTATTTATTGCCAACCTTGTTTGGCCACACCGGCCCTAATGGCAGCCATTGCTTTTTCCTCGTTACACAACGTAGTAAGCTTATTGCCTTTACCGTCATGCCCCTGGACCATGTAGGCCCCCTTTGCTGTTTTAGTAATAACTGCATCCTGTATCGGAACATTTTTTTCCTTCGTCTTTACATTGTAAGCAGTGAGTTGAACGTCTGCCATATGATTAATTTTTGTAGTTAGTAATGTTTAAATCTACATTATTTCGGCAAAACAGAGGCCAAAAACTTAGTGGCAACATAGCTGAAACCGCTTAAAAACCAGGGACATTATTTCAATTTCGAAAGTCCTATTACGAAATTATAAAAGTTGATACCCCCATTTGGTGCCTTCAGGTTTGCATTGGAAATGTGACGTTGCACGTATTGAAAATTCAGGAAAAGATTTCTTTTATTTAAGCGAAGAAACGTTCCTACAGCAAAATTATCGGAGAAAATAAAACCGCTGGCCTGGCGTACAACCTCTGCCGATATGTAATGTGGGCCTGATCCAAGCATTTGATACAAATAAAAGCCTTCATTAATTTTTATATAATTGCGAATGCCGAGATTCAAACCGTACTCATAATCAAGACCGTCTTTTCCAGAACTGGCTGCCTTTACCAGGTTAAACTGGGGCTCAGCATACCAGGCTACAAAGTCTTTCTTCCTTGGATTTGTGAATGATTTGGAATAATCAGCAATCATGTAAAAAACCTGGTAATCCGTGTTTTTACTGAAACTATTACCCCATCCCGTCAGTCCGCCAATTGTTTTAAAACGTTTGGGGTATTCTGTATCGCTGATACGGTTTTGGGCTTTTCCTTCAAAACAAAAAATAAAAAGCATAGCAGACGCTATGACCATGCATCGTTTCATCTTCCTAATTTATAAAAAAACTTTACTTCAAAATTTGTTCTATAGACACTAATTCAGCACTTGAAAAGCTGCAATTGTTTAAACATTGTATGGAATCAATTACCTGTTCAGGTTTACTGGCACCAATGATGAGTGAAGTCATTCGTTCATCTTTTAAAATCCATGCTAATGCCATTTGTGCCATATTTTGTCCACGTTGTTGTGCAATTTTATTCAATTCATGAACTTTCTTTAGAATTTGTTCAGTTAATCCATTTTTCTCCAATGCGCCATTTCCTCTTCCACTTGCGGCCCTCGAATCGTCAGGAATTCCGGAGAGATATTTACTGGTTAAAACTCCCTGTGCAAGCGATGAGAATGCAATACACCCAACTCCATTTTTATCTACCACATCCAATAAACCCTCTTCAACCCACCGAACCAGCATAGAATATTTTGCCTGGTGAATCAATAGTGAAGTTCCTAATGAATTTAAAACTTCAATTGCTTTTTCAGTTTGGCTTGCCGAGTAGTTAGAGATACCAACATACAATGCTTTTCCTTGTCTTACAATTAAATCCAAAGCACCCATGGTTTCTTCTAAAGGAGTTTCAGGATCTGGTCGATGATGATAAAAAATATCAACATAGTCCAAACCCATTCGCTTCAGGCTTTGATCCAGGCTTGAAACCAGATATTTTTTGGAACCCCAGTCGCCATAAGGGCCAGGCCACATGCCAAAACCTGCCTTTGATGAAACAATGATTTCGTCCCGATAGGTTCTTAGGTCCTGTCTAAAAATCTTTCCAAATGTTTCTTCAGCGCCGCCCGGGGGTGGTCCATAATTGTTTGCGAGATCAAAATGTGTGATTCCATTATCAAATGCAGTATGAATTATTGTTCTGCATCTTTCATAATCATCAATGGCACCGAAGTTGTGCCAAAGACCCAGGGATATAGCTGGAAGTTTTAGTCCGCTTTTTCCACAGCGGCGATATTGCATCGAATCATATCTATTTGAGCTCGCAGAATAAGACATAGTTTGCAAAGAAACAGAATTACTGCTTCGGAAGAACTTAACCGAAAAGAAGCAGCGTCGCAATGGCTTCCGACCATGCCCAATAGCCAAAAACCCTAGAGCTGGTCGTTTGTAATAACTGCCGAAATCAAAAATTGAAGTAATAAAGCAGTTTCACAAAAAATAAATATGAAACAACAAAAAAAGCCTGGGATTCCCAGGCTTAAATAAACTTTATAAAGAGGTTAAACATCAATTCTTGCATATTTTGCATGGCTCTCAATGAACTCTCTTCTTGGAGCTACTTCATCGCCCATCAGCATACTAAAAACACGATCGGCTTCGGCGGCACTTTCAATCGTAACCATTTTTAATGTTCTTGTATTGGGGTTCATGGTTGTTTCCCACAATTGTTCTGCATTCATTTCACCCAAACCTTTATAACGCTGAATGTTTACACTCTCAGGGTTTCCTGCACCTAATCTCTCTACCAACATTTTTCTTTGCTCTTCATTATAGGCATAAACCTGTTCTTTTCCTTTTTTAACTAAATACAGTGGAGGTTGCGCCAGGTAAACATAACCTTGCTCTACCAGCTCTTTCATGTATCTGAAAATAAAAGTAAGGATCAAGGTGGCAATATGGCTTCCATCCACATCGGCATCGGTCATGATAATGAGCTTATGATAGCGAAGCTTCACGATATTCAATGCTTTGGGATCTTCCACTGTTCCAACGGTAACACCTAAAGCTGTGTACATATTCCTGATCTCCTCGTTCTCGTAAATCTTGTGCTCCATTGCCTTTTCAACATTCAAAATCTTTCCACGTAAGGGAAGAATTGCCTGGAAACTTCTATCACGGCCTTGCTTTGCTGTTCCACCTGCTGAATCTCCCTCAACCAAAAAAAGCTCGCAACGATTAGGGTCTCTATCAGAGCAATCGGCAAGTTTACCAGGTAAACCACCACCACTCAAAACAGATTTACGCTGCACCATTTCACGGGCTTTGCGGGCCGCTGCCCTTGCCTGTGCCGCAAGAATTACTTTATTGATAATATTCTTCGCTTCTCTGGGATTTTCTTCGAGGTATGCTTCCAAAGCTCTTGACACGGTTGTATCGACGACACCCATCACCTCGTTGTTTCCCAGTTTTGTTTTTGTTTGTCCTTCAAACTGGGGTTCGGGAACCTTCACCGAAATAATAGCGCTTAAGCCTTCCCGGAAGTCATCCCCTTCAATGGATACCTTGGCTCTTTCAAACAAACCGTTTTTATCACCATAACTTTTAAATACTCTTGTCAGGGCACGACGAAACCCTGCTACGTGAGTACCACCTTCAATAGTGTTGATATTGTTTACGTAAGAATAAATATGCTCGTTGTAGCCATCGTTATACATAGTAGCCACTTCCACTACCACGTTTGTTTTTTCATCACGCCCTTCTACATACAATACCTTTGGAAGTATACAATTTCTTCCGGCATGTTTATCAAGCATCTCTACAAACTCCACAATGCCACCTTCACTATAAAATGTTTTGGTATAATACAGGCCGCTTTCTTCATCTTTCTCCCGCATATCATTCAGTGTAATTGAGATGCCGCGGTTGAGATAAGACAGTTCTCGAAGACGACCTTCCAAAATATCTTTTATGTAAGTAGTGGTAATGAAAATAGTACCATCGGGCCAAAAGTGAACCTTTGTGCCTGTTTTTTCACTGGTACCAATTTCACGAACGGGATATTGAGGAATACCTAAGCGATACTCCTGCTCAAAAAACTTTCCTTCACGTTGAACTGTTACATGTAAACGGTTACTTAATGCATTTACGCAACTTACACCCACCCCATGCAAACCACCGGAAACTTTATAACTATCCTTATCAAATTTACCTCCGGCATGCAACACAGTCATTACCACTTCAAGAGCACTACGCTTTTCTTTAGTATGCATGGCAGTAGGAATACCACGTCCATCATCTTCAACGGAAATTGAGTTGTCCTCGTGGATGGTCACTACTATATTTTTACACCAGCCTGCCAGGGCCTCGTCAATAGAATTATCTACTACTTCATAAACCAAATGGTGTAAACCTTTTACTCCAACATCGCCAATATACATGGCAGGACGTTTCCGGACAGCTTCAAGACCTTCCAAAACCTGGATAGAATCGGCACCGTAAACTGGCATAACTGTAGGGATAGAGGGGCTAACAATCGAATCTAAAATATCACTCATTTTTCTGGGGAATTATAGGACTTTCCAAGATAAAGTCCATTCGGGCAAATGTACCGAAATAAAGCCGTTTAAAGGGTGTTTTAAGCGTTAAAAAATGATGGAAAATCAAAACAGTTTTTTATGCATTTTCATAATGAGATTTTGTAGTGACCTTGAAGAAAATGTAGGAACAAATCAAACTAACCATGAACAGGGCTAATAGTTTTATAGTGACAAGTTTTAAAAAATTTTATTGACTTGGGATCCGCTCCTTTTATGGCTTTATTGCTCCTTTGGATAACGACGAAAATTCCATAAGGGCCGCAATCCTGCAAGAGTTTTTAAAAAGGATTATTTTATCCATAAGGGCTCACTCCATTATTCAATAACAGGCTTTGGATTAAAATAGTTACCAATCAGTATTTAATAATTGCAAAGAAATATTTGGAGTAACGTAAAAAGTAACTGCTCTGGATTTATCTGAATTAACATGCATTCTTTGAAGTGCATCTGCTATTGTAAAAATAAGTCGTCCTGTGGGGAGTAGTATTTGAATGGTATCACTGTTGGTGGTAACTTTTACTGAAGCATCTTCCGTTCCATTTACCGACACTAATGCCGAATAGGATTTGTTCTTATGCTGAAAACATATGTTGAACACACGGGCCATGTATGCAATCGTTAGCTAAACAAAATAAATGAAGAGGATCCTTATTATCCAAAAAAATATACGTAAGCCACAGACTGCAAAACTAAAAAAATCGATAAATACTTATGTGGAAAACCTTATTGGAAGCACCAGGTGAATTACAGACTATTCACTTTTTCTGCCATAAGTTGTTTTACAAGCTCTTCCAGTTCCTGCACTCTTTTTTCGAGTTGAGGGAGGTTACGAAAAACAGCCTGGCTTCGCAGGGCGCTTGTATAGTCGCCAGCCGGAGAACCAGTAACCGCAGTATAAGGTTCCTTTAATGATTTGCTTACCCCACTTTGCGCGTTGATTTTGGAGCCATCTGCAATTTGAATGTGGCCTACAAGGCCGGCTTGCCCACCGATCATAACATTTTTCCCAATTTTAGTGGACCCGGAAACTCCCACCTGGGCAGCAATTACTGTGCTGTCGCCCACTTCAACATTATGTGCAATCTGGATAAGATTATCGAGTTTCGCGCCGGCGCGAATACATGTTGATCCAATAGTAGCACGGTCAATAGTAGTATTGGCACCAATCTCAACATTATCCTCTATTATAACATTACCAATCTGGGGAACTTTTTTGAATGAGCCATCGGACTGTGGAGCAAAACCGAATCCATCTGAACCGATCACAGTACCAGCGTGGATCACTACATGATTATGCAAAACACAATCATGGTAAATTTTTACCCCCGGATGAATAATGCAATTTTCACCGATCACAACATTGTCGCCAATAAAAGAATTCGGAAATATTTTAGTGTTTTTTCCAACCTTCACATGTTCGCCCAAATAACAAAATGCTCCAATAAAAACCTCGGCTGCAAGTTTAGCCGAAGAGGCTATAAAACTTGGTTGCTGAATTCCTTGTAGTTGTTGATTAACCATCTCCTGGTATTTGCCAAGTAACTGGGCAAAAGCGGAATATGCATCCGTTACCCGAATTAAAGTGCTTTTTACCGGCTGGCGCAACTCATGGCCGTCGTTGATGATTACTATTGAAGCATCAGTCTTGTATAGAAAGTCTTCATACTTAGGATTTGCCAAAAAACTCAGTTGGCCTTCTTCTGCTTCTTCAATTTTTCCGAAAGAGGTAACGGCGGCGTCAGCATCTCCTTCAATTTTTCCGTCTACTAGTATTGAAATCTGAGTGGCTGTAAACTGCATAAAATATTTTGGTTCTTCAAATCATTATCACAAGTTAGTACGAACAAAACGGATGTACATCATATTTTATTCTTATCTAAGGTAGCAAAGGTAATATTTTTTAACAGGGGCAGACACCTGTTGATGGATCAATGCATTATCCACTTTTGAAATATCAGACACAGTTCCGTCCTTATATAACACCTTAATATGCTCATCATACGGATTATAAGTAGTATTTATTGCTTCCCCGGTGAATACCAGGTTGCTAGCCTCGTCCTCAGAAATATTTAACCTTTTGGCGGTATCGTTTCTTAAGGCAGAAACCAATAACGCATCAAAAGGCTCGCCCTGCAACTTCACTTTTAATAATTTCCGGTCCACCAAACCTTTGCACAGACGGCCCAGAATTGGATCAAAATGGCCACACCAATTCTTGAGTGTGCACATCACATCAGTGTCATCCAGCTGGGCAAATTTTTCCAGGTGCTTAATAAAATTGTCTTCGGGCCGATGTTCTTTCAGGAAAAAATTGAGATTATTCGATGCAGACTGCAGCTCAATTCCATTCATTATCAGATCCTGTGCCCTTTGAATGATGTTCACCAGCATTTTTTCGGCAACCATTACTGTTTTGTGTAAATAAACCTGCCAATACATCAATCTTCTTGAAACCAGGAATTTTTCAACCGTATAAATAGCTTTTTCTTCAATCATAAGGTCGCCCTCATGAACTGTAAGCATTTTTAAAATACGGTCGTAACCAATTGCTCCCTCTATCACCCCGGTAAAAAACGAATCCCTGGTTAGGTAATCCATGCGATCTACGTCTAACTGGCCAGATATCAATTGATGAAGAAATCGTTTAGGGTACACATCTGTAAAAATTTCTATTGCTACCTGTAGCTTACCATTCAGCTGTTCATTTAATAGTTGCAGAATAAGGATTGAAATGTCTTCATGATGCACTCCCCTGATTAATTTTTTTTCCAGTGCATGCGAATAGGGCCCATGGCCAACATCATGTAAAAGGATGGCAATTTTGGCAGCCTGTTCTTCCTCTTTCGTAATCTTAATGCCTTTGTTGCGTAGCTCATTCAAAGCCAAACCCATCAAATGATAGGCACCCAATGAGTGGTGCAAACGGGTATGTACAGCACCCGGATAAACAAGCGAGGCAAAGGCCATTTGATGAATCCTGCGAAGGCGTTGATAATACGGGTGAGAAATGATTTCAAAAATCAATGGATCGTCAATAGTAATAAATCCATGAACCGGGTCATTGATGATTTTACGAACATATGTCATGTGATTTATGTTTTGTATTTACCAGCTATGATTTGCATTAAACCGGGCAGCGAATGTCTGTAAAATTTATCAACTGCTAATAGTTACATTTGTTGCTATTCGCTAACAAATCATAATTCAATCCCGGTTGTATTCGGGACTAATTCATAAACCATATGGGCCTGGCAAAAATACTTTGGGTGGATGATGAGATTGAAAGCCTGCAGTCACAGAAATTATTTTTAGAAAATAAAGGCTATGATGTACAAACATTAACCAATGGCTTTGATGCTATCGATTATATAAAAGAAAATTTTGTAGACGTTGTTTTGATTGATGAAAGCATGCCCGGCATCACAGGATTGGAAACCCTGGCCAAAATCAAAGAACATAATGCCCAGATTCCGGTAGTTCTTATCACAAAAAATGAAACAGAAAACCTGATGAACGAGGCAATTGGCAGCCAGATATCGGATTATCTTATAAAACCTGTTAACCCTAACCAGGTTTGGCTTTCTTTAAAAAAGATCATCGACAACAGGCGATTGGTTGCCGAGAAAACAACTACATCTTACCAGCAACAGTTCCGCAATTTGTTCATGGCATTAAACAGCAATCCAAGCCATAACGAGTGGATGGGCATTTATAAAGAACTGGTGCGTTGGGAGCTAAGCCTGCAAAAAAGCGATAGTCCCGAAATGCAGGAGGTATTTCAGGCACAAAAGAGCGAAGCCAATACAGAGTTTTTCAAGTTTATCTCCAGAAATTATGCATCCTGGATAAAAGAAAAGGCTACAGACAAACCTGTAATGTCGCATACTTTAATAAAAGACAAAGTGATGCCGCAGGTTGAAAAAGGTATCCCAACCTTTTTTGTCCTAATTGACAATTTGCGGTTTGATCAATGGAGGACCATTCAGCCAATTTTTGCGGAAAGCTTTCGAATAGTAGAAGAAGATAGTTTTTACAGTATCCTGCCAACGGCAACCCATTATGCCCGAAATGCCATTTTCTCGGGTATGTTGCCTATTGATATCGAAAAGAAATTTACGCAGCAGTGGAAAAACGATGATGAGGAAGGAGGAAAGAATATGTTCGAAGAAGAATTTTTTAAAGCACAATTAAAAGCGTTGGGCAAAGGGGATTTAAGAACTTCCTACACAAAGGTGTTAAACAACCAGGCCGGTCTGGATTTGGTCAACAACGTTCACAATCTTTTGAATAATGATTTGAATGTAATCGTGTACAATTTTGTTGACATGTTAAGCCATGCACGAACGGAGATGGAAGTATTAAAGGAATTAGCGGGTGACGAGGTCAGTTATCGCAGTATTACAGCTTCATGGTTCGAACATTCACCCCTACACCAGGCACTGAAAAAAATTGCTGATAAAAACATAAAGATCGTCCTGGCTACTGATCATGGGAGCGTACGTGTTAAAACTCCTGTGAAAGTTATTGGCGACAAGCAAACTACTACAAACCTTCGCTACAAACACGGACGCAATCTGAATTACGATCCAAAAGAGGTTTTTGCATTCCGCGAACCAAAAGAAGCGGGCCTTCCTTCACCCTCGTTAAATTCATCCTACATTTTTGCCGGTGAAGATGTCTTTTTGTGTTATCCGAATAATTATAACCATTACGTTAACTATTACCGGAACACCTTTCAACATGGTGGGGTTAGCTTAGAGGAAATGATTGTGCCGGTAGTGCAGATGGTTAGTAAGTAAATGTAAAGTTGACGCAGTCGTAAGTTTTTAGTTTTTACTTTTGTTATTCTCATGAAGTACACCCAAACAACTCTCAATAAAATTGAAGCACTGATCGAGGAAGCCGGCTATATTGTGCGCTATGAGCGTGGCAGTTTTCAAAGTGGTTTTTGTATTCTGGAAGACAGAAAAGTGGTTGTATTGAACAAGTTCCTTCAACTGGAAGGTCGTATCAACACACTGATTGACCTGATTCCTCACTTGAAGATCGAAGTTGACGCATTAACCCCGGATAGTAAGAAATGGTTTGCTGATATTATCGGACGGTTTCATTCCACTGGTAATGAAGAAGAACAATCTTAATTCTGTTTCGTAGTTACCTTATTTCATTTCTGCATTCTACATTTGTCAGATGGGTCGTCCCTCGCTGAAAATTACGTTTCTTGGTACAGGCACCAGTACGGGTATACCCATGATAGCATGCGACTGTGTAGTATGCTCTTCTGCAGATAAAAAAGATAAACGATTACGGAGCAGCATTATGGTGGAGTCAGAAAAAACAAGAATTGTTATTGATACTACTCCTGACTTTCGCTACCAAATGCTCCGCGAAAATGTAAAACACCTCGATGCAGTTCTGTTTACCCATCCCCATAAAGATCATATTGCAGGACTTGATGACGTTCGTGCATTTAATTTTTTCCAGGAACAGCCTATGCAGGTATATGCCAACCAAATGACCATGGATGCATTAATGCGGGAGTTTGCCTACGCGTTTGCAGATAAAAAATATCCCGGGGTTCCAAGCCTGGATTTAAACACGATTGTTCTTGAATCGTTTACTATTGGTGATATTAAAATTACCCCAATTCAGGTATGGCATATGAAAATGCCTGTATTTGGATTTCGTTTTGGAGATTTCACCTACATCACGGATGCGAATAGAATTGAAAACGATGAAAAAGAAAAAATTAAAGGCAGCAAGGTTTTAGTGGTTAATGCATTAAGAAAAGAAAAACACATTTCACATTATAACCTTGAGGAGGCGATAAATCTCGTACTGGAACTGGAAGTACCAAAGGCTTATTTTACGCATATCTCGCACCAGTTGGGTAAGCACGAGGAAATGGAAAAACGTTTACCTGCGGGAATTCATTTAAGTTACGATGGTTTAAAAATAATTTGTTGATTCAAATTTTGCTGTTTGTCAATGATCCATTGGTTCCATTGAGTGATTTTCAACTGGCACATTTGCTCCTTATCTTCGCAGCCAATAAATGATTGCTAATGACCTTCGAAACCTCTGAAATAACACAACAGGTTGCTCAAACTGCCCGGGACTTTGCACAACAAAAGATAAAACCGCATGTAATGGAGTGGGATGAGAAACAGGAATTCCCCGTGCACATTTTCAAAGAATTGGGCCAGTTAGGCATGATGGGTGTACTAGTGCCCGAAAAATATGGCGGCGCCGGGCTTTCTTACTTCGAATACAAAACTATCATCGAGGAAATTTCGAAAGTAGATGGATCCATAGGATTAAGTATAGCTGCGCATAACTCGCTTTGTACCGGCCATATTTTATTATTTGCAAACGAAGAACAAAAACAGAAATATCTGCCAAAACTGGCCACAGCGGAATGGATAGGGGCCTGGGGCTTAACTGAGCCAAACACGGGGAGTGATGCAGGCAATATGAAGTGTACCGCTGTTCCTGATGGCAATAATTGGGTTATCAATGGAACAAAAAACTGGATCACTCATGGAAAAACCGGCGATGTAGCAGTGGTCATTTGCAGAACCGGTGAGCCTCGTGCAAAAAACAACGCAACGGCATTTGTAGTAGAACGAGGTACTACCGGATTTAGTGCCGGCAAAAAGGAAAATAAATTGGGAATGAGAGCCAGCGAGACTGCGGAAATGATTTTTGAAAACTGTGTGGTGCCGGACGCGAATCGTTTGGGCGAAGTTGGTGAAGGCTTTAAGCAATCTCTCGCCGTGTTAGATGGCGGAAGAATTTCCATCGCATCACTGGCATTAGGTATTGCAAAGGGAGCATATGAAGCCTCCTTACAATACTCCCAGGAAAGACACCAATTTGATAAGCCGATTTCCTCCTTCCAGGGAATTTCGTTTAAACTGGCCGACATGGCAACAGAAATCAAGGCCGCTGAATTACTCACACTGGAAGCCTGTCATTTAAAAGAAAAAAAATTACCGGTCAGCAAGGTTTCTGCTATGGCAAAATATTATGCAAGCGAAGTTTCGGTAAAGGTTTCAAATGATGCTGTACAAATTTTTGGAGGGTACGGCTACACAAAAGATTTTCCGGTTGAAAAATTTTACCGCGATTCAAAGCTTTGTACGATAGGAGAAGGAACAAGTGAAATTCAGAAGATTGTTATTGCAAGGGAAATTTTGAAATAGAAAGGGGCCCATCCCGACCTTCCCGGTGGGAAGGCCATCATCGCACAAGCCCCACTTATCTGATGAAACCTAAAGCTCTGAACATTCTTCAACGTTGAGACCTTTGTATTATATATTGAATAATGAGCTCTTAGGGTCTGTGTAAAGCGAAGTCCCTCCACCGGAGGGATTTAGGGAGGCCCCTCTTATTTCAGTTCCTGCATTTGTACGAGGCGATAGTAATACCCTCCTTTTTTCATTAGTGCATCATGATTACCCCTTTCCACGATTTCTCCTTTTTGTAAAACAATGATTTCATCTGCATGTCGAATTGTGGAGAGCCGGTGCGCAATAACAATTGAAGTTCTGTGTTGCATCATGTTGTTAATCGCATCCTGAACTAAACGTTCGCTCTCCGTATCGAGTGATGACGTGGCTTCGTCCAGAATTAATATTGGTGGATTTTTTACGACAGCTCTTGCAATGGTCAGTCGCTGGCGTTCACCGCCGCTTAGTTTGCCACCCCTGTCACCGATGTTCGTCTCAAACCCTTTTTCTTTCTTGGAAATAAAATTGTGCGCATTGGCTATTGTTGCGGCTTCTTCAATCTCATTCATTGCCGCCGTTTGTTTACCGATGCGAATATTATTGGCAATGGTATCGTTAAATAAAATGGGTTCCTGGGTTACAATGCTTATTTGCTCCCGTACAGATTTTAATGAGTACTGCTTGATGTTGACCCCGTCAATTAAAACTTCGCCGCTGCTTACATCATGAAAACGCGGGATAAGATCGGCAAGTGTTGATTTACCTGCGCCGGAAGAGCCAACAAGCGCTATGGTTTTTCCTTTTTCAATTTTAAGATTGATTTTCTTCAGTACATCCACACCATCGTAGGCAAACGAAATATTTTTTAATTCAATGCTGTCATTAAAATTCTTCAGTTTTTGTCCATTTACATTATCATCAACTGTGTTTTCGGTTTTCAAAATTTCTTCGATACGATCAATTGCCGCGGCACCTTTGCGCATGTTGCTAAACGAAGTGCTGAGTGTTTTTGTTGGATTAATTAAATTATAAAAAACGCCGAGGTAGGTAAGAAGTAATGAACCTGTGAGGGCGTATTGATTACTTAAAACTAAAACACCACCAAAGTAAAGTATCGCGGTAAATATGATAACACCCATAAACTCTGAAACAGGTGATGCCAGGTCTCTTCTGTATCCAATTTTGTTCTTTACTGTTAATAATGTTTCATTATTTTCAAAAAACCGTTTCTTCAACAATGATTCCGAGTTAAATGCTTTTATCACACGCAGGCCTGAAAGTGTTTCATCCAAAATAGATACCGATTCTGCGTAGTGTATTGCTACATCCTGCGATTGTTTTTTTAAAGATTTTGTAATTCGCCCGATGACCACGCCGACTACGGGTATACAAACGAAAACAAATAAGGTCAGAGGTACACTAATAATCAAAAGCGTAATTAACGTAATAATGATGTTCAAAGGATCTCTTACCCATCCTTCCAACGTTCCAATTACCGAAGCTTCAACTTCTCCAACATCGTTGGTCATGCGGCTGATTACATCGCCCTTCTTTTTTTCAGTGAAATACCCGATGGGTAAATGAAGAATCTTTTCGTAAAGCTCGTCGCGTAGGCGATTGACGATTTTGTTTTTTAAGGGATTGAGAATACGATAGGCCAGGTAGAGAAATAAGTTTTTTAAAAAAATGGAAATAATGATAAAAATGCAAATCCATCCCAAAGTTCCTGCCTTACCTCTTGGACTATTTATACTGTCCACCAAAGTTTTCCGTACAAACCGCACTGCTGTACTGTCCGAACTGCCCACCAAACCCGATATTCCCTTCTCTCCATTAAATAACATCTCCAGGAACGGGAATAACATTCCAAGCGAAATCAGCGAAAAAATTATAGAAAGAACAATGAACAAAATATAAAGTAAGGCCTCACTCTTGTATTCACTTATATATTTGAAAACTCTTGCGTACTTCTTCATCGTGGCAGGTGCAGTAAATGTGGAAGCAGCAAAGTAAGTAATTTTACAGCGTCCGACGCAGTTTTAACGTAGGCGGGTTATATTTAATAGCTTGTTATGAATCACAAGTTGCATCTGGCAAATTAAATAAATGACATCCGATGAAAGAAGGAAAAAGACAGAAGCAGATAAGTGGATTGATCCAGGAAGAAATCAATTTTATTTTTCAAAGGTTAGGCTTGAATATGATTAATAGAGGAATGGTGTCCATTTCTTCTGTTAAGGTTACTCCCGATCTTTTGGAAGCAAGGATCTATTTAAGTGTTTTTAATTCAGCAGACAACCTAAATGCTTTGGCCAAGGTGCAGGAAAGGGCCTGGGAAATTAAAAAAGAACTTGCAGCGAGGGTGAAAAATCAACTTAGGAGAATCCCTGAATTGAAGTTCTTTTTAGACGATACATTGGACAATGTTTTCAAAATGGAAGAGTTATTTAAACAGATAAAATCTGACGAAAGCAAGGAAAGCAGCGAAGAAGACCAATCTAAATAGAAAAAAATTTACACTTTGAATTTTCTCTTTGCGTGGCGTTATTTTAAAGCCAAAAAAACTACCAATGCTATCAACATTATTTCCTGGATCAGTATTGTAGCAATTATTATCGGCACAACATCACTTATACTTGTACTAAGTGTATTTAATGGTTTTGAAGGCCTGGTAAAGTCGTTGTATTCATCTTTTTATCCCGACATAAAAATTTCCCCGGTTGCAGGAAAGCAAATTGTACTAACACCGGAGCAGTTGCAAAAAATAAGATCAGTAAAGGGAGTTAAAGCCATTTCACTTTTTGTTGAAGAAAAAGCACTGTTGCAAAACAAGGCCAATGACGCGGATTCTGCAGACTTCCAATCTATTGCTTATCTAAAAGGAGTTGATAGCAACTATACATCTGTTACAACGGTTGCTGAACATTTACTGGGTGGAAATTTTAATACGGGTACGGAGGATAAACCTCTCTTGATTTTGGGTTATGGCGTAGAAAATGCGTTGCATGTGCAATCGGAAAGTAATATTCGACCATTAGCAGTTTATATGCCCCGTAAAGATGCTGTAAACCTTGACGATCCGCTTCAATCGTTAAGCACTGAAGCTGTAAATACGTCGGGGACATTTGTTATTCAGCAGGACTTTGATAACAAATATGCCATTACCAATCTGGACTTTATAAAGCGAATGTTAGTAATGAGTGAGGATGCATACAGTGGCGCAGAATTAGCCGTAACTAATGGAACCGATGTCGATGATATTAAAGATGAATTGAAAACGGTGCTTGGAAAAAATTACCTGGTTCAAAACCGTTTTGAACAAAACGTGAGTTTGTTTTCTGTTATGAGAATTGAGAAATGGATTATCTATGCCATTCTTTCATTAATATTAATTGTTGCTGCCTTCAACATGGTAGGCGCCTTAACTATGTTGGTACTGGAGAAGAAGCAGGACATTAGCGTACTGCATGCTTTGGGTGCCAATCGAAACTTTATTCAAAAAATATTTTTAAGCGAAGGTTTATTGCTGGCAATTATTGGTGGAGCGGTGGGAATGCTTCTGGCATTCGTGATCGGCATTTTGCAAATCAAATTGCATCTGATTCCTCTACAGGGAAATACTTTTATGATCGACTACTTCCCGGTGAAGATGGTGCTGTCCGATTTTTTGCTCGTGAGTTTTACTGTTTTAGTTATTGCTCTGATTGCATCCTGGATTCCGGCGCGTAAGGCTGCGTCGCAACAATTTGTTTTTAGAGAGGAATAAATTTGTGAACTGTCAATTGTGAAATGTGAATGGCGGTTTTATTTCATTCGACCCACCTTTAAACAGGTAACAAGTTGAAATGATAATCATGATTTAGGTTGGAGTTTAATAATCTCCCATTGTTTCCGGCAACTGTTCCAATGCTTTTTTCAATTGGTCATCGTTTGGAGAAACACCATGCCAATTGTGATCATTCTCCATAAAATCGACGCCTTTACCCATAATTGTTCGCATGACAATAACAATGGGCTTTCCTTTACCAGTTAATGAACGTGCTTCTGCTAATGTGTGGAGAACTTCCTCCATATCATTGCCATTCATTTCTAAAGTGTGCCATCCGAAAGCTTCAAATTTTGCACGTATGTTGCCGAGATCGTTCACTTTATATGTAGGTCCATCAATTTGTTGTCCGTTCCAATCGACTGTTGCAATAAAATTATCAACGTTATGGTTAGGCGCAAACATAATAGCTTCCCAGTTTTGGCCTTCCTGTAATTCCCCATCGCCGTGTAGAGAATAAACCACATTGTTATCGTTGTTTAATTTTTTTGCCAATGCTACACCGATTGCAACGCTCATTCCCTGGCCTAAGGAACCAGTTGCTATCCGAACGCCTGGCAAATCTTCATGTGTAGTAGGATGACCTTGTAAACGTGAATTAATTTTTCGGAACGTTGATAACTCTTTTATATCAAAATAACCGGAACGTGCCAGCGAAGAATAAAATACAGGAGATATATGACCGTTAGACAGGATAAAAACATCCTGTTCCTTCGCCTCCATATCAAAAGGTTGCGGCGTATGTTTCATAACATCAAAATACAGGGCCGTGAAAAAGTCAGCGCAACCCAATGAACCACCGGGATGGCCGCTCTGTGCGCCGTGTACCATTCTCAAACAATCTCTTCTGATTTGCGTAGCTGTTTCAACAAGTGTTGGCATAAAAATTTTGTTGTTCTTTAAACTTTCTTAAATAGAAAAAATCCAAAAACTTTTTTGAGTTGCAAATGTGCAACCTTTTTTATTAAGAAATATATTCGGAACTTATTACATTTGTACCCCTGAATCCTGTTCGCTGAGAATGATAAGCCGATGAAACCAATTGTACAACCCATAATCCATACTGAATGTTGAGTGTGATACTGACAGGCTCGCTTGCTTTCATTATTACTTTTCTGGCGATACCGGCCATAATGAATGTAGCCAAAGAAAAAAAGCTTTTTGATCTTCCCGACGCAAGAAAACTTCATACAAACCCGATTGCATCTTTAGGTGGCATAGGTATTTTTTTAGGGTTCTTTCTTTCCTGCCTTCTGACAATTTCAGGAAAACAACATTCGGAGATACAATTTTTCTTTGCATCTGCGATTGTTATATTTTTTCTGGGATTAAAAGATGACATACTTATTATATCGGCGCTCAAGAAATTTTTCGGGCAATTAGCAGCAGCAGCTATTTTAATTCATCTTGCCAACATACGGATAGAAAGCATGCACGGTGTGTTGGGCGTTGGTATCCTGCCTGAACCGCTGAGCTACATTGTTTCCTATATTACTATCATAGTGATAGTTAATGCCTATAATTTGATTGACGGAGTGGACGGATTAGCGGGCAGCCTTGGCATATTAGCTACGTCCATATTTGGAGTTTATTTTTTCATGGCGGATTTGCCAGCATATTCCCTGATGGCATTTGGAATGGCCGGAAGTCTTCTTGCTTTTCTGGTTTTTAATTTCAATCCTGCAAAAATTTTCATGGGCGACTCTGGTTCATTGCTTTTAGGGTTGATAAACGCTATCCTGGTTATTAAATTTATTGCAGTTGCTGATGCTCCTGCTGCCCAGGTTCCAATCACTTCAACTGTAGCAGTTGCTTTTTCCATATTAGTAGTTCCTCTTTTAGACACGTTGCGTGTATTTAGTATTCGACTGGCAAAAAGAAGATCTCCTTTCATTCCCGACCGTACTCACATTCATCACCTTTTGCTAGACCGTGGATTAAATCACCGTTATGTAACTGTTTCGTGTGTTGGACTAAATATCTCCTTTATTGTAATGGCCTATTTCGGAAGATCGTTAGGTTCAAATTTGTTGCTTCTTCTGATGCTGACTGCATCATTGGCCATTGTTGGGGCATTGATGCTGGTTAAAAAGCCATCAACTACACTTGTTATATCAAGTTCATTCCAGCATTTGACTTCAGAACCCATAATTCAACCGCCCACCAAAGTAGTTTCCATAAAAACTGATGCTGCTGTAGCAGAGCAATGATGTTGCTTTATATCTCTTTGGTTTATTAGATTTGCGCTACAAAAAATGAACAGCTATGTCAACAGAAGATGTGGCCCTAACTCTTGAGTTAGCCGAAGACTCCATGAAAAAAGCAATAAGCCACCTTGAGACTGAACTAACGAAAATCAGGGCGGGTAAAGCAAATCCTCAAATGCTCGATGGAATAGTAGTAGATTATTACGGTTCTCCAACTCCTATAAACCAGGTTGGCAATATAAGTGTAATGGATGCCAGAACAATTTCCATTCAACCCTGGGAAAAAAATATGCTGCAGCCCATTGAAAGAGCCATTATCGCTTCCAATATGGGAATCAATCCCCAAAATGATGGGAACCTTATTCGCCTGTTTTTGCCACCATTGACTGAAGAAAGAAGAAGAGATCTTGTAAAAAAATCACATGGAGAGGGCGAACATGCCAAAGTGGCTATCCGCAGTATTCGACGCGATGCCATAGAAAGTATAAAAAAGGCTCAAAAGAATGGATTGAGTGAAGATGCGTCGAAAGATGCAGAGAATGATATTCAGGAATTAACTGATCGATACATTTCTTTGGTAGATAAACATCTTTCAAGTAAAGAAAAAGACATCATGGCTGTTTAGGAAAAGTAATTTTCAAATTGCGAAAATGAAATCAACTCGCAGCATGCGTGTCTATGAATTTTTTATAAAAGTTCCTTTGCAATTTCAATACGGGAGTTTGCTTTTTTAATACAGTTCTGCTGCTACAATTCTTTTCGGGTGGATGGATTTATGGAAGCTATGTAAACGCCAACCAGGATCAATACCAGACATGCTATTTGAATTGCGGTTATATGTTCATGCGCTAACAATCCCCAAAACATGGCAACTATTGGAATGGCATATGTTACAAGAGACGCAAACAAGCCCCCAGCCCTTTGAATTAAAACGTAATAAAGCCCAGTGGCAATAGCACTACCCACTATGCCTAATAAGCATGCAATTGCTATGGACCACCGTGCGTCTTCATCGTATTGTACAATACTAAAAACATTTTGTTGCCACAAAACGAATGTGGCGGGTATGGCCATAATAGTCAATGAAACAGAAGCAATCTTAAAACCATCAATTCCTTTTAAATAATGGCTTACAAGATTTACAGTAATGCCATAACCAACAGTTGCTATCAAAATCAATAAAAGGCCATTATCATTAGCCGAAACAGGACCACGTAAAAGACTAAGAATTACTAACCCCATAAAACCGATTAATACACCAACCATTTTTCTGCCTTGCACTTTTGATTTAAAGAATACAATACCAATTACAATTACAAATAATGGCGTTAATGAATTAAGTATGCTGGCCAGTGAGCTTTCGCCATTTCCCTTGATGGCTGAGGCAAATAACAATGCAGGTAGAAAATTGCCAAATAAACCAGTCAAGGCAACAACTCCTAGTTTTTTTAATGGAATTTTAGAAATATGAAAGACAGCCCAGGGAAGAAAACAAACACCTGCAGCAAAAATACGGATGGCCCCTATCTGCAAACCATTCAAATGTTCTGCACTTGTTTTCATCAAGATGAAAGAACTACCCCAAACTACTGACAGTACAACAAAAAGCAGCCAGTTTGTAAAGTTTTGTTTTGTCATTGCGTTTGCAAAAGTGCAGAAGTTTACATTTGATGAGCTAAATATTTTGTTATGGCTGTATTAGACCAAATTTCAACAAAGGCACCCAAGGACTTTGATAAAAAGAAGACAAAAGAAGAAACCGCAGCATTATTAGCGGAATTAGACGAACTGCAGAATGTATTGTATGCACAGTCAATGCACTCGGTACTAGTAATATTACAGGGTATGGATGCCAGTGGTAAGGATGGCGCCATTAAAAAAGTATTGGGCCAATTGAACCCGATGGGATTAATGGTTACTTCGTTTAAAACACCTACCGAAGAAGAGTTAAAGCATGATTTTTTATGGCGGGTACACCAACATACACCCGCAAAGGGAATGATTGCCGTTTTCAATCGCAGCCATTATGAGGATGTATTAATTACCCGTGTTCATAAATGGTGTGACGATCCAACGGCGGAAAATCGTTTCAATGCCATTAATGATTTTGAAAAACTTTTGGTATTGCATAATTCAACTTCCATCTTCAAATTTTATCTACACATCTCGCGTGACGAGCAACAGCAGCGTTTCAAAGAAAGATTAGAAGATCCGGTGAAGCATTATAAATACAATGAAAAAGATTTTACCGAAGCGGAAAAGTGGGATCAGTACATGCAGGTATATGAAGATGTTTTTGAAAATTGCAATGCCATTCCATGGACTATAGTACCTGCAGATCAAAATTGGTATAAAGAATACATCATTGCAAAAACTTTGGTCAAACAACTGAAGGACCTCGGCATGAAATATCCACAATTGGCCAAATAAGGCCGAACCATTGTAATTTAAACCAACTAAAATCAATTATTATGGGCTTTGTCAAAGAATTTAAAGAGTTTGCACTTAAAGGAAACGTAATTGACCTGGCGATTGCTGTTATTATTGGCGCCGCATTTGGAGCTATCGTTTCATCTTTTGTTACAGACATTATTACGCCGCTTATTTTAACTCCTGCATTAGAAGCTGCACACGTAAAAGACCTAAAGGATCTTGCTTGGGGCGCAGTAAAATATGGAAGTTTTCTCGCTGCCGTTCTCAATTTTATAGTCATTGCCCTGTCCATTTTTATACTAATTAAAGGCATGAACAATTTGAAGCGTAGAAAAGAGGCTCCTGCTGCAGATCCTGCGCCACCCGAATACACCCTGCAGGAAAAATTATTGATGGAGATAAGGGATTCAGTCAAGAAATAGGCTGTTCAGCACGAAAACTTTACTTTTGTCAGGTCCCGTTTACCGGGACTTTTCTTTTAAAATTTAATTCGTGAGTTACCAGATAAAGCTTCCGCAATTTGAAGGTCCTTTTGATCTTTTATTGTTTTTTATAGAAAGAGATGAATTGGACATTTATAATATTCCCATTACAAAGATCATCAACGAATTTTTAGAATTCATCCATGCGCAGGAGTCATTAAATATAGAATTGTCCAGCGAATTTATTTTGTTCATTTCTACACTTATGCGCATCAAGGCAAAAATGTTGCTGCCCCGAAAGGACCTGGACGCACAGGGAAATGAAATTGATCCCAGGCAAGAGCTGGTTGACAAAATCCTTGAATACAAAAAGTATAAAGAGGTGTCAGCAAAAATGGCTGAAATGGAAGCCGATCGTATGCTGATGATCAAGCGTGGTAATATTCAAAAGGAATTATCACACATAGGAGAGGAAGCGAGCGAGGGTACGGAAATGCAAACCATCACCATTTTTCGTTTAATGAAAGCGTTTGAAAAAGTGATGCAGAAATACGGTGAACGACTAAATAGGCCTGTTCACACAGTTGTTCGATACAATTACTCCATGGAGCAAACCAAAACTGACATTATTTCCATGGCACAAAGTGCCCGAACATTGTCTTTTGAAAGGTTTTTTGAAAAAATGGAAAACCGCGTACATGCCATTTTTATGTTTCTTTCAATGCTCGAATTGGTGCAGGGAAAATTCCTTCGCATTTTGATCGGTGAAGGAAGAAATAATTTCATCGTAGAGTATAATGAGGTGGAAGAAGGGCTAACGGATGAAGAGCATATGAGGTTGTTATAGGGTTACTCGAAAATCCACAATAATACAGGTTGCCTTTGTTTTTTTATCATCACTTCTAATTGCTTCAAAAACCCGGGAGAAACTGTTGGACAACCATTACTTTGGCATATTTCTTCTGCGATTTCTGATTCAGGTACACAGCTATGAGAATGTAAAACCACATATAGTTTATAGGCATTAATGTTACTTGGATCCAGACCATACAGTTTAAATGCCAGTCCAAATTTTCCAACATACGAATTGCCTACTTTGTATTTGCCAAGCGATGTGCATCCACAACCAATTTCGTTTGCATATTTTCTTCCGTCAAGCCAGTATTCATTGCAATTGCCATGGGTAACCAGTCCGAAGTTTTGAACGGAGTTACGTCCAAGATCGTAAATAAAAAACCTACTTTTATTGGATTGTAAACTCATGTCGATAAAAAACAAAAAGAGGTGTCGCAATGATTTTGTTTGATGAAGTGTTTTACAGCAGTAGCTTTTGATTGAAGTTTTAAAAATTCACTGGATGGTGCTTTGTAATTGGTAACAATTTTTGGTTTGAGTAGGGCGATATTTTTTTGTTTGTTTTTGAATGAGAGAAACATGCCAAGGCTATTAATAAAATAACCAGCAAAATGAGCAGGAGTAGTTGTCTCATAAAACAAAACCTGTTACTCTATGATGCGTAACAGGTTTTCTTCCATAAGTTCTAAATAATTATTGTGGAATAATACTACTGATATCAATTTTGCTGCTCATCATTTCTCTTACGGTATCTGCAATAGCCGGGGCATCATAACCGCATTCATGATGCAGCTCTTTTAGTGTGCCATGTTCTACTAAACGATCAGGTATTCCTAAAATTCTAAGGTCGTTTTTGTAATTATTTTCAACAATAAATTCAGCTATAGCACTTCCAAATCCACCAACTACAGTTCCGTCTTCTACTGTAATAATCTTATCATAATTCTGGAGGGCTTCGTGAAGTAATGCTTCATCAAGGGGTTTTGCGAAACGCATGTCGTAATGGGCGGGAGTAATGCCTTCTGATCTCAGTTCCCGGATAGCGGCGGCTGCAAAATTACCCGGATGCCCCAGTGAAAGAATGGCAATATCTTTTCCATCCTTTAATTTTCTTCCTTTTCCAATCTGCACTTCTTCAAATGGTTTCTTCCATTCCGGCATAACTCCTTCACCGCGGGGATAGCGAATAACAATAGGAAGTTTAGTGCTTTCTAATTGTGCAGTAAACATCAGGTTTCGTAATTCCTGTTCATTCATTGGCGCAGTAATTACCATATTTGGAATGCAGCGGAAATATGGAATATCATAGGCTCCATGATGAGTCGGTCCATCTTCCCCCACTAAACCTGCACGATCAAGGCAAAATATCACCGGTAGTTTTTGAATAGCAACATCATGCACAACCTGGTCGTAGGCTCTTTGCATGAACGAAGAATAAATATTGCAAAATACCTTCATTCCCTGTGTAGCCATCCCGGCACTTAAGGTTACCGCATGTTGCTCGCAAATTCCAACGTCAATTGCACGATTCGGCATTTTCTCCATCATGAATTTTAGCGAAGAACCGCTTGGCATGGCCGGAGTAATCCCAAATATCTTTTCGTTTTTTTCTGCTAATTCAATAATGGAATGCCCAAATACATCCTGGTATTTTGGCGGTTGTGGCAAATCAAACTTTTTCTTGTAAATCTCACCCGTAATCTTATCAAATAATCCAGGAGCATGCCACTTGGTTTGATCTTTTTCTGCAAGCGCATATCCTTTACCTTTTACAGTAATAATATGCAACAGCTTTGGACCGGGAATATTTTTAAGATCCTTTAAAGTATCAACCAGCTTGGTGATGTTATGCCCATCAATTGGGCCAAAATAACGAAGGTTGAGTGCTTCAAAAAGATTACTGCTTTTGGTTACCATTCCCTTGATGCTTGCTTCAAGTTTGGAGGCCATGTCGCGGGTGAACCTTTTGCCTATGGGCAGCTTTCCCAAAATATGCCAAACATCATCGCGAAGTTTGTTGTAAGTAGGAGAAGTAGTGATGTCCGTAAGATATTCCTTTAAAGCACCAACGTTTGGATCGATGCTCATGCAGTTATCATTCAAAATGATGAGGACATCTGCATCGGAAACACCAGCATGATTCAGGGCTTCAAAAGCCAAACCCGCTGTCATAGCGCCATCACCAATCACAGCCACCGATTTTCTATCGGTTTCGCCTTTGTATTTTGCTGCCATGGCCATTCCTAATGCAGCAGAAATTGAAGTGGATGAGTGCCCCACGCCAAAAGTGTCATATTCGCTTTCACTTCGCTTAGGAAAGCCGCTAAGTCCCTTGTATTTGCGGTTAGTAATGAAATTTTCTCTTCTGCCCGTTAATATTTTATGTCCATAGGCC
>Ga0207650_10000563_pt1 | contig 30069 bp, 30 predicted proteins | sample KBSS63metaG_FD_184325 | JGI IMG/M metagenome (GOLD analysis project Ga0207650, IMG submission 184325) | Switchgrass rhizosphere microbial communities from Kellogg Biological Station, Michigan, USA - KBS S6-3 metaG (SPAdes) (version 2) | ecosystem: Host-associated > Plants > Roots > Rhizosphere...
GGGCGACTGCGTGAACGCGATGATCCCGGCCTTGGTCGACGCGTGATCGAGCAGCTGGGCGGGCGGATCCTGCGCGACGATCGATGCGGTGTTGATGATCGTCGCCCCCGGCGGTAGACGCCAGGGCCGGCTTGGTGATCCAGCACATCGCGTACAGGTTCGTCTTCATCGTGGTGTCGAACTGATCGGTCGTGATGTCCGCGATCAACGCCTGGGATTGCTGCCACCGCGGGAATGCACCTTGCCAGCTGACGGGTCCACGACAAGGCATCCCATGGACAACAACAGCGATCCGCGCAACGGCGCCGAGCTCCTCGTCGACACCCTGATCGAGTGGGGCATCGACCGCGTCTTCGGCATGCCGGGCGACGGCATCAACGGCGTGATGGAAGCGCTGCGCCGACGCAAGGACCAAATCGCCTTCGTGCAGGTGCGCCATGAGGAGGCCGCCGCGTTCATGGCTTGCGCCCATGCGAAGTGGACCGGCCGACTCGGCTGCTGCCTCGCGACAACCGGGCCCGGCGGGCTGCACCTGCTGACCGGCCTCTACGACGCCAAGCTCGACCAGGCGCCGGTGCTTGCGATCACCGGCCTGCCCTACCAGGACCTCGCCGACACCTACACGCAGCAGGACGTCGACCACACGAAGGTCTTCGCCGACGTCGCCGAATACGCGGCGCGCATCATGAATCCGGCGCACGTCGAGAACGTGGTCGCCCTCGCCTGTCGCACCGCGCTGGCCCGGCGCGGCGTCGCGCATGTCGCGATTCCGGTCGACGTGCAGGAGAAGCCGGCCGCCGACACGAAGCGCTCGAACCGCAACGTCGCGCACCATGCATCGATGGCGCCGGCGGAAGGTCGGCGCCTGCCGTCCGATGCCGATCTCGATCGCGCTGCCGACCTCCTGAACGCTTGCGAGCGCATCGCGATCCTGGCCGGCCAGGGCGCACTCGCGGCGCGCGATGCGCTGGTCGCCGTCGCCGAACGGCTCGGTGCTCCGATCGTGAAGGCGCTGCTCGGCAAGGCGCTCCTCCCCGACGATCACCTGCTGACGACCGGCGGCATCGGTCTGCTCGGCACCCGGCCGTCGCAGGAGGCGTTCGAGCAGTGCGACGCGCTGTTGATCGTCGGCTCGACCTTTCCCTACATCGAGTACTACCCGAAGCCGGGTCAGGCGCGCGGTGTGCAAATCGATCGCGACGCCGCGCGCATCGGCCTTCGCTTTCCGGTCGAGGTCGGGTTGGTCGGCGATGCTCGGTCGACGCTCGAAGGGCTGCTGACTCGACTGCGGCACAAGGACAATCGCCGCTTCCTCGAAAGCGCGCAGCGCGGCGCGACCGCCTGGCGCCGTCTGCTGCACGACGCGGTCGAGCGGCCCGGCGCGCCGATGAAGCCGGGCCGCATCGCGCGCGACCTCGGCGAGCGGCTCGCGGCCGACGCGATCGTCGCCTGGGATTCGGGGCACAACACGGGTCTGCTCGCGCGCTACTGCGTCGCGCGCGAAGGACAGCGCTATGCCGGCTCGGGCCTGCTGGCCTCGATGGCCTGCGCCCTGCCGTACGCGATCGCGGCGCAGTTCGCCTTTCCCGGCCGCCAGGTCGTCGCCTTCGCCGGCGACGGCGGCATGGCGATGCTGCTGTGCGAGCTCGCGACCGTCGTGCGCTACCGCCTGCCGATCAAGATCGTCGTCGTCCGCAACGACTCCCTCGGCCAGATCAAGTGGGAGCAAATGATGTTCCTCGGCAATCCCGAGACCGAGTGCGCCTTGCAGCCGATCGACTTCGTCAAGGCGGCCGAAGCGTTCGGCCTGCGCGGCTTCCGCATCGAGCGGGCCGAGGATTGCGGCGGCGTGCTCGACGAAGCGCTGGCGCATCCGGGCCCGGTGCTCGTCGAGGCGGTGATCGACCCGGACGAGCCGCTGCTGCCGCCCAAGCGCATGCCCCAATACGCCGACAACCTGAAGAAGGCGCTCGAGCAAGGCACACCGAATCGCGAAGCGATCGAGCGTGCGATCGAGGAGGAACCGGCGCGCTCGATGATGGCGCCCTGAAGCTGACATCACGTTCACCCTGCATGTCGCCGAGCGACCTCGGGCAACGGTCTGCATCCCGTGCCTTCGAGGATGGCAGGGGTCCTGATCGGTACGCCGATTGCCGCATCAACACCGGCGCAGCGTGTCGCCGCTTGACCCATCTCGGAGGCAGGACTGTCATGAAGCTGGCATCGCCATCAACGTGTGCCTCGGCGCTGATCGTCATCGCGCTCGGCCTTTCGACGGGCTCCGTCATCGCGCAGACCGTCAATCCCGGATCGCAGGGCATGACCGGCTCCACTCGCGCAGCGACGACGCCGTCCGGGTCATCCGCGTCGGCTTCAGGACCTGCGAACTCGACCGGCTCGGCACGCGCCGGTCAGTTGGCGGGGGCGAGCGGCGCAATGACCGGCAACGGGCGCTCTGCCAGCACGTCGAAGACCGGCAGCGCAGATCCCAGCGGCAGCACGCTCCCCAAGGACTCGCCTCTGAAGCGAGGCACTGCGGCCCAGCAACGCGGCCAAAGCGGCACGGCGCCGCCTGCTGACAGCACCGGCGGCACGAGCAGCGGCACGAGCAGCACCGGCGGTACGAGCAGCAGCGGCGGAACGTCGAGCGGCAACCCCAGCGGACCGACAGGTACCTCCGGTTCGACGAACCCCGGCAAGACGACCGGGTCTCGCGACCCGACCAACCCCCGCTGACGCGGACCTCACGCAAGGAGACACCGATGCGACACGCAGACCGCCCGTCCGGGCCCGGCAAGCCGCTGAAGGAACGGCGAGATGCCGTGACGGCGCAGGAAGAGACCGATGAGCTCGAGGCCGACACGGCCCCGACCGCACCGCTGCCGGAAGACGCGGGCCGCAACGCTCGCCACGCCGACCGCAATGCGCATCGAGGCGGTGACGATCGCGATGGAGCCGGGGACAACGCCGAGGGCGGTTCCTGACGCGCAGCGTCGATGCGACTTTCGATCGCGCGCCGCCGCTGCTTGGCGATGCTGACCGCACCGCTGATCGCAACGCCCTCGGCGCGCAGCCATGCCGACGCCGCCACCGGCGGCGACCCGCCATGGACGCTGTTTACGTTCGGCGATTCGATCCTCGATTGCGGTCGCTACAACGCGCATGGCATCGACCCCGGCCAACTGCTGGTCCGCAATGACGACGTGCTGTTCCCCGAGTTCAAAGGTCGCGATCTGCAGACGCGCGGCCCGGTCCGGCTCGAGCACCGCGCGGTCGATGGCGCAACCGTCGACGACCTGGCCGCGCAAGCGCGCGGCCTTCGCACGAGCGGACCGGGTGTCGCGCTGCTGACGATCGGAGGCAACGACCTGCTGCGCGGGCTCGCTCGTGACAGCGGTACCGGCATGCGCCGCTTCGAGACCGCGCTCCACGGCTTCCTCAAGGCATTGCCGATCCGCCCGGTCGTGCTGGGCACGGTCTACGACCCGACGTTCGGCGACGACACCCGCAACTTCCTCGACGTGGCGCCGGCGATCGTCCGCGCGAACCTGCGCCGGGTCAACGACATCATCGGCGCGTTCGCGCAACGCGACGGTCGCCTCGCCGACATCCATGCGCACTTTCTGCGCGGCGAACCGTCCTGGTTCACGCGGACGATCGAGCCCAGCCTGATCGGCGCGTCGGAAGTGCGCCGCGTGTTCCTTCCGCTGATCTGACCCGCTTCGCTCGAGCGAAGTCCCCCGCGCGTCGATCAATGCGAGCGTGGACTAGGCATCGATGCGGTCGATGCTCTTGGAGGCCTCAAGCGCTTCTGTCTCTTCCGTTCTGGCGGCGGCTTCCACATAGTCGATCTCGATGTCGAGCTCGATCGAGTTTATGCACGGCGTCTTGCTGCTGCCCCGGCCAAGTGGCAGGCCATCGTGACCGCTGCACGGCATGACGACGCTCCCGGTCGGGGCGCCGCGCGCCATCAGATCGTGGAGCACGGGGACGATGTCGTAGCCGCCTTCGCAACAGCGGGGGTTGAGGCACGGAAGCACCCGCGGCAGCGTGCTGCGGGTGAACCGGGAGGTGTCCGATCCGGAGCGACCGAGGTCGCCGAAGTGGCGTGCGACCGCGGCCAACGACCGGATCTGCGAGTAGCGCTCGGCGCTCAGGAACCGAACGAATTTGGGGGATGTGGAGCGTCTGCCCATCGGGATGTCATGATGAACGGCAGTTGGAGCACGCAGGGCGGTCCAGCCCCAACACGTCGATCTCGTCTGCACGGTGTCGAGGCGATTTCGGCAAACTCCATTCCCGCGCGCCCTCGGCGCAGCGCGCTGCTCCGGCATATCTATTGCCCCGACTTATCGAAGGCCGCCGACGTTGCGAACCAGTTGCCCTAAAGGAATCCACGCAGGATGGCCACATCAACCCCTCTTCGGGCGACTCGTCGCCTGGCGCCCGACGCATCGCGCACACGCTCGCTGCTGCGGCGCTGGGGCTTGGCGCTGCGGTTCGTCGCGATCTGCCTGGCCGCCATGCTGATGCTGGCGGCCCTCCAGGGCGCAAGCTGTGCGTTGTCGGCCGCACAGCGCTACTGCGTCGAAGTCCCGATCTCGATGTTTTATGCGCTGCACGCGGCCGCGATCGCGTTCAGCCTCTGGGCCGTTCTCGGCGCCGTCGCCGAGCTGATCCGCGCGCGGCGACACCGATCCGGGCATGCGTCGCGCCCGGCGCTGCACCGCTGAGAGCTAGAACCGCGAGCGGGCTGTCGCCGCTTTCTCGTTCTGCGGTCAGCCGTTCCCGCTGAGACCTTCCCGCTCCTTCGATCTGCCGACCGGCGCGCGATCGACGGCGGCGCACAACGCGCGCTCGGCGGCCGTCTTCGGGTTGGGCAGGTTCGCCAATGGGTTTCGCAATGCGGCGTCGCGCCGAACAGGCTTCTCCAGCGTGAACCGGTATCGCCGCGTCCGCGGCTCGCGCTCCGCGCCCGGGAAGCGCCGTGCCGCTTCATCGGGGGACATGTGGTATGTGGTCAATCGGCGTTTGCCAAAGATCCCGTCGAACACATACCACCGGTACAACTCAACCCGCTTCATGACAGCCTCCGCTGGCCGACTCGGCAACCGCCATGCCGCAAAGGCGCCATCGCCAAAGCGGGGTTCGATGCGGCCAGGTCGTCACCATGCGGCGTAGTGCGACGCCATGCGACGGCGCCTCGCTCGAAACGCCGAAAGCTCCGCGACTCGCGATCAACCGGTCATGGATCGCTTTGCTGTAATTGTTGCGCCGGTAGATACTCAGCCGAGCGGCTTGACTGCCACGAATTCGCGCCGGTAGGCCATGTCGAGCTTGTCGGCGGTGTCCTTGTCGATCGCCTTGTCCAGACGCGGATAGAGGTCGCCCTCTTCGTCGACCTTGGCGTGCTGGAGCACGGCGGCCTTCAGCTGCGAAACCTTGTCGAGCCATGCGGCACCGCACTTCTCGTTCGACATGTCCAGCACGGCGTTCATCACCTTGGCATGCGCCTGATCGAGATAGAGCCGGTCCGACTCGGATTGCAGGTTGCACATCGCGAGCGCGGGGTACAGCACGTTCTCCTCGGCCACCGAGTGGGCGGTCAGCAGGTAGGCAAGGCGCTTGTGCAGCGCCATACAGGCGGAGAAGTCGTTGCCGCCGGACTCGATCAGCGCATCGAACGCCTGTTCGATCATCTGATGATGCGCTTGCACCATCTCCAGCCAGCCACCTGTCATCGCCATGGTTTCCTGGAGCGGAGCGCGCAGGAAATCGCCCGTCCTCATGTCTTCGGCAGGGGTCGTGCTCTGGGGCGTCGGATTCTGAGTCGTCGTGTTCTTGGTGGTGGAGCTTTTCGTGGTCGTGGGCATGTGTGTCCTTGGTTGAACGATCGGTTCAGCAAGGCATGTGCCCTTGGCTACCGGATCGCCACGTCTGGGCATACGTCTTGCCTTCCAACAGTTATGACTTAGAAGATTCCCGCCGCTCGTGCGGCAGGGACCGTGAGACGTCATGCGCTCAAAGTCGCACTTGTTCTGCACCCGCAATCTGGCCTTACTGGCCTTGCTGGCGTTCATCGCCGGCCCCGTCGTCGGACAGCTCGCGAGCGACGGTGAGTGGCCAATGGCGGCGCGCGATCCGGCGAACAGCCGGTTCAGCCCGCTCGATCAGATCACCACCGGCAACGCCGACCGATTGCGCGTCGCATTTACCTTTCCACTCGGTGTCGAGCGCGGCCAGGAAGCCGCGCCGATCGTGGTCGGCGACACGATGTACATCGTCACGCCGTTCCCGAACTACCTGTACGCGATCGACCTCGGCAAGCCGGAGGCACGGCTCAAGTGGAAGTTCGATCCGAAGGCCGACGCCGGATCGCAGGGCGTCGCCTGCTGCGATGTCGTGAACCGCGGCGCGGCCTATGCCGATGGCCGGCTGTTCTACAACACGCTCGACGCCCACACGATCGCGGTCGATGCGGCCAGCGGTCGCGAGCTCTGGCGCACCAAGCTCGGCGAAGTCGGTCGCGGCGAGACGATGACGATGGCGCCGCTGGTCGTGCGCGACAAGGTGCTGGTCGGCAACAGCGGCGGCGAACTCGGGGTGCGCGGCTGGCTGACCGCGCTCGATGCGGCGGCCGGCCGCATCGTCTGGCGCGCCTGGAGCACCGGCCCCGACAGCGATGTGCTGATCGGCCCGAACTTCAAGCCGCCCTACCCGCAGGACCGCGGCAAGGACCTCGGCGTCACGAGCTGGCCGGGCGGCGCCTGGAAGATCGGCGGCGGCAGCGTGTGGGGCTTCGTCTCGTACGACGCCACCCTCGACCTGCTGTTCTACGGCACCGGCAACCCGGGGCCGTGGAACCCGGAACAGCGACCGGGCACGAACCAGTGGACATCCGGGATCTTCGCGCGCCGCCCCGACACCGGCGAAGCGGTCTGGTACTACCAATGGAGTCCGCACGACCTGCACGACTACGACGGCGTCAACGAGAACGTGCTGGTCGACCTGCCGATCGGCGGCGCGACGCGACCGGTGGTGCTGCATCCCGATCGCAACGGCTACATGTATGTGCTCGACCGGGCGACCGGGCGCGTGCTGTCGGCCGACCCGTTCGTGCCGATCACGACGTCGACCGGCGTCGATCTGCCGAGCGGTCGACTGGTCTACAACCCGCAGAAGGAGCCGCGCGGCGGCGAGGTCGTCCGCAACATCTGCCCGGCCTCGCCGGGCGGCAAGGACTGGCAGCCGTCCGCGTGGTCGCCGCGCACGCGGCTGCTCTACGTGCCGCACCAGAACCTGTGCCAGGACGCCGAGACCTACCAGGTCAGCTACATCGCCGGCACGCCATACGTCGGCGCCGACCTGAAGATGGTCCCCGGCCCCGGCGGTCATCGCGGCGAGTTCACCGCCTGGGACCCGGTGGCACGGCGCAAGGCCTGGGCCATCAAGGAAGACTTTCCGGTCTGGAGCGGGGCGCTGGCGACGGCCGGCGACGTCGTCTTCTACGGCACGATGGAAGGCTGGTTCAAGGCAGTCGACGCGAAGAGCGGCGCGCTGCTCTGGCAGTACCGGACGAGCTCCGGAATCATCGGCCAGCCGGTCAGCTACCGCGGTCCCGACGGCAAGCAGTACATCGCCGTGCTGTCCGGCGTTGGCGGCTGGGCCGGTGCGATCGTCAGCGCCGGACTCGATGGACGCGACGCGGTCGCCGGCGGCGGCTTCGCGAATGCGATGAAGGATTTGCCGCGCCACACGCCGAAAGGCGGGACCTTGTATGTCTTCGCGCTTCCATGATCGCGTCGCACGCGGCATCGGGCGCCGTGTCGTTCGCCGCGTGCCGGCCTGGCTGCGGCTCGCGGTCTTCGCGCTGCTGCTCGGCGCTCCGATCGTCGCCGCCGCCGACGCGCGCACCCTGCGCGTCTGCGCCGATCCCGACAACCTGCCGTTTTCCGATCGCGCGGAGGCCGGCTTCGAGAACCGCATCGCCCGCCTCGTCGCCGTCGAGCTGCAGGCGACCTTGTCGTACGAGTGGCAACCGCAGCGCCGCGGCTTCGTGCGGCGGACGATCGGCGCCGACCTGTGCGATGTCGTGATCGGCGTGCCGAGCGGCTTCGAGCGGCTGCTGACGACACGGCCGTACTACCGCTCGGCCTATGCGTTCGTGCAGCCGAGCAGTGCCGGCCGGCTCGATTCGTTCGACGACCCGCGTCTGCCGTCGCTGCGCATCGGCGTGCAATTGGTCGGCAACGACCTCGCGGCCACGCCGCCCGGGTATGCGCTGGCCCGCCACGGCGCGATCGATCATGTCGTCGGCTACAGCGTGTACGGCGACGGCTCCGCGTTCGGACGGATGACGAGTGATCTGGCGGCCGGTCACCTCGACGCCGCGGTGCTGTGGGGACCGCAGGCCGGCTACTTCGCAACGCGCAGCGACGGCCACTACCACGTCGCACTCGTGCGTCCGCCGGCCGATGTGCCGCAACCGTTCGACTTCGCGATCTCGATGGGCGTGCGACGCGACGATCGCGCACTGCAGCAGGAGCTCGATCGCGTGATTGCGCAGCGCGCTGCCGAGATTGCCGCGATCCTCGATGAATACGGCGTGCCGCGTCTGCCGCTCGCGCGCGCCGCCGACAGCGAGGCGCCGCGATGAAGGCCGCGGCGCTCGCGCTCGCGCTGGCGAGCGCCGGCGCGCTGACGGCCTGCGAGCGCGAGAAGCGCAAGTTCGAGCCGCCGGTCGGCATCGCGTCGGGACCGGCCGCGACGCGCAGCGTCAGCGTGCGGGCCGGGCCGACCGAGCCGATCGAGACGGCTCGACTTGCGAGCACGGAGGACCGACGCGACGAGTACAACGCGTTCGCGGTGAACCAGGGCAAGCGGCTGTTCCGTTGGTACAACTGCAACGGCTGCCATGCGCAAGGCGGCGGCAACATGGGCCCGCCGCTGATGGACGACAAGTGGCTCTACGGCCATGGCCCGGCCGACGTCTACGCGACCATCGTGCAGGGCCGGCCCAACGGCATGCCGGCGTTCGGCGGCCGGATTCCCGAAGACCAGCTCTGGCAGATCGTCGCCTACGTGCGCTCGCTGAGCGGCCAACTGCGCAAGGACATCGCAACGAGCCGCGCCGATTCGCTCGCCGGCGCCCCGCCCGAAAACGTGCGCGATCAGGAAAAGCCGATCGCGCGCCCAGCGCCGGCGCCGCAGCCGCCGTCGGCACCGGCTTCCGGAGGTTCGTGATGCGGGTCCGCCATGCCCTCTTCGTGGCCGCTGTGCTCGCGCTCGGTGCCACCGGCGCGGCGGCGCAGGGTACCGTGCCGCTCGCGCCCGGACCGCACGATGCGCTCGCGGCGACCGGGCCGCAGGCGGCCCACATCGGCGCGCTGTGGAACCTCTTCCTCGCCCTCTGCACGGCCGTCTTCGCCGCGATCCTCATCGCCTGCGGCTGGGCGCTCTGGCGCACCCCGCGTGCCGCGGTCGACACGCCGCCGGACCTCGCCCATGTCGACCGCCACGAGCCGGGTCCGTATCGCAGCGTCGCACTTGCGACCGGCGTGTCGGCGCTGCTGCTGCTCTTCCTGATCGTCGCGAGCGTCTGGACCGACCGCGCGCTCGCGCGCCTGCCGCTCGAGCAGGCGATCAACCTGCGTGTGACCGGCCATCAATGGTGGTGGGAGATCCGCTATGAAGGCAGCCCCGAATCGCAGACCTTCACGACCGCGAACGAGCTGCACGTGCCGGTCGGCCGGCCGGTCGTGATCCAGCTCAATTCCGATGATGTGATCCACAGCCTGTGGGTGCCGAACCTGTCGGGCAAGAAGGACCTGATCCCGGGCCGCACCGCGACCTTGAGCTTTCGCGCCGACAGGCCCGGCATCTACCGCGGGCAGTGCGCCGAGTTCTGCGGCTACCAGCATGCGTTCATGGCGTTCGAGGTGATCGCCGAGGCGCCCGAGCATTACGAAGCGTGGGCCGAGCAGCAGCGCCGCGAGGCCAGCGAGCCGAGCGATCCGCGCGGCAAGCGTGGCAAGGAGGTCTTTCTCGGCAGCACCTGCGTGATGTGCCACACGATCCAGGGCACCGACGCCAATGCGATCCGCGGCCCGGACCTGACCCACGTCGGCGGCCGCACGACCTTGGCCTCCGGCACGTTGCCGAACACCGACGAGGACATGAAGCGCTGGATCCGCAATCCGCAGCAGCTCAAGCCCGGCGTCAACATGCCGACGTCGTCGCTCGCCGAAGCGGACCTCGACGCCCTCGTGACCTACCTGCGCGGGTTGAAGTGATGCAACCGGCCGCCGCTCCGCGCACACCCGGCAACGCCGTGCCGCCGACCGACGCACAGCGGCGCGCGCTCGAGCGCACCTGGAGCGACCCGCCCGGCTGGGTCGGCTGGCTCGCCGCGGTCAACCACAAGGCGATCGGCAAGCGCTTCATCGTCACCGCGTTCGGCTTCTTCGTCGCCGGCGGCGTCCTCGCGGCGCTGATGCGGCTGCAGCTTGCGAAGCCCGAGAACAAGCTGATCGGTCCCGATCTGTACAACCAGCTGTTCACGATGCACGGCACGACGATGATGTTCCTGTTCGCCGTGCCGGTGATGCAGGCGATGGCGGTCTACCTGGTGCCGCTGATGATCGGCTCGCGCAGCGTCGCCTTCCCGCGCATGAACGCGTACGCGTACTGGGTGTTCCTGTTCGGCGGCCTGATGCTCTACATCGCGTTCCTGCTCAACATCGGCCCGGACGCCGGCTGGTTCGCCTACGTGCCGCTTGCCGGCCCCGACTACTCGCCCGGCAAGCGGATGGACTTCTGGGCCCAGATGATCACGTTCACCGAGACCTCGGGGCTGCTCGAGGCGGTCATCGTCGTCGCGACCGTCTTCAAGCTGCGCGCCCCGGGCATGACCTTGAACCGCATTCCGCTGTTCGTCTGGGGCATGCTGGTCACCGCGTTCATGGTGATGTTCGCGATGCCGTCGGTGATGCTCGCGAGCACCGCACTGATCACCGACCGCCTGGTCGGCACCCACTTCTACAACCCGGCCGAGGGCGGCGACGCGCTGCTGTGGCAGCACCTGTTCTGGTTCTTCGGCCACCCGGAGGTGTACTTCATCTTCCTGCCCGGGCTCGGCTTCATGTCGTCGATCATCCCGACCTTCGCGCGCCGGCCGATCTTCGGCTACACGGCGATGGTGCTGGCGCTGATCGCGACCGCGTTCCTCGCGTTCGGCCTCTGGGTCCACCACATGTTCGCGACCAACCTCCCGGAGCTCGGCAAGAGCTTCTTCACCGCGGCCAGCATGATGATCGCGATCCCGTCGGCGGTGCAGATCTTCTGTTGGATCGCGACCCTTTGGACCGGCAAGCTGAACTTCAAGACGCCGCTGCTGTTCGTGCTCGCGTTCTTCTTCATCCTCGTGCTCGGCGGCATGACCGGGCTGATGCTCGCGTCGGTGCCGCTCGACCTGCAGGTCCACGACACCTATTTCGTCGTCGCCCACCTGCACTACGTGCTGATCGGCGGCGCGGTGTTCCCGCTGTTCGGCGCGATCTACTACTGGTACCCGAAGATCACGGGGCGACTGATGAGCGAGCGCCTCGGGCGCTGGAACTTCTGGCTCTTCTTCATCGGCTTCAACGTCGCGTTCTTTCCGATGCACTGGCTCGGCCTGCACGGCATGCCGCGCCGCGTCTACACCTACTCGGCCGAGATGGGCTGGGGCACGATGAACGCGATCGCCTCGCTCGGCGCGCTGCTGATCGCGATCAGCGTGCTGCTGTTCATTGTCAACGTCTGGCGCAGCCGGCGCCACGGCGAGCCCGCCGGCGCCGACCCGTGGGGCGCCGGCACGCTCGAATGGTCGATGCCGTCCCCGCCGCCGGCCTGCAATTTCGAGGCGATCCCGATCGTCCACGGGCGCGATCCGCTGTGGGAGCCGCAGCATGATCCGAAGGCGGTCGCCGGCCTCGCGGTCGACAGCCGCGAGGTGCTGCTGACGACGGTGCTCGATGCGAAGCCCGACAACCGCGAATCGTTTCCGAACCCGACGATCTGGCCGTTCGTCGGCGCGATCGCGACCACCGTGCTGTTCGTCGGCTCGATCTTCACGCCGTGGGCCGTCGTCTGGGGCAGCGTGCCGGTCGCGATCGCACTGACCGCGTGGTTCTGGCCACGTCCGACCGATACCTCGGCCCACCTGGCGCGGGAGCAGCAGCCATGAGCCTGTTCGGCGACGGCACGCAGAGCGCCGCGATGCGACGCCGGCAGGATGCGAGGGCACGCGTGCGTGTCGAGGGCGAGGCGCTCGACGTCGCCGACCTGCCGAGCTTCGGCTTCAGCCACCGCAGCCTGATGTGGTGGGGCACGGTCGGCCTGATGGCGATCGAAGGGACCGCGTTCGCGCTCGCCATCTTTGCGTACTTCTACCTGCGCAGCCATGCGAATCGCTGGCCGATGAGCACGCCGCCGCCGGCGCTGATCTGGGGCATCGTCAACACCGTGGTCCTGCTCGTCAGCATGTGGCCGAACCACATGGCCAAGCGCGCCGCCGAGAAGCTCGATCGCGGCGGCGTCCAGATGTGGCTGAGCGCGTGCCTGCTGTTCTCGTTCGTCTTCCTCGTCTTCCGCTGGTTCGAGTTCGAGGCGCTCAATGTGCGCTGGGACACCGATGCGTACGGCTCGCTCGTCTGGATGCTGATGGGCTTGCACACCTTCCACCTGATCACCGACACGTGGGACACGACGGTGCTCGACGTGCTGTTCTTCACCGGTCCGATCGAGGGCAAGCGCTACGTCGACGTCAGCGAGAACGCGCTGTACTGGTACTTCGTCGTGCTGAGCTGGCTGCCGATCTATGCGGTCGTCTACTGGGCGCCGCGCGGATGACGGCGATGGAACGCGCTGCGCCCGATGCCGTCACGACCGTTTGGCCGGCGCTGCTGATCAGTCCGCTGCTCGCGCTCGGCCACCTGTCGCTGACCTATGCGCTGGTCACGCCGTCGTGTGCGCGGCAGGACGGCCTCACCTTGCATGGGTTGGCGGTGCTGTCGCTGCTCGCATCGCTGTTCATGACGTGGCTGGCGTGGCGGACCTGGCGGCGGCTGCCGCCGCCTGATGAGGCGAGCTCGCGCGTCTCGCACGCCGACGCCAGCCATGCCGACAGGCGGCAGCCGTTCCTCGCGCTGGTGGCAACGTTGACGGGCGCGCTGTCGACGCTCGTGATCGTCGCGATGTGGCTGCCGGTGTGGCTGTTGCCGCCATGCACTTGAACGCGGCGTGCGACGCAGCGGCGCGGACAGCGGTTGCCGTCGCAACGCGAAAGCGTGTCCACGCCGCAACAAACGCAGCAGCCACAGCGGCGGCCTTGTGCACCTCTCCGGCTGCCCATGCCCACACCACCGTCTCGAGCGTTGCGGACCCGCTGACCTTTGCCGCCGTCGAGCCGTGGGTCGTGGGCTGCCTCGCCATCAGCGCACTGCTCTATGCCATCGGCCTGCGCCGGGTCTGGCGCGGTGCGACCGGCGGACGCCACCTGCTCAGGCGCCGCGCGCTCGCTTTCGGCGCCGGCTGGCTCGTGCTGACGGTAGCGCTCGTACCGCCGCTCGACGGCCTGGGCACGATGCTGTTCTCGGGGCACATGGTGCAGCACGAATTGCTGATGATCGTCGCGGCGCCACTGCTCGTGCTCGGGCATCCGCTCGGCATCTGGGTCTGGGCGCTTCCGCCGCGCTGGCGCCGGACGACCGGCGCGTTTTTCCATGCGCCGGCCTGGCGTGGCCCGTGGAAGGTCGTGACCGCTCCGCTCGCCGCCTGGTTGCTGCATGCGCTGGTGCTGTGGGTCTGGCACGCCCCGGCGCTGTTCGATGCGGCACTGAGGCATCCGGCGATCCACGTGGCGCAGCACATCGCGTTTCTGGCGACCGCGCTGTTGTTCTGGTGGAGCGTGCTCGGCAGCGCGTCGCGCCCGCGCCAGGGTGTCGCGTTGCTCTCGCTGTTCACGACGACGGTCCACACCGGCGCGCTCGGCGCGCTGCTGGCCCTGGCATCGACGCCGTGGTACCGGTCCTACCTCGCGAGCACCCGCGCCTTCGGTCTGGAGCCGCTGCAGGACCAGCAGCTCGGCGGCCTCGTCATGTGGGTGCCCGGAGCGCTCGCCTACCTGATTGCGGCGCTGTGGCTGGCCGCGCGCTGGATCGGGCCGTCACGCCCCGGCACGGGTACACCGGTTGCCGGCCTCGCCGTGCTGACATCTTCCAGAGGACGATCATGAAACAGGCTAGTTCCCGAGACACCGACACCTTGCAGACCGATGCGATCTCGCTGCTCACCAACGACCATGCGGAGGTCAACGAACTGTTCGAGCAGTACAAGGCACTCGCCGAAGACGAAGGCTCGATGACCACCGACAAGCAGAGCCTCGCCGAGGAGATCTGCACGATGCTGACGGTCCACGCCGCGATCGAGGAAGAGATCTTCTACCCGGCCGTGCGCGACGCGCTCGACGACTCGAAGCTGCTCGACGAGGCCGAGGTCGAGCACCAGGCCGCCAAGGACCTGATCGAGCAGATCCAGGATTCCGACCCGAGCGATCCGCTGTACGACGCGCGGGTCAACGTGCTCGGCGAGTACGTCAACCACCACGTCCAGGAAGAGGAAGGCGAGCTGTTCCCGCAGGTTCGCGATGCGGAGCTCGACCTCGACTCGCTCGGCGCCGAGATGAGTGCGCGCCAGGAGGAGCTGCTCTCGGCCGACGCCGAGCTCGACGACGACTGAGGATCGGCGAACGATTCCGCTAATCGGCGATCAGCGACGCGGCCCGGACGCCGGGGCCGGGCTCGACTTCCTGTCGACCACACCCGGGATCGCCTGCGCCTGCGGAAACGCCGGCTTCAGGTCGTCGACCCCCGACTGCGGTCGCGCCAGCGGCTGCAGGTCGGCACGCCGGCGCCGCTTGTCGGCCGTGCTGACTCCCATCGCGCGGTCACGCTGCTCGACCAGTTCCGGCTTCACCTCGCCGTCGTGGTTGAACGACCAGGCCAGCATCGGCGCGCCGAGCGGCAGCGCGTCGCCGCCCTGGCCCGATGCGCCGGTGTCCCAGACATGCCAGGTCTTGCCGTAGCTGTTCATCTTGTTTTTCATCAGCGCCTTCTCGGCGACCTCGGGAATGCCCGGAGCGACCAGCTGGCCGCTCAGGATCTCGGCGTTGTGCGGATGCCAGAACGCGCGCTCGGCGGCCGGCAGCGTCTCGAAGATTCGCCCGGAGATGATGTACTCGATGCCGGTCAGGTTGGCGGTTCGCGTGTTGCTGTCGAAGAGCACGCATTGCGCGAAGTCCTCGTTGACCTGGCGGCAATGGTGGTGCGCGATCATCTGCCGTTCCGGATGGTCCTTCATCGGGTGGAAGCCGACGAGGTAGATATGCATCGGCCCGAGCGGCGAATTGCGCTGCAGCGCCTTGGCACCGGCCTCGAGCGTTCGGGTCGTGATCGACTTGTCGGCGCCGGGGGGCGCTGGCTGGCCCTGTGCCGATGCTATCGGCATCGCCAGCAAAAGGCCCATCAGCGCGCCGCAGGCTGGCCGGCGGTGGCGCGAGGCACAGTCAGAAAGGGCTTTCATCGATCCATCCCTGGACAAAGAGAGACAGTGAGCGGCAACCGATATTCCTGCGCCTGAATCCGGCGCGGTCCGCTCTTCGGCGGGCTGGCTACGAGCCCTGCAACCACCCCGCGCACATCGATTGCCAGTCCCATTGAATGGCCGCTTCCTCCTCACATCCACCGATCGATACGCTGACGATCGCCGCGAACGGACTTCGCTTCCATGTGGCCGCCTGCGGTCCGGAGGACGGGCCGCCGGTCTTGCTGCTGCACGGCTTTCCGGAATGCGCCCATGCGTGGCGACACCAGCTCGAAGCGCTCGGGGCCGCCGGGCTTCGGGCCATCACGCCCGATCAGCGCGGCTACGGCCGGACCGAGAAGCCGATCGGCGTCCGCTCGTACACGATCGACGCGCTCGCCGAGGACGTCGTCGAGCTGGCCGCCGCGCTCGGCCACCGCCGCTTCACCTTGATCGGTCACGACTGGGGCGGCATCGTCGCCTGGCATCTGGCGTCGACCCGGCCGGCCGTGCTCGAGCGCTTGGCGATCCTCAACGCGCCGCATCTCGGCGTCGCCGCGCGCTTCGCGCGCGGCCATCCGCTGCAATGGATCAAGAGCGCGTATGTCGGCTACTTCCAGCTGCCGGTGATTCCGGAGCTGACGTTGACGAGCTGGGACTGCGGCCTGCTGGTCGCCGCGCTCGAGCGGTCGAGCCGGCCCGGCGCCTTCAGTGCCGAGGATCTGCGCCTCTACCGCGACGCGTGGACGCAACCCGGCGCGATGACCGCGATGCTCAATTGGTACCGCGCAATGCCGCTGCAGCCGACCGGCCCGCAGGACCGCATCGCGGTGCCGGTGCGGGTGATCTGGGGCGACCGCGACAATGCGCTCGAACCGGGCCTCGCCGAAGAAAGCGCCGGCGTGTGCGACGCGGCCGAGGTCATCCACCTGCCCGAGGCGACGCACTGGCTGCACCACGAAGAGATCGAGCGCGTCAATGCGCTGCTGCTCGAGTTCGTGCGGCCGCAGCGCACCGTGCGTCACAAGCCGACGGCCACCGCCTGAGGTGCGGTCGACGACAGCGAGTCGGGCCGGTTGCCCGACGGTGCGTTCGCCTCGACGGCCTGCACCGCCTCGACGACCGTTTGCGGCGCGATGTGGTGGACCATGTGGCCACTGCGCGGGACCATGGCGAGCCGGCTGCCGGGTAACTCGGCATGCAGGCGCTCGGTATGCGCATGCGGGTCGATGACCGGGTCGTCGGCACCCGCTATCAGCGCAAGCGGGACCTTCAGGTCACCGTAACGATCGGCCAGCTGACCCGCGCTCGGCATCATCAGCGCCGCATCTTCCGCGTTCGCCCGGATCTGCACCGGGCGGACCATCATTTCGCTCGACACCCAATTGAAGAAGTCGGCCGGAACCGGGTTCGGCGCGAACATCGCCTCGGTGACCCGGCCAAGCATCGCCCGGCTCGTCAACGCGGTGACGGTGTAGCGCATCACATCGCCGAGGATCGGCAGCGCAACCGGTGCCATCAGCAGCGCGTCGACCCGCGCGGTAGGGTAGTAGTAGCCGCCGAGCAGCACCACGCCGCCGACGCGATCGGCCCGATCGAGCGCCATCGCCATCGCCACCAGGGCGCCCATCGAGTGCCCGACCACCACGGGCCGCTCGACGCCGATCTGGTCGAGCGCCGCCTGGATGGCGGCGCCTTGTGCGGCCGGGTTCCAGACCCGATCGCGCGGCCGGGTGCTGTGGCCGAAACCCGGGCGGTCGAAGGCGATCACGCGGTGGGTGCCCGACAGCGCCGCAAACACACCGCTCGCCTTGAAGTCCTCGAGCGTCACCGCGTTGCCGTGAATCAACACAACCGGGCGGCCGCTGCCGCGTTCGAGGCAGTGCAGGCGTACGCCCTCGTCCACCTCGATCAGGCGCCCGCGCGGCGGGTTGTCGCGCTCGGCCCGGCGCGCTTTCCATTCGACCCAGGCGGCGGTGGCCGCGGCCGCGACGGTGCCGAGGACGAGCCATCGGGTTCGAGCTGAGGTTGTTCGTTGCGAAGTCAGGTCCATGGTTCTTCTCTCGTGAAACTTGAATTGAGATCCGCGGCAAGGACCGTTCCCTGATCCATCGGCCGGCCCACACCGAAGCACCTCGCTTGCTCCCCAGGCGGCCAAAAAAAGGCCCGGAACGGATCCGGGCCAAGCGCTGGACCACCCACGCAACTCTCGCATCCAGAGACAGCATCGATCGACGGTTCTGCTCTTGATGGATGCATCCGATCGACGAACCGTCGGCAACCACCATGCCCGCGCCGATCGCAACCCCGCCTCGGGATGGGCATGCGTGTTGCCCCCTTCGCGGTTCAACCGCAACCGGAACACAGATGACCGAGACCACCACCGCTTCGAACGGCGCACCGGACGACATCGACACGCCCGCCCGTGCCGATTCCGCCGCCTCCGAGGCGGATTGCATCGATGCGATCACCGCCGAGACGCAGCGCGTCATCCCGGTCATCGCGGAGACGCTCGAGGTCGGGCGGCGCGAGCTCGAGGGTGGCGTGCGCATACGCAAGGTCGTGCACGAGAACCCGATCACGGTCGACGAGACGCTGCGCGACGAGCGGGTATCGGTCGAGCGCGTCGCGATCGGCCGGCGCCTCGACGGGCCGGTCGGCATCCGCCACGAAGGTGACGTGATGATCATCCCGGTCGTCGAGGAGCGGCTCGTCGTCGAGAAGCGGCTCGTGCTGGTCGAGGAGATCCGGGTCCGCCGTGAAACGCAGGCCCGGCGCGAGCCGCAGCACGTGACGTTGCGTCAGGAGCAGATCGTCGTCGAGCGGCTCGATCCGCGGACGCAGACCTGGTCCACGGTCGAGACCGCACGACCGGCTGAGGCGGCGAGTGAGCCGGACGATCGGATTGCGCGTTGATGTCTCCCTTCTTTTTCAAACACTTCTTCACCCGAGGATCCATCATGCACACAGTCATCGCAGCCTTCGACGATCAGCAGGACGCCCAGCGCGCACTCGAACGCCTGATCGAGTCCGGCTTCAGCCGCGACATGGTTCATCTGCAGGCGCGAGACGACGCCTGGAGTGACACCGCCGACCGCACAACCAGCACCGCGGACGAGTCGCACGGCTTCTTCGACGGCATCCGCCGGTTCTTCGCCGACCTGTTCGGCGCCGACGAAGCGGAGGGTGACTCGGGGCGCTATGCCGAGTCGATCCGGCGCGGCGGCACCGTGCTGATCGTCGATGCGGTCGATGAAACGGAAGCCGACCGCGCGCGAGGGCTCCTCTCGTCCATGGACGGCACCGTGGACATCGACGAGCGGGCTTCGCAATGGAGCCGCGAGGGCTGGGCCGGTTTCGATGCGCGTGCATCTTCAGACATGCCGCGCAGCATGGCCGCCGGAACCGAGGGGACCACGCGCACCGAGGGCGAGAAGGTGATGCCGGTCGTGCAGGAAGAATTGCAGGTCGGCAAGCGCGCGGTCTCGAACGGTGGCGTGCGCGTGATCCAGCGGGTGACCGAGACGCCCGTCAACGAGATGATCCGCCTGCGCGCCGAGCGGGCCACCATCGAGCGCCGGCCGGCGGACCGGCCGGCCAGCGAAGCCGACTTTGCGAACTTCAAGGAAGGCACCATCGAGGTTCGCGAAACGACCGAAGAGCCGGTCGTCGCGAAGACCGCTCGCGTCGTCGAGGAAGTCGTCGTCGGCAAGGAAGTGCAGGAGCGGACGGAAACCGTTGCCGATACGGTGCGCCGCACCGATGTCGAGGTCGAGCGCATGGGCGCCGACACGACCCGGCGCGGCACCGACACGACAACCGCGACTGGCGACGTCACCGGCGGCAGCATCCGCGAGCAGGCGGAATCCCTGTCCGACCGCGGCTCGATGTCGGACCGGAGCGCCACGTCAGACCGCGACTCAACGGTCGAAAGCGGCTCGATGGCCAATCGCGACTCGCTGACGGAACGCAACCGCTGATCGACTGACGGGCGGGACGTCGCAACGCGTCCCGCCGAGCGCCTCGCCGCATGCCGCCGCCCTCCGGCCCGCTCGGTTCGCTCGTTCCCGACACGGGCACGGCGGGCGCCGCGCCCGCCTTCGGCAGCCGCACCTGTGACGCCGTGCCGCGCGCCTTCTCGGCGTGGCGGCTGCTCGGCTTTCTCGGCCCCGGCTACCTGATCGCGGTCGGGTACATGGACCCGGGCAACTGGGCCACCGACCTGGCCGGCGGCTCCGGCTTCGGGTACTCGCTGCTCTGGATCGTGCTGCTGTCGGGACTGATGGCGATGTTCCTGCAGGTGCTCGCCGCCCGCCTCGGCATCGTCACCGGACTCGACCTGGCCCAGGCCTGCCGTGCGCATGCGCGGCCGCGCTCGGTCATCCCGCAGTGGCTGCTCTGCGAGATCGCGATCTGCGCGACCGACCTTGCCGAGGTGATCGGCACTGCCATCGCGCTGAAGCTGCTGTTCGGCCTGCCGCTGATGCTCGGCGTGCTGGTGACGGTGTTCGACGTGCTGCTCGTGCTCTGGCTGCAGCAGCGCGGCTTCCGCCATCTCGAGGCCTTCGTGATCGCCCTCACCGCGATCGTCGTCGTCTGTATCGGCCTCACCGTCGCGATGGCGCAGCCGCAGTGGCACGACGTCTTCGCCGGCTTCGTACCGAACACGCGGACCGTCACCGACCCGAACATGCTCTACATCGCGATCGGGATCATCGGCGCGACCGTGATGCCGCACAACCTGTACCTGCACTCATCGATCGTGAAGACGCGCCGCAACGACCCGGCGGGCCGGCGCTGGGTCCTCAACTACACGACGATCGACATCGTCTGCGCGCTGGTCCTCGCGTTCCTGATCAATGCGTCGATACTCATGATGGCAGGCGCCGCGTTCCACGCCCACGGTCTGCGCGAAGTCGCCGACCTGCAGGATGCGCATCGCCTGCTCTCGGTCTCGGCGGCCGGCGGCATCGCCGGCATCGGCTTCGCGCTGGCGTTGCTCGCGTCGGGCCAGAGCTCCGCGGTGACCGCGACGCTGACCGGCCAGATCGTGATGGAAGGCTATCTCCGGCTGACGATCGCGCCGTGGCTGCGTCGCCTGCTGACCCGCGGCATCGCGGTCGTGCCGGCGTTCTTCGTCACGTGGTTCTACGGCGAGGCGGCGATCGCCAGCCTGCTGATCGCGAGCCAGGTCGTGCTGAGCCTGCAGTTGCCGTTCGCGATCGTGCCGCTGATCCGCTACACAAGCAGCCGCGCGGTGATGGGCGAGTACGCGAACCGTCGGCCGGTCGTCGTGCTGGCGGTGCTGATCGCGGCGCTGATCGTCGCGTTGAACGTCGTGCTGGTGCTCAGGGCGCTGGGCTGAGCCGGCAACTGCCATGATGCAGGGCGTGCTCGGCATGACACGGCGGCCTGAGCGGACGCCATGACGCCGATCGAAATCGCGCTCTGGCTCCTGCTGCTGCATGGCGGGCTCGGCGCGATCGACACCTTCTTCCACCACGAGTGGCTCGAACGATTGCCCGAACGGCCCGCTGCCCGGACCGAGCTTGCGCTTCACGCGGCGCGTTCGGTGTCATTCGTCCTGATCTTCGGGGGACTGGCCTGGCTCGAGTGGCACGGCGCGTGGAGCTGGATCCTGCTGGGACTGCTTGGCCTCGAGATCGCCCTGACCGTCGCCGATTCGGTCGTCGAGGACCGTATCCGCGTTCTCCGTCCGAGCGAGCGGATCAACCACATGCTGCTGGCGTTCAACACCGGTGCCTATACGGCACTCGTCGGCTGGCAGGTCGCCGGCGAGTGGCGCCACGAGCCGACCGCGTTGCTGGCAACACGCCACTTGGTCGTATCGGAGCTGTTGACGGCATGTGCGGTCGTGATCGCGATCTGGGCCGTCCGCGACGGCACCGCGGCTCGCCGTCTGCGTCGCCGATCTCCCGCAGTACCTGCAAGCGTCAGCTAGACGACAAGGTCGTCTCGTCTCACTGGCCTCCAAGAAGCTCGGCACATCGAGGGAATGGCACTTGGCGGACAGCTCAACGACACGAAAAAAGGACTCGCGATGGAAAGCAAAGCCAAGCTGCTGGGACATTCGATTCATCAGATGCTGATCGTGTTTCCGCTTGGGCTGCTCGCGACGGCGGTGATCTTCGACGTCATTCATCTGCTGGGCGGTGGTCCGACGATGGTGGCGGTCGCCTACTGGATGATGGCGGCCGGCATCGTCGGCGCTGGTCGCTGCGCCGTTCGGGACCATCGACTGGCTTGCGATTCCGGCTGGCACACGGGCGAAACGGATCGGCGCACTGCATGGCGGTGGCAACCTACTCGTGACCTTGCTGTTCCTCAGCAGCTGGCTCGTTCGGCGAGACGACGCGACCGCACCGAGCGGACTGGCGCTGGCCCTGTCATTCGCGGGCGCGGCCGTGTCGTTGCTCACCGCCTGGCTGGGCGGAGAGCTCGTGGCAAAGCTGGGCGTCGGTGTCTACGACGATGCGAATGTGCAGGCGCCAAGCTCGCTGGACGCGCGTAGCCGCTCATCGAACGCTTGATGGGTAGGCGAGGCCCTACAGCACCACGGCGTCGGATCGCGTTGGGCTGAGCGGTCATGCACGACAGCACCGGCGCCATCGTGCATCACACCGGAGCCGGCTTCGTTCACTCGATCTGCGAACCCGAGCCGGAGCTGGAGCTCGAGCGCATCGCACCCGGCGGTTCGGTCGAGCCCGACTGCATCTGCTGCTGCGCATTCGCCTGGGCCGCCTTCGGGTCCATCTGGCTCGCGAGCGCCGACGACGAGCCGTTCGCGCCGCCCATCCCGAGCATCGCCCCGGTCAGCGGATCGCTGCCGGGCTTCGACTGCAGCCGCATGGCTGCCTTCTCGACCACTTGCAGCTCCTCGGAACCGAGGCTGACTTCCGGCATGCCGCTGCCGCCGTCGACCGCGGCCTGGGCATCGCGGTACTCGAACGTCGGCTCGTTGTTCCACGGGCCGCGCGTGTCGCCGTCGCCGACCGACATGTTGAAGTAGACGTTGGTGAACTGCGGCATGCCGGCGAGCTTGCCGGGTGGGAAGTTCGGCTCGATCGAGTACAGCGCCTTTTCGAACTGCTGCTGGTGCGCGACCTCGCGCGTCATCAAAAAGCCGAGCGCTTCCTTGACGCCCGGATCGTCGGTGCAGTTAATCAGCCGCTCGTAGATGATCTTCGCGCGCGACTCGGCCGCGATGTTGGAGCGCAGGTCGCAGGTCGGGTCCCCGATCGTGTCGATGTAGGCCGCGGTCCACGGCACGCCGCCCGAGTTCGTCAGCGGCGGGCCGCCGCCGTACAGCACCTGCGTCACGTGCGAGTCGTTGCCGCCGCCGGAGATGCGCCGGTACATCTCGGCTTCACCGTCGATGCCTTCGGCGAGGCGACCCTTCGAGCCCTTGTTCAGCATCGCGACGATCGTGCCGATCACCTCGAGGTGACTGAGCTCCTCGGTCGCGATGTCGATCAGCATGTCGCGGCGCCCCGGGTCATCCTCGGCCAGGTACTGCGTGAAGTAGCGGCAGGCCGCGGCCAGCTCGCCCTGTGGACCGCCGAACTGCTCGAGCATCAGGTTGGCCAGTCCCGGGTTCGACTCGGTCACCCGGACGGTGTACTGCAGTCGTTTGTTGTGAGCGAACATGAAGTTTCCTTTGGCTTTGAAGTGGGAAGAGCCGAAGTTCGGCAACTCGCATTCCTGATGAAACGAGGAATTGCTCGTGAAGAACGCATGCATCGCTGCGGCACGCGGCTTGCCGAACTTGTCGCATGAGGGGGCTGCAAGAGAGGCCATCGCCTTGGCGTCGCACCCCCAGATGGAAATGCCATGGCTCTGTACCAACTCGACTGCATCACCGACACGCCGCTCGTCGCGAGCACCGAACACGCCGGACGCGCCGCGCGCTGCGTAGGTCGACGTCGTGACGAAAATCCGTACCGGCCTCCTTCCACGCAGAACGCGGTGCCGATGCCGATGGACGAGCGCCTCCGCTGCAAGCTCGAGGCGGCCTGGTTCCGGGGCTGGGACCAGGAAGAGGCGGCGACCAGCCTCGCGTCGTCCTGAGGCGACCCCACCTTCGCGCGTCACTGATGCGCGTCGGCAAGGGGTTCTGCAAACTTCTCTTTGGGCGCCCTCGTCATTCCGGCCGGATTACCGCGAAGTGGTCGCGGTTATTCCGTCGCAGCCGATGATCCGGTCGACACAAACAAGGAGGAGTGTTGGAGACCGGATATCCCCGGCCGCAACTGCAGCGGCCGCAATGGCTTGCCCTGAACGGTGCCTGGCGCTTTCGCTATGACGACGAGCGACGCTGCGCCCACCCGTCGGACATCGAGGACTGGCCGCTCCTCATCGAGGTGCCGTTCCCACCCGAGTCGACCGCGAGCGGCATCGGCGACACCGGGTTTCATCCCGGGTGCTGGTACGAACGCGAGTTCGAGCTTGCACCGCATCCGGGTCGAACGATCTTGCATTTCGGTGCCGTTGACTACAGCGCGCGCGTCTGGGTCAACGGCGTGTTCGCGGTCGATCACGAGGGCGGCCACACGCCCTTCTCGGCCGACATCACCGCGTTGCTGAACGCCTCGGGGCCGCAGACGATCACGGTCCAGGTCGAGGACGATCCGCTCGATCTCGCCAAGCCGCGCGGCAAGCAGGACTGGCAGCCCGAGTCGCACGGCATCTGGTACCCGCGGACCACCGGCATCTGGCAGACGGTCTGGCTCGAGCAGGTCGGCCGGACCTATGTCGCGACGCTGCGCTGGACCCCTTCGGTCGAGAACTTCGCCCTTCGGCTGCAAGCCGAGATCGGTGGTGACCCGGAGGCGGACCTCGCGCTCGAGGTCCGGCTGACCTGCGGCCAGCGCGTGCTGGCACACGACCGCTACCGCGTTGTCGACCGCGACGTCGACCGCCAGATCGCGCTGTCGGATCCCGGCATCGACGACTTTCGCAACGAGCTGCTCTGGAGCCCTGAGCGGCCGACCCTGCTCGACGTCGAGATCCGGCTCTGGACCAGCACCGAGCTGATCGATGCGTTCTCGTCGTATGCGGCGCTGCGCACGGTGAACATCCTGCGCGACCGCTTCATGCTGAATGGGCGGCCGTACCTGTTGCGCCTGGTGCTCGACCAGGGCTACTGGCCCGACACCCTGCTCGCGGCACCGAGCGACGAAGCGCTGCGCCGCGACGTGTTGCTGGCCAAAGCGATGGGGTTCAACGGCGTGCGCAAGCACCAGAAGGTCGAGCAGCCGCGCTACCTCTACTGGGCCGACCGCCTAGGCCTGCTGGTCTGGGAAGAGATGCCGTCGGCCTACCGCTTCACGCCGACCGCGATCCAGCGCACGGTGCGCGAATGGATGGCTGTGCTGGCGCGCGACCACAGCCACCCGTGCGTCATCGTCTGGGTCCCGTTCAACGAATCGTGGGGCGTTCCGGAGCTGCCGGTCGTCGGCGCGCATCGCCACGCGGTGGAGGCGCTCTATCATCTGACGAAGACGCTCGATCCGAGTCGTCCTGTGGTCGGCAACGACGGCTGGGAGAGCTCTGCGACCGACATCATCGGGATCCATGACTACGATGCGAACACCGAGCAGATTCGCGCCCGTTACGGCGCCGAGATCCCGCCGGAGCAGCTGTTCGACCGGCGCCGCCCAGGCGGGCGCGTGCTCACCCTCGACGGCTATCCGCACCGTGGCCAGCCGATCATGCTGAGCGAATTCGGCGGCGTGGCCTATGTGCCGGAAGGATCGGACAGCCATCCGGGCGGCTGGGGCTATTCGGCGGTCGCCAGCGCGGATGCGTTCGCGCGCATCTTCGAGGACCTGATGCAGACCGTCATCCACACCGCCCTGTTCAGCGGCTTCTGCTACACGCAGTTCGCCGACACGTTCCAGGAGTCGAACGGCCTGCTGATGGCGGACCGCACGCCGAAGATCCCGCTCGAACGGATTGCGCGGGCGACGACGGCGAGCCGGAGTCACATTCCGCATGGCGTCTAGTCGGAGCTTCGGCACACGATGAGCTCCAGCGCCGCGCCGCGCATCCTCGACACGCCGCGCTGCGTCTGGCCGGCTGCCGCGCAGCTCGGCGAGGGCACCTGCTGGTCGGTGCGCGAACAGGCGCTGTACTGGGTCGACATCCTCGGCCGGCGCCTCCACCGCTACGGGTCTGCCGGCGGCGCGAAGCAAAGCTGGTCCTTCGATTCGTGCGTCTCCGCCGTGGCCGAGCGCGCTTCCGGTCCCGGCCTCGTGCTGGCGCTGCATCGATCGCTAGCGCTGTTCGATCCGCTCACCGGCACCCTGCAGCGCACGGCCGACGCCGTCGGCGAGCCGGAATCGAATCGCTTCAACGACGGCAAGTGCGACCGCGAAGGCCGCTTCTGGATCGGCAGCATGGACTTCGACTGCAAGGCGCCGAGCGGGGCGCTTCATTGCTACGAGGCCCCTTCGCACGGACCCTTAGACGCTGGGACCTGGACCCGCGTGCTCGACGCCGGCTTCCCGGTGACGAACGGACCGACTTGGTCGCTCGACGGCCGCACGCTCTACTTCACCGACACCCTGCGCGCCGAGATCCACGCCTTCGATGTCGATCCCGTCGCGCCGCAGCTCGGTCGCCAGCGCCTGTGGCTGCGGCTCGATCCACGCGAAGGCATGCCCGACGGCATGACCACCGATGCACGCGGCCGGATCTGGATCGCGCGCTGGGGCGGCGCCAAGGTCACCTGTCACGAGCCGGCGACTGGACGCGAGCTGGCGCACATCGACTTCCCGACATCGAACATCACCAACGTCGCGTTCGGCGGGTCCCGCCTCGATCGCCTCTTCGTCACGAGCGCACGCATCGGCTTGAGCGAGCACCAACTCGCCGAGCAGCCGATGGCCGGCGGCCTGTTCGAAGTCGCGACCGATGCCGAAGGCGTGCCGGCCGCGCGCTTCGGGCGGTGACCCGCGCGCACGGCGAGGCGCTCAACGTCGTCGCAGGCCGCTCCATGCCGGCTTGCGACCCCACGCCGCCGTCAGCTCTTGAACTCTTCCGCCGAGATGCCGAACTTGCGCAGCTTGTCGTGCAAGGTCTGCCGCGCGATCCCGAGCGCCCCCGCGGTCGCCGGCAGGTCGCCGGCATGCCGGCGCAGCTCCTCGGCGATCACCGCGCGCTCGAAGTGCTCGACCTGCTGCGGCAGGCCGAGCGGCAGCACCCGCGGCTCGGTGTCGCCGCGCACCTGCGTCAGGCGGTCGCCGAGCAGGCCGAGCACGAAGCGATCGGCGACATTGCGCAGCTCGCGCACGTTACCCGGCCACGCGTAGGCCATCAAGTCCGCCAGCTGCGCATGGCTGACGATCGGTGCCGCGCAGCGGTAGCGGCCGGCCGCCATCAACGTGAAGTGCTCGAACAGCAGCGGGATGTCCTCGCGCCGCTCGCGCAGCGGCGGCAGCTCGATGATCGCGACGCCGATCCGGTAGTACAGGTCGGCGCGGAACTTGTGCTGGTCGCTCAGCAGCTTCAGGTCGTCCTTGCTCGCCGCGACGACGCGGCAATCGAACGGGATCGCCTTGTTGGAGCCGATGCGCTCGATGCTGCGTTCCTGCAGCGCGCGCAGCAGCTTGATCTGCACCGCCATCGGCATGCTCTCGATCTCGTCAAGGAACAAGGTGCCGCCGTTCGCATGCTCGAACTTGCCGACCCGCAGGCGATGCGCGCTCGTGAACGCGCCGGCCTCGTGCCCGAACAGCTCGCTCTCGGCGAGCGCCTCGGGCAGCCCGCCGCAGTTCAGCGGCACGAAGTTCTGGCGCCGGCGCTCGCTGTGGTCGTGCAGGCAGCGCGCGACGAGCTCCTTGCCGGTGCCAGTCTCGCCGTAGATCAGCACGTCGGCCGAGGTTCCGGCGAGCGTCATCACGGTCCGGCGCACCTTCTGCATCTGCGCCGAGCGACCGATCAGCAGCGCCTGAATGCCGTGCCAGTTCTCGAGGGCATCGTGCAGGCTGCGCACCTGCAGCGAGAGCTGGCGGCGCTCGATCGCGTGCCGGACGATCGCGACCAGCCGCTCCGAGCTGAACGGCTTCTCGATGAAGTCGTAGGCGCCTTCGCGCATCGCCTTGACCGCCATCGCGATGTGGCCGTGTCCCGTGATCAGCACGACCGGAATCTCCGCGTCGATCTTGCGAATCTCGGGGAGCCAGTCGGTGCCACTGAGGCCAGGCAGGCGGACATCGCAGACGACGACCGCCGGCAGCCCGTAGACGATCGAGGCCCGCGCGCGTTCGGCGCTCGCGAATGCCTCGACCTTGAAGCCTGCCAGTGACAGCGCCTGCTCGGTGCTCAGGCGCACGTCCTCGTCGTCCTCGATCAGCAGGACACGGATCGGATCGGTTTCAGTCACGTGGGATGAGCTCGCGAAGAGGGGCGATCGGCAGGTCGACCGTGAAGCACGCGCCGCCGTCGTCGCGGTTGGCGGCGCGCAAGGTACCGCCGGCGGCGCGCACCGATTCGGCCGAGATCACGAGGCCGAGGCCGAGCCCGGCACCGGCCGGCTTGCTGGTGACGAACGGCTCGAACAGGCGCGGCAGGATGTCGGCGCGGATGCCCGGGCCGCTGTCGGCGACCGTCAGGACGACGCGCTCGCCGTATGCGCGCGCCTCGAGCCGCAGCACGCGCCGCGGCGCGCCTTGCATCGCCTCGACCGCATTGCGCATCAGGTTGACGAGCAGGCTGCCGAGGGCGGCCTCGTCGGCCAGCACGGCCAGCGTGGGCGGCTGCACGTCGACCTCGACGCGGACGTCGTGCGCCTTCAGCTCGGTGCCGAGCAGCGCCTGGTTGGCGGCGATGCTGCGCGCGAGGGGCACCGGCTGCGGCGGCACATCGCTCTTGTGCGCGAAGGTCTTGAGCCGCGACGTCAGCCGCGCGAGCCGATCGACCATCCCGGTGATCCGCTGCAGGTTGCCGCGCACCTCGTCGAGCCGCTCGTGCTCGAGCAGGATGCCGGCACTGTCGGACAGGGTGCGCAACGCCGTCAGCGGTTGGTTCAGCTCATGCACCATGCCGGCAGACATCTGGCCGAGCGCGGCCATCTTGCCGGCATGCACCAGCTCGCTCTGCGCGGCGCGGAGCTGCGCGGTGCGCGCGACCACCGTCGACTCGAGACTGTCGTGCGCGGCCTGCAGCGCGGCCCGGCTCGCAAGCTTCTGCTGCACCGCGCGCCGACGCTGCCACAAGGTCACCGCGGCCAGCACCAGCACCGCCATCGCGAGGCCCGCGGTCATCGCCGCATAGCGCGCCGCGACCTCGACCGGCGCCATGTCGTCGAGCGCGACCAGCCGCCAGGCGGCGCGCTGCAACGTGCGCTCCGACGCCAGCTGCTCGACGCCGTCGAGCCTGACGACCTCGGTGTTCTTCGTCAGCGTCTGCAGCGGGGTCCAGTGCAGCGGCTCGAGCGGCGCTTCGCCATAGGGACGGGTGCGCTGCACTTCGGCGCGCTGCGCCGCGTCGAGCGGCGCGACCGGCCGGTAGCGGAGGTCGTTGCGGGTCGACAGGATGACGACGCCGCGCTCGTCGATCAGCAGCACCTGGCCCGGGAGCTTGCGCCAGGTGTCCTCGGCTTCCGCGATGTTGACCTTCACCGCGGCGACGCCGCGCACGCCGTCGCCGCGGCGCAGCGCATACGACAGGTAGTAGCCGGGCTTGCGGCTCGTGATGCCGACGCCGTAGAAGCGGCCGCGCCCGAGCTTCACGGCGTCGCTGACATAGGGCCGGAACGACAGGTCCTGGCCGATCGTGGTGCCGGGCTGGTCCCAGTCGGACGCCGCCACCGAGGTGCCGCTGCGGTCGAGCACGTACAGCATCTCCGCACCGACCGTCGCGTTGACGCCGTTCAGGTAGCGGTTCGCCGCCTCGCGCAGCACCGGATTGGCCGGCGCATCGAGCAGGGCCGGCACCACCGGCGTCATCTCGAGCAGCGCCGGCAGGTAGTCGAAGCGGGCGAGGTCGGCGTCGAGGCTGCCGGCGAGCATGTCGAGCCGGTGGACTGCCGCTTCGCTCAGGCGCGCGATGCCGGTGTGCAATGCCACCTCGTGGCCGGCATAGGCGGCCACCGCCACCAAGGCCAGCGCGGCGCACCAGCCCGGCAGGCCGCGCCAGCGGCGCACCGGCCAAGTGGGCAGTGCCACAGGGGATGCCGGCATCGATGAACTCATCGCGGGGGCATCGTACCCGCGCTCCAGGGCCCGCCGAGCCGGGGCAATCACGCGTATTTCAGTTCGCCGGTCTTGCCGCGGAACACGCGGTACGAGAAGACCGTGTAGCCGGCGATCGCCGGCACCGAGATGCAGGTGCCGATCAGCAGCACCTTCAACGCCTCCGGGCTGCTCGCGGCCTGCCAGATCGTCAGCTGATCGAGCACGACGTACGGGTAGATGCTGTATGCGA
>Ga0207650_10000564_pt1 | contig 30060 bp, 25 predicted proteins | sample KBSS63metaG_FD_184325 | JGI IMG/M metagenome (GOLD analysis project Ga0207650, IMG submission 184325) | Switchgrass rhizosphere microbial communities from Kellogg Biological Station, Michigan, USA - KBS S6-3 metaG (SPAdes) (version 2) | ecosystem: Host-associated > Plants > Roots > Rhizosphere...
TCCAGGTTGGTCACGGTGACCAACCTGGATGACAGCAGCCTGTACATCCATCGCGAGCTGTCACAACTGCAATTCAACATCCGCGTGCTGGAGCAGGCGCTGGATGAGTCCTATCCGCTGCTGGAACGGCTGAAATTCCTGCTGATTTTCTCCAGCAACCTGGATGAGTTCTTCGAAATCCGCGTGGCCGGTCTCAAGAAGCAGATCACCTTTGCCCGTGAACAGGCCGGTGCCGATGGCTTGCAACCGCACCAGGCCCTGGCGCGCATCAGCGAGCTGGTGCACGGCCATGTAGACCGCCAATACGCAATTCTTAACGACATCCTGCTGCCGGAACTGGAAAAACATCAGGTTCGTTTTATCCGTCGCCGCCACTGGACCACCAAGATCAAGACCTGGGTGCGCCGTTATTTCCGCGACGAGATCGCGCCGATCATCACCCCCATCGGCCTCGACCCAACGCACCCGTTCCCGTTGCTGGTGAACAAGAGCCTCAACTTCATTGTGGAATTGGAAGGTATCGACGCCTTCGGTCGCGATTCCGGCCTGGCGATCATCCCGGCGCCGCGCTTGTTGCCACGGATCATCAAGGTACCGGAAGAGGTAGGGGGGGCTGGCGACAACTATGTATTCCTGTCGTCAATGATCCACGCCCATGCCGATGACCTGTTCCAAGGCATGAAGGTCAAGGGCTGCTACCAGTTCCGCCTGACCCGTAACGCCGACCTGGCGCTGGACTCCGAAGACGTCGAAGACTTGGCCCGCGCCCTGCGCGGCGAGCTGTTCTCGCGGCGCTACGGCGATGCGGTGCGCCTGGAAGTGGCTGACACCTGCCCTAAACACCTGTCGGACTACCTGCTCAAGCAGTTCAACCTGGGCGAGACCGAGCTGTACCAGGTCAATGGCCCGGTGAACCTGACGCGCCTGTTCAGCATCACCGGGCTGGACAGCCACCCGGAGCTGCAATACACGCCGTTCACCCCGCAGATCCCGAAACTGCTGCAAAACAGCGAGAACATTTTCAGCGTGGTGAGCAAGCAGGACATTCTGCTGCTGCACCCGTTCGAGTCCTTCACCCCAGTGGTCGACCTGCTGCGCCAGGCCGCCAAGGACCCGCACGTTCTGGCCGTGCGCCAAACCCTGTACCGCTCCGGCGCCAACTCGGAAATCGTCGATGCGCTGGTGGACGCCGCGCGTAACGGCAAGGAAGTCACTGCGGTGATCGAGCTGCGTGCGCGGTTCGACGAAGAGTCCAACCTGCAACTGGCCAGCCGCCTGCAAGCGGCCGGTGCGGTGGTGATATACGGCGTGGTCGGCTTCAAGACCCACGCCAAGATGATGCTGATCCTACGCCGCGAAGCCGGTGAGATCGTGCGTTACGCGCACTTGGGCACCGGCAACTATCACGCCGGCAACGCCAAGCTCTACACCGACTACAGCCTGCTGACCTCCGACGACGCCTTGTGTGAAGACGTCGGCAAGCTGTTCAGCCAGTTGATCGGCATGGGCAAGACCTTGCGCATGAAGAAACTGCTGCACGCGCCGTTCACCCTCAAGAAGGGCATGCTCGACATGATTGCCCGCGAGACCCAGTTTGCCCTTGAGGGCAAGCCGGCGCACATCATCGCCAAGTTCAACTCGCTGACCGATCCGAAGATCATCCGCGCGCTGTACAAGGCCAGCCAATCCGGCGTGCGTATCGACCTGGTGGTGCGCGGCATGTGCTGCCTGCGTCCAGGCATCGTTGGCGTGTCGCACAATATTCACGTGCGTTCGATCATCGGCCGCTTCCTGGAGCACACCCGGGTGTTCTACTTCCTCAACGGCGGCGAAGAGCAGATGTTCCTCTCCAGTGCTGACTGGATGGAACGCAACCTCGATAAGCGCGTGGAGACGTGTTTCCCGGTAGAAGGCAAGAAGCTGATCATGCGGGTCAAGAAGGAGCTGGAAAGTTACCTCACCGATAACACCCACAGCTGGAGCCTGCAGTCGGACGGCCGCTACGTGCGCAACACGCCGACCGGCAACCAGAACCCCCGCAGCGCCCAGGCGACGTTGCTGGAGAAACTGGGTAGCCCGATTCTGGCGGTGAACTAAGCCCAGACACGGTCTGGAACATGTGGGAGGGAGCAACCCCCCTCTCACATGTGGTTTACGGTGTTGTTTGGATCGAGTCAGCGCACGTTCAGCGTGAACCCCACCCGCGTCAGCCATTCCGCTTCCTGGGCGAAGTCCGCCTGGGTCAGCTGGTTTTCATCCAGCCAGCCTTTGGGGAACATCACATCCAGGCTGTCGCCATCGGCGCGCAGTTTGACCTGGGGCATTTCCTGGGTGCCACGGATGTGGTGGAACAGGATCGCAAAGCGCAGCAGCGCGCACAGGCGAATCAGCTTGATGCCTTCATCACCGAACTCAGCGAATTTGTCCTTGGGGATATTGCGACGGTGGCCGCGCACCAGCAGCGCGAGCATCTGTTGGTCTTCCCGGGAGAAACCGGCCAGGTCGGAGTGCTCGATCAGGTAGGCGCCGTGCTTGTGGTAATGGTAGTGGGCGATATCCAGGCCCACTTCATGCACCTTGGCGGCCCAGCCCAGCAGTTCGCGCCATACGCCGTCTTCCAGGTCCCAGTCCGCGGCCACCTGATCGAAGGCGTGCAGGGCTTTGCGCTCCACGCGCATCGCTTGCTCCAGGTCGACGTGATAACGCTCCATCAGCGAGCTGAGGGTGCGCTCACGCACGTCTTCGTGGTGATGGCGGCCGAGCAGGTCGTAAAGCACCCCTTCACGCAGTGCGCCGTCACAGTGGTCCATGCGTTGCAATTCGAGGGCGTCGAAGATCGCCTCGAGAATCGCCAGGCCGGCCGGGAAAATGGTACGACGGTCGGGCTTTATACCGTCGAAGTCGATTTTCTCGGCATCGCCCAGCTTGAATAGCTTGCGTTTGAGCCAGGCCAAGCCTTCGGCGTTGACCTCGCCGGTGCCGTGGCCGCCGGCCTTGAGTGCCAGGCCAATGGCGCGAATGGTGCCGGACGAGCCGATGGCTTCATCCCAGGTCAGGCGGTGCAGGGCGTGCTCGATGCTCATGATCTCCAGCCGTGCCGCCGTGTAGGCCTGGGCATAGCGCGCCGGGGTGATCTTGCCGTCCTTGAAATAGCGTTGGGTGTAACTGACGCAACCCATCTGCAGGCTTTCGCGCAGCAGCGGTTCGAAGCGCTGGCCGATGATGAACTCGGTACTGCCGCCGCCGATGTCCGCCACCAGGCGCTTGCCGGGGGTATCGGCCAGGGTGTGGGATACGCCGAGGTAGATCAGGCGCGCTTCTTCGCGGCCGGAGATGACTTCTACCGGGTGCCCGAGGATTTCTTCGGCGCGGCGGATGAATTCGCCACGGTTGCGCGCTTCACGCAGGGCGTTGGTACCGACAATGCGCACGGCGCCCAGGGGCATGCCGTTGATCAACTGGGCAAACCGCTTGAGGCAATCGAGCCCGCGCTGCATCGACTCTTCATTGAGCTGGCGTGCGTCGTCGATCCCGGCGGCCAACTGCACTTTTTCGCCGAGCCGCTCAAGGATGCGGATCTCACCGTTCTGGGCCTTGGCCACGACCATGTGAAAGCTGTTGGAGCCCAGGTCTATGGCGGCGATCAGGGACAGATTCTTGGCTTGGGATTGCGGCATGGTTTGGGGGTCTCGGTCGATAACCTGACCATCGTGCCACGATCGACCGCTGGAGCCAACGCGTTGTGCTGGGTGAATCATCTTATCGGTGTCTGTGCGTAGGATTTGCCAGGGGTGTAGGGCGAGTTACTTTGGAAGTAGTGAATGGTTTCCAGAGTAAGTAAGGGATAATGAAAGTGTAGTGCTTATAATGCGCTGTTCGACTTTCCCTACGCGTGCGCCGATTTTTTATTTGAAATATTTCATTCTGGGCTACGTGAGCGCTCATTGAGGCGTACAACGATTTTTCCCCGTTCTGACGATAATCAAGGGGCTTTCTTGTTTTTTGTGAATCACTAAAAGGTGAGACTGCGCCACGGCAATGATGCCGTGGTGTTATTTGTTTGTGGCTTTTTACGTCAGGGATCGTGTCTTGGGGAAGCGGAGCTTCCGGCCCTTAATAAATAGTGCCTGTTAATTTTCTAATAACGGGTAAAGCATGAAAAAAGTATTTGGTTTGGCAATGGGTCTTACGTGTCTGGTCGCCAGTGTGGGCGCTTATGCCACGACCACCCCGACCGGTAATCTGATCGTTAAAGGTACGATCTCGCCCGCTGCTTGCAATATCAGCATCGGCGCCGGCGGGATCATCGACTACGGCACTATCCGGGCCGCGGAATTGTCTTCGACGAACTTCAACCCGCGTGAAGAGCGCACCACTGCGCTGTCGGTCAATTGCGGCCATACCCCTGCAAGGTTTGGCCTGACCGTCACTGACCTGCGGGCCGGCACCAAGGTCGCGGGTATATTGGGCGCCGGTTACACCGAGGCCCAGAACTATGGCCTGGGCGCACCGGGCGGCAGGCGTACCGGCGGTTACTCGGTGACCCTCAGGAACCTGAGCTCCGGCGCTGTGGCGCTCGCCCCGATCGTGCGCTCGAGCACTGCCTCCGGCTGGTTCGCCGGCGACGGCAAGGTCTCCCAGGCGCCGAGCCAGCATTCCTGGCGCAGCGGCAGCGTTATCGCACCTGCTGCGATCTCCCAACTCAACGGTGTTATTGCGGTACGGGCGGTGATCAATCGCGCCAGCGCTTTGGACCTTACCGGCAATGTGGCGCTGGATGGTCACGCCACGCTGGTATTGAATTACATCTAAGCGCGTGAATAACAGTCGACAGTAACTTCGGTAGTCAAGGAACTTCTGGTGTGCTGTCGGCTGTTTTTAATGTGTTCAAAAACTGAGTGCCTCATTGTTTGTTTATTAATGTTCCAGGGAGAACTCGGTGAGCAGTTTTTCAAGAGTAGTTTCTTGCCTGTCGTTTTCTGTGATGTTGCTGTTGCAGGGTTCAGTAAGTGCCGATGGCATGCTGCCTGAAACAACGGTCGTGATTCTTTATGAGGACGATGGCGAGGCCACTATCAATATCAAGAACACGGACTCCGGGCCGGCGTTGTTGCACTCCGTTATTGAAAATGTGCCCGAAGATCCTGAACCCCTATTGATTGTTACCCCGCCCATCGCTCGCGTAGAGGCTGGAGACACGCAACTGGTACGGTTTATCAGCACCTTGAAGACGCCGCTCAAGACCCAGCGTCTGAAACGTGTTTCGTTTGAGGGCATTCCCCAGGCGCGTGCCGCTGGCGGTGCGACCATTGGTATCACCTTGCGCCAGAATCTGCCGTTGATTTTGCACCCCGCAGGCTTGCCTCGGCATCAGGCGCCGTGGGAGCTGCTCAAGTGGAAGCGCCAGGATGATCGCTTGAGCGTGCATAACGACAGTGCCTATGTGGTGCGGCTGGGGTTGGAGGTGCAACTGAACCCGTTGAACCAGACGGGTTTGCTGCCGCGCAGCTATATCCTGCCCGGTGAAGTGCTGGTGCTCCAGACCGAAGGCGCGCTGTCCAAGGTTTCCTCGGTGCTACTGCAGCCGGCCACGTTGTTCGGCTTTGCGGTCGATCACTACCAGGCGGATGTGCTGGGCCATGAAGGTTAAGGGGGCGCTGACCGGTGTGAAGGTGCGCCACCCAGGGTTGTTCATGGGGTTGGCGACGCTGTGGGCAGCCCCAGGTTTCGCTTCGGCGGTTGAGCTGGGAGAAGGGTTTGATCTTGCGGCCTTGGCCAGCTACGGCATCGACCCGAAGGTCTCGGACTACTTTCGCAGCGCGGCGCGTTTTCGCGAGGGTGCGCAGGTGGTGGGGCTGCGGGTCAACGGTAACCCTCTGGGGTTGGTCGAGGCGCGTTTCGACTATCAGGGGCAGCTGTGTTTCACGCCGGGCCTATTGGAAAAAGCCGGTTTGAAAGTGCCCTCGGCCATCGTGCAGTCGGGTATCTCGGCCGAGCAGGCGTGTCACGATTTTGTCGGTGAGTTCCCGACCACCCTCATCAGGTTGCAGCCGAGCAGTGAAGAGGTGGCTTTGATCGTGCCCACGCACTCCCTGCGTGAGCCTGAATGGCAGGCGGGGAGCTTTGCCGACGGCGGTGGGGCGGCCTTGCTCAACTACGATGTGCTGGGGTTTGATGCGCGCTCAGACAGTGGCCACAGCCGTTTTGTCTCGGCTTACACGGAGGCGGGGTTCAACCTGGGCAACTGGGTGGTGCGCAGCCGGCAATTCTCTATCTCCGATAACGGTAAAAGCCGCACCCACCATGTGCAGGCTTACGCCCAGCGTGATGTGGCCGCCTTGCGGTCGACGTTCCAGGTGGGGCAGATTTCCACCAGAAGCCCTGTGTTCGGTGGGGTTCAGTTGTCCGGCCTGCAGCTGTTTCCCGACGGTATCTCTCGCATGGGTGCCGATAAAGGGGTTGTCGTGGAGGGTTTGGCCCACAGCCAGGCCCGTGTAGAGGTGCGCCAGTCCGGAGCGCTTATCCATACCACCCTGGTACCTGAAGGCCCGTTTAGTCTGACAGGCCTGCCGTTGCTCAACGGCACCAGTGACCTTGAAGTCAGTGTGATCGGTACAAGCGGCGGCATGCGCAGTTTCGTGGTGCCGGCGGCGTCTTTTGGCGCGGCTGTCGCCATCACCCCGGGTTTTGACTTCGCCCTTGGCCGGGTGCGAGAACAACAGGTCGGTGGCAAGGAGCCGCCAGTCGTTGCCATGGGCAGCGGCACCTGGGGCCTGGGCAGGCAGTCATCCGTGGGTTTTGGCCTGTTGAGCACGGATGAATATCAGTCGGCCGGTGGCACCTTGAGCAGTGTGTTTTTCCAGCGGGTTACCGTCGCCGCCCGGCATACCTTGTCGCGCGATCGCGAGGGCGGTGTTGAGGGCAGTCGTAGTGCGCTGTCCTTGAGCAGCCCGCTGGCGGCCAAGGTTGACATGAGCCTGAGCGCGACGACCCAGACCCAGGGTTATCGCGATGTGATCGAGGCTGGCCGATCCCTGAAAAAAGACGATCTGCAGACGCGCTTCCAGCATCAATACACTGCGGGATTCAACTGGGCTGACCCGGTCATGGGCGCCTTTTCGGTCAGTTATTCGCGCAGTTCACAGTTTGACGGCCAGGTTGCCGAACATGTCTTCGCCTCATGGGCCAAGGGCTTCAGGCAGGTCGATGTGGCCCTGATCGCCGATTCTCAGGTGGGCGCCTCGCGTCGACGCAAGCCCGCAGGCCGGGCACGCAGCGCGAGTGATGAGGTGTCACCGCAGGGGCTGTCCTTGCGCCTGCAAGTCACGATTCCCCTTGGCGACGATCGCCGCCTCACGACCTACGCCAGCCGCCGCAATGGGCGGGCTGATAGCGGGGCGGCGTTGTCCGAACGGCTCAACGACTACGTGAACTATGAAGTGGGCGTGGAGCGAGACGTGCGGGATCGTCAGCAAGCGGTCCGCGCCAACCTGGACGTAATGCCGCGTTACACCCGGGTGGGCCTGGGGATGAATCGTACCCCCACGAGCACCAGCTACAGTGGGCAACTGCAGGGCGCGGTGGTGGCTCACGAGCGCGGCCTGACCTTTTCTCCCTACGCGGTTCAGGACACCTTCGGTGTGCTTTCGGTGGGTGATGTGTCGGCGGCCAAGGTCTCAACGCCGCAAGGCCCGGTGTGGACCGACTACCGTGGGCACGCGGTGATTCCTGGCTTGCCGGCCTACACCACCAGCCATCTGGAAGTGCAGACCCAATCCCTGCCCAAGCGGGTCGACCTCAAGAACGGCACCAAAATCCTCGCGGTCGGGCGCGGTTCATTCAATACCGTTGATTTCCCGGTGGTGAATGTTCGCCGGGTATTGCTTGAGGTCCAGGATGAACACGGCCGGCCATTGCCTCAGGGCGCCTCGGTGTTGGGGCCGGACAACAGGTTCCTGACCAGTGTGGTGGGGGATGGCCTGATTTTTCTGAACGATATGGATGACGGGCAAACCCTCAGCGTTTCGCTGCCGAACGCCTCTCGCCCCTGTGTGCTGCAACTGAACCTAGCGTCGCAACCCCAAAAGGACACGCTTTATGAAACGGCTTCGGCGGTCTGTCGTGCGCAGTAACGCGGTTGAACGACCTGCGCGCAAGGTGCGCGCGGCACTTGGCTACGTGCTGTTGGCTTTGTTGGGGATGGCTGCCAGGGAGGGAGTGGCGCAGGAGTGTCGTCTTTCGCTCAGTCAACCGAAGGTGGATTACGGCGTGCTCAGGCGCACAGAGCTGCTGGATGAGCAAACCAGCGGCCGCAACATCGTCCTGGGCAAGCGAACCCTGCAACTGAGCGTCTTGTGCGCCGAGCCGGGCACGGTTGCCTTGCGTTTTACCGGCGCCCCGGCGGGTGCGCAGGGCTTTCGATTCGGCCGCCACGGCAGCTTTACCCTGGCGCTCAAGAACGCCCAGGTCGATGGTCGCGCGGTAGAGTTGAGCGCGGCGCAACCGACAGACGTATCGGCCGGCGGGCTGCTGTTGCCCGGCCAGGTGGTGATCGCCAAAGCGGGCGGAACACCACTGGCCGGAAAACGCTTTTCGGCTCAAGTGCACATCGACACCTATTTGCCGCCCGATGCCTTTTCCGTGCGCCAGGAAACCCAGTTCGAGGGGCAGGGGCACTTTGAGTTACTGCCAGGCGGCTGAGGGTTCAGGCAAGCAGATCGCCGGTGCCAATAAAATTGGCCAATTCGGCGGTTCTCGGGTTCGCGAACAAGGTCTTGGGATCGCCGACTTCATGCACCTTGCCCTGGTGCATGAACACCAGCTTGTCCCCCACTTCCCGGGCGAAGCGCATTTCATGGGTCACCATGATCAGCGTCATGCCGTCCTTGGCCAATTGGCGCACCACGCTGAGCACTTCATTGACCAACTCCGGGTCGAGGGCCGAGGTGATTTCATCGCACAGCAGCACCTTGGGTGACATCGCCAGTGCGCGAGCGATAGCGACGCGCTGCTGCTGGCCGCCGGACAGACGATCAGGGAAGGCGTCGAATTTCTCGCCCAGCCCAACGCGTTCCAACATCTGCTTGGCCAACTGGGCGGCCTTGGCCTTGGGCATTTTCTGCACCACCTGCGGCGCGAGCATCACGTTTTCGCCCACGGTCAGGTGCGGGAACAGGTTGAACTGCTGAAATACCATGCCGACTTTTTGCCGCAGGCTGCGCAGGTCGGCGCGCGCTGCGTCGAGGTATTCGCCGTCGACTTCGATAACCCCATCGTTGATCGATTCCAGGCCATTGAGGGTACGCAACAGGGTGGACTTACCCGATCCGCTGCGCCCGATGATCGCCACCACCTGGCCTTCTTCAACGGTCAGGTCAATGCCTTTGAGTACGTGATGGTCGCCGTAGTACTTATGCAGGGCGGTAATTCTAAGCAGAGGCATGCAGTCTCCTTTCCAGGTAGCGCGCACTGAGGGACAAGGGGTAGCAGAGCAGGAAGTAACCGAGGGCCACCAGGCCATAGACCATGAAGGGCTCGAAGGTCGCGTTGGCGAGCATGCCGCCGGTCTTGGTCAACTCGGTAAAACCGATGATAGAGGTCACAGCGGTGCCCTTGACGACCTGCACCGAGAACCCCACCGTCGGCGCGACTGCGATGCGCAGCGCCTGCGGCAGGATCACGTAGCGCAATTGCTCAAGCGGGTTCAGGGCCAGGCTGGCGGAGGCTTCCCACTGCCCATGGGCGATGGAGTCGACGCAGCCGCGCCAGATTTCGGCGAGATAGGCGCTGGTAAACAGCGTCAGGGCAATCGCCGCCGCCAACCAGGGCGAGATATCCACCCCCAGCAAGGCAACGCCGAAGAACACCAGGAACAGTTGCATCAATAGCGGCGTGCCCTGGAACAGCTCGATATAGGTGCGCGCGACATTGCGCGCGAAGGCTTTGCGGCTGATGCGCAAGGTCATCACCAGCAGGCCGATCACGCCGCCGCCGATAAACGCCACCAGTGACAGCAACAGCGTCCATTGCAGGCCGGTGAGCAGGTTGCGCACGATGTCCCAGAACGAAAAATCACTCATCGGCTGTTCCTCATCACAAAACGACGGCCGATCCAGTTGAGCAACTGGCGAATCATCAATGCCATGCACAGGTACACCAGGGTAGTCAGGGCATAGGTTTCAAACGCGCGAAAATTGCGCGATTGGATAAAGTTGGCGGCAAAGCTCAGCTCCTCGGTGGCGATCTGTGAACACACCGCCGAACCGAGCATGACGATGATGATCTGGCTGCTCAGTGCCGGCCACACCTTGCCCAGCGCGGGCAGCAGCACCACGTGGCGGAATGCTTCGAAGCGCGTCATCGCCAGGGCTGCGGCGGCTTCCAACTGGCCACGCGGGATGGCCTGGATACCGGCGCGGATGATTTCGGTGGAGTAGGCCCCCAGGTTGATCACCATCGCCAATACGGCGGCTTGCCACTCGGTGATCTTCAGCCCCAAAGACGGCAGGCCGAAGAAGATGAAAAACAGCTGCACCAGAAACGGCGTGTTCCGGATCAATTCGACATACACGCCGAAGCACCAGGCGAACGGCTGGATCTTCCACGCTCGCACCACTGCGCCGACGGTGCCCAGCGCCACCCCCAGGATCGCGCCGATAGCCGTCAGCTCAAGGGTGAACAGCGCGCCGCGCAACAGCAGGTCGGTGTTGGCCAGCACCGGTACAAAGTCAAATTGATACGCCATGGGTCAGCTCCGTCGTATCAAAGGTCGGCGGGCAGCGGCTCTTTCAGCCATTGCATCGCGTTCTTTTCCAGGCTGCCATCGGCCTTGGCCGCGACCAGGATCTGGTTGACCTTCTCCAGCAACGCCGGCTCGTTTTTGTTCACGCCCACGTATACCGGTGAATCCTTGAGCTTCACCTTCAGCGCCGGTACGCGTTTGGGGTTGCGCTCGCTGATCGCGACCATCACCACGTTGCCGCTGGCGATCAGGTCAACCTGGCCGGCCAGGTAGGCGGCGATGGTTGAGTTGTTGTCTTCGAAGCGCTTGATGGTGGCTTCCTTGGGCGCCACGGCGGTCAGCTCGATGTCTTCGATGGCGCCACGGGTCACGCTGATGGTCTTGCCCTTGAGGTCGTCAGTGCTGCTGATGGCAGCGTCAGGCGGGCCAAACACGGCCAGGTAGAACGGCGCGTAGGCCTTGGAGAAATCAATGACCTTTTCCCGCTCCGGGTTCTTGCCCAGGCTGGAAATCACCAGGTCGACCTTGCCGGTGGTGAGAAACGGGATGCGGTTGGTGCTGTTGACCGGGGTCAGCTCCAGCTTGACCTTGAGCTGGTCGGCCAGCAGCTTGGCGGTGTCGATGTCCAGGCCACGGGGTTTCATGTCGGGGCCGACCGAGCCGAACGGCGGGAAGTCCTGGGGCACGGCAACCTTGAGGGTGCCACGGGCGACGATGTCGTCCAGACCGTTGGCCTGGGCGGGAGCCTGGCTGAGCATCAGGCTGGCAAACAGGGCAGTGAGCAGGGCGCTGTAGCGCTTGGTCATGACAACTCTCCGAGAAGGGCGAAGGGATTTCTACAAATGCTCAGTGCACAGCCCATGCCAGCACCCTCGCAATCGTCTGCAAGGCCGGGATTTGTTGAGGTCGGGTGGTCTTACTGGTCTGAACAGTTCCTGGCCGTTTCGCACCCTTTTCGAGCGTTGGCAAAACCTTGCGAGCCCCTTTGGGGCGTGGCTTGCCGCCGGCCGCGAATAGCTTTACAACTAGCCGCTCAGTTGTCTGGAACCTTGAGTTTTTTATGAATTCCATCGCCCAAGCCGTACCGGAGGCGGCCCTGCAGGCCATCCGCAAACTGATCAAGGAGCAGGGCTTTGGGCCGGGCGATGCGCTGCCGTCCCAGCGCGAACTGGCACTGCAGTTGGGCGTGAGCCGGGCGTCGTTGCGTGAGGCGTTGTCATCCTTGAGTGCCTTGGGCGTGGTGAGCGTGCAGCCGGGCAAAGGCGTGTTCGTGCAGGCGGCGGACGAATCGCCGGGGTTTGCCTGGCCTTTCGCGGCCCAGGCTACGCCATTGGATATTTTCCAGTTGCGCTACGCCCTTGAAGGGTTTGCGGCGGGGCTGGCGGCAGTGACCTTGACGATTGATGAACTCGACAGCCTGGAGGATAACGTCGAGGCAATGCGCAAGGTGCTCAAGGCCGGTGACTTCGAAGCGGCCGCGCGGCTGGACTTCGAATTCCACCAGCGCATCCTGATGGCCAGCGGCAACCAGGCGATGGTGAGCATTCTGAGTGCCAGCGCGGAGGTGTTTTTGGAGAGCCAGAAACTACCGTTCATCCGGCCGGAGCGGGCCATGGAGACTTGGCAGGAACACCGCAAGATCCTGCGCGCCCTGGCCCGGCGCGCCAGCGCGGCGGCGCAGAAAACCATGCAGGAACATGTACGTAATGCGGCATTGCGTACAGGTATTGCCTTTGTGACGCCAGTGACGCCCTGATCGGCTCATACCCAAACTCATGCGCCTCTATAGCAAGACTCCATCAGAGGCGGCTTCCTGAACGGGGGAAGGGCGGCTATGATGGGCAACGTTTTTTTTGCTTACAATCCGGAGACATCCATGAGCAACGATCTTATCAAGCACGTCACCGACGCGACCTTTGAGGCCGAAGTACTCAAGGCTGCTGGCCCGGTGCTGGTTGACTACTGGGCTGAATGGTGCGGCCCTTGCAAAATGATCGCTCCGGTTCTGGACGACATTGCGACCACTTTCGAAGGCAAGCTGACCATCGCCAAGCTGAACATCGACGACAACCAGGAAACCCCGGCCAAGCACGGCGTGCGCGGTATTCCTACGCTGATGCTGTTCAAGAACGGCAACGTCGAAGCCACTAAAGTGGGCGCGCTGTCGAAGTCCCAGCTGCAAGCTTTCCTCGACGCCAACATCTAAGCGTCGTCAAAAAAGCCCCGCAAATCGCGGGGCTTTTTCGTAAAACAGGGCTAGACGCTCCGAAACTCAGGTGGTACATTCGGCCCCGCACTGGTTTCTCCACTGCCCCCTGCAAGCCGTCGCCGACGCACTCCTTTTCGATTAGTACGCGATCCTGTCGCCTTCTCCGCGGCGCGGCCTCATTAAGCCAAAAGCTTAATTTCCCCCCTCCATAAATGATTACGTCATTCCTATATGAATCTGACTGAACTCAAGCAAAAGCCGATTACCGACCTGCTCCAACTGGCCGAAGAAATGGGCATAGAAAATATGGCCCGTTCGCGCAAGCAGGACGTGATTTTCTCCCTGCTCAAGAAGCACGCGAAAAGCGGCGAGGAAATCTCCGGTGATGGCGTGCTGGAGATTCTCCAGGACGGCTTCGGCTTCCTCCGCTCCGCAGACGCTTCCTATCTCGCCGGCCCAGACGATATCTACGTCTCGCCGAGCCAGATCCGTCGTTTCAACTTGCGCACCGGTGACACCATCGTTGGCAAGATCCGACCTCCGAAGGAAGGCGAGCGCTATTTCGCCCTGCTCAAAGTCGACACGATCAACTTTGATCGTCCGGAGAACGCGAAAAACAAGATTCTCTTCGAGAACCTGACCCCGCTGTTCCCGACTGTGCGCATGAAGATGGAAGCCGGTAACGGTTCCACCGAAGACTTGACCGGCCGTGTGATCGACCTGTGTGCGCCCATCGGTAAAGGCCAGCGTGGTTTGATCGTCGCACCGCCGAAAGCCGGTAAGACCATCATGCTGCAGAACATTGCAGCGAACATCGCGCGTAACAACCCTGAAGTTCACCTGATCGTGCTGCTGATCGATGAGCGTCCGGAAGAAGTGACCGAAATGCAGCGTACCGTGCGCGGCGAAGTGGTTGCCTCGACGTTCGATGAGCCGCCAACCCGCCACGTGCAGGTTGCCGAAATGGTGATCGAGAAGGCCAAGCGCCTGGTCGAACACAAGAAGGATGTGGTGATCCTGCTCGACTCCATCACCCGTCTGGCCCGTGCCTACAACACCGTGATCCCGAGCTCCGGCAAGGTATTGACCGGTGGTGTCGATGCCCACGCCCTGGAGAAACCGAAACGTTTCTTCGGCGCCGCGCGGAACATCGAAGAAGGCGGCTCGCTGACCATTATCGCCACCGCGCTGGTTGAAACCGGCTCGAAGATGGACGAAGTGATCTACGAAGAGTTCAAGGGCACCGGCAACATGGAGTTGCCTCTGGACCGTCGCATCGCCGAAAAACGCGTGTTCCCTGCGATCAACATCAACCGCTCCGGCACCCGCCGCGAAGAGTTGCTGACCGCCGACGACGAACTGCAGCGCATGTGGATCCTGCGCAAGCTGCTGCACCCGATGGACGAAGTAGCTGCCATCGAGTTCCTGATCGACAAGCTGAAAACCACCAAGACCAACGACGAGTTCTTCTTGTCGATGAAGCGCAAGTAATACGCCGCTGTTGGTCCGAAAAAATGGCGCCCCCTGGGGGCGCCATTTTTTTTGCGCGTTTTTTAAACGCATTCCGCGCTCAAATGCACGTCGATAAGCTGCCAGCTGCCCTCAGAGCAGGTAGGATGTACGCCTATTTTACGGGTGGCATGGTTAATGAAATTCAAGGATCTTCGGGATTTCGTGCAGCAACTTGAGCAGCGCGGAGAGTTGAAACGTATCCAGATGCCGATTTCCCCGGTGCTGGAAATGACTGAGATTTGCGACCGCACCCTGCGTAACAAGGGCCCGGCGCTGCTGTTCGAGAACCCGACCGGCTACGACATTCCGGTGCTCGGCAACCTGTTCGGCACCCCCGATCGCGTGGCTTTTGGCATGGGCGCCGAGTCGGTCAGCGAGCTGCGCGAGATCGGCAAGCTGTTGGCCTTCCTCAAGGAGCCCGAGCCACCCAAGGGCTTGAAGGACGCTTGGTCGAAGCTGCCGATCTTCCGCAAGATCATTGCCATGGCGCCCAAAGTGGTCAAGGACGCGGTGTGCCAGGAAGTGGTCATCGAGGGCGATGACGTCGACCTCGCCATGCTGCCGGTGCAGACCTGCTGGCCCGGCGATGTCGGGCCACTGATCACCTGGGGCCTGACTGTCACCAAAGGCCCGAACAAAGATCGCCAGAACCTCGGTATCTATCGCCAGCAAGTGATCGGCCGTAACAAGGTGATCATGCGCTGGCTGAGCCACCGTGGCGGTGCCCTGGATTACCGTGAATGGTGCGAGAAGCACCCGGGCAAGCCATTTCCGGTCTCCGTGGCCCTGGGCGCCGACCCGGCCACCATCCTCGGCGCCGTGACCCCGGTGCCGGACAGCCTGTCCGAGTACGCCTTCGCGGGCCTGTTGCGCGGTAACCGTACCGAGTTGGTGAAATGCCGTGGCAACGATCTGCAAGTGCCGGCCACTGCGGAAATCATCCTTGAAGGCGTGATTCATCCGGGCGAGATGGCCGATGAAGGCCCTTACGGCGACCACACCGGCTATTACAACGAAGTCGACAGCTTCCCGGTGTTCACCGTGGAGCGCATCACCCACCGCATCAAACCGATCTACCACAGCACCTACACCGGTCGTCCGCCGGATGAACCGGCCATTCTCGGCGTGGCGCTCAATGAAGTGTTCGTGCCGATCCTGCAAAAGCAATTCCCGGAAATCACCGATTTCTATCTGCCGCCCGAAGGCTGCTCTTACCGCATGGCCATCGTGACCATGAAGAAGTCGTACCCAGGGCATGCGAAGCGGGTAATGCTCGGTGTGTGGTCGTTTTTGCGACAGTTCATGTACACCAAGTTCGTTATTGTCACCGACGACGACATCAATGCCCGCGACTGGAATGATGTGATCTGGGCCATCACCACGCGCATGGACCCCAAGCGCGATACGGTGATGATCGACAACACCCCGATCGACTACCTCGACTTCGCGTCGCCGGTGTCTGGCCTGGGTTCGAAGATGGGCCTGGACGCCACCCACAAATGGCCGGGTGAAACCACTCGCGAGTGGGGCCGGGTGATCGTCAAGGATGAAGCCGTGACCGCGCGCGTCGATGCGATCTGGAAAGAATTGGGAATAGATTGATGCGTGTGACCCTGCAACCTTCCGGCGCTGTGCTGGAGCTGATCCCAGGCGAGCGAATCCTCGAAGGCGCGCGTCGCCTGGGCTACGAATGCCCCCAGGCGTGTCGCAATGGCGTATGCCATGTGTGCGCTGCGTTGCTGGTGGAGGGCAGGGTGCGGCAAGCCGATGAAGTGCGTGACCATGGCGAGTTCTACACGTGCATCGCCGAACCGCTGGAAGACTGCATTGTGTTGTGGGACGGCGTGTTGGCGCCGGGAGAATTGCCGTTGCGCAAGTTGTCATGCCAGTTGAGTGAGTGCGTTGAGGTAGGGGGCGATGTATGGCGCGTGCGCCTGCTTGCGCCTGCCGGCAAGCTCGTGCGTTACCACGCGGGGCAATACCTGATGATCGAACGGGAAAACGGCGAGAAGTCCGCCTTTTCCCTGGCCTCGGCGCCCCATGCAGGCCGCGAGCTGGAACTGCATGTACTGGCCCGCGAAGACAGTGCCCGCAACCTGCTGGAGCAACTGCAACGTAACCGGATGGCCCGCATCGAGCTGCCATTTGGCGATACCCACCTGGCCGAGCTGCCGGACGGGCCGCTGGTGTTGATCGCCGCCGGCACTGGCATGGCGCAGATGCACAGCCTGATCGAACATTGCCGGGCTTCGGGCTTCAAGCACCCGGTGCATCTGTACTGGGGCGTGCGTCGCCCGGAAGATTTCTATCGGATCGAACATTGGGAACAATGGCGGCAACTGCCCAACCTGTTCCTGCACAAAGTAGTCAGCGATTTGTGCGGCTGGGAAGGGCGCTGCGGCTTATTGCATGAAGCGGTGTGTGAAGACATTACCGACCTCAAGGGCGTGCATGTGTATGCCAGCGGTTCACCGGCGATGATCTATGGCACCCTGGATGCGCTGGTCGACGCCGGCATGGATGCGCACCAGATGCGCGCCGACGTATTCGCCTACGCGCCGCGCCCTTAGAAACGCACGCCGGCGGTCAGCATCGCCGCATTCAAACCCAGCAGCACCAACTCACTGGAGACGGGGCCGAAGTTCACCCCCACGGCAGGGATGATCGCCGGCGCTACGCCAAAACGGTTGAGCGGGATTTTGTCGCGGTACTTGCCGCGATAGCCCTGCAGTGCGCCTGCGGTCACCTTCACGTAGAGCGGTGAATCGGCGATGTCATAGCGTTTGCCGGCGTAGACGTAATACGAGCGCTGGCTGAACGAGTTGCGAAACGTCGCCCCGCCATACACCAACCCCGATGCTTCGTTACGCTCCAGGTTGATCAAATCCTGATGATTGTTGTGCTTGGGATCCGGCGAAAAGTGCCGGGTGTAAAGGCTGGTTTGTGCGTACCAGAAGCCTTTGTCGTCTTGAGTGGTCGCGTCGGTAGCCAGGGCGGCAGTGGCCTGCAGCAATAGCAGCAAACCGGAAAAAAGATGTTTCATGCATCGACCTCGGTAGTCGTTTGAATGGGCGGCTAGTGTGGGTCGCTAAACCCGTGCAGTTTGGCGGGTAATGGCCGGAGGGGCCTGAACCTGCGCTGAAAATATTGCCGCCTATGCTTATGCATTTAAGGTATTACTTCTGTAGGAAAAATCTCATTAGGCTATAAGTAGACGGAAGGCGGTTTTTTTACGCCATACGGTTACAGCGCTTCGGTTCGATTACGGTAAAGTTGCTTACAACTGGTAACACTCAGGAGGCGCACCGCTTTTCGCCATGACCGCCATAGAAACCGATCTTCTGCAATTGGCTTACCCTCCGCGGCTCGATCTGGGGCCGCAACTCACTCACGAACAGTTGATGAGCTCGATGCAGGCCACCATGGGCCGGCATAAAGGTGGGCCGGTCTGGCTATTTGCGTACGGTTCGCTGATCTGGCGCCCTGAATGTTCATCGAGCGAGCGTGTGCGTGCGCGGGTCCATGGCTATCATCGCGGCTTGTACCTGTGGTCTCACGAGCATCGGGGGACGCCGGAATTGCCGGGGTTGGTGTTCGGTCTGGACCGCGGCGGCTCGTGCAGCGGGTTTGCCTACCGCTTGCCGGAAGACCAGTTGGAGGCCTCGCTTTACGCCTTATGGCAGCGCGAGATGCCTTACCCTTCCTACCGGCCGCACTGGCTCAGCTGCCGCCTCGAAGATGGCAGCCAGGTGCAGGCTTTAGGGTTTGTATTGGAGCGGCACTTGCCCAGCTACGCCGGTAACTTGCCGGATATCGTGCTCAACCATGTGCTGCAAAGCGCTTGCGGGCGTTACGGCACCACTCGCGATTATGTCGAGCAGACCGTGAACGCCCTGCGCAGCCACGCCATGCCAGATAAGAATCTGGAGGCGCGGCTCAAGCGTTGTGCCAAGGGTTGCCCAGGCGATTAACGCGCCGAGCTGACGCTATTGGTGTGCCACAGCGTCGGGACCAGGAAGGCGATCGCCAGCAGGCACGCGCCGATCAACAGGACGAAACCGCCGTCCCAGCCGAAATGGTCCACGGTGTAGCCCATGGCCGCGCTCGCGGCCACCGAGCCGCCCAGGTAACCGAACAGCCCGGTGAAGCCCGCAGCCGTGCCGGCGGCCTTCTTCGGTGCCAGCTCCAACGCCTGCAGGCCGATCAGCATGACCGGGCCGTAGATCAGGAAACCGATGGATACCAATGCGATCATGTCGACCATTGGGTTGCCCGGCGGGTTGAGCCAGTACACCAGGGTCGCCACGGTCACCAGCGCCATGAACACAATGCCGGTCAGGCCGCGGTTGCCACGGAAGATTTTGTCCGACATCCAGCCGCATAGCAGCGTGCCCGGTATGCCCGCCCACTCATAGAAAAAGTAGGCCCACGACGACTTGTCGACCGTGAAATGCTTGGCTTCCTTGAGGTAGGTAGGGGCCCAGTCCAGCACGCCGTAGCGCAGCAGGTAGACGAAGACGTTGGCGAAGGCGATGTACCACAGCATTTTGTTGCGCAGCACGTATTTGACGAAGATTTCCTTGGCGCTGAATTCTTCTTCATGGCTGGCATCGTAGCCTTCCGGGTAATCGTTCTTGTACTGTTCGATAGGCGGCAGGCCCACCGATTGTGGGGTGTCGCGCATGGTGATGAAGGCAAACGCCGCCACCAGCAGGGCCACGGTGGCCGGGACATAGAATGCTGCATGCCAGTCGTTGAACCAGGCCATGCCCAGCAGGAACAGTGGGCCGATCAAGCCGCCGCCGACGTTATGCGCCACGTTCCATACCGACACCACGCCGCCGCGTTCTTTCTGCGACCACCAGTGCACCATGGTCCGCCCGCTTGGCGGCCAGCCCATGCCCTGGGCCCAACCGTTGATGAACAGCAAGATGAACATCATGGTCACGCTGGAGGTGGCCCAAGGCGCGAAACCGAAAATGAACATCACACCCGCCGACACCAGCAGGCCGAAGGGCAGGAAGTAGCGCGGGTTGGAACGGTCCGACACCAGGCCCATGAGGAACTTGGACAGGCCGTAGGCAATCGCGATGGCCGACATCGCCAGGCCCAACTGACCCCGGGTGTAACCCTCGTCGATCAGGTAAGGCATGGCCAGGGAGAAGTTCTTGCGCAGCAGGTAGTAGCCGGCATATCCGAAGAAAATACCGGCGAAGATCTGCCAGCGCAGGCGTCGGTAGGTGCTGTCTATTTTTTCTTCAGGCAGGGGCGCCTGGTGTGCGGCAGGGCGAAAGAAAGCAAACATTCAAGAGCTCCAAATTTCTTGTTTTGACTGCGGATGCGAATGTTACAGTTTCGTTACCGAAAATAGCATCGCCTCTTGGCGGCAAACACAGGAAATGAGAGCAATTGCATGTTCTCTTACGAACATGTCGCGAATAGGTAAGACGTGGTCGGTATCGAGTTCTGCAGGGCCCTGGAGATCCAAATGTGGGAGGGGCGCTCAGCGGGTCTGGACGACCACCTTGCCCACCGCCTTACGCTGCCCCAGATCATTGATAGCCTGCGCGGCCTGTTCCAGCGGATACACCTGCGACACCAGTGGCTTGAGCTTGCCCTCGCCATACCAAGTGAACAGTTGCTGGAAGTTCGCCGCATTATCCTGCGGCTGGCGCTGGGCGAACGAGCCCCAGAACACCCCCACCACCGCCGCACCCTTGAGCAGCGCCAGGTTCACCGGCAGCTCGGGAATGCGTCCGCTGGCAAAACCCACCACCAGCAAACGGCCATTCCAGGCAATGGCGCGGATGGCCTGGTCGAACAGGTCGCCGCCGACCGGGTCGTAGATCACATCGGCACCGTTGCCGTCGGTGAGGCGCTTGATCTCGTCCTTCAGGCTGGTTTCGCTGTAATTGATCAGTTCATCGGCACCGGCGGCCTTGGCCACGGCGAGTTTGTCGGCGCTGCTGGCGGCGGCGATCACGCGAGCGCCCATGGCTTTGCCGATTTCCACGGCGGCCAGGCCCACGCCGCCGGAGGCGCCGAGTACCAGCAGCGTCTCGCCGGGTTGCAGGTTGGCCCGCTGCTTGAGCGCGTGCATCGAGGTGCCGTAGGTCATGCTGAAGGCGGCAGCGGTATTGAAGTCCATGCTCGGCGGGATCGGCAGCACGTTGTAGCCCGGCACCGCGACCTGTTCGGCAAAGCTGCCCCAGCCGGTGAGCGCCATGACCCGGTCACCCACTTTCAGATGGCTGACCTTTTCCCCCACCTCGCTGACCACGCCCGATGCTTCGCCGCCCGGTGAAAACGGAAAGGGTGGCTTGAACTGGTATTTGCCTTCGATGATCAGCGTGTCCGGGAAATTCACCCCTGCTGCGTGCACATCCAGCAGAATTTCATTCTTCTTGATCGCCGGGCTGGCTGTCTCTTCCAGCACCAGGGTTTCGGCGGGGCCGAAGGCTTTGCACAGCACAGCTTTCATCGGGCTATTCCTTTTGGTGTCGTGGCCGATAAGTGTAGAAGGGTGCGCCCCCGGGTCAACGAGCATGCCCCGGCCTGATAAGTCGCCATAAGCTTGTACTCAGCCTTGCTAGCGTTATGCTACCCGGCAACCGAATTCGAGGAATGAACTGTGAAAGCGTGGATCCTGTTGATGCTGGCCCTGACCCTGCCGATGGCAGCCCAGGCCGAAGAAGCCAAAGAAGGCGAGGCGCCGAAGGTCAGCTATATCAGCCTGAGCCCGCCTTTCGTGGGTAACTACGGCCTGGACGGCACGGCGAAACTCAAGGTGTTCAAGGCCGATATCGCCTTGCGCGTGACCGGTACCGAAGCCGCCGCCGCCGTCAAAGCCAACGACGCGTTGATTCGTAACCAATTGGTGGCGCTGTTCACCCAGCAGACCAACGACGCTATGAGCACTGTCGAAGGCAAAGAGAAACTGCGTCAGGAAGCCCTCAAGCAAACCCAGCAAGTAATGAACGACGAAACCGGCAAGCCGGTAGTGGAAGACCTGTTGTTCAACAACCTGATCATTCAGTAGCCGGCGGCGTCACACCCCAGATCTTCAGCAACGCTGCGCTGAAGGATGGCTCGAGCACGCGGTTGCCGTGGCCGCTGAGGTGGTTTGAGTCAAAAAACAATGGCTTGGCGTTTGCGTCATAGGCCGAGCAGATCGGGCCGGGGCACAGCAGCGGTAGCGGATCCCAGGCGTGCAACGCCGGATAGCTTGCCTGCAGCTGTTGCAACAACGCCATTTGCGGCGCGCGGAGCCGTTCAAGTTGGTCCCGCGCCATCGTCAGGCCAGGCGCGCAGACGGGGTTCATGCGGTTGAACGCATCCGAGCAGCGGTTGGGCGCGGCCTTGAACAGCGGCTTGGGCGCATCGATCAGCACAGTCAGCTGCGCGTTCTGCAAACGGCTTAACAGCGCGTCGGCGGCCAATCGCGCCGCTTCAATGTTATCGGCCGTCAGTTCGCCCAAAGCGTCATCGACCATGGCGGCCTCACCTTCGCGCCACGCCCGTCCGGCCAGCTCCGGCATGCGCAGCGAGGCGAGGAATACCACGTCGCCCGGCTTGGCGCGGGCCAAGATCTCCTGGAGTTGGGCTTCTCGCAACGCCGCGCAATGTGCAGGGTCCGGGCCGATCAGGCTGGCGACGCCGCAACCGCCTTGTTCGTACTCCGTCACGGTTACCCCCAGTTTGAGCGAGACGAGCTTGAGCAAGGTGCGGTAGGCCGCGGTATGCGAATCCCCCATGACGAACAATTGCCGTCCCTTCAGGCGTGGGTCGTCGAGGCGGGCAAAATCTTCCTGGGGATAATGTTTGTAGGCGTACCAGGTATAGGTATCGCGGGTCTGGCTGAGTGACAGCGTCGATGGGTTGACCGACACCCACAGCGCACCCAGCCACATCGGGCCGGTGACACTCAAACCGGCCGCAAACGTGAACCCCGCCTTGCGTTGCACCGCCGAGTGGCCGCTACGGATCGGTGTTTCTATCCAGTGATAGGACGCTGCCGCAAGCAGCGCCACCAGCACCGGGTAGAGCCACTGCACGATCAGCAGCTCCATCCCGACGGTCCAGCGCAGGAACACCGCGACCGGCCAGTGCCACAGGTACAGCGAATAGGACAGCCGGCCGATATACGTCGCCAATGGAGTTTGCAGCACGCGCTGCAACGCACCGGGCGAGCTGTCGGCGCGCAATACGATCCCCGCGATCATTAACAGCGAGCCGGCCACGGTGACCATGGCCCAGGGGTAGGGAAACTGCCGGGGTTGGGCGAACAGGAAACCGACCATCACCAATCCCAGGCCACCGATCAACAGGGCAGGGGCCAGCCGATTGAGGCGGGGCGTGACATCGCGGGTGCCGATGGCTTGAAACAGGATGGCGCCGGCGGCCAGCTCCCAGAAGCGCCCAGGCAACAGGTAAAACGCCGACAGCGGCGCGACCTTTACCTGATACGCGCCGATGATCATCGAGGCAATCGCCAGCAGCGGCAGCACTGCCCAGGCAAACCCGACCCGTTGCCGATAACGCAGCCATATAAAGAACAGCGCGGGGAATATCACATAGAACTGTTCCTCAACCCCCAGTGACCAGGTATGCAGGTAGGGGTTGAGTTCGGCGCTGGGCGAGAAGTAGGTGTCGGTGTTCCAGGCCAGCACCAGATTGCTCAGGCCAAAAAAGGCCGCCAGGCCCGTGCGATTGATCAGCTCGCTGAGCCAGTATTGCGGCATGAACATCGCGCTAAGCACAACACTCACACACAGCACGGTCAGCAATGCGGGCATGATGCGTAGCAATCGGCGCCGGTAGAAGTCCGCCAGGTAGCGGCCCAAGCTCAGGTCGCGGCGCTCCCATAGCGACTGGCTGATCACATACCCGGAAATCACGAAGAACATATCTACGCCGGTAAAACCGCCGGGCAACAGGCTGAACACGTCCAAGTGGAAGACGATGACGCTGAGAACCGCAATGGCCCGCAGGCCATCGATGGCCGGTTTGTAGGTGCTGGCGAACTGGGACACGCGAAGGTCCTTGGGCATGAGCGAGCCCCGGATTCTGCCAAAGCCTGCGCCGGGTGACGACTAGCCGTTCGGACAGGTATGCGACCAGGTGTTTACCCGATCAGGACGCCAGGCTTTTGCGGAACCTGGCCAGTGCCACGGCAAAAAACAGCAAGCCAATCGCGGCCAGCGCCAGCAAATCCGGCCACACCACGCTGACGCCCGCATCCCGGAACAGAATCGCCGCGCTCAGGCTCACAAAATGCGTCGACGGCGAGCCCTGCATCACCCACTGCAACCATTCGGGCATGCTGTCCAGCGGCGTACTGCCGCCGGAGAGCAGCAGCATGGGGATGATCACCGGGATCGCCAGCAAGCCGAATTGCGGCGTCGAGCGGGCGAGGGTGGCGAGGAAGATCCCCAAGGCGGTGCTGGCAAACAGATACAGCGCGGTCACCAGCAAAAACAGGCTCAGCGACCCGGCCAGCGGCACGCCAAGCAAACCTTTGACCACCACCTCCAGCGACACCCAGGTGCACAGCACCACCACCAGCATGTTGCTCCAGATTTTTGCCAGCATGATTTCCAGCGCGGTCAGCGGTAGCACCAGCAGGTGATCGAGAGTGCCGTGTTCGCGCTCACGCAACAGTGCGGTGCCGGTGAGTACGATGGCGAGGATGGTGATGTTGTTGACGATCTGGATCACCGCCAGGAACCAGCCGCCTTCCAGGTTGGTATTGAATAACGCGCGGGTGGTCAGCCGTGCCGGGGACTGCCTGGCGGCGTCGGCCTGGCCGCTGTAGTCAAGCCACTCGCGCTGGAAGATGCGCCCGATGTAGCCGGCGCCCATGAAGGCCTGGCTCATGGCCGTGGCATCCACGTTCACCTGCACGCCCGGCTCGCGGCCTGCCAGTAGGTCGGCCTGGAAGTTGGCCGGCACATTGACCACAAAGGTGTACTGGCCACTGTCCATCACCTTGTCCAATTGGTCATAGGCCAGGGGCACCGGTGGGTGGAATTCCGGCGGTTGCAGGGCCTCGGCCATCTGTCGTGAGAGCGCGCTGTGATCCTCATCGACAAACGCCACGCTGGCGTTGTGCACGCCAATCACTGAGCCGGCGGCGGGCATGTAGATGGCGACGGTGAAGGCGTAGAACAGAAACAGCAGCAGCACGCTGTCGTGGCGCAGGCTGGTGAGTTCCTTGATCCCCAGGCGCAGGATGTGCGTGAACTTATGCATCACACCTCCTGCTTCTTGAGCATGACCAGGCTCAGCCCGGTGAACCCGACGAAAAACCCGAACAGCGCCAGGCACTGCGGCCACAGTTGGCGCAGGTCCAGGGCCTTGGTAAAGGTACCCACCGCGATATCCAGGAAGTGCCCGGCCGGAAACAGCGTGCCCATCAGCGCGGCCGCGCCCTCCAGCGAGGAGCGCGGCACGATCAGCCCGGAAAACTGGATGGTCGGCAGGCTGGTGATGATCATGGTGCCGAGGATGGCCGCGATCTGCGTGCGGGTGAACGCGGAAATCAGCAGGCCCATGCTGGTGGTGGCCAACACATAGAGCAGGCCGCCAAACGCAAGCGTCAGGCCGCTGCCCTTGAATGGCACACCCAATAGCCACCGGTTCATCGCCACCAGCAGCGCCAGGTTGACCAGGCTCACGGCCAGGTACGGCGCTTGTTTGCCCAGCAGGAATTCCAGGCGCGTCAGCGGCGTGGCGTAAAAGTTGGTGATCGAGCCCAGTTCTTTCTCGCGCACGATGCCCAAGGCGGTGAGCATCGCCGGGATAAACGCCAGGATCAGCGCCATCACGCCGGGGCCGATGGCGTTCACACTGACCACGTCCTGGTTATAGCGAAAGCGGGTCTGCAGCTTGGCGCCGGTTTGGGTGCTGCGCGGCAGGCTGCTCAGTTCGGCCAGTTGCTGCAGGTTGCTCTGATGCACGGCTTCTACATAGTTGCGGCTGGTTTCTGCGCGAAACGGCATGCCACCGTCGAGCCAGGCGGCGACCGTGGGTTGGCGCCCGGCATAAAGGTCGCGGCCAAACCCCGGCGGGATCTCCAGGGCCAGTTTGATTTCCGAGCGCTGCAGGCGCCGGTGTAATTCTTTGGCGTCTTGGATGGGCGCTTGCTCGGCGAAGTAGCGCGAGCTGCGAAAGGCCTCCAGGTAGGCGCGGCTCTGCGGAGTCTGGTCTTGGTCGTAGACGGCGAAGGCGAGGTTTTCCACGTCCAGGGAAATGCCGTAGCCGAAGATCACCATCATGAACATCGCCCCGAGCAGGGCGAAGGCCATGCGCACTTTGTCGCGCAGCAACTCTTTGCCTTCGCGGCTGGCCACGGCCAGTAGGCGAGACAGGCGCAAGCCGTGTTTGCTGATGGGCGGTGGGCCTGTTTCGCTGACGGTGTCGGCTGGCGCCGTGGGTTTGGGGCCGGGTTCGCCTTGAGCCTGTTCCAGGCACGTCACGAACGCGGCTTCCAAGGTGTCGCCATGGAACTGCCGCTGCAAGGCATCAGGGGTATCGCAGGCCAGTACCTTGCCCGCATGCATCAACGAGATGCGGTCGCAGCGCTGGGCTTCGTTCATGAAATGGGTGGACAGGAAAATGGTCACCCCTTGCTCGCGCGACAATTGGACCAGCAGCCGCCAGAAATCATCCCGCGCCGCTGGGTCGACACCCGATGTGGGCTCATCAAGGATCAGCACTTCCGGGCGATGCAGCACGGCGACCGCCAGGGACAGGCGTTGGCGCAAGCCCAGGGGCAATTCGCTGGAGGGTTGCTCGGCCACCGCGCCAAGGTCAAAACGCTGGATCAATTCATCAATGCGCGGGCCGCTGTCGGCCTTGGGCAGGTCGAACAGTTGCGCGTGCAATATCAGGTTCTGGCGCACGCTGAGTTCGCCATACAGCGAGAAACTCTGTGACATGAAGCCCACGCGTTTACGGGTGGCCAGGTCCTTGGCGTTCACTGGGTTGCCCAGCAGCGTCGCACGGCCTTCGGTGGCGGGCATCAGCCCGGTGAGGACTTTCATGGTGGTGGTCTTGCCGCAGCCGTTGGAACCGAGGAAACCGAAAATCTCACCCCGGCCGATGGCAAAGCTGACCTTGTTCACCGCCGTAAAATCACCGAAACGCAGCGTCAAGTCATGCGCTTGGATAGCGATATCGCTGCTGGCGCCTACGCGCGGCGGTATCACCAATGGCTGGTTGCCATGCGCGCTGTCGCCCTGAAAGTGGGTGAAGGCTTCGTCCAGTTTGCCGCTGGGCGTCACTGCCGCCAGTTCGTGGCTGAGGCCGTCGGCGATCAGTTTGCCGCGGTCGAGCATCAGGCAATGTTCGAACTGCTCGGCTTCCTCCATGTAGGCCGTGGCCACCAGCAGTGTCAGTTGCGGGCGCCCACTGCGTACGGTGTCGACCAACTCCCAGAAGCGACGACGCGACAGCGGGTCGACGCCGGTGGTGGGTTCGTCGAGGATCAGCAAGTCCGGGTCGTGGATCAGCGCGCAGCACAGGCCGAGTTTTTGCTTCATGCCGCCCGAGAGTTTGCCCGCCGGGCGCTCGGCAAAGCGCGCCAGGTCGGTGGCCAGCAGCAGGTTGTGCATGCGCTGGTTGCAGTCGGCTGTAGACAAGCCGAACAGGGTGGCGAAGAAGCGGATGTTCTCGCTGATCGACAATTCGGGATACAGATTGCCGCCCAGGCCCTGAGGCATAAAAGCAATGCGCGGGTAAAGGTTGTTGCGGTGTCGTCGGTCGTCAATGGCGCCGCCGAGCACCTCCAGTTGCCCTGTCTGAAGCTTTTTGACCCCGGCGATCAGCCCCAGCAGGGTTGATTTGCCCGCCCCGTCCGGGCCGATCAGCCCGCAGCGTGTGCCGGCGGGCAGGCTGAACGCGATGTCGAGCAGCGCCTGTTGTTGGCCGTAACGGTGCTGGATGCCCGTGGCGTGCAGCGCCAGGCCGGTCATTGCAGGTTGGCCGGCCAATCGATGTCGGCGGTGCGCACGTAGCCGGCACCCGGCATGCCGGGCTTGGCCTGGGGTACGGCGCTGGGTTGGGTCAGGCGCAGTTTGACGCGAAATACCAGTTTTTGGCGTTCATCGCGGGTTTCCACTTCCTTGGGGGTGAATTGCGATTTGGCGGCGACAAAACTGATTTTCGCCGGCAGCGGCTGGTCGGGCAGGGCATCGAGCAGAATCCGCGCGTCACTGCCGACGGTCAGGCGGCCCGTGACGGAGGCGGGCAGGTAAAGGTTCATGTACTGATCATTTGGGTCGATGAGCAGCAACACGCGTCCACCCGCGCCGAGCACTTCGCCGGGTTCGGCCAGGCGCAGCTGGATAACGCCGTCGATGGGCGCGCGCAGGCTGCTGTCGTCGATTTCACTGGTGAGCTGGGCGACCTGGGCCTGGGCGGCACCGATGGCGGCCTTGACCGAATTGACCTGGGCTTGGGCAGCGATCACGGCGGCGTTGCCGGTGTTTTGGCGCGCTTGCTGCTGGTCGATCAATTGGCTGCTGGCGAAGCCGCGCTTGTACAGCTCTTGGGTGCGCTTGAGTTCCTGGCTGGCCAGCAGTTGTTCGCTTTGGCGCAGTTGCACATTGGCTTGGGCGGCGGAGAAGTTTTCCTTGGCGCGCAGCACTTCGGCTTCGGCCTGGGCGCGTTGGGCCTCCAGGGTGCGGGTGTCCATGCGCGCAAGCAGTTGGCCCTTGAGTACCTTGTCGCCTTCATCCACCCGCACGTCGGCCAGACGCCCGGGGATCTTGGCAGCGATCTGCACTTCGGTCGATTCCAGACGGCCATTGCCCATGCTCAGGCCAGGGGGCAGGCGGTCCTGGATGGAACGCCAATAACCAAAGCCGCCGGCGCCCAGCAACAGGGCGATCAAGGCGATGGCGAAAACGCGGGAGGTGTGATGGTTCGTCGACATGGCGGCTTCCTGCGGCATTAGCGTCCTAGTTTGAGCGGTTTGCCCCGAGCAGGGCTTGATGCCGGTCAGCTAAAGCAGGTTGATCACGGCGGCCCATTGCTCGGGCGTCACGGCCATCACCGACAGCCGGCTGCCTTTTTGCACCAGGGGCAACTCGGCGAGGGCGGTTTGCTGTTTCAGGTAACCCAGGCCCAGCACTCGGGGAAACGTCTGGACATGCGCGACGGTGATCGCGCTCCAGGGGTTTTTCTGCGCGGTGGCCTTGGCGTCGAAATAATGGCTGTCCGGCTCCAGCGCGGTTGGGTCCGGGTAGGCTGCCTTGACGATTTTGCCGATGCCGGCAATACCCGGCTCAGGGCAGCTGGAATGGTAGAAGAAGAACTCGTCACCCACGGCCATGGCCCGTAGAAAGTTGCGCGCCTGGTAATTGCGCACCCCATCCCAGCGGGCTTCGCCGAGGGTTTCCAAGCCGTTGATAGAGAGTTCCTCGGGCTCGGATTTCATCAGCCAGTAGGCCATTTTTGGGCTCCTGAAAAAGGCAGTGGGCAAGTTGTCTGGCAATTTGATGACAAACCGACAGTCGGTTGGCGTCAAGGTTTGCGTGTTGGTTCACGTTATCGCAGAATGCCGGGATTTTAAGCTTGACGCAGCTGCAACGGACTACTTTGGAACGTTGTTGTCATCGTGTACGAGGTGCCTGAAGGGGGGCAATCGATGCAACGTAAACCGGATTTACTATGGATTTTGGTGATTTTGTTTGGTCTGGGCGTCGTGACCACCGGGTATGCGCAAAGCTTGTGGTCGAACAAGACCGATGCACCGGTGGAGCTGACTCAACAGCAGTCGCAACCGTTCAAGCGTTAACCCTTACTCAAGACGCCGCTGCTTCCAGCGGCGTTTGTGCCACATACCACCGCTTATCGGTGACGGTGCCCGCCAGCGGCACATCCCAACTGGCCTGTGCCAATCGATTGACCTTCTGACATTCATGGGCCAGGCCCAATAGCGTCGGCTTGCGCCAGCGTTGACGGCGCGCCAGGTAGGCCAGGCTGCGGTCATAGAAACCGCCGCCCATGCCCAGGCGCCCACCGCTTTCATCGAACCCCACCAATGGCAGCAATACCAAGTCGAGCGCCCATACCTGGCGTTGGCATTTGGCATTGCCCCGTGGTTCCAGAATGCGAAAGCGATTGGGCAGCAGCTTTTCCCCAGGCCGCACGCGCTGGAACACCATCTTGGTTCGCGGCCAGGCGCTCAGTACCGGCAGATAGGTAGCCTTGCCTCGGCGCTGGGCGGCACCCAGCAACAGGCGCGGATCGATTTCACCGTCCGTCGGCAGATACAGGGAAATATGCTTGGCCCGGCGAAACAGCGGGTGCTGTGCCAGTTGCCGATACAGGCCATGGGCGGCCTTGCGCTGCTCGCTCGGCGTGAGGGCGCGGCGGGCCTTGCGCAACATGCGTCGAAGGTGCGGACGTGAAAGCGGCGCAGGTTCGGTCATGGGGTTTGGGCTCATAAAACAATGCCAGTCCGGAGACTGGCATTGAGTTTGGGAATTCAGGCTCCCCGACAGAGCCGCTGTCGACTTAGCCCTTGAACCCGAAAGTTCAAGGTGGAAGATGCAGTAGGCTTTAAGGCTTTCCGTCTAGCGGACATGCACAC
>Ga0207650_10000565_pt1 | contig 30042 bp, 30 predicted proteins | sample KBSS63metaG_FD_184325 | JGI IMG/M metagenome (GOLD analysis project Ga0207650, IMG submission 184325) | Switchgrass rhizosphere microbial communities from Kellogg Biological Station, Michigan, USA - KBS S6-3 metaG (SPAdes) (version 2) | ecosystem: Host-associated > Plants > Roots > Rhizosphere...
TACAGTTCGGCGAAGGCCTTCATGCGCTGGCTTCCTCTTCGTCATCGCCGTATTCAGTGCTGAACCCCTGGGCGTCCAGGCCTTTTTCCCGCAGGTGCCGCACCAATACGCCTACAGAACCGTGGGTGACCATCACCCGCTCTGCGCCGGTTTGTTCGATAGCCCACAACAGGCCCGGCCAATCGGCGTGATCGGACAGCACAAAGCCACGGTCCACGCCACGCCGCCGCCGTGTGCCCCGCAGGCGCATCCAGCCGCTGGCGAACGCATCACTGTAATCGCCGAAGCGGCGTATCCAACTGCTGCCGCCGGCGGAGGGCGGGGCAATGATCAGGGCTTGGCGCAGCAAGGGGTCGGTCTTTTTGAAATCACCGGCATAGAGGGTTTCGGGGATATAGACGCCGGCCTCGCGGTACACCCGGTTCAAGGGTTCGACCGCGCCGTGGCTGAGGATCGGGCCGATGCCGGCATCGATGCCGTGCAGGATGCGCTGCGCCTTGCCGAAGGAATAGCAGAACAGCACGCTGGCCTTGCCGGCCGCGATGTTCGCCTGCCACCAGTCATTGATCCCGGCGAAGATCTGCGCCTGGGGCTGCCAGCGGTAGATCGGCAGGCCAAAGGTCGACTCGGTGATAAAGGTGTGGCAACGCACCGGTTCGAAAGGCGCGCAGGTGCCATCGGGTTCGACCTTGTAGTCGCCGGACGCGACCCAGACTTCGCCCTGGTATTCCAGGCGCACCTGCGCCGAGCCGAGTACATGCCCGGCGGGGTGGAAACTCAGGGTGACGCCGTGATGCAGCAGTTTTTCACCGTAGGCCAGGGTTTGCAGGTTGATGTCCTGGCCCAGACGTGAGCGCAGGATGCCTTCGCCGGGGGCCGCCGCCAGGTAATGCTCGTTGCCGGTACGGGCGTGATCGCCGTGGGCGTGGGTGATGACCGCGCGTTCCACCGGGCGCCAGGGGTCGATGTAGACATCTGCGGCGGGGCAATAGAGGCCTTCGGGGCGGGCGATGACGAGGTCCATGGGGTGACCGGGGAGGTGGGCTTGTTACTTATGAGATGAGGCCGGACACGGAAGTTCTATCTGAATGCATGGGATCCCAATGTGGGAGGGGGCAAGCCCCCTCCCACATTGGGTGGCTGTTATTTCCCCGGTGTCAGGGTCAACCGCGCCTTCCCATACACCTTCTCAAAGTTCTGCGGCTGCATCGGGAAGCTCAGGTATTGCGCCTTGAGCGAGGGGTCGATGCCGTTGGCATAGTTGGGGCTGGCCGGGTTGCCCGATTGGCCGATGCCGCCCTGGCCCATCATCGGTTCCGCCTGGCCGAAGTCGACGATCATGCGCAGCGCCGGCACTTGGGTGGTGTTGAAGTCCTGGCCCCAGCTATACGGCGCGGGGTTCAGGGTGTTGTGGTCGCCACCGGACGCCAGCGGGCCACGAATGATCTGGCCGGCGGCATTCTTCCAGGTGGTGCTGTGGAGTTTGCCCCACTGCCAGGCCTTGTGATCGGCGCCCAGTTGGCTGTCGCCGGCGGTGATCGCGGTGGCCAGGCTGCGGGCGAGGATCGCCGGTTTGTCTTCTTTGGTGGCGGTGCGCACGTCATCCCAGAACGGGCTGTCTTCACGGCCCAGCAGGTGGTCGGCCTGAGCGGCATAGGACAGGTTGGCGTTGCTCACGAAGGCTTTCCAACTGGCGCTGTTTTCCGGGCCGAGTTCGTCGAGGAAGATCTGCCGGGTGCTTTCCTGCAGGAACAATTCGTACAGCGCGGCGTCGGCGGATGTCGAGGCAAGGCGGCCGTCGAACGCCATCAGGCGATTCAACGCTTCGCGTGCCTTGGCCTGTTCGACCACCGGCAATGCGTCGATTGCCTGCTTCAACGGCAGGGCCATGCCCGGTGCCTGGAACATGGTCTTGAGCTTGGCGGCGAAGGTGGTGGTCTGGTCGTATTGCATGGCGATCAGGCTGCGGTTGTCATGCTTGCCGGCATTGGCCAGTTGCGCCAGGCGCTCGCTGCGCTCCGGCGCGTCCCACGAGTTGGACAATTGCATGCCATAGCCGCGCGGCGCGGTGCGCTGGTTGGCGGTGCCGATCCAGCCCTGGGCCGGGTCCTGGTCATAGGGGTGCAACATCGCGTCGGCGTATCCGTCCCAGTCAAAGCGCGTGTCCCAACCAGGGGAGGGCAGCAGGCCTTCACCTTCGCGGCGGTTAGGGAAGCGGCCGGTGACCTGCCAACCAATATTGGTGGCATCGGCAAACACCATGTTCAAGGCGATGGCGCGGATTTCCCGGGTGGCATCCGAAGCCTTGGCGACGTTTTGCGCGCGAGACAGGTCGAAGAACGCATCCAGGCTCTTGTCATCTTTGAAGTCGGCGGTTTGCAGGGCCAGGCCCAGGCCGCTGGTCAGGGCCTGGCTGCTGTTGAGCAGGGCGCCATGACGGGTTTCGTACACCACTTCGCGAATCGAGCGCTGGCCTTTGATAAAGAAGGTTTCGTTACGCACGCCGGCCGGCAGCCATTTACCGTTGTTCTCGTAGTACAGCGCGTTGCCCTGGCGCTTGACCTTCTCCAGGAACAGGTCCTGGGTGTCGCCCTTGACCGTGCTCATGCTCCACGCCACTTTGCCGTTGAACCCGGACAGCAGGGTCGGCAGGCCGGCAATCGAGGCGCCGACGGCCTGGTATTTCGGTGCGCGGATCTGTACGTAGTTCCACGGCGACGGGGCCTGTGGCTGCGCGGCGAGGTCGCCGGCCAACAGGCTTTTGCCGCTACGGCTGCGTTGCGGGCCGATCGCCCAGTTGCTCGAGGTGGTGACCGCCAGCGAATTGAGGCTGCCCAGTTGCTGGCTGACCGTGTCCAACCCGGCCAAGCCGGTGATCTGGCTGAGGTTCACGCCTTTGAGTTTGTCGGCTTCGGCCAGGGGGATCGGTTCATCCGGTGCGCTGGGGGTGAGCCAGGCCAGTTTGTCGACCCCGACTTTTTGCGCCAGCACCAGGGAGGCCAGCTCTTCGCGCAGGTTGGCCGACTCGCTGAAATTGAGCAGGCAGAACAACAGCGCCGAATCTTCCGGCTTCCAGTACTCGGGCTTGTAGCCGGTCTGGGCCAGGTCTGGCGGCAGCTTGTCGCGATAGCGGAACAGGTAGGCGTTGACGCCTCGGGCATACACTTCGAAGAAGCGCTTGAGGCGCGGCGAAGAGGCGCTGTACAGCTCGCCGGCGCTTTTTTTCAGGTTGACCGCCCGCATGAAGCGGTCGATATCCAGCACCTCGGCCCCGGACATTTCCGCCAGACGGCCCTGGGCCAGCAGGCGCAAGGTGACCATTTGGGTGATGCGGTCACTGGCGTGCACATAACCGAGGCTGAACAGCGCGTCGTGGAAGGTGTTGCTTTCGATCAGCGGCATGCCCTGGGCATTGCGGCGCACCGACACATTCTGTGCCAGACCTTTGATCGGCTGCACGCCGGTAACCGGCGGCAGGGTGTCCTGGGTGCTCTGGAGCTGGCAACCGGCCAGGCTTAAAGCACTGGCCACTGCCGCGGCTACGCCGAACCGGGGAAGAAAATGTGAGAGGGCTGGCGAGGCCATGGCAAAGCTCCTGCGGGGGTAGCGTCAGTAAAGGCGCTACGTTAGTGAGCGCGGTGAAACGACGCAAGCGGGAGTTGTGGCCGGGCGTGAAATCTTGGGATTTGCGCAAATTAATGTGGGAGGGAGCACGCCTCTCCCACATCAGGCATCAGGATTATCTGTGTGGCTTACGCGCCATGGCACTTCTTGAACTTCTTTTCGCTGCCGCATGGGCAAGGATCGTTGCGGCCAACATCCTTCAGGGCGTTGCGCACCGGTTCTTGGTGGGCGTGGCCGCAGTTCGGGCCGTGGACATGACCATGGTCGTGATCATGGTGATCGTGATCGTGGTTGCAGTCAGGACCGTGGACATGGGGTTGCTGAGTCATCGATGTTGCTCCGGAATAAAATCGCCGGGGATTATCTCGCCATTGTGGGCCACCTGCACGTCATAACCGATGAATAATCCGGTTTTCAGCTCGCCTTCCAGACGATAAGGCACGGGTTTGCGGGGTTTTTTCAGCATCTGCACCACATCCCGTATCTGCGGCCAGAGGTTGGTGCGCACCGATACCTTGAAAAACCCATGGCCGCGAGGAGGTACGGTGAGCCATTCGTTGGACTCGCCTTCGGTGAGCACAAAGTCGTCCAGGGTCACTTTGTAGATCAGGCCACGCACGGTCAGGTCGGCGTCGTCGCGATTGTCTACGCGAAAGTACAGCTTGAATTTCTGCTCCAGCAGCTTGGCCCGCACCACTTCGACCTTGACCAGGGAGACATGGGGCGGCGGCGAATCGTCTTCGAACCACGACGTACACCCGGTCAGGCCGAACGTTAACGCCAGCATCAAGCTGTAGATCCGGAGCATGGCGTGGGTCCTTGGGGGTCAGAGATAGCTGGAGCAGCACTTCTTGAATTTTTGCCCGCTGCCGCACAGGCACGCATCGTTGCGTCCGGTTTTCACTTCCACCGTCGGGTCGATGAAGTACCAGCGCCCGTCATTCTGTACGAAAGACGACTGCTCGCGGTGACTATGTTCGCCGCTGCTGTCATGCCAGCGTGCGGTAAAGGTCACGAAGGCATGTTCCGGCTGGCCGCCGAATACCTCGGAGCTTTCCACTTCAAGGCCGAGCCAGGTGCTTTGCGCGCTCCAGGCGCCGATGGCGTCACGGTCGAGGCCGGCCTGTTGCGCGGGCAACGTAGTGGCAACCAGATAGTCCACCAGGCCCAGCACATAGGCGCTGTAGCGCGAACGCATCAGTGCGCTGGCGCAGGGCGCGGGATGGCCGGCGTGATAATGGCCGCAGCAGGCGTCCAGCAGGTTGCCACTGCCGCAGGGGCAAATGGATGTACTCATTGGGTTACCACCAATACTTGCCAAAGTTTTCCGGGTTGGCCCAGAACCGCGCGTTAAGCCAGTCCGGCACCTGTTTATAGTCAAGCAGATCATAGGTAAACAGCGTCAACACCTGTTCATCACGCTGGAAGCGTTCGCCGGCCTCCAGGGCCAGTGAGAAGAAGTCGGTGTCCTTCCAGTCGCAGGCCGCCAGGTCTACCAGCACCGCAATGCGGCTGGCATTGAGGTTGCGAATACCGCCGAGCAAGGTCAGGCCTTGCGGTTTTGACAGGTGCTCCAGGCAGTCGACCACCAGCGCCAGGTCAAAACGCTGCGCGGCCAACTCCGCAGGCAGCGCCCCGGGCCCGGCGACGGACACCTGCGTCTCGGGATGCGCTTCTATGAACGCATCCAGCGCCGGAAACCGGCTGGCGCCCAACAATAACAGGCGTTTTGGCTGGTGCAGATCCAGCAAGGCGGCCAGCGCCTGCTGGGGTGTACGGGCAGAAATACCAGCGGTCATCACAGATCCTCACATCAGAACCCTAGAGACTAGCGCGGCTGAGCGTGTGGGCCTAGAGCGGGCGGCGGCGAAAAGTCCTACATGGAGCGCAAAGCTCAATGAATACGGGGGCGTGGCGTAGTGGCGCAGTTGAAAAGAGCGGTCTTTACTTGCTTTGTCGGCCCCCGCCGACGCCCTCAGGAGAAAACAGATGAGCATCATGCGGACAGCTCTACCCTTGGTTCTGCTAACCGGAGTATTGACAGGTTGCGCAGGTTTGCAAAAAACCGACTGGCCTACCTGTGCCGCTGTCGGCGGTGTGACCGGTGCGGCGATCGGCGCAACGGAAAGCTCAGCCTACGCGGGCTATGGTGCGCTGTTGATCGGCGGTATGGCCGGCGCCTATTGCTGGGTACATGGCGACGGCGATGAGGACGGCGACGGTGTGCCGGACAGCCGCGACAAATGCCCAGGTACGCCCAAAGGCGTACAGGTGGATGCCGATGGTTGCCCTCCTGCGCCCCCGGCGGCGGTGGTTGAGGACGTCGTGGCGGTCAAGGAAGAAACCATCGTGATTCGCGATGTGCACTTCCAGTTCGACTCGGCCAAGTTGACGGCGGCCGACAAAACCAAGCTCGACACCATCGCCACTCGTTTGAAACAGGAAGCGCCCAGCGCCCAACTGCGGGTCAGCGGGCATACCGACAGCGTCGGCGCAGAGGCCTATAACCAGAAACTATCGCAAAAGCGTGCGCATTCGGTCACGGAGTACCTGATCGGTGCCGGCGTGCCGCGCAGCAATTTTTTGTCGGTGACCGGCGCGGGTGAAAGCCATCCGGTGGCCGACAACAAAACCGCTGACGGCCGCGCACTGAACCGTCGCACGGAAATCCAGATCAACCGCTGATAACCCTTGCCCCCGTGGTTTCCACGGGGGCATTGTCGGCGATCCTCGTTGAAGCCTCCCCTTTATTAACTTTTTTGATCCTTCACTGGCAAAGCGCCTGTAGAAGTCGTTACTGTGCGTCCAAAGAAAAATTCAAAAAATACTCAGGAGCCCCATGATGCGTAAGGTTTTCCTGCTGGCCCTGTTGGTCAGCCCCGTTGCCCTGGCTCAGAGCGTCAGCGTTGAAACCAACTCCTTGATGCGCCTGCCCAGCAGCACCGGTGTGTTGCAACTGGAGCGCCTTGAGGTGGCGGATTACGGCACATTGCTGATTCCGGCGACCATCAGCCAGGTCACTGTGGATCAACTGCATTTGGGGCGCGACGCCCGCATCACCATTGTGCCCGGCAATACTGCGTTGCAATTGCAGGTGGGGGCTGCGCAACTCGAGCATGGCAGCCAGATTACCTCGCGCGGCGCCCCCGGTACCCACGAGAAACCCGCCAAGGCCGGACGTGACCTGACCTTGCGGATCAATAAGCTGACGGCTGAAGAACTGTCGGTGGATGCCCGTGGTGGCAGCGGGGCCAAGGGCTATGCCGGGCTGGACGGCGCCAACGGCGAAGACCCAGGTTGCACCTGGGGCTCGGCCGGGCGCGGCTTCAATGGCGATAACGGCGGCGATGGCCTGCCGGGCGCGGCGGGGGCGCAAGTGCGTGTCGAGTTGCCGAAGGACTTCCCGGCACAACAGATCAAGGTCTGGGTGGACGGCGGTGCGGGCGGTTTGCCCGGCACGGCGGGTAAACCCGGCAAGGGCGGCGAATCCAAAGGCTGCCTGGTGTACCGCGCCGATGGTGGTGAGAAGGGGCGGCCAGGGTTGGAAGGGCAACCGGGGCCGGTGGGGCCTGCGGGTTCTGTGACGATCCAGAGGCTTTGATTCGGTTGCTCTGAGGCCATCGCGGGCGTGCCCCGCGATGGGTCCCTCTAACGCTGCTTCAGAACATCGGCCGAGCCGAAGCAATCGCCACCACGATCAAGCCCACACTCAAATTAATCCCCACCAACTTGCGGATCTGCCCCAGCGCAGTCGCGCCCGCCGGCCAATCCTGCGCCGCCACGGCTGCCTTCAGCTCCGGGAGCTTCAACGCCTGGATGCGGATAAACAACGCCGTCATCACCAGATACAACCCCATCATCACCTGTACATAGCGCGGCGCGGTTTCAAACCCGCTGAAGCGCAGGTGCAACAGGCCCACACCGCTGATCGGTAAAATCAGCACCGCAACCCACACCCATACGAAAAAACGTTGAAACACATTTACCCACAGCGTGAGGCGGGCAGGGCCTTCAAGTGCCGCCACAGCGGCGGGGCGCAGGATCATCCAGGCGAAAAACATACCGCCGACCCAGATCAGGGCGGCCAATACATGCAGGGTGTAAGCGAGGCTAAACGCGGTCATGGTGGTACTCCGTTCTGCGCGGGATTAATTAGCGGGGTATGATAGCGGCCGATCCGAACCACTGAAAATTTATCCAGCGTTTTTTGCGCCCGACTATTCATGATCAGCACTGAACTCAAAACCACGATCCAGGGCGCCTATTCGCGTTTTCTCGAAGCCAAAAGCTTGAAACCGCGCTATGGCCAACGCCTGATGATCGCCGAAGTGGCCAAGGTCCTCGGGGATATCGACACCGACGATGAAGGTCGCCGCGAAGGTGAGCCCGCGGTCGTGGCCGTCGAGGCCGGCACCGGTACAGGCAAGACCGTGGCCTATAGCCTGGCGGCGATTCCGACCGCCAAGGCCGCCGGCAAGCGCCTGGTGATCGCCACCGCCACCGTCGCCCTGCAGGAGCAGATCGTCTACAAAGACCTGCCCGACCTGATGCGCAACAGCGGCCTGAACTTTACCTTCGCCCTGGCCAAGGGGCGTGGCCGCTATATGTGCCTGTCCAAGCTCGACGTGTTGTTGCAGGAAGGCCACGCGCAAACCGCCACGGCGTCGCTGTTCGAAGAAGAAGGCTTCAAGATCGAGGTTGATGAAGTCAGCCAGAAGCTGTTTACCAGCATGATCGAGAAACTGGCCGGCAACAAATGGGACGGCGACCGCGACAGCTGGCCCACCGCCCTGGAAGACGCCGACTGGGCGCGCCTGACCACCGACCACAGCCAATGCACCAATCGCCATTGCCCCAACTTTGGCCAGTGCGCTTTCTACAAGGCCCGCGAGGGTATGGGCAAGGTCGACGTGATTGTCACCAACCACGACATGGTGCTGGCCGACCTGGCCCTGGGCGGCGGCGCCGTGCTGCCCGACCCGCGCGACACCCTCTACGTGTTCGACGAAGGCCATCACCTGCCGGACAAGGCCATCGGTCACTTTGCCCACTACACGCGCCTGCGCTCCACCGCCGACTGGCTGGAGTCCACCGCCAAGAACCTCACCAAGCTGCTGGCCCAGCACCCGCTGCCCGGCGATTTGGGCAAGCTGATCGAACAAGTGCCGGAGCTGGCGCGGGAGATCAAGACCCAACAGCAATTCATGTTCAGTGCCTGCGAACAGGTGGCCGACTTCAAGCCCGGCGAAGACGTGGAAGGCCGCGAGCGGCCGCGCCACCGTTTTGTCGGCGGGATGATCCCCGAGCACATGCGCGAAATGGGCATCGAGCTGAAGAAGGGTTTTTCACGCTTGACCGACCTGTTCACGCGCCTGACCGACCTGCTCAAGGAAGGCATGGATGGCGAAGTCAATATCGGTATCGCCAGCAACCAGGCCGAAGAATGGTACCCGCTGTTCGGCAGCCTGTTGTCCCGCGCCCAGGGTAACTGGGAGTTGTGGACCGCCTTTACCGTTGAAGACCCTGAAGACAACCCGCCCATGGCCCGTTGGCTGACCCTGTCGGAAAGCGGTGCGTTGTTTGATATCGAAGTCAACGCCAGCCCGATCCTCGCCGCCGAAATGCTGCGCCGCAACCTGTGGAACGTGGCTTACGGCTGCCTGGTGACTTCCGCCACGCTGACCGCCCTGGGCACCTTCGATCGCTTCCGCATGCGCGCCGGGTTGCCGAAAAAAGCCGTCACTGCGGTAGTGCCGAGCCCCTTCCACCACGCGGATGCCGGCGTGCTGCGGGTACCCGATCTCAAGGCCGACCCACGGGACGCAGCGGCGCACACCGCTGCGATCATCCGCGACCTGCCGGAGCTGGTGCAAGGTTCGCGCGGCACCCTGGTGCTGTTCTCCTCACGCAAACAAATGCAGGACGTGTTCGACGGCCTGGATCGCGACTGGCGCAAGCAGGTGTTTATCCAGGGCAACCTGTCCAAACAGGAAACCCTCAACAAACACAAGGCACGGGTAGATGGTGGCGACTCCAGCGTGCTGTTCGGCCTGGCGAGTTTTGCCGAGGGCGTGGACTTGCCCGGTGCCTACTGTGAACACGTGGTGATCGCCAAAATCCCGTTTTCGGTGCCGGATGATCCGGTCGAGGCGGCGTTGGCCGAGTGGATCGAAGCGCGGGGCGGTAACCCGTTCATGGAAATCTCCGTGCCGGATGCCTCTCTGAAACTGGTGCAGGCCTGCGGGCGCTTGCTGCGTACCGAAGAAGACCGCGGCACTATCACCTTGCTCGACCGTCGCTTGGTCACTCAGCGCTACGGCAAAGCTATCCTTAATGCTTTGCCGCCCTTTAGGCGCGAAATTTCTTAAGCCACCGTGGGCGGTTTCGCCCACTTCGTGGTCTATCTCATGTCGTTCATCAGGCCATTCATCGGCCCTCTGGGAGAACCTTGCTCGTATGATTCGCACGCTGCCCGCCCTTTTTGCCTTGTTGTTCGCGGCGCCCTTGATGGCCGCGCCCGCCGGGCAACAAACGCTGTTCAACTTCGTCCGGCCTGCCGATGTGGTCAAGGTGGCGACCCAGGACGCCAGCCTGCCGCAATACAACGCCGAACAAACCCCTGAAGGCGAGGTGCTTCGTCGTATCACGTTCAACCCTGCCGCCGAGCCGAGCCTGGTGCTCAGCCCGCAAAGCGGCGTGTGGGACTGGTCGCAGTCCGGTGCCATGAGCCTGCGGATCCAGAGTGCCATGGACTGGGCATTGACCCTCTACGTCAAGGTGCAGAGCAATGACGGCCGAACGTTGGTCAGTCGCATCGACCTGCCGGCCGGTCCGGCCCAGACCCTGCTGGTTCCGTTACAAGCCAACTCACCACTGAGCCAGGGCATGAAAGCCGGCCCGCCGATGCCGATCACCGTGGATGGCCAACGCGTGTTGCTGGCCGCCAGCGCCGGTGAAATCGACCGCAGCCAGGTGGTCTCGGTGACCTTGTCGATGCTCAAGCCCAACGCGGCCCAGAGCATTCTGTTGGAGCGCTTTGGCGTGCAGGACAGTGAGCCGGTGCTAAAGGCGGCCTACAGCGAATTGGTGGATGCTTACGGGCAATCTACCCGTGCGCGTTGGCCCGAGAAGGTCAGCAGCGACGAACAGCTCAAGGCCGCCGCAGCCAGGGAACACACCCAGCTCCAAGGTTGGCTGGCCGCGCGGGACAAATCCTCACTGGATCAATACGGTGGCTGGAGCAAGGGCCCGGCGTTCAAGGCCAGCGGGTTCTTCCGCACCGAAAAGCGCGACGGTCGCTGGTACCTGGTAACTCCGCTGGGCCATCCGTTTTATTCCCTGGGCGTCAATACCGTGGCCCCGGACAACAGCCAGACCTACGTAGCCGGCCGTGAGTGGATGTTTGCCGCATTGCCCAAGGCCGGTGAGCCGTTCGACAAGTATTACGGCAGCGGCGACAACCGCACCGGTAATGGTGCGGGCGAAGGGCGCAGTTTCGGTGCCGGCCGTTGGTACGACTTTTATGCGGCCAACCTGCAGCGCACCTATGGTGGCGAAGGCTTCGACCCGAAACGTTGGGTCAGCCATACCCTCGACCGTCTGCAAGCCTGGGGTTTCAACACCGTCGGCAATTGGAGCGACGATGCGCTGGCCGCCGCCGACCGCGTGCCCTACACCTTGCCGCTGTCGATCGTCGGCGACTACGCCAGCATCAGTACCGGCACCGATTGGTGGGGCGGCATGCCCGACCCGTTCGACCCGCGCTTCGCCATGGCCACCGAGCGCGCCGTGGCCATTGCCGCCCGCGATCATCGTGATGACCCGTGGCTGATCGGCTTCTTTGCCGATAACGAACTGGCCTGGGCCGGCCCCGGTGATGACCCCAAATCCCGTTACGCCTTGGCCTACGGTACGTTGCGCATGACCACCGACGTACCGGCCAAGCGTGCGTTTCTCAAGCAATTGCGCGACAAGTACCGCAACGAAGCGGGCTTGTCGAAAGCCTGGGGCATTCAGTTGGCGGGCTGGGAACTGATGGAAGATCCCGGTTTCGAGCCACCGATGCCCAGCCCTGAGCACCCGGAAATCGAAGCGGACTTCAAATACTTCCAGAAGACCTTCGCCGACGCTTACTTCAAGACCCTTTCCGATTCGCTCAAGTGGCATGCCCCCAATCAGCTGCTGCTGGGCGGTCGTTACGCGGTGAGCACCCCGGAAGCGGTTGCTTCCTGCGCACAGTATTGCGACGTGTTGAGCTTCAACATGTACACCCTCAAGCCACAGGACGGTTATGACTTCGCGGCGCTGCGCGCACTGGACAAGCCGGTGCTGATCACTGAGTTCAACTTTGGCTCGGCCGATCGTGGCCCGTTCTGGGGCGGCGTGACCCAACTGGCCAAGGAAGACGATCGCGGCGTGGCGTACGCCAACTTCCTCAAGCAGGCCATGGCCGAACCGTCGATTGTCGGTGTGCATTGGTTCCAGTACCTGGACCAGCCGGTGACCGGCCGTTTGCTTGACGGGGAAAACGGACACTTCGGCCTGGTGGGCATTACCGATGTGCCGTATCAGGGCTTTGTCGACAGCGTGCGCAAAAGCAACCTGGCGGCGGTCGATCAACTGGGTAGGCAAGCGCAGAAAACCCAGGCCGCCGACGTGGTTCGCGAAAGCGAGGGCGGCAAGCCGGGGCATGCAGGCCAAGGCGCGGGGCAGGGCGCCGGGCACGCCGGCGGGCATTCGGGAAATGGCCATTGATTGCGCGTTGACGGGTTCACAAAACCCACCAGGGCTGGAACAATGTCGGCCACTTTTCATGGTGTTTTTCGAGGGGGCTTAGGTGCAGGTTCAGGGTCATTACGAGCTCCAGTTCGAAGCGGTGCGTGAAGCGTTCGCCGCGTTGTTCGATGACCCGCAGGAGCGTGGCGCCGGGCTGTGTATTCAGGTCGGCGGTGAGACGGTCGTCGACCTGTGGGCCGGTACCGCTGACAAGGACGGCGCCGAGGCCTGGCACAGCGACACTATCGTCAATCTGTTCTCCTGCACCAAGACCTTCACCGCCGTCACGGCCCTGCAACTGGTGGCCGAGGGCAAACTGCAATTGGACGCGCCGGTGGCCCGGTATTGGCCGCAATTCGCCGCAGCCGGCAAAGAGGCCATCACCCTGCGCCAGTTACTCTGCCACCAGGCCGGGTTGCCGGCGATCCGCGAGATGCTGCCCGCCGAAGCCCTTTATGACTGGCAGTTGATGGTCGATACCCTGGCCGCCGAAGCGCCGTGGTGGACGCCGGGCCAGGGCCATGGCTACGAGGCCATCACCTACGGCTGGCTGGTCGGTGAATTGCTGCGCCGCGCTGACGGGTGTGGGCCGGGTGAGTCCATCGTGGCGCGGGTGGCACGCCCGCTGGGGCTGGACTTTCATGTGGGGCTGGCGGACGCAGAGTTTCATCGCGTAGCCCATATAGCGCGCAGCAAAGGCAACATGGGCGACGAAGCTGCGCAACGTTTACTGCAAGTAATGATGCGTGAGCCGACTGCAATGACGACGCGGGCATTTGCCAACCCACCGTCCATTCTGACCAGTACTAATAAGCCAGAATGGCGACGCATGCAGCAGCCGGCGGCAAATGGTCACGGTAATGCACGCAGCCTGGCCGGTTTTTATAGTGGTTTGTTAGACGGTAGTTTGCTTGAAGCCGACATGCTCGAAGAGTTGACCCGTGAACACAGTATCGGGCCGGACAAAACATTATTGACCAACACCCGTTTTGGCCTGGGCTGCATGTTGGACCAACCGCAGTTGCCCAATGCGACGTTCGGCCTTGGCCCGCGTGCTTTCGGGCATCCTGGCGCGGGTGGTTCGGTCGGGTTTGCCGACCCGGAGCATGATGTAGCCTTTGGTTTCGTAACTAATACATTGGGACCCTATGTACTTATGGACCCGCGCGCGCAGAAGTTGGTCGGAATATTGGCCGGTTGTCTGTAAACCCCTTGCTGTTTCACAATTTTTTGTTACAAAGGCAACTATAAGAAGGCGCTGAACGAAATTTTGTAACTTTAAAGTTCTGTAAGCGTCTGTTTAACGGGTCATCCAGACCCCCGTTTCTTTTCTCATTTTGTGGATATCTCATGTTATCGAACAAGTCCTTGGCACTGGCTCTTTGCCTCACCATTACCGGCTGCGCACAAACGCCACAAAATGATGCCGAAGGTGGGCATTGGTGGTCATTTGGATCTGATAAGGCCGTTACCAAGGACGCAGTCACCCAAACCGACGCCAAGCCGGATGCCAAGCCCGCCGCTGGCGCCAAGCCTGCCGCACCGGTAGCCGCCACCGCCGCTCCCGCTCCAGCCGTAGCGCCGGCCGCGAAAACCGACACCGGCTCCAGCTGGTGGCCGTTTGGTTCCAAAACCGCTGATGAAAAGGCCGCTGACGCCAAGGCTGACCTGAAGGCCGATCTGAAGGCCGCCGAGCCAGCCCCGTCCGTTGCCAAAAACGAGACTGAAACCCACTGGTGGTGGCCGTTCGAAAGCAAACCCAAGCCACTGGCCAAGGTCGATGTGACCAACGTGCCGATGCCTGACCCGAAAATCACCCAGGCCTGGCTGGATGACTATGAGCCGCGCCTGCGCGCCGCCATCAAGGACAGCAACCTGCAACTGGAACGTCGCGACAACGTGCTGGTGGTCATTGCTCCGGTAGACGGTTCCTACAACCCGAAGCGTCCGGCCATGCTGCTGCCGGTTACCCTCGGTCCGTTCACACGCGTGGCCAAGGCGGTTGAAGCCGACCCGAAAACCGCCGTTCTGGTTCTGGGCCACGTCGATGCCACTGGCACGGCGCCAGCCAGCCAGGCGTTGAGCAAGGAGCGCGCGCAATCCATCGCTTCGATTTTCAGCCTCAGCGGCCTGAAGCAGGATCGCCTGATGCTGCGTGGCATGGGGGACCTGATGCCGCGTGCCGCCAACGACAGCTCCCAGGGCCGTGCCCTGAACCGTCGCATGGAAATCATGTTCACTCAACGCAGCACCATGTTGGCGTTGCTGAGCAAGTACAACTCGGGCAAGACCCCGCCTGTGGCTGAAATGGTCGCGGTGCAGAACGTTCCCGCCCCGGCACCGGCTGCAAAAGCCCCGGCAAAAAAGGCCGCCGCCAGCAAGGCAACCACCAAGAAAGCCGCCGCCAAACCAGCCGCCAAGAAGGCCCCGGCCAAGCCAGCAGCGAAGAAACCCGCGCCGGCCAAAGCCAAGGCCGATGCACCGGCGAACGACCAGGCAAAAAACTGATTTGCTGAACCAGAAGGATAAAGCCGCATGACTCAGGCACTGGCCGATATGCGCCGTGACTACACACGGGACGGTTTGAGCGAGGCCCAGGCCCCGAGCGAGCCGTTTGCGTTATTCCACCAGTGGTTTGCCGATGCGGTGAACACCGAGCAGCCGCCGGTGGAAGCCAACGCCATGACCCTGGCCACGGTCGACCAGGACGGTCGCCCGCACTGCCGTATCCTGTTGCTCAAAGGCCTGGATGCGCAGGGCTTTACCTTCTTCACCAACTATCAGAGCGCCAAGGGCCAACAGCTCGCGGCGCGGCCGTTTGCGGCCATGACCTTTTTCTGGCCGACCCTGGAGCGCCAGGTGCGTATCGAAGGGCGGGTGGTCAAGGTCACGCCCGAAGAGTCGGACGCGTATTATCAGGTCCGCCCACTGGGCAGCCGTCTGGGGGCCTGGGCGTCGCCGCAGAGCCAGGTCATTCGTGACCGTGAAGAACTGCAAGACTTGCTCAAGGCCACCGAACAGCGTTTCAGCGATACCCAGCCTGACTGCCCCGAGCATTGGGGTGGCTATCGCCTGTTGCCCGAGCGCATCGAGTTCTGGCAAGGCCGTGCCAGTCGCCTGCATGACCGCCTGAACTACCGCCTGCAAGGGGCCGACTGGACCCGCGAGCGCCTGGCGCCCTGAGCGGCACCTTTCGTCACCTCACCTGAATGATGCACATCACCCCGACGTCTCTATAACGAGGCATCGGGTGTGTAGTGCTGCGCGGCGTTTTTCAGCCAGCCCGGCAAGTCGCCGCGTTTGATTTTCAAGGTGCGAGCCTGCTCCAACTGTTGCAGCATGAAGGCCCGCTTGAGCGGATCATCGCCGGCCAGAGACAGTGCGAGGTCGCGGTCTACCCACCGTTTGATCCGCAGGTACAGCCAGCCATGGAAATACAGGCCGGCTAGAGTAGTGACTACAATGATGAAGTAATCCATGAACGTCCCTGTTGAGAAGAGTGCTACCGTTCGTCGAGGTTTTTGGTGCTGGCAGTCTGTACTAAGGCTGAATGAAAGCAATTTTCTGCCGCGCTTGCCGTGACAGGCGTCAAGCCGCAGCGTCTAATGAATACCTGTCCTTTGGAGTTGATGCTATGCGTAAGTCCGTTTTACTGGTTGCCTGCTTTACCACCCTGTCCTTGCTGTTGGGTGGCTGCGCCTCGAGTCTGACCGGCGACTCGTACTCCCGTGATGAAGCGCGTCGTGTACAGACTGTGCGCATGGGTACCATCGAATCCCTGCGTCCGGTGAAAATCGAAGGCACCAAGACCCCAATCGGCGGCGCGGCCGGTGCTGTCATTGGTGGCGTGGGCGGCAGCGCCATTGGCGGTGGCCGTGGCAGTATCGTCACTGCCGTGATCGGCGCCGTTGCCGGCGGCCTGCTGGGTTCGGCCACCGAAGAAGGCCTGACCCGCACACAAGGCGTGGAAATCACCGTTCGTGAAGACGACGGCAGCATGCGCGCCTACGTACAGGCCGTGCAGGAAAATGAAATCTTCCGCATTGGCGACCGCGTGCGCATCATGACCGTCGACGGCACCAGCCGCGTTACTCGCTGAACATCGGTTGTAGAAACACAAAGCCCCAACCGGGTGACCGGTTGGGGTTTTTGTTGAATGGCTTTTCGGAAGGTGTCAGGTAAACATTTCGATGTCATCCATTGCACTTCCAATGACACCGCTGAGCGCAGGGCATTTACGCATAGCTTGTTGCAGTGCCGGCATTACCTTGTCCATGTCCAATGTCCCAAATCGACGTGCAATGTGGCCTATGGCAACTATGGCAGCTGACGCGATGTCTTCGTTGTCGTCACGCATATGTTGTAAGCAAACGCTTTGTGCCCAGGTACAATCGGTTTCGTTGAGCCCCACTGAAATCAGTGCTGTGGTGACTTTGCTTACGTCACCAGTGGCAAGATCAGTCACTGATTCATCGTGAGTCAAGTCAGGATCGTGATAGCGCATATTCATTTCAGGTCTCCTAGGACTTTTCCTTTGCGGTTAGTTTTTCCAGCCCTTATCAATGCGTTTTTCATATGTTGGTTAAGTGCGCTCCATGGTCGTACGTGGCCGTGAAAAGTGTCATCTGTTGACTTGTCAACAATCACAAACTCCTTCGTATGCGGGTCAATACCTATCCGGCGAGGCTCTCCAGGCTTGACCAACACTGAGTCGTTCAAAGCGTCCAGGCCGTTAGTGGGTTTTTTACTTTTAACCGAGTTGCCCTTCTTGCTGTGATAAGGCGCATCCTCATACTTCCAGCTCACAACGACATACAGGGGCCTGACACCGGAGTCCGCCGGGAAGACAAGAATGAAATCCCTGTACTCAGGCGGATAAATCGGGTCCACGATGATAGCGGCGGCTTTTTCGGTCGGCGGATACACCCATATGTGTGGTGTCGATGGCGCCGCTTCCAGTGCTGGTATTCCGAGTGTATCGGCGGTGTCTGCGGCGGGTGTCCAGATCAGCTCAATGCCATCCCCCAAGTGGGCGATGTACTGCGTGTCGGATACCTCAAACTGCACGACGTCGATCATCTCCCAGCCGGGATTTTTTCCGGTATAGAAGGCATACCCCTTGAGCGTGCCGTCGTCGCGTTGCTCGATATGCAGGCGTACCCGAGTGCGCGCCCTGGCCATGGAGCGCAATTCACGCACCCCACCTTGGGCAGTTCAGGCGGTGGCGATTCAACCTGAAAGTACGCGTCTTCGGCAATCTGACGGTCGATCGATTCTCGTTGAGCTTGTTGCCGGATTGCCGTCCAGGCCGCTGACTCAGCCTCAGTCATGGGTTCAAGTCGGCGATATCCGCCGGTACCCGTGCCGTAGGACCGCCAGACTTTAAATACGTCCTTGTTGTTTGCCATTTGCCCTCCTGGCGTGATGCTTAACGAAATCCGGCGTAGAAGCCGGGTGCTGACGTTAGAGCAAGCCGAGGAGGGTGGGTGTAGGAAGGAACTGCTAAAGAGGGAGGAATCGGATGAAGCAGGAGCCGGCTTGCCGGCTCCTGCAAACGGTCAGGCTTTTTTGCGACTCGCCATCGCCGTTACCGCATAACCCATACAGGCCGCCAGTATCGACCCGGTCAGGATGCCCATTCGATCCTCGCCGGCAAACTCGCTGGCGCCCGGTACGAACGCCAGGGAGCCGACGAACAGGCTCATGGTGAAGCCGATGCCGCACAGGATCGCCACGCCGAACACCTGGCCCCAGCTGGCGCCGCTGGGCAATGCCGCGAGGCCGGTCTTGATGGCCAGCCAGGTCAGGCCGAATACGCCGATGGTCTTGCCGATCAGCAGGCCGGCGGCGATGCCCATGGGGACGTGATGGGTGAAACTATCGAGGCTGACGCCGGTGAGGGATACGCCGGCATTGGCAAACGCGAACAGCGGCAGGATGGCATAGGCCACCCACGGATGCAGGGCGTGTTCGAGCGTCAGCAGCGGTGAGGTCTCGGCGTTTTTGGTGCGCATCGGAATGCAGAACGCGAGCGTCACGCCGGCCAGTGTGGCGTGGACGCCACTCTTGAGTACACACACCCACAGGATCAGGCCGATGATCAGGTAGGGGCCGAGCTTGATCACACCGAGGCGGTTCATCGCGATCAACGCCACCAGGCAGGCGCCCGCACCCGCCAGGGCCGCGCCGGACAGATCGGCGGAATAAAACACCGCGATAACGATGATCGCACCAAGGTCATCGATGATGGCGAGGGTCATCAGGAACAGTTTCAGCGACACGGGTACACGCTTGCCCAGCAGCGCCAGCACGCCCAATGCAAAGGCAATGTCGGTGGCCATCGGGATCGCCCAGCCCGAGAGCGCGGCGGGATAGTCTTTGTTGATGGCCCAGTAGATCAGCGCCGGCACCACCATACCGCCGATGGCGGCAGCGCCAGGCAGGACAACCTGGGATGGTTTGGACAGGTGGCCATCGAGCAGTTCGCGCTTGACCTCCAGGCCGATCAGCAGGAAGAACAGCGCCATCAGGCCATCGTTGATCCACAGCAGGGCCGGCTTGGCGATTTTCAGCGCGCCAATCTGCGCCACCACCGGTACATCCAGAAACGCGGCGTACAGGTGTGACAACGGTGAGTTGTTGACGATCAGCGCGAGAGCGGCGGCGGCGATCAATAACAGACCGCTGGCGGCTTCCAGCTGGAAGAAACGGGTGAACGTGCTACGCAGAGCCAAGGGATGCTCTCCAATCCGGATTCAATAGGTGGGTACCCTAACCCGTACCGTTAGTTGTTAAAACAAAAGTTATATTCTTATTTGTTATAAAAATGGACAGATTTGGCGTTGCGCCTTGGCCCGGCAATTGTGTGACCAATTGAGTCGTTACTGTATCGGTATGCGGTGTTGGAAACATCTTAAAATTCTGATTGAAAATCCTTAGAGATCCCCCTTATGAGCGACCACCGTCCCTGGGCCCGCGAAGCCATTCGCATCATTGAAGCCGACTTCCAGCGCAGCGCCGATACACACCTCATCCCCTTGCCGCTGCCGGGTTTGCCTGGCATCGAGTTGTATTTCAAGGACGAGTCGAGCCACCCCACCGGCAGCCTGAAACACCGGTTGGCCCGCTCGCTGTTCCTGTACGCGCTGTGCAATGGCTGGCTCAAGCCGGGAGCGCCCGTGATCGAAGCGTCCAGCGGTTCTACCGCGATTTCCGAAGCGTATTTCGCACGGCTGCTCGGCCTGCCATTTATTGCCGTCATGCCCGCCACCACGTCCCAGGAAAAGATCGCACAGATTGCTTTCTATGGCGGCAAGAGCCATCTGGTACAGGATCCGACGCAGATCTACGCCGAATCCGAACGCTTGGCGCAGGAAAGTGGTGGTCACTTCATGGACCAGTTCACCTACGCCGAACGCGCCACCGACTGGCGCGCTAACAACAACATCGCTGAGTCGATCTTCCAGCAGCTGCGTTTTGAACGGCATCCCGAGCCGAGCTGGCTGATTTCCAGCCCCGGCACGGGCGGCACCACGGCCACCCTCGGTCGATACGTGCGTTATCGCCAGCATTGCACGCGCGTGTTGTGCGCCGATGCCGAGCGGTCGGTATTTTTTGATTACTACCAGACGGGTGATGCCAGCCTGCGCCTGGACTGTGGTTCACGGATCGAAGGCATTGGCCGGCCACGGGTCGAGGCGTCGTTTTTGCCGAAGGTGATCGATGCAATGGTCAAGGTGCCGGATGCGTTGTCATTGGCGGCCATGCATTACCTGGCCGAGCGGTTGGGGCGCCGGGTCGGTGGTTCCAGCGGGACCAACCTGATCGGCGCGTTGATGGCGGCGCAGCAGATGAAAGCCGCCGGCGAGTCGGGCTCGATCGTGGCGATCTTGTGTGATGGCGGCGAGCGGTATGCCACTACCTATTACGATCAGGCGTGGTTGGCGGCGCAGGGGTATGCGCTGCCAGGGTTGATCGCGGCCGTTGCGGCCAGCGTGGAGCGGGGCGAGCCATTGCCGGATAGCATCCTGCGCGCGAATATCTGAAAACAACGCAAAACCAAATGTGGGAGGCTTGCTCCCACATTCAACATGCGGCGTTTCTCACGCCTCGATACCCAACATATCCCGCGCCAGCGCCTCGGCAATCCGGATCCCGTCGACACCCGCCGAGAGAATCCCACCGGCATAGCCGGCACCTTCACCGGCCGGGAACAGGCCTTTCACGTTCAGGCTTTGCATCGATTCGTTACGGGTAATCCGCAGCGGCGAGGAGGTGCGCGTTTCGATGCCCGTCAATACTGCATCGTGCAGCGAGTAGCCCTTGATCTGTTTCTCGAACGCCGGCAGTGCTTCTCGGATCGCCTCAATGGCGAACTCCGGCAGCGCCAGGGCCAGGTCGCCCAACGAAACGCCCGGTTTGTAGGACGGTTCCACGCTGCCAAGGGCCGTGGATGGCTTGCCCGCGATGAAGTCACCCACCAGCTGTGCCGGGGCCTCGTAGTTGCTGCCGCCGAGGATATAAGCGTGGGACTCCAGGCGTTCCTGCAATTCGATACCTGCCAACGGGCCACCTGGGTAGTCCACTTCAGGTGTGATGCCGACCACGATGCCCGAGTTGGCGTTGCGCTCGTTACGCGAGTATTGGCTCATGCCGTTGGTCACGACGCGGTTCGGCTCGGAGGTGGCGGCTACCACCGTGCCGCCCGGGCACATGCAGAAGCTGTAGACCGAGCGGCCGTTCTTGGCGTGGTGTACCAGCTTGTAGTCGGCGGCGCCCAGTTTCGGGTGCCCGGCGTATTTACCCAGGCGTGCCGCGTCGATCAGCGACTGCGGGTGCTCGATACGGAAGCCCACCGAGAACGGCTTGGCCTCCATGTACACGCCACGGCTGTGCAGCATGCGGAACGTGTCGCGGGCGCTGTGGCCCAAGGCGAGGATCACGTGCCTGGACAGGAGTTGTTCGCCGCTGTCCAACACCACGCCATTCAACTGGCCATCATCGATCAGCACGTCGGTAACCCGCTGCTCGAAGCGCACTTCGCCACCCAGGGCGATGATCTGCTGGCGCATGTTCTCCACTACGCCGGTCAGGCGGAACGTACCGATATGCGGCTTGCTGACGTAGAGGATCTCTTCCGGCGCACCGGCCTTGACGAACTCGTGCAGCACTTTGCGGCCGTGGAATTTCGGGTCTTTGATCTGGCTGTAGAGCTTGCCGTCGGAGAAGGTGCCGGCGCCGCCTTCACCAAACTGTACGTTGGACTCAGGGTTAAGCACACTTTTGCGCCACAGGCCCCAGGTGTCCTTGGTGCGCTGGCGCACTTCCTTGCCGCGTTCGAGGATGATCGGCTTGAAGCCCATTTGCGCCAGCAGCAGCCCGGCGAAGATCCCGCAGGGGCCAAAACCCACCACGATCGGCCGCTCGACCAGACCTTCCGGCGCCTGGCCCACCACTTTGTAGCTGATGTCCGGGGCCGGGTTGACGTTACGGTCATCGGCAAACTTGAGCAGCAGGGCGGCTTCACCCTTTACGTTCAGGTCGATGGTGTAGATGAAGCACAGCTCCGAGGTTTTCTTGCGGGCGTCGTAGCTGCGCTTGAATAGGGTGAAATCGAGCAAGTCATCACTGGCGATGCCCAGGCGCTGCACAATGGCGGGCCGCAGGTCTTCTTCGGGATGGTCGATGGGCAGCTTGAGTTCGGTGATTCGTAACATGACGGGATCCGGTAGGCGGCGGGCTTCGATGCCGGCTGTTTTAGCAAACCGGCGATTATAAGCCCCAATGGCCGGTTTCCGTCATGTTAAAACAGCGCAGGGCCGATTCAGTCGTCGCGCGAACCGCCAAACGCCGCGCAGCCCTGCTGCACCTGGCCGTTGACGCGCAACTGCGCGGTCATGTGTTGCAGGCTGCCGCTGACACTGTCGACGCAACGTTGCGGGGCCACCCACAGCTCAATGTGCTGGTTATCGGCTTCGGTCATCAGGTTGAAGCGGCCGTCACCGATTTGCTCTTCCACATAAGGCACCGCCAGGGGTGGCTGGCCTTCGCGCTCCAGCACCATGCCCTTGGTCGTCACGTTCATTGCCCAGGCTGGCTTGTGGCCATTGGCGCGCAGGATCATGCGTTTGAAGTCCGGATCGTCACAGGCCGCGGTCGACCGCTCGACACGGTACAACTGCTGCAGCTCCACTTCGCCCTGGGTGCCGGCGGCGACCCCGGAAAACTTGCCGCGCAGGTCGGCAAACAGCACGCCTTGCTGGCCGGCCAAAGAGGCCGCTTCCTGCAGGATGTTGGTGCCGCCGGTGTCCTTGACCAGGTAGTTGCGCTGATCGCGGCACGGCTGGAACAACAGCTTGCCACCGACCGCCGTGAGTTGCCCCTGCATGCGGGTCAGCCCGACGGTAGACGGCTTGGCCGGCTCGCTTTCGAACATCTGGCAAGCGGCGAACAAAGGAAGCAAGGCACATAAAGTGAGGGTACGGACGGCACGCATAAGGGGTCTCCAGACAAGTGCCGCCACGTTACGCAGGCTGGCGATGCATCACAAGCCCGCCTGCCAGCTTCAGGCGTTTCTGACAGACGTGGCATTCAACCCACGATGAATGTCTGACCCGTCTGCAAGCCTTCCACACTTTTGGCGTAGGCCAAGGCCACATCGGCGCCGCTGGCCGGTTTGTAGCCGCGGAAATAGGGCGCATAGCTGCCCATGGCCTCCACCAGCACCGTCGGGCTGACGGCATTGACGCGCAAGCCCCGTGGCAGTTCGATCGCGGCCGCTTTCACAAAAGCGTCGATTGCGCCGTTGACCAGCGCGGCCGACGCGCCGGTACGAATCGGGTCACGGTTGAGGATGCCGCTGGTCAAGGTGAACGACGCACCGTCGTTGGCGTATTCGCGGCCGATCAACAGCAGATTCACCTGGCCCATCAGCTTGTCACGCAGGCCCAGCTCGAAATCGCTTTCGCTCATGTCGCCCAGTGCCACGAAATTCACGCGGCCTGCCGCACACACCAGGGCATCGAACTTACCGGTCTGTTCGAACAGTTTGCGGATCGAGGCGCTGTCACTGATATCTACCTGAAAGTCACCGCTGTTGCGGCCGATGCTGATCACCTCGTGACGCTGGGCCAGTTCCGCCTTGACCTGCGATCCGACGGTGCCGCTGGCGCCAATCAATAGAATTTTCATGATGCAGTTACTCCAGGGGTCAATGAGGGTCCAGTCTAGGGTGGCTTTTCAGGTGGATAAACGTGCTAATAGGCAACCTTTGGTTTTCAATTGGAAACAATCCATGAGCGAGATGGATGACCTGGCAGCCTTTGCCGTGCTTATCGAAGCCGGCAGCTTTACCGTGGCGGCCGAGCAACTGGGCTGCAGTAAAGGGCAGTTGTCCAAGCGCATCAGCCAGTTGGAGGCGCAGTTTGGCGTGGTGCTGCTGCATCGCACCACCCGCAAACTGAGCCTCACGGCAGCCGGCGCGGCGTTGTTGCCGCAGGCCCAGGCGCTGGTGGTACAGGTGGATCGCGCCCGTCAGGCCTTGGCGCGACTCAAGGATGATTTGGCCGGGCCGGTGCGTATGACAGTTCCCGTTTCGTTAGGCGATACATTCTTCGATGGGTTGTTGCTGGAATTTTCCAGGCAGTACCCCCAGGTGCAGATCGAGCTGGAACTCAACAACAGCTACCGCGACCTGGCGCGGGACGGTTTTGACCTGGGGGTGCGTTCGGGCGCGCTTGAAAACCAGCGCCTGGTGGCCAGGCCGCTGCTGGCCTGGCACGAAATGACCTGTGCCAGCCCGGCCTATCTGGACCAGTACGGCGAACCCCAGACTCCCGCCGACCTGGCCGCCCACAACTGCCTGCTCAACAGCCACTACAGTGGCCGCGAAGAGTGGCTGTATCACCAACAACATGAGCTATTGCGCGTGCGGGTCAGCGGCACGTTCGCCTCCAACCATTACAATTTGTTGAAGAAGGCCGCCTTGGTGGGCGCCGGTATCGCCCGCCTGCCGTCCTACGTGCTGCCGGCGGAGTTGGCTGACGGCCGATTACGCTGGCTGTTGCGTGATTACCAGACGCGGAGCCTGCCGATGTACCTGGTGCATCCCTATCAAGGGGGGTTGCCGCGTCGCACCCAAGTGCTGGCAGACTACCTGGTGGATTGGTTCAAGCGCAGCGGCGAGGCGTTGGATCGGCTTTAGCGATAGCGGCGTGCAATCAGTTGGTCGATGGACAAACGCCCCGGTCCCTTGGCGACCAACAGCAGCATCAAGGCGACCCAAGTGCCGTGGGTGGGGTAAGCGTCGGGGTAGACGAATAGCTGAATGACCAGTGTCATACCGATCAAGGCCAGGGCCGAGAAGCGCGTGGCGAACCCCACCAGGATCAGCACCGGGAAGAAGTGTTCGGCGAATGCCGCCATATGCGCGGCCACCTGCGGCGACAGCAACGGCACGTGGTATTCGCTGCGAAACAGCGGCAAGGTGGAGGCGGCAAGCCTGGGTTCGCCGAGCTGGAAGGTGCCGCTGACCAGGTCAATGGCAAAACCTTCAACCTTGGTTTGCCCGGACTTCCAGAACACGGCGGCAATGGAGAACCGTGCGATAAAGGCGATCAGGCTGTAGGGGATTTTTTCGAAAACGGCGATGACCTGTTTGATCAGGCACGAAGGGCGGATATTCATAGCGATACCTTTTGTTCTGGAAGGAGTTGAGTGATGGCGTCGTGGCTGATCAGCAGCGACAGGCATTGCTGCAGGTTGAAGTCGGCCGAGGCTTCGAGGGCCTGCGCCACGGCCATTTCCAATGCCGTGCCCTGGTTCAGGCTGTCGATAAACGCCGCCGCGCCGCTGTCGATGGCAAACACCTTGACCTCTAGCCCGTGGCGCAAGACCAGTGCGGCTTGAGCATGCCAGGGGTTTAAGGTGGCCACGGCGCCCTCGACCTGGTGCGCTGCCCAAATCGCGACAATGGCGTAGGGCGAAGTGAGCGTGGCGAGGGACGGGTGCAGTTGCAGGCGCAGTTGCCCGAGGTCTGTTGAACCTTGCAGTTGCTGGAGCACGCTGAGCGGGTCGAGTGGCCGGGCGTCCGCTGCGTGATAGGCGCGCACTCGATGGCGCTCCAGGCGTGCGATGTCCGCCAGGTAAGGCACGCTGGCGGCAGGTTTGAAGCCCTGGATGAAATCGGCGAATGTGCTGCCGTACTCGCTGATCAACGGGCTGCCGGGTGGCGATGTTTGTACGTAAACGCTGGCCATTGCGCAAAAAAAATCATCGCCCACCAGTTGCAGGGTGACGGGGTAAGCGGCGACCAATGCGTTGATCAATGAGCTGTGCACATTGTTGCGGTACACCGCAAAGCGGCTTTGCGGGTCGGCTCCGTTGCTGCTGAACAGGCCGTCGGGGCAAGGCTGGTCGGGCGCCAACAAGGCGTTGGCAAATATGGTTTGAACGCTCATGAGCGTGCCTGCGTCAGATGCCATTCGGCCCGCCGGGCTTCGGTCATCAATACACCGAAGGCGGGCACGTGGTTGTCGCGCTCGATCAGCGTGGCCATCGGGCCGATGCGCGCCAGTACTTGCTCGTACAGATGCCATACGGTGCTGGCAACGGGCGCGCCGTGATCATCGATCAGCAGGCGATCACCCAGGCTGTCGGTGTCTTCGGCAAAACCGGCCAGATGAATCTCACCCACCGCGTGCAGTGGCAAGGCGTTGATGTAGGCCAACGGGTCGCGCTGATGGTTGATGCACGACACATACACGTTGTTTACATCGAGCAGCAGGCCGCAACCGGTACGTCGGATGATCTCGCTGAGAAACTCGGTTTCGTCCAGGGTGGAGCGTTGGAACTGCAGGTAGGTAGACGGATTTTCCAGCAGCATCCGTCGCTTGAGGGCACTTTGTACCTGGTCGACGTGGGCGCACACCCGGTCCAGGGTATCGGCGTCGTAGGCCAGGGGCAGCAGGTCATTGAGAAACACCTCGCCATGGCTCGACCAGGCCAGGTGTTCGGAAAAGGACTGAGGTTGATAGCGCTCGATCAGCCTGCTCAAACGGGTCAGGTGCTCGGCATTCAGCGGGCCTTCGCCGCCGATGGACAGGCCCACGCCGTGCAATGACAGCGGGTACTGCTCGCGGATCAACCCCAGGTAGTGATGAAACGGGCCGCCGGCCACCATATAGTTTTCGGCGTGCACTTCAAAAAAACCGATGTCGGGGCAGGTATGGAGCACTTCGCTGAAGTGCTCGCGCTTGAGCCCCAGCCCCGCCCGAGAGGGGAGGCCGGGCGCCTGGGCCTGGGAGACGGCTGTCGGGGATGAACGGGGCATCATCGGTGCTCAGGCTGTGGTGGCGGTTCAGGACTTGGCGGTGAAGGCCGCTTCCTGGCCAAAGCCGGTCGGCGAGGTGGAGCTTGGGGTTTGGGTGCAAGTACCGGCGGGGACCAGTTTCCAGGCGTTGGCCTGGTCTTTGGTTTTCGAGGTGCCGGCGCAGGAAGTGCCGGCGCCCGCGGCGCAATCGTTCTTGCCGGCTTCAGCGACGCCGAAGCACTTTTGCATGTCGTCGGCGGCGTGGGCGGTGCCTGTCAGGGCGGACAGGCTCAGGGCGGAACCCAGGGCCAGGACGAGGGTAGCGGCGGACAGTTTGGTGGTCATGGTGTTTCTCCAGCAGTGGTTGAATGCGCAGGCTCGATTGCCTGCATGCACCACTAGAGACGGGGGGACTGAGTTCGTTACAACCTCAGTCAAAAAAACTTCATAGCACACAAAACAAATGTGGGAGGGGCAACACCCCTCCCACATTTTTTGCGCCGGTTTCTACAGCAACCGTGGGTTAACCGCCCAAATAGGCCTCGCGCACCTTCGGATCGGTCAGCAACTGCTCACCCGTGCCTTGCATCACGACCCGGCCGTTTTCCAGTACGTAGGCGCGGTCGGCGATTTTTAGCGCCTGGTTGGCGTTCTGTTCCACCAGAAACACGGTCACACCGTCTTTGCGCAGCTGTTCGATGATGTCGAAAATCTGCTGGATGATGATCGGCGCCAGGCCCAGGGACGGTTCGTCCAGCAGCAACAGCTTGGGTTTGCTCATCAGTGCGCGGCCGATGGCGAGCATTTGCTGTTCGCCGCCGGACATGGTGCCGCCGCGCTGACTGAAGCGCTCCTTGAGCCGGGGGAACAGGTGCAGCACCTTGTCCATCTGCTCTTGGTAGTCGCCCTTGTCGGTGAAGAACCCGCCCATGGCCAGATTCTCTTCGACGGTCAGGCGCGAGAACACACGACGGCCTTCCGGCACCACCGCAATGCTCTTGCGCATGATCTGCGACGACTGCTGGCCCACCAGTTCTTCACCCATGTAGCGGATGCTGCCGCTGTGCGCCTGGGGCGAACCGCACAAGGTCATCAGCAGGGTGGACTTGCCGGCGCCGTTGGCGCCGATCAGGGTCACGATCTCACCCTGGCGCACTTCCACATTGACGCTGTGCAGGGCCTGGATCTTGCCGTAAAAAGTGGAAACGTTTTCGAATTGCAGCATTTTACGCTTCCCCCAAATAGGCTTTGATCACTTCAGGATTGTCGCGGATCTGCTCCGGCGTCCCGTCGGCCAGTGGCGTGCCCTGGTTGATCACCACGATATGGTCGGAAATGCTCATGACCAGTTTCATGTCGTGTTCGATCAACAGCACCGTGGCGTTGTTTTCCTCACGCAGCACGCTGATCAGCGCCTTGAGGTCTTCGGTTTCCTTGGGGTTCAGGCCGGCGGCCGGTTCGTCGAGCATCAGGATCCGCGGGCGGGTCATCATGCAGCGGGCGATTTCCAGGCGACGTTGCTGCCCATAAGCCAGGGTGCCGGCAGGGCGGTTGGCAAACTCGGTGAGGTTGACCTTGTCCAGCCAGTACTCCGCATATTCCATGGCCTCGCGCTCGCTTTTGCGGAACGCGGGGGTCTTGAACAGGCCGGCGAAGAAGTTGGTGTTCAAGTGACGGTGCTGGGCGATCAGCAGGTTTTCGACCGCCGTCATGTCCTTGAACAACCGCACGTTCTGGAAGGTCCGCACCACGCCCTTGCGGGCGATCTCGTGACCGGCCAGGCCCTGGATCGGCTGGCCGTCCAGCAGGATGCTGCCGCCGCTCGGCTTGTAAAAACCGGTGAGGCAGTTGAACACCGTGGTTTTGCCCGCGCCGTTGGGGCCGATCAACGCAACCACTTGTTTCTCTTTCACGGTCAGGGCTACGCCGTTGACCGCCAGCAAGCCGCCGAAGCGCATGCTCAAGTTTTCGACTTTCAGGATCTCGCGGCTCATTTGCGCAGCTCCATGTGAGGACGTTGCATGGGCAGCAGGCCTTGCGGGCGCCAGATCATCATCAGCACCATCATGGCGCCGAACATCAACATGCGGTATTCGCTGAACTCACGCATCATTTCCGGCAGCAGGATCATCACGATCGCGGCCAGGATCACGCCCAACTGCGAGCCCATGCCACCCAGTACCACGATGGCGAGGATGATCGCCGACTCGATGAAGGTGAATGATTCCGGCGTCACCAGGCCCTGGCGAGCCGCGAAGAAGCTGCCGGCGAAACCGGCGAACGCAGCGCCCAGGGTAAATGCGGAGAGCTTGATGATGGTCGGGTTGAGGCCCAGGGCACGGCAGGCGATCTCATCTTCGCGCAGCGCTTCCCATGCACGGCCGATCGGCATGCGCAGCAGGCGGTTGATCACGAACAGGGCGGCCAATGCCAGCAACAGCGCCACCAGGTACAGGAACACCACTTTGCTCACCGGGTTGTAGGCGATCCCGAAGTACTCGTGGAAGGTCTGCATGCCTTCAGCGGCGCTGCGGTCGAACGACAGCCCGAAGAACGTTGGCTTGGGGATGCTGCTGATGCCGTTGGGGCCACCGGTGATGTCGGTGAGGTTACGCAGGAACAGGCGAATGATCTCGCCGAAGCCCAGGGTCACGATCGCCAGATAGTCACCGCGCAGACGCAGCACCGGGAAGCCCAGCAGGAAGCCGAACGTGGCGGCTGCCATGCCGGCCAATGGCAGGCAGATCCAGAAGCTCCAGCCCAGGTAGTGCGAGAGCAGCGCGTAGGTGTAGGCACCCACGGCATAAAAACCCACATAACCGAGGTCGAGCAAACCGGCCAGACCCACCACGATGTTCAGGCCCAGGCCCAGTAACACGTAGATCAGGATCAGGGTGGCGATGTCGACGGCGCCGCGCGAGCCGAAGAACGGCCAGATCAGCGCGGCCACGATCAGGCCGATGATGATGTAGCGCTGGGTGCGCGGCAGGGTCAGGAATTGGCTGACCTTGGGCGACACCAACGGAGCGCGGTTGCCCTTGAACAAGGCACCGACCTGCTGGGTGAACAGCACACGCAGGAACATCAGCACCGAACACAGGGCAATGATGGTCAGGGTCACGGGACCTGTGCCATGCACTTCCAGGTTGATGCCCACAATGCTCAGCTTGAGGCCGAGTACCGGGAAGGCCACGGCCCACACCAGCAGGGCGCTGAAAAACGCCGATTTAAGATATCTGCTCATACTTTCTCAACCTCCGGACGGCCCAGGATGCCGGTCGGACGGAACAACAGCACCAGAACCAACAGGCCGAACGCCACGACGTCCTTGTACT
>Ga0207650_10000566_pt1 | contig 30019 bp, 28 predicted proteins | sample KBSS63metaG_FD_184325 | JGI IMG/M metagenome (GOLD analysis project Ga0207650, IMG submission 184325) | Switchgrass rhizosphere microbial communities from Kellogg Biological Station, Michigan, USA - KBS S6-3 metaG (SPAdes) (version 2) | ecosystem: Host-associated > Plants > Roots > Rhizosphere...
ACCTGTTTTTACTCATCTCACGACCTCTAAAGCAGCTTGCGCAATGCAGTTGGGTTTTGATCGCCAACACTTCACCCTGCCAAGGGTTGGCATTTCTCTTCGATTGAATAAGAGCCTGCCCGTCACGCCATAACTGTACGTTTCACGGACCTGCGGTGAGTTCTTATTCGATTTCGTGGTTAAAGGCCTTGTTACAGACCAATTCCATTTGGTGCGGATAGTTGAAAGGCTGCCGGAACCTTGGGGTCGCACAGAGCCATCCATCTGCCCCTCGACCGCTCCAGTGCTCAAATATTGAACAGCACAGGACATTCAGTGCGGGCGATTGTAGTTAGCTAGCGATGTATAAACCATGTCTTATAAAGAAATAATTTTTATCGATTACAGCAATAATCCTTCACCATTATTGCAACGGTTCGCGATCTTATCGCGTTCAATTCTCAACAAAAACCACAAAAATTGCCGTGTTATAGGGCAATCCGCCACAGCCCTTACAGCGCGTAAGGGCATGCCAAACCGATGCAACCCCCCATAAAACAAGGCATTCGGACATCACCGAATCGCTGATTCGGCGTGAGGTGCGTGGCATTGGCGCAACCACAAACTGACAGCACATCTTGGCCGTTTGATGCAAATTTAAGCAGCCGTTTGGCCGGTCAGAAACGTCCTGCGGACGCTTCCGTGTGACAACATGTCGCACGCTGAGCGCACCTGAAATTGTCCGGCGTCACGTTCTGTTCACAAATCCCCACAAGCAAAAACGCCCCGGCCTTCCGTTAAGAAAGACCGGGGCGTTTGGGTGATGGGCTCAGGCTGTGTGCTGGCGATTCCGGTAGATGCCCAGCGGTACCAGGATCACCGTCAGCACGAAGGCGACCAATGCCCACTGCGCCAGCGACAGGCCGAGTACGGGTGGATAAGGGGTACTGCAGAAGCCGTCGACCTGGAAGCCCAGGGGAAACACCTTGGCCAGGGGCAGGTCATCGACAATCGGTTGCAGCACATCGATGCCGCAGCTCACCTGAGGGAAGAACTGGGTGTACACATGATGGCCGGCGGCGGCCACCCCGCCGAGGGCGCTGAGTATCACCAGGCCTTCAAACAGCGTGAGGGCGCCTTTGGTGCGCATGGCTGCGCCGATGAACGCGAAGATCGCGATCAACAGCAAGGCGTAGCGTTGCAGGATGCACAGCGGGCATGGGGCCTCGCCCAGTACGACCTGCATGTAGAGCGCACCGCCGATCAGCGCCAGGCAGATGATGCCCAGCAACACCAGAAAGCGCCGCTCCCTGCCTAAACGCAATTCGTCACTCATCTCCGTTTCCCTTTGCCTGATTGTGGTTGTGGCGTATGGCCGCAAGTTTACACACAGGGAGTGGTTTAAACAGAGGGGGTTAACGGGGGATTAATCATGGGAAATGTTGTGGCGGACCTGTGGCGAGGGAGCTTGCTCCCGTTGGACCGGGCTGGCGCTCCAGTGCGCAGCGCTCCCATCTTTTTAGGGCCGCTTCGCAGCCCAACGGGAGCGAGCTCCCTCGCCACAGGTTATGTGTACCTATTCCAGGGCCGCCGCTGGGCCGAAGAATTCGTAGCGGCTTTGTTTTTCGGGGACACCCAAGGCTTTGAGGTGGCGCTTGATCGCGGCCATGAAGCCTTTGGGGCCAAGAAAATAGGCATCGATGTCGCGCTGCTCGGGCAACCAGGCGGCCAGCTGTTCCTGGCTCAGCAGGCCGACGTTGTCCGCTGCGGGGCTCACGCCGTCGTCTTCGGCGTAGCAGTAGTAACGCTTGAGTTGCGGGTGCTGGGCCGCCAGGGCATCCACCCAGTCGCGGAACGCATGCACGGCGCCATTACGTGCGCAGTGGATAAAGTGCACCGGGCGCTCAGTGGCCAAGGCCGCTTCGAGCATCGGCAAGGTCGGCGTGATGCCTACCCCGCCGCTGATCAGCACCAACGGTTTGTCGCTGGCCGCCAGGGTGAACTCGCCCGACGGCGGGAACAGGTCGATGGTCGCCCCGACGTGCAGTTGGTCGTGCAGGTAGTTGGACACCCGCCCACCCGCTTCGCGCTTGACGCTGATGCGGTACTGGCCCGCATCGGTCAGGGCCGACAGCGAATAGTTGCGGCGTACTTCTTCACCCTCCAGCACCAGCTTCATGCCGATGTACTGGCCAGGCGCGGCGGCGAGGACCGGGCCATTATCCACCGGGGCGAAATAGAAGGAGGTGATTTCAGCACTCTCCTCCACGCGCTTGACCAGCGTGAACGGCCGCGCACCGCGCCAGCCGCCGGGGGCCTGGGCTTTCTCCTCATAGATCGCCGCCTCGGCGCCAATCAGGATATCCGCCAATTGGCCGTAGGCTGCACCCCAGGCATTCATCACCTCGGGGGTCGCGATCTCGCTGCCGAGCACTTCGGAAATGGCGCGCAGCAGGCAGGCACCGACGATCGGGTAGTGCTCCGGCAGGATCTGCAGTGCCACGTGCTTGTTGATGATCTTGGCCACCAAATCGCCAAGCTGGTCCAACTGGTCGATATGCCGCGCGTACATCAACACGCCGTTGGCCAGGGCGCGAGGTTGGTCGCCGCTCGCCTGGTGCGCCTGGTTAAACAGCGGGCGAACCTCCGGGTACTCAGAGAGCATCATGCGGTAGAAATGGGTGATCAGCGCTTCGCCACCGCTTTCCAGCAGCGGCACGGTGGATTTGACGATGGCACGGTCTTGGGCACTAAGCATGGGAGCCTCCTGGGCTTCTTCACTGATTACCCTGACTCACTCAGTATTCGTGCCAACTTATAAACCGATATTTTTCAATGGTTTAAATGACTAGTAGTCAATATGACTTCCTACAATCTATAGTCATAAGGACTACAAGGAGTCATTATGACTGCGAAATCACTGCTCACCACCCTGCTGCCCTTGGTCGCCGACCTGTCCCGCGAACTGCCCGAAGGCGAGCGTTACCGCCGCCTGCTGCAAGCCATGCGCGCCCTGCTGCCCTGCGACGCCGCCGCGCTGTTGCGCCTGGACGGCGACTCGCTGGTGCCGCTCGCCGTCGACGGTTTGAGCGCCGATACCCTGGGCCGGCGCTTCAAGGTCAGTGAACATCCGCGCTTCGCCGTATTGCTGAGCAGCCCCGGCCCCACGCGCTTCGACAGCGACAGCGAATTGCCCGACCCCTACGACGGCCTGGTCGATGGCCTGCACGGCCACCTGGAAGTGCACGACTGCATGGGCTGCCCACTGTTTGTCGACGACCATCCCTGGGGCTTGCTGACCCTGGACGCGCTCGACACCGAACGTTTCGAACGCGTTGAGCTGGATGCCTTGCAAGCCTTCGCCAGCCTCGCCGCCGCCACCGTCAACGTCGCCGAGCGCATCGAGCGCCTGGCCCTGCGTGCCGAAGACGAACACCAGCGTGCCGAGATCTACCGCCAGGCCAGCGGCCAGCAGCACAAGGAAATGATCGGGCAGAGCAAAACCCACAAACGCCTGGTGGAGGAAATCAAGTGGGTGGGCGGCAGCGACCTCACCGTGCTGATCACTGGCGAAACCGGCGTGGGCAAGGAACTGGTGGCCCAGGCCATTCACGCCGCCTCACATCGCGCGGACAAACCGCTGATCAGCCTCAACTGCGCCGCCCTGCCGGAAACCCTGGTGGAAAGCGAGCTGTTCGGCCATGTACGCGGCGCCTTTACCGGTGCGCTGAACGAACGCCGGGGCAAGTTCGAGTTGGCCAATGGCGGCACGCTGTTCCTGGATGAAGTGGGCGAGCTGTCATTGACGGTACAGGCCAAGCTGCTGCGGGTGCTGCAAAGCGGCCAGTTGCAGCGCCTGGGGTCGGACAAGGAGCATCAGGTGGATGTGCGCTTGATCGCCGCCACCAACCGCGACCTCGCTGACGAAGTACGCAACGGCCGCTACCGCGCCGACTTCTACCACCGCCTCAGTGTGTACCCGCTGCAAGTGCCGGCGCTGCGCGAGCGCGGGCGCGATGTGTTGCTGCTGGCCGGTTTCTTCCTTGAACAGAACCGCTCACGCATGGGCCTGGGCAGCCTGCGCCTGACCAGCGATGCCCAGGCGGCACTGTTGGCCTATAACTGGCCAGGCAACGTACGAGAGCTGGAACATTTGATCGGACGCAGCGCGCTGAAAGCCCTCGGCAACTGTCGCGAGCGTCCGAAGATTCTCAGCCTGAGTGCACAGGACCTCGACCTGCCCGATATCAGCGCGCCGGTGGTCGAAGCGCCGGTCGACACCGGCCTCGCTGTCACCGGCGACCTGCGCCAGGCCACCGAGCAATACCAACGCCAGGTCATCAGCGCCTGCCTGGAACGCCATCAGCACAACTGGGCCAGCGCCGCTCGCGAACTGGGCCTGGACCGCGCCAACCTCGGCCGCATGGCCAAGCGCCTGGGGATGAAATAAAAGGATTCCCCCAATCTAAATGGGGGCTTGCCTGTGATAGCGGTGAACCAATCAAAGATAAGGCGGCTGACACACCGCCATCGGGGGCAAGCCCCCTCCCACACTAGACAGCCTTCGCCTCGAAAACCGGGCTCGTAACCTTAGGCTTACGAAACACCAACACATTCCCCACCATCACCAGCACCAACCCCGCCAACGCCGGCGCGGTCCACTGATACCCCTCGGCAAACGCCGACACATTCAACGCCACCACCGGGAACAGCACCGTGCAATACGCAGCACGCTCCGGCCCCATGCGCCCCACCAGCGTCAGGTACGCCGTGAACCCGATCACCGACCCTGGAATCACCAGGTACCACAACGCCCCGACATACCGCGCACTCCAGTCCATCTCGAACGGGATCCCGCGCACCGCGCAATACGTTGCCAACATCGCCGCGCCATACGCCATGCCCCAGGCATTGGTGGTCAACGGCCTGAGCCCAGCCTTCTGCTGCAGACTCGAGAGCATATTGCCGGCCGAAAAACACATCGTCCCCAACAATGCCAAGCCCAGGCCAAGCAGGGTCTGCGAGCTAGCGGTATGCCCCACCACTTCCGGCCAGAACAACAAGCCCAACCCGGCCAACCCCAGGCCGCCGCCCATCAACACATTACGCGCGACCCGCTGGCCGAAAAACACCCGGGCATTGAGTGCGTTCCACAACGTGGCCGTGGAAAACACCACCGCCACCAGGCCGCTGGGGATCCATTGGCTGGCGGTCAGGAAGCACATGAAGTTAACGCAGAACAGGCACAAGCCCTGGGCGACGCAGATCAGGTGCCCGCGGCGGTTCATCACCTGCAACTTGCGGCTCAGCAGCAACAGTGCAAACAGCACCAGCGCCGCCAGGCCGAAGCGATACACGATGGACACAGGAATCGCCACCACGCCCAGCTGCCATTTGAGGGCAATCCAGGTGGTGCCCCAGATCAGCACGGTGAGTAAGTAGAGGGAAAGGTTCATGACGGGCTCCGGTGATTGAACCCCAGTGTCACCCTGCCCCCGCGGAAGGGTCTTGCACAATCTTGCGCTTTTGTCGGGCAGCGGGAGCACAGCGCCAGCATCGCGGAGTAGGATGCAAGGCGTCGGAGAGTATTCACCATGCCAGATCTGGAATCCCTGCAAGTCTTTCAAGCGCTTAACCGCTCGCCCAACGCACGGCTCGAAGCCTGCGCCGAGCTCGGTGACGGTTTGTCTGCAGCTTTGTGGAGCAACCACCACGACTCGCAGGATTACCAGGCGCCCAGCCATCACACCCTGTCATGCTACATCGGCGGCGGCACCGGCACGTTCCGGCGCGACCAGCCCGGCACCAAGGGTGGGCCGGACAAGCTGTGCATCCTGCCCGCCGAGCATCAATCGGCGTGGGTGATCAATGGCGAGATTCGCCTGGCCCATGTGTATTTCAGCCCGGAGCAATTTGCCCTCGGTTGCATCACCCTGCTCGACCGCGAGCCCCGCGCGTTGCAACTGCGGGAAAGCACCTTTCTGGAGGACGCCAGCCAGGCCCGACGCTTTCACCAGTTGATCGCCCTCAACTGGCACGAACCCGCCGAGCGCCTGCTGACCAGCAGCCTGGCCCATGAAATGCTCAGCCATACCTTGCTCAGCCAGGTAGGCGCGCGCGAGGGGCTGCGTTTGAAAGGCGGGCTGGCGGCGCATCAACGGCGGCGATTGGTGGAGTACATCGACCAGCACCTGGAAGACCCGATCAGCCTGGGCCAACTGGCCGGGATGTGCGCGTTGTCCGAGTACCATTTCGCGCGGATGTTCCGCCAAAGCTTCGGCCTGCCGCCCCATCAATACCTGCTGGCACGGCGGCTGACCCGCGCCCAGGCGCTACTGCGCAGCGGCGCCTTGCCCCTGGGCGAGATCGCGTTGCTGTGCGGTTTCTCCAGCGCCAGCCACTTCACCCATCGTTTTCGCCAAGCCATGGGCGCCACGCCCGGCGAATACCGGCAGGCGCTCGGCGCTTAGGTCATCAACCCCAGGGCCTTGGCCTTGGCCACCGCTTGTGTACGTCGCTCCACACCCAACTTGCTGTGGATGCGCCGCGCATGGGTTTTGACGGTGTGCAGGGAGATAAACAGCCGATCGGCGATTTCCAGGTTGGAGTTGCCAAGGGCGATCAACTGCAACACTTCCAATTCGCGCTGGCTCAGGGGGTTGTCCACCGCGCCCGGCGTTGACGCCTGCGGCTCCATCCCCAGCTCACTCAACAACCCCGGCGAACGCAAACGCAGTTCACGAATCGCCTGCTGCACCTGACAACGACCGGCCAGTTCCAAGCCGGTTTGCAGCGAGCGACGCGCCAGGGCAGCGTCGCCCAATTGCCAGGCCACTTCACCCAACACCAGGTGCAGCTCGGTTTCCAGGCAGAGCATGCCGCGCTGGTGGGTGGTTTCCAGCAAGGCACTGAGCCGCGCCACCGGTTGTTCGGCGCAGCCCAGTTTGACCTCTGCCAGCACCAGCAAATATTCCAGGCGCGGAATCAATTCCAGGGTGGCCGGCGGCGCCTGTTTGGCCAGGGGCCCACGGAAGTGGCGGAGCACACGGCGCACCGCTTCTGCCGTCAGTTCGGCGCGACCTTGCTGCAGCCAGAAATGCCCGCTGACCAACAGCAGCACCGCACGGTACACCGTCTCGGGCACCTGGCGTTGCTGCATCAGCCGTTCCGCGTCGCGCAGCTGCACAAAGGCCTGGGCGTAGTCGCCACGGTTGGCGGCCAGCAGGGCCAGGCCGAGAAACCCATAAAGGACGCGCTTATCCTGGCTGTGCAGGCACATTTTCAAGCCTGCCTGGAAACAGGCGTCCGCCAGGCTGTCTTGCCCCTGGCGCAATGCCAGGTGCCCGCGCCGCAGGGCAATACGTCCCACCAATGGCCCGGCCTTGAGCCGCTGTTTGAGCAACATCGCCTGCACGTTTTCCAACAAACTCTGTGCCCGATAGGGTGCACCGCGCTGTTCCAGCAACTGTGCGTGATCCAGTTCGAGCAGGGCCTCGAGCAACAATGAACCCTGGGCGCGCGCCAGGCAGAGCGCTTCACGGTTCAGGGCCTGGGCAATGTCCAGCTCGCCGCGCAGCAAGGCTTGCTGGGTCAGGCCTGACAGACACATCAACCGCGAGGTCCAGGCGCTGTCGGGCAAGGCTTGCAACGCTTCAAGGAAATGCTCGCGGGAACGCTCGGCGTCACCGCCCAAGTGCAATAGCCAGCCCCACTGCGCTTGCCAGCGCGCGAGTAAATGCCGCTGCAGTGCCGCCGTCGGTTGCGGAGCGAAGCGCGCCAACTGGTCGATGCATTGCGCGGCCTGGTCGAAGCGCCCGGCGAACAGCAGCGCCGCCGTCACCAGCCCCACCAGTTGCGCCGAGCCGAGCATCAATTCGTCGCCGTGCTGTTCATGCAGGCGCAACAGCAACACCGCGTTCTGCTGACGGAACAAGTCCTCGAAACTGAAATGCTGTAACAGGCTCACCGCCACTTCATATTCTTCGGCCAGCAGCGCTTGTTCAAACGCAGCCTGCCAGTCCTGCTCGGTGGTGAACCACTGGCAGGCGCGACGGTGCCAGGAACGTTTGGCCGGCCAGGGCTCATCGCGCAGCAATTGGGCGAGCGGTGGAAAAACCTGCAACCAGTCGGTGTCTTCCCAAGGCTGGATAAATGCACCGAGGGCCTGTAGGTCGCGCAGGTAGTGGTCACCGTCGCCAAAGCCGAACAGGTGCTCGCACAATCCGGTGTTGAAGCGCGGCAGATGGGCGAGCACGCGCCAGGCTTCGGCCAGTTCCGGCGGCAAGGTACTGAACAGTTCGTGCTGCAAGTAGTCGAGCAAGGTCTTTTCCGGGTGCCCTTCCCCGAGCAAAGCGATACGCACACCGGCACACCAACCGCCGCTGAACTGCAGCACGCTGTCGACAGAAAGCCCCAGCGCCGGATTGAGCAGTTGCTGAATTTCCTCAGGGCTGAACGCCAGATCGGCACCGCACTCCAGCAACTCATCGTCGAGCAGCAACCGTGGCCAATTGCACATCGGCCGGCGCCGCGCCCCCAGCCACCACGTCAACGCCGGGCTGCTGACGGTGAGCAAGCGGTCGAGCAACGCGTCGGTATCGGGGGTGGGCAAGCGACAGAAGTCATCGAGAAACACCCATGCCGGCGTCTGCCACTGAGTGAGGTCCAGCAACAACGTCGCTTCATCGGTGAATGACAGGCCAAGGTTCTGCGCCAGGCGTCGGCAAACGTCGACCGGGCTTAAGGCAACACCGTTGAACGGCAGCCAGTACACCTGGCACCCCACCGGCGCCTGCAATGCACACTCGGCCAGCAACGCACTCTTACCGCTGCCACCCGGGGCGCACAGCAATTTGACCCTGACCTGCGCCGCCAGCAAAGGCTCGGCCAGGCGTGGGCGCAGCAGATGGTGGGCGGACAGCCGAGGCATGAATCCAGGACGGTCCAGGCAGCGTGTCATGGCGGTCATTGCTGCATCCTGCGTTCTTATTGTTATGCAACCAGGCACCTACCCTAGTCCTGTGTTTGGCGGTTGTTGAAGAAGTATTCAGCGGGGTGATTTCCAGCCATGCATAAAACCCCATGTGGGAGGGGCGGTGCGACGATTCGACTTGCTCCCGATGGCGGTGTATCAGTCGACCCATCCATTGACCGACACGCCCTCATCGGGGGCAAGCCTCCTCCCACCTGTTTGACCCTGCTTCGATCCGGATCAGCGCACCCCTTCAGCCCTCAGCGCAGCCGGCGTGTAGTCCGCCGCCTTGGCATTGAAACCAAACACAAAGCTGCTCTTCTCCTCGTTCTTCATGCCCAGCGCGATGTAGCGCCCGGCGATGATGTCGTAGAGGGTTTCCACGGTGTACGCCGGGGTCTGGTGGTTGTAGTAGAACTGCGCATGACCTTCGGCAACCCGCCACAGTTGGCCACGGCCGTCGTAGTGGTCCACCAGCGCCACCTGCCAGCTGTCCTCGTCGATGTACATGTGGCGCTTGGCGTAGATATGCCGCTCACTCGGCTTGACCGTGCCCACCACTTCCCACACGCGGTGGAGCTCATAGCGGGTCAGGTCCTGGTTGATGTGGCCGGCCTTGATGATGTCGTCGTACTTGAGCGTCGGTTGGTCGAGCTTGTAGCTGTTGTAGGGGATGTACATCTCCTTCTTGCCCACCAGCTTCCAGTCGTAGCGGTCCGGGGCGCCGGAGAACATGTCGAAGTTGTCGGAGGTGCGCAGGCCGTCCGAGGCGGTGCCCGGCCCGTCATACGCCACTTGCGGCGCACGGCGTACGCGGCGTTGGCCGGCGTTGTAGATCCAGGCCAGGCGCGGCTCTTTCACCTGGTCGAGGGTTTCATGCACCAGCAACACATTACCCGCCAAGCGCGCTGGCGCGGTCACCGACTGCTTGAAGAAGGTCAGCACGTTGGCGGCCTTGGCCGGGTCCATGTCGGGGATCAGTTGCGGCACGGCCACTTCTTCCTCGAAGCGGATCGGCGTGTAGCTGCCGTTGGTCTGCGGCGTGGCCTGGGTGATGATGCGCCGCAGGTTGCCGCCGTGATAACGGGTGATGTGGTTCCACAGCACCTCCACGCCATTCTTCGGAATCGGGAACGCGTAGTAGCGGTTGCCGGTGAAGTTCTCCAGGCCGTTGCCGTCGTTGATCGGCTTGACGTTCAGCGCGCTGCGCTTGATCGATTCGTAGATCTCCGGCGGCAGGTTGACCGTGCGGTGGGTCGGGTACACCGGGATCTTGTAGGTCTCGGGGTAGCGCTTGAACATCGCCACCTGGCCGTCGGAGAGTTTGTCCTTGTACTTGTCGACGGTGGCGGCGGTGATCACGAACAGCGGCTTTTCACTGGCAAATGGATCGGCCAGGAAACCCTTGCTGTCCACCGCACCGGCGTTTTTCGGAATGCCGCCGGTCCAGGCCGGAATCGAGCCATCGGCGTTGCCGGCTTTTTCGGCGCCTACCGGGGTCAGGGTGGTGCCGAGCTTGGCGGCTTCTTCCGGTGACACGGCGGCCATCACGTTGGCTGCCAGCAGGCTGAGGGCCATTACCGCAAATATCTTACGCATAGAGTCTTGTCCTTCTTTAAGCCAGATCAGAAGTTCACGCCGAAGCTGAGGGCGAGGAAGTCACGGTCGGTCAGGGTGTTGTAGTCGCCACCAAAGAAGTCGGTGTAGCTGAGGCTCGCGGTGTAGGTGTTGCGGTAGTCCGCATCCACGCCAACACTGATGGCCTTGGCGCCTTTGTTGAACAGGCCGTTGGGGCCGTAGCCGGCAACGTCGTGGGACCAGGAGAGGTTGGGCTTGAGGTTCACCCCGGCAATCGCGTTGTTGTAGTCCAGGATCGCCCGTGCGCGGTAGCCCCAAGAGGTAGAGGTGACAAAGCCGTCGGTATCACCCTGAAAACCGTAGGCGCCGTAAACCGAGTCTCGGCCGTAACGCAGTTTGGATTTATCTTCCAGGCCGGCGACATGCACAACAGCCGCTTCGCCCACCAACGTCAGGCGCTCGGCGCCCAGGACCTGGTCGAAGAACTGGGTCATGGTGCTTTGGATCTGGGTGATTTCCTTGCGGCGGTAGCCTTTGTTATCGTCGCCGAAATTGCTGCGGATCGGCGAGGCGGCCTGGCCGGCGACAGGGTTGATCAAGGCCAGGGTCAGGTCCGTGGTATTGAGTTGCACCGGGGCATTGGGCCGGTAGCTGATCTCGCCGGTCCACGCCGTGCCCGTGGGCAAGGTGGTGGAGAAGCTGGCGCCGAACAAGCGGATATCTTCGGGATAATCCAGGTAGTACTGGCCACGGCCAAGCATGAGGCTCTGGACCAAGCCCGCGCCGGAGCCGGGCGCGATGCCGTTGGCGGCGCCGGAGATAGCGCCCAGGGTGGCCAGGCTGGTGTTGTTGGTGATGGTCCCCACCGTTGGCGTACGGCTGTGATAGTTCATGAAGTACAGGCCGTATTCGGTGTCATCCCCCAGCCAGCGCAAGGCGGTGCCGAACTGGCCGGAATCCCGCGCATCACGGTCGCCGGCACGCCGCACGATCACCCCTTCATTGGTCACGCCAAATCCTTGGCCGAACGCCGCCGCCACAGGTTGCAATGGCCTGATCGCCGGGTTCCCGACGGTGTAGTTGTTGGTGCAGCCGTCCGCCGCCACATCGCCACCAAAGAAGGTGCCGCAGTTGTCCAGCACCGTCTGGTCCCACTCCAATTGGTAGAAGCCTTCCAAGGTCAACTGGTTGGTCAGGCTCTGGGAAGCGAACAGCATGTTTACCGGAATCAACCCTTCCTTGATCTCGGCGCCCGGCCGACGAAATGCCGAGACGTCGATGGGGTTGATGCTGTTGATGGAGTTACCGATGAAGGTGCTTTCGCCCCAGCTCACCACCTGCTTGCCCACCCGCACCGTGCCCGGCAAATCACCCAGCGAATAGTTGTGGTAAACGAAGGCGTCGAGGATTTGCGCGCCGCTGGACTTGGCGCCTTCCTTGCGGTTGTGGTTGCTGATCGGCTTGAACTCGCGGTCTTCGTCCTGGAGCTCGAAGTCGTACCAGTACTTGCCGCGCACAAATAAGCCCGTATCGCCGTACTTCAATTCAAGGTCGTGCAGGCCCTTGAAGATCTTGGAAAAGGTTTCGCCCTTCTTGAAGTTCAGCCGGCCGTCATCCCCGGTGGACGCTTGCCCGGTGCCGCCATTGACGGTGCCCACCAACTTCTTGTCCGCATCGCGCATGCCCCAACTCGCGCCCACCGACAGCGAGGAATCGAATTGCCCTTCGATCTCGCCAATGTTGAACGAAACAGCCTGTGCCTGCGCACAGCAACCCAACGCAACCGCAGCGGCCAGCGCCTGTGGCTTGAAGATGGCGCGCATTGTTGTTTTTGTCATGCGTCTTCCCCGGTGAGTGACAGAAGGCCCCACCCTACTGCCGACTATCGGGAGCGATAAGCGCACCAAGGAGGGATTCGTGTTGTCGCTCGAAAGGATGACAAGGCGCTCTGGCCGGGGTCTGGGCGCACGCATGCGTCGGGTGGATGGCGGGTTATCAGGAGAATGGATGGAGCGCAGCGTGACTGTTGCCGATTCAGCAACAGTCCTTGTCATGAATGGGCATTACTCATTTTGTTACAAGCAGCTATTCTTGCCGGGCTTTCAGGGCAAACCGCTCGCTTCCGCCTCCGGAAGAAAAGCCAGCCTCAAGATGGATTGATGTCTCTATTCAATCTGTTACCCGTGTTAACGGACGTTGATTTGTCGCTCCTTGATCCAACGTCTTACTTCAGCCGCTGCCTTTGCAGCGGCTTTTTTTTTGCCAAAAATAAAACGGGGCGCCATCAGCGCCCCGTAGGATTAAAGCTTTTTCAAGCAATGATCATAGGCTGTACTTCTGCAAATTGGCCATCATTTCCTTCAAGGCCTCGATGTTGTCCTTGGGGTGTGCCGCCCCTTCGAAGTCGCAGATCTGCTGCCAGTGCGCCGCCACATCCTCGGGTGAAAAACCCGCCTCTGGATCAAAGCCTACACCCAGGCTGCGCTCCCAGCGGGTCTTGCCGATCCAGCCGCCGCCCACTTCAAACAGGCCCGAAGTTTCCTGGCACGCCTCACTGCCCAGGTACACCACCAATGGGCTGACCAGCTCCGGCTTGAGGCGCTCGAACACTTGGGGCGGGATCAGGCCTTCGGTCATGCGCGTGCCGCCTGTTGGGGCAATGGCGTTGACCAGGATGTTGTTCTTGCGCCCTTCCAGCGCCAGGGTGCGGGTCAACCCATACAGCCCAAGCTTGGCCATGCCGTAGTTGGACTGACCGAAGTTGCCGTAGATGCCCGAGGTGGACGCGGTGAAGATCACCCGGCCATACCCTTGCTCGCGCAGATGCGGCCAGGCGGCGCGAGTGACTTTGTAGGCGCCTTCGACATGCACCCGGTAAACCAGGTCCCAGTCGCTGTCGTCCATTTTGTGGAAGGTCTTGTCACGCAGAATACCGGCGTTGTTGACCACCACGTCGACACGGCCGAAGGCGTCGAGGGCGTTCTGCACGATCTTGTCACCGTCGGTGACAGAGTCATGGTTGGCTTCGGCGATACCGCCGGCTTCGCGAATCTCAGCCACCACACGGTCGGCGGCCGAAGCATTGGCACCTTCGCCCTGGGTGGAGCCGCCCAGATCGTTGACCAGCACTTTGGCGCCATGCCTGGCGAACAACAGCGCATGGGCCCGGCCCAATCCGCCGCCGGCACCGGTGACGATCACGACCTTATCCTGGAACTGCACTGACTCACTCATACCAAACTCCAATGGCGACAATGGGAATGGGTCGAGTGTCAGGCACGGGGGCCATGGTCACAATAACCACGACTGAGCCTGAATGGTGCTCGATAAGGCAGAGGGATGATCATGTGGGCGCTGGCGTACCTGCGATGCAAGCGCCTCGGTCTTTCAGTTGAACCGCTGCGGCGCTATCGCAGGCAAGCCAGCGCCCACACTGGGCCAGCAATGCGCTCACGAAACGCCAGATAGTGCTTGAGCACCTGCACCGGCGCCTCGATCTGCGGGTAGTGACCGATATTGGCCAGCAGCACCGTATCCGCGTGGGGCACCAATTCGCGGTAACGCTCGACCATATGGGCACCGGAGATCGGGTCGATCTCGCCATCGATCACCCGCAGCGGCACGTCATCCCGTTGCATCGCCTGCACCCAACGCTCACGCAAACGGCGCCGCTGCGGTACGTAGGCGATGAGTTTGTGCAGGATGCGCGTGCCTTCGTGACTATTGATCAGGCTCCAGAAGTCATCCAGGGCGCTCTCACTCGGGCGGGTATTGGGGCCGAAGATCTGGCTGAAGCTGTCCGCCAGGGCATTACGCCCGAAGGCTCGGCCGATCATCCAACCCAGCGGGCTGAGCAAAAGCTTTTGCACCAGCGCGGCGCGATGAGTTTCAGGGAACAACCCACCATTGAGAAACACACAACTGGCCATGTGAAAACGGCCCTCGTAGTGGCGAGCCAGCAACTCCTGGGCGACGCTGTCGCCGTAGTCGTGGGCCAGCACGTGCACCGGTTGCTCGACGCGCAGGTGTTCCAGCAGCGCCTGTTGCAAATCCGCCTGTTCCAACAGGCAATAACCGTGGTCCAGGGGTTTTGCGGAATCGCCAAAGCCGAGCATGTCGCAGGCGATCACCAGGTTGCGCTGGGCCAGCGGTTGCCACAGGTAATGCCAGTCCCAACTGGCGGTGGGGAAACCATGGATCAACAGCAACGGCTCACCCTGCCCTGCCACCCAGTAACGGATGGTGCGGCCATGGAAGTCGAAGGTCTGGCTGCGTTTGCGCCAGACACTGAGCGGGATCTCGGCGAGTGGCATCAGGTTTTATACTCAGGATCGACGCGGTCCAATTTGCGCAGCAACGCCGGCCAGGCCAGCGCGCCCCCCATACCTTGAGCACTCTTGGTGACCGCCGCCGCCATCGCCTTGGCACCGGCAAGTATCTGCGGCCCGATGGCGATCAATTCGGCACCGCCGTTTTGCGCCAGCACCTGGATATCGCAGGCGCGCTGGAAGACAAACATCATCAAAAAGGTGTCAGCGATGGTGTCGCCGCAGGTCAGCAGACCGTGGTTGTGCAGCATCAGGAAATTGTTGTCGCCCAGGTCGGCCTGCAAACGGGCCTTCTCTTCGTGGTTCAGCGCCACCCCTTCGTAGGCGTGATAGGCCAGGCTCGACAAGACGAATATCGACTGCTGGCTGATTGGCAATACGCCCTGTTTCTGCGCCGCCACCGCGACACCGGCAGCGGTGTGGGTGTGCAGCACGCAGGTCACGTCGTGACGCACTTCATGGATGGCGCTGTGGATGGTGTAGCCCGCAGGGTTGATCTCGTAGGGGCTGTCCATCAGCTTGTTGCCGGCCTGATCGACCTTGACCAGGCTCGACGCAGTGATTTCGTGGAACATCAGCCCATAGGGGTTGATCAGGAAATCATCGGTGCCCGGCACCTTGGCCGAGATGTGGGTGAAGATCAGGTCATCCCAGCCATGCATCGCCACCAGGCGATAACAGGCGGCCAGGTCGACGCGGGTTTGCCACTCGGCGGCGCTGACCTGATCTTTGAGACTCAATGACGATAGGACCGGGGCTAAACTCACAATAATGACCTCCTTGGCGCATTTTCTTATTGTTTTTTTGAGTGATGGGCCAGTCTAGTCAGAGGTCGTGGCTGGAGGAGTTGCCTTGGCAGCCAGCTTGATGACCGTGCGGGTCAGCGTTGAGAATAGTTTAAATCCCCACAAGCGGCGTCAGAGAAGTGCCGCCAATAAAGGCGCGGCGCGGGCGATTTTCATGGGCGCCGCCACCGCCAGCCACCGCACTGGATGCCTGGGAATCAAGCGAATTTACGCTAAAGCGCGCAGTGCAGTGACCAGCTCAGCCAGCCAGGGCTCGGCGTCGGTTTCTGGGGTGACGCTTTCGCTGGCATCCAGGCGCAGCATCGGCAGCACTTCACGCACGCCCAGTTCGCCGAACAGCTCGCGCATCTGCTCGCCGCCCCCACAAAAGGTATCGCCATAGCTGGCGTCGCCCAGGCCGATCACCGCACCGGGCAGGCCGCGCCAGGCGGCGGGCAATTGGTCGCGAATGCTCGAATACAGCGGTTGCAGGTTGTCGGGCAGTTCGCCCATGCCGGTGGTAGAGGTCACCGCCAGAAAGGCCTGCGGGGCAAACGCCTGTACATCCGCCAGGCTGGCACGGGGGTTATGCCAGGCTTCGAAGCCGGCCTCTTTGAGGAGGTCGGCAGCGTGACGGGCGACTTCTTCAGCGGTGCCGTAGACCGAGCCGGAAAGGATGGCGACTTTCATCAATCTGATCCTGTAGTTGAGCGAAAGCCTGGGATATTAACAGCTGACACAAATATTTCGGCGCACCACGTGCAACATTCAGAGCATGTCATAAACTGCCAACTCCAATCACAAGCCATGGACCGCTCAATGATTAACGCCAAGCTGATGCAACTGGTCATCAACGCTTCCAACGACGGCATCGTCGTCGCCGAACGCGAAGGCAAGGACAAGCCGCTGATCTATGTCAACCCGGCATTCGAACGCCTGACCGGCTACACCCTGGATGAAATCCTCTACCAGGATTGCCGCTTCCTGCAATCGGGCGACCGCGATCAGCCGGCCCTGATGGCAATTCGGGAAACACTGGAGAGCGGTGGCGCATGCCGGGAAATCCTGCGCAATTACCGCAAGGACGGCAGCCATTTCTGGAACGAACTGTCGCTTTCGACGGTGTATAACGAAGCCGACAAGCAGACGTATTTTGTGGGTGTACAGAAAGACGTCACCTTGCAAGTCAAGGCCCAGCAGCGGGTGGGTCAACTGGAAGCCGAACTGAACCAGGTAAAAGCCGAACTGGCTGCGCTCAAAGCGACGAGCGGATTCAACAAAATTTAGGAGATGTCATCATTAGAGGCGATAATGGCATTTTAATACCTCCTACCATGAGCAAGAGCGATGCAACGCGACGCGCTTCTGACCCAGGATGAGTTGGATTTCATTCAGAATATGCAGCACAACCCGCAGCTCAACCTGCGGGATACTTCGTCGAGCCTGACAGTCAACGGTGGTGCACAGATTCGCGATTTGCTCACCCGACTCGCCGCACACGACCATCTCACTATCCAGGCGCAGTTCGATAACCAGCAACTGACCTTCCCGCTGCACCTGGTGGAAGATGAGTTTCACGCCGTTCACCTTCGCCTGGGGGTGCCGAGTATCTTCGAAGACGGGCCCATGATCCGTCCGTGGCGTCTCGCGCTTGAGGCCCCGGTGGCACTGGAAAACGTCAACGGCATCGCCGGCGCACTGTGGGTGCACGAAGTGTCATTCAAGGGCGTACTGGTGGAAGTTCGTGGTCGGGTAAAGCCGCCGAAGACCTTTTCGCTTTGGTTCAGCCCATCCGGCTACGAGCGCATCGCATTGCGCGGGACACTGGAGCGGGAAACCGCCCGGGGCTTGTTTGCCTACCGCCTGAGCCAAAGTGATGCAGATGAAATCGAGCGCCTGCGCCAATTCATTCTGCATCAGCACCGCATGGTGCACCCGCAGGCGCACGCCTGATTTCAGGTATCCAGGTTACCGCTGAGAAACTGCTGCAAGCGGCGCTGCATCAGGCGCCCTTCACTGCCCAGGCAACCGATCGACGAACCTGCCAGCGCTTTCTGCGCCAGGTCTGACGCAGCACCCGCCAGGAACAGCGGGCAATCCAGGGTCAATGCCAGGCGATTGAGGCGCCCGGGCAGGTCATGGTTATGTGCGTGGTTGGAAAAGATGATCAGTGCCTGGGGGCGAGTCTTTTCACAGACCAGGGTTAATTCATCAAACGGCTGGCCCATGCCCAGCACCTTAACAGCCAGATCATCCCGACAGATCAACAGCGCCGCCACCAGCAGCTCCAATTTGCGGCACTCGCCAGGCATGGCCGTCAGCAATACACGGGGCGTAGGCGACAGGGTCGCGGTTTGCAGGCGCTGGAAGGTATGGATACGCAGGAAGGCGTCGAAGAACAGCCACTCACTGGCTTGGCCGAAACGTCCCTGGTGACGCAACAGCTCGTTCCATAAGGGCATAAGAATGTCCTGGAACGCCACGCTGATGGGGTAGAGCGCAAAAATCTGGCCGTACAGGCTCTCCAGTTGTCGGTCGTCAAAGGCGCTGACGGCGTGTAACAGCCGCGTCCGCCATTGTGGCAATTCACCTTCCTCGATCACATCGTGCCCAGCGCGAACCACGTTGGCCTGCAAATCGTCGCGGGCGAGAATCTTGCCCACCTTGCTCACCGCTACACCTCGCTCGATCCAATCGAGGATGCGATTAACGGTCGCAATATCGGCCTTGGAGTAGAGGCGGTGCCCACTCTCGGTGCGTACGGGCTGGATCAGACCATAACGCCGCTCCCAGGCACGCAGGGTGACCGGATTGATGCCTGTCATTCTCGAGACTTCACGAATCGGAAACAGCTCATCTGAATCGAGGGATTCCAGATGCAAATTGCTATCACTTGGGGCAGTAATCACAGGTATGAGAGACCAAAAGACCAACGAAAATTGGATCCTCATTTAACGCCTTTAGACCTGTCTTTTTCAAGGTCCCTGCTTATTCGACCAATGCCTCTGGTGTATTTCTACAAAACGGGAATAATCCTTGCCTGTTTTTACGTAGCGGCACTACCCCGCCGCTATGTTTGTGCGCCCCCTACCCGGCCCAGCGCACCCGAATACTTGGAGATACACAATGTCTACCTCTCCCGTCACCTTGATGGTTGCGCGTCGCGTGGCCAAGGGTCGCTACGAAGAACTGATGGCCTGGCTGCGCGAAGGCGAGCAATTGGCCACGGACTTTCCCGGCTACTTGGGCTCAGGCGTACTTGCCCCGCCGCCCAACGATGATGAATTCCAGATCATTTTCCGCTTCGCCGATGAAAAAACCCTGCATGCCTGGGAGTTTTCAGCCTCGCGCAGTACGTGGCTGAGCCGTGGCAGTGAACTGTTTGCCGACCCTTCCGAGCACCGCGTACGCGGCATTGATGGTTGGTTCGGCGCGGCGGGTGCACGCCCTCCTCGCTGGAAACAGGCCGTGGCGATCTGGCTGGCGTTTTTCCCGGTGTCGCTGCTGTTCAACTTTGTGCTGGGACCACTGCTCGGCGGGCTTGACCTGGCGCCACGCGTACTGGTCAGCACCCTGGCGCTTACGCCGCTGATGGTTTATTGGTTCATCCCGTTGTCGACCCATCTGTTGGCAAACTGGCTGCATCCTGCCCCGGCACCGCGCAAGGGCACTGAAGCTGCGGCGTGAATACAGGGGCGGCCGGTCGCTGGTATAGTTTCAATCTGCCAGCGATTCGAGCTCCCCATGACCGCAACAAACGCCCCGATCCTGATCACCGGCGCCGGCCAACGTGTCGGCCTGCATTGCGCCCAGCGCCTGTTGGACGAGGGCCACTCGGTTATTTTCAGCTACCGCAATGAGCGCCCCGGCGTACATGCCCTGCGTGAACGCGGCGCGATCGGTGTGTATGCCGACTTCTCCAGCGAGGCCGGGATTCTGGCGTTTATCGCTGAGCTCAAGACCCGGACCGACAGTCTGCGCGCGATCATCCATAACGCCTCGGCCTGGGTCGCGGAAACGCCTGGCGACGAAAGCCGCGCTTTTACCGACATGTTCAGCGTACACATGCTTGCGCCGTACCTGATCAACCTGCATTGTTCGCCTTTGCTGCAACGCTCTTCACCCGCCGATATCGTGCATATCAGCGATGACGTGGTGCGCAAGGGCAGCCGCCGACACATCGCCTATTGCGCCACCAAGGCAGGGCTCGACAGCCTGACGCTGTCGTTTGCCGCGCAGTTTGCGCCGTCGATCAAGGTCAACGGCATCGCGCCGGCCATGGTGATGTTCAACGACGGCGACGACGCAGCCTACCGCGCCACGGTACTGGCCAAGTCGGCACTGGGCATCGAACCCGGGCCCGAGGTGATCTACCAGAGCGTGCGCTACCTGCTGGACAACCCCTATGTCACCGGTACCACCCTGACCGTCAACGGCGGGCGGCATATCAAGTAAGCCGTTTGTGAGGATGTTGTATGACCTTATCCCTGCCCCACCATTACCGCGAGATCCTCAAGGGCTTGGGCGAAGACCCCGAGCGCGAAGGCTTGCTCGACACCCCCAAGCGCGCCGCCAAGGCCATGCAATACCTGTGTCATGGCTATGAGCAGAACCTGGAAGAGATCGTCAACGGCGCGCTGTTTACCTCTGACAATGACGAGATGGTGATCCTCAAGGACATCGAGCTGTACTCGCTGTGCGAGCACCACCTGCTGCCCTTTATCGGCAAGGCCCACGTGGCCTATATTCCGACCGGCAAGGTATTGGGCCTGTCGAAACTGGCGCGCATCGTCGATATGTTTGCACGCCGCCTGCAGATCCAGGAAAACCTCACCCGGCAAATTGCCGACGCTATCCAGGACGTGACCCAGGCAGCCGGTGTGGCGGTGGTAATCGAAGCCAAGCACATGTGCATGATGATGCGCGGCGTGGAAAAACAGAATTCAACCATGAACACCTCGGTGATGCTCGGCGCGTTCCGCGAGTCGAACACCACGCGCATGGAGTTCCTGCAACTGATCGGACGGAGCAAGTAGCAATGCCACAACTTCAACCAGGCATGGCGCGCATCCGGGTCAAGGACCTGTGCCTGCGCACCTTTATCGGCATCAACGAGGACGAGATCCTCAACAAACAGGATGTGCTGATCAACCTGACCATCCTGTATGCCGCCCAGGAAGCCGTGCGCGACAACGATATCGACCACGCGCTGAACTACCGCACCATCACTAAGGCGATCATCGCCCACGTCGAGGGCAACCGTTTTGCCCTGCTGGAGCGCCTGACCCAGGAGCTGCTGGATTTGGTGATGAGCAATGAGTCGGTGCTGTACGCCGAAGTCGAAGTGGACAAGCCCCATGCGCTGCGCTTTGCCGAATCGGTTTCGATTACCCTGGCAGCCAGCCGCCACCCCTGAATTGTCAGTGAGCCCTATGAACGACCAACAACGCCTCGAACTCGAAGCCGCCGCCTTCCGCCGGCTGGTGGCCCACCTGGACAGCCGCAAGGATGTGCAGAACATCGACCTGATGAACCTCTCGGGCTTCTGCCGTAACTGCTTGTCCAAGTGGTACAAGGCCGCGGCCGATGAACGCCAGATCGAGGTCAGCCTCGATGACGCCCGTGAAGTGGTGTACGGCATGCCGTACGCCGAGTGGAAAGCCCAGTACCAGAAAGAAGCCAGTGCCGACCAACAGGCGGCGTTCGCCAAAGGAAAAACCCATGACTGACCTGAACACCCTGCGCGCCAGCCTCAACAGCGGCGAACACGTTTTTGCCGATACCTTGGCGTTTGTTGCCGCAGGTTATGACTACCAGCCCCAAGCCTTTACCAATGGTGATGTAGAAAATGCGGTGGGGCAGAACGAAGGGTCGTGCAAGACCTTGGGCCTGGCACTGCTGGAAGGCTTGAGCGACCAAGAAGCGCTGTTGGCATTTGGTGAGCATTACCATTCGGTGGTGGCGACGCCTGAGGGCAATGACCATGGCAATATCCGCGCGTTGATTGCGCATGGCCTAGCAGGCGTTAAGTTCACTGCACAGCCACTGACCCGAAAATCCTGAATCATACGCGGATCAAAATGTGGGAGGGGCGGTGCGACGATTCGACTTGCCCCCGATAGCGGTGTATCAGCCACGTATTCATTAGCTGACACACTGCAATCGGGGGCAAGCCCCCTCCCACATTTGTTTTGCGGTGTAAGTTAGAACGCAGCGTCCTTCAAACCGTCGAGGTAACGCTCGGCATCCAGTGCCGCCATGCAGCCAGCACCGGCCGAAGTGATGGCCTGACGATACACGTGGTCAGCCACGTCACCGGCGGCGAAGATGCCTTCGATGTTGGTGGCAGTGGCGTTGCCTTCGCGGCCGCCCTGCACCACCAGGTAACCGTCTTTGGCGTCCAGCACGCCTTCGAACAACGAAGTGTTCGGCGTGTGGCCGATGGCGATGAATACGCCGTCGACTTTCAGCTCGTCGAAGCTGCCGTCGTTGTTCTTCAGGCGCGCACCGGTCACACCCATGTTGTCGCCCAGGACTTCATCCAGGGTGGCGTTGAGCTTGAGGATGATCTTGCCTTCAGCGACACGGGCGTGCAGCTTGTCGATCAGGATCTTCTCGGCACGGAAGGTCTCGCGGCGGTGAACCAGGGTCACAGTGCTGGCGATGTTGGCCAGGTACAGTGCCTCTTCCACGGCCGTGTTACCACCACCGACCACGGCGACCGGCTTGTTGCGATAGAAGAAACCGTCGCAGGTCGCACAGGCGGAAACGCCCTTGCCCATGAACGCTTCTTCCGATGGCAGGCCCAGGTAACGGGCGCTGGCGCCGGTGGCGATGATCAGCGCGTCACAGGTGTACACACCGCTGTCGCCGGTCAGGCTGTAAGGCTTCTTGGAGAAGTCGACCTTGTTGATGTGATCAAACACGATCTCGGTTTCAAAGCGCTCGGCGTGCTCTTTCATGCGTTCCATCAGCACCGGGCCGGTCAGGCCGTGGACGTCGCCCGGCCAGTTGTCGACTTCGGTGGTGGTGGTCAATTGACCGCCCGCCTGCATGCCGGTGATCAGCAGCGGCTTGAGGTTGGCCCGGGCAGCGTAGACCGCAGCGCTGTAACCGGCAGGGCCGGAACCGAGAATAATCACTCGCGAATGACGGGTATCAGACATGACTCACTCCTATCGACCGCCCGGACTACAAGGCGGCTGGAATAAAAAAGGGACTACGAAGCACTTGGGGAAGGCTTGAACTCGCAGGCCCTGAAAAATAATGGGTGCAGCGTATCGAGGGGGGCAAGATTAAGGAAATACGGAATAACAATCCAGCTCATAGGTGGTCTCTATGCAGTCGACCAGGTTGATCGACAGGATTCTTGCCTAGATGTTACTTATGATGTCGCCGCTTTCACCCAAGGTTTAAAGCCGGTAAGGTCGGCGCGTTCGTCCCCCTTGCTCGGAGTTCTCCATGCCCGCCCCTGCTCTTTCCGGCCCACAATACCTGCGTGAAGGCCTCAAACTGGTGTTGAGCCCCGGCCTGCGCCTGTTTGTGCTGCTGCCGCTGGCGATCAACCTGGTGCTGTTCGTCGGCTTGATCTATTTCGCCGGCCATCAGTTCAGCCTGTGGGTCGACCACTTGATGCCGACGCTGCCGAGCTGGCTGAGCTTTCTGAATTACCTGCTATGGCCACTGTTTGTGGTGCTGGTAGTGCTGATGGTGTTTTTCACCTTCACCATGCTGGCCAATATTATCGCGGCGCCGTTCAACGGTTTTCTTTCGGAAAAAGTGGAAGTGGTGGTGCGCGGCACCGATGACTTCCCGGCCTTCAGCTGGGGGGAATTGATCGCCATGGTGCCGCGCACGCTGGCACGGGAAATGCGCAAACTGGGCTACTTCCTGCCACGGGCCATCGGCCTGTTTATCCTGTCGTTCATTCCGGTGGTCAACCTGATCGCTGCGCCGCTGTGGCTGCTGTTTGGTGTGTGGATGATGGCGATCCAATACATCGACTACCCGGCCGATAACCATAAGCTGGGCTGGAACGAAATGCTCGCCTGGCTGCGCCAGAAGCGCTGGCAGAGCATGAGCTTCGGCGGCATCGTCTACCTGGTGCTGCTGGTGCCGGTGGTCAACCTGCTGATGATGCCGGCAGCGGTGGCCGGGGCCACGCTGTTCTGGGTGCGCGAACAAGGTGCCGAGGCCATGGCATCGCAGCAAAAAGTGACCCGGTCATAAATCCATCATCTCGATGACACAATGACGACATGGCCCACGGTGACACTGTGGGTCATGACGACAGCCTCGCTTCACATCACCCTCATTACCGAAACCTTCCCGCCAGAGATCAACGGGGTGGCCAATACCCTTGGCCGTCTGTGCGAGGGTTTGCGTTCACGTGGCCACCAAGTCGAACTGGTGCGCCCGCGCCAAGGCGTCGATCAGAGCCGTCCCAGCGATGACGAATTGCTGCTGTGTCGCGGCTGGCCGCTACCGGGTTATCCGGGCCTGCAATGGGGGCAGTCGTCGATGCACAAGTTGCTGCGGCGCTGGACACGCCAGCGCCCGGACGTGCTGTACATCGCCACGGAGGGACCATTGGGCCTATCCGCCTTGCGCGCCGCGCGGCGTCTGGGGATCAGTGTGGTCAGCGGCTTTCACACCAACTTCCAGCAGTACTCGAACCAATACGGCCTGAGCCTGCTGAGCCGGATGGTCACTCACTACCTTCGCTGGTTTCATAATCGTTCGACCCTGACCCTGGTGCCCAGCGCCAGCCAGCGCCTGGAACTGGAACGCCGGCATTTCGAGCGTCTGGGGATGTTGGCGCGCGGGGTAGACAGCCAACTGTTTCATCCCGCCAAGCGCGACAATGCGCTGCGGGAAAGTTGGGGGTTGAACAGTGAGCAAACCGCCGTGCTCTATGTCGGCAGGCTGGCGCAGGAAAAGAACCTGGGACTGCTCAAGCGCTGCTTCGAGACGTTGCAGGACAGCTACCCGCTGCGTCAGATGAGACTGGTCGTCGTCGGCGATGGGCCACAACGCGCGATGATGGAAAAGGAACTGCCGGAGGCGATCTTCTGCGGCACCTTGCGCGGTGAAGAACTGGCGCGGCATTACGCGTCAGGCGATGTGTTTTTATTCCCCAGCCTGACCGAAACCTTCGGCAACGTGGTACTCGAAGCGATGGCGTCGGGATTGGGCGTGGTGGCCTATGACCAGGCCGCAGCGACCCAGCATATACGCCATGGCTACAACGGCGTGCTGGCGATGCCGGGGGACGAGGATGCATTCTGCGATGCCGCCAACTGGCTGCTGGAGGACGCCGAAAGCCTACGCCGCATGCGCCTGAATGCACGCCAGCATGCGAGCCGCCAGGGCTGGCCGGCGATTATCGAGCAGTTCGAGCGCCAACTGCGCGGGGTCTGCAAGGACGGGCACCCGGTGCCCGCCCTGTCGCCGCTTACACCAGGCTCGTCAACGCCTCACGACTGAAGGGCAGGATGTCGCCTTCACGGCCTTCGCGCACCTTCACGGCCCAATCCGGATCCACCAGCAGGGCTCGGCCCACGGCGACCAGGTCGAATTCGTCGTTGTTCAAGCGCTCCAGCAACTTCTCCAGGCTGGCCGGTTGCGCGACCTTGTCGGTGTTGACCATGAACTGCAGGAACTCGCCATCCAGGCCGACGCTGCCCACGGTGATGGTCGGCTTGCCGGTAAGCTGGCGGGTCCAGCCGGCCAGGTTGAGGTCGGAACCGTCGAATTCAGGCTCCCAGAAGCGGCGGGTGGAGCAGTGGAAAATGTCCACACCCGCGTCAGACAGTGGCTTGAGGAACTCACCCAGCGCCTCGGGGGTTTGCACCAGGCGCGCGGTGTAGTCCTGCTGTTTCCACTGGGAGAAACGCAGGATGATCGGGAAGTCCGGGCCAACGGCGGCGCGGGTGGCCTGGATCAGCTCGATGGCAAAACGTGAGCGGTTGGCCAAACTGCCGCCGTATTCGTCGGTACGCTGGTTGCTGCCTTCCCAGAAAAACTGGTCGACCAGATAGCCGTGGGCGCCGTGGATCTCCACGCCGTCCATGCCGATACTCTGGGCATCCTTGGCGGCTTGGGCGAAGGCGTCGATCACCGCCTTGATGTCTTGCTGGGTCATGCCGTGCACGACCACGTTGCCATCTTTGAGTTTTTCCATCGGGCCGTAGGCTGGCACGCTGGCGTCAGGCTCAGTGCCGATACGCCGTACGCTGCCCACGTGCCACAACTGCGGAACGATCTTGCCGCCTTCGGCGTGCACAGCGTCGACCACTTTCTTCCAGCCGGCCAAGGCGGCCTCACCGTAGAAGTGTGGAACATTGGGGTAGCCGTTGGACGCCTGATGGCCGACCACAGTGCCTTCGGTGATGATCAGGCCCACGCCGGCGGCAGCGCGGCGGCGGTAGTACTCGATCACCTTGGAATTGGGCACGCCGCCTGGGGAGAACGAGCGCGTCATGGGGGCCATGACGACGCGGGTCGACAGTTGCAATGCACCGAGCTGGAAGGGTTTGAACAAGGCCTGGACGGGCATGGGAGCACTCCACGAGAGACGGGGTTTATGATGGGGATCATATGGGGAGTGCAACGTACTGGGTAGCACTATTGATCTGGGTGATTAAGGGGTAAAAGTGGGATAGCCCGGTTGCCGCTGACCTGTAGTGAGCGGGCTTGCCCCGCGCTGGGTGGCGAAGCCGCCCCAGTAAAAACGCCGCATTCTGTCTAGAAATGCGGCGTCTGATTTTAGGGCGGCTTCGCCACCCAGCGCGGGGCAAGCCCGCTCACCACAAAAGCCTCCCGGACGTGTTCAGGCCAGGGCTTTCTCAATGGCTTGGACGACCGTGGGGTCATCCGGCGCGGTGCGCGGGGAGAAGCGTGCGAGCACTCGCCCATCCTTGCCCAGCAGGAATTTTTCGAAGTTCCAGGTGATATCCCCAGGAAACTCGGCGCCTTCGCCCGCCAGCAGGCGGTACAGCTGATGACGATCGGGGCCGTTGACCTCAAGCTTGCTGCCCAGCGGGAACGTCACCCCGTAGTTCAGGCTGCAGAACTGCTGGATCTCTTCTTCGGTACCCGGCTCCTGGCCTGCAAATTGATTGCACGGCAGGCCGAGCACGGTAAATCCCTGGGCCTTGTACTGCTGGTAGAGGTTTTCCAGCGCAGCGTATTGCGGGGTCAAACCACATTTGGAGGCTACGTTGACCACCAGCACCACTTGCCCCTTGAAGGGCGCCAGCGGCAGCTCTTGTCCGTCCAAAGCTTTGAGTTTCAGGTCGTGGAAAGCACTCATGACGAACTCCAGATATCCCATGTTCTTCGCATTGCGGCCCTTCGAGATTACAACCCGCAAGCCTGCAATCATAGACGCCGATTGCAAAACTCGCCTGCGGGTTACTGAGCGGTCGGCCAGGGCAAAATCGGAATGGCCGTCACGGCGTTCTGCGGGCTGCCTTCGATCAGGCGGTCGCTGTAGACCAGGTACACCAGCGTATTGCGCTTCTTGTCGAGGAAGCGCACCACTTGCATGGTCTTGAACACCAGCGAGGTGCGCTCCTTGAACACTTCGTCACCGTCCTTGAGCTCGCCCTTGAAGCGGATCGGGCCCACCTGACGGCAGGCAATCGAGGCTTCAGCGCGGTCTTCGGCCAGGCCGAGGCCGCCTTTGACACCGCCGGTCTTGGCGCGGGACAGGTAGCACGTCACGCCGTCAACCTTGGGGTCGTCGAAGGCTTCGACCACAATGCGGTCATTGGGGCCGACAAACTTGAACACCGTGGACACTTGGCCAATTTCTTCGGCCGAGGCCAGCAGCGGCATGGCCAGCAGCAGGCCGAGCAATCCCTTCATGACACGCATTGTGTATTCCTTTGGTTAGACCAGGATCAGGTTATCGCGGTGCACCAGTTCCGGTTCCGCCATGTAGCCTAATAGTCCGACAATCGCGTCGGACGATTGTCCAATAATTTTCTGCGCTTCAAGGGCACTGTAGTTGGCCAGGCCGCGAGCAATCTCACGACCGTCCGGCGCCACGCACACCACCATTTCCCCACGGCGGAAACTGCCCTGCACCAACTTGACGCCGACCGGCAGCAAGCTCTTGTTACCCTGGGACAAGGCCGATACCGCGCCATCGTCCAGCACCAGGGTGCCACGGGTTTGCAGATGACCGGCCAGCCATTGTTTGCGCGCGGCGAGCATGCCGCGTTCCGGCGACAGCAGCGTGCCGATGCGCTCACCGGCCTTGAGACGATCCAGCACGCGCTCCAGGCGCCCACCGACGATGATCGTGTGGGCACCAGAGCGTGCGGCCAGGCGCGCTGCGCGCAGCTTGGTCTGCATGCCACCACGGCCCAAGGCGCCGCCAACGCTGCCGGCCACGGCATCCAGCGCCGGGTCATCGGCGCGCGCTTCGTAAATAAGCTGGGCGTCGGGGTTGTTGCGCGGGTCGGCGTCGAACATGCCGTCGCGGTCGGTGAGGATCACCAGCAGGTCAGCTTCCACCAGGTTGGCAACCAGGGCCGCCAGCGTGTCGTTGTCGCCGAAGCGGATTTCGTCGGTGACCACGGTGTCGTTCTCGTTGATCACCGGGATCACCTTCAGCTCCACCAGCGCGCGCAAGGTGCTGCGGGCATTGAGGTAGCGCTTGCGGTCGGACAGGTCGTCGTGGGTCAGCAGGATCTGCGCCGTGTGGCGGCCGTGCTCAGCAAAGCTGGATTCCCAGGCTTGCACCAGGCCCATCTGGCCGATGGCGGCGGCGGCTTGCAGTTCGTGCATCGCGCTGGGTCGCGCGGTCCAGCCGAGACGGCTCATCCCGGCGGCAACCGCCCCGGACGACACCAGCACCAACTCAACACCGGCCTCATGCAAGGCCACCATCTGCTCGACCCAGACGCTCATGGCTGCGCGATCCAGCCCCTTGCCATCCGCCGTCAGCAACGCACTGCCGATCTTTACGACCCAGCGCTGCGCACCTGTCACTTTGCTCCGCATCATCTTCAACCTTAGATTGAGGGTTGCGCGACCCAGCGCCGCCCATAACGTTAAACCCGGATACTAAAACGCCGCTCTATAAGGAGCGGCGTTCAAGTTTATCGCAACGGATCAGTCACGCACGTAAATGATTTCCGGACCGTCTTCATCATCCACGTCTTCTTCGTCCCAATCATCGTCGCCGATGTCGTGGACCGACTTCACGCCACTGCGGCGCAGGGCACGCTGGTCGTCCAGGGCTTGCAGCTGGGCACGGGCTTCGTCTTCGATCTGCTGGTCAAGCTCGGCGAGTTCGGCCTTGAATACCGGGTCGGCCGCCAGGCGGTCGGCGCGGTCTTCGAGGTAGCGCATGATGTCGCGGGTCAGGCGCTCGGTGCCTTCTTTGGCGATGGCCGAGATCACGTAGACCGGGCCGGTCCATTCCAGGCGATCGACGATTTCCTTGACGCGCTCCTCGTGTTCTTCTTCGAGGATCTGGTCGCACTTGTTCAGCACCAACCAGCGATCACGCTCGGCCAAGGCCGGGCTGAACTTGGTCAGTTCGCTGACGATCACTTCGGCGGCGTCCGGGGCGCTGGTGTCATCCAGCGGCGCCATGTCCACGAGGTGCAGCAGCAAACGGGTGCGCGACAAGTGCTTGAGGAAGCGGATACCCAGGCCGGCGCCGTCGGAGGCACCTTCGATCAGGCCGGGAATGTCGGCGATCACGAAGCTTTTCCAGCGGTCGACGCTGACCACGCCCAGGTTGGGTACCAGGGTGGTGAACGGGTAGTCGGCAACCTTTGGCTTGGCAGCCGAGACCGAGCGAATGAAGGTACTTTTGCCGGCGTTCGGCAGGCCCAGCAGGCCCACGTCGGCGAGCACTTTCATTTCCAGCTTGAGGTCACGCTGCTCGCCCGGCTTGCCTGGCGTGGTCTGGCGCGGTGCACGGTTGGTACTGGACTTGAATCGGGTGTTACCCAAACCGTGCCAGCCGCCCTGCACAACCATCAGTTTCTGGCCGGCCTTGGTCAGGTCGCCAATCACTTCCTGGGTAGCGGAGTCGATGATCGTGGTGCCGACCGGCACGCGCAGTACCAGGTCTTCGCCTTTTTTACCGGTGCAGTCGGTGCTGCCGCCGTTGGAGCCACGCTCGGCATCAAAGTGCCGGGTGTAACGATAGTCGACCAGGGTGTTGAGGTTTTCGTCGGCCATCATGTAGATGGAACCGCCGTCACCGCCATCACCGCCGTTTGGGCCACCGTTTTCGATGAATTTTTCGCGACGGAAACTCATGCAACCGTTACCGCCGTCGCCTGCTTTTACTCGGATGGAAACTTCATCAACGAACTTCATAACAAAACGCCTCTCGCCGCACGGACGAG